>WNGF01001283.1_pt1 | contig 36827 bp, 34 predicted proteins | sample 5400641 | NCBI WGS metagenome assembly WNGF01 (sample SAMN13153371, study PRJNA577476) | soil metagenome | isolation source: 80 cm soil or saprolite under grassland replicate 2 | place: USA:California | collected 2016-06-15 | reverse complement strand
AGGGGAAGGCGGACGGCTCGTCACAAGCCCGGGGGCTACGTGCGTGCCCGAGCCGCATGCGTTCCGGTGCTACGTGCGTTCCGGTGCTACGTGCGTTCTGGGGCTACGTGCGTTCCGGGCGGGTGACTGAGGCGGTCAGCGCCCTGTGAACCGCGGCTGGCGCCCTTCCCGGACCGCCCGCAGCCCTTCCAGCAGGTCCTCGGACGCGAGCGTGACCGGTTGCGCCACCGACTCCCATGCCAGCGCGGCCTCGAAGTTGGCGTGCCCGCCGCCGGCCAGCGCCACCTTGGTCAGCCGGGTGGCCACCGGCGCCCGGGACGCGACCTGCGCCGCGATCGACAGCACCTCCGCCCGCAGCGACTCGGCCGGGAACGTCCGGTTCACCAGGCCGGCTCCGACCGCCTCCGCGCCGGTGAGCACCCGGCCGGTGAGCAGCAACTCTCGTGCCACCGGCAGGCCCGCCACCTCGGGCAGCAGCCAGGTCGAGGCCATGCCCGGATGCATGCCCAGCGCTGTGAACGGCGCGGACAGCTTCGCCTGCGGCGTCGCGTACCGCAGGTCGCAGGCCAGCGCCACGGCAAGGCCGGCACCGACCGCCGGCCCGTTGACCGCCGCGATCGTCGGCACCTCGAGGCCCCGGATCGCCAACCAGGTCCGGTAGAACGGCAGCATCCGGGTGCGCAGGTCGTCCACCGTGAGCCCGCCGCTGCCCTCGATCCAGGACAGGTCGCCGCCGGCACAGAACGCGGTGCCCGCCCCGGTGACGACCACGCAGCGCACCGTGTCGTCACCGGCCAGGGCGGGCACGGCCTGGGCCCAGGCCGCGGTGAGTTCCTCGGTCATCGCGTTGCGGCGCTCGGGAAGGTTGAGCGTGAGCACCACGACGCCGTCGTCGTGCCGGTCGATCAGCAGCGGCTCCATGCCGCGGAACCTACCTGCTGGCCGGTACCCGGACGGACCGCAGCTCGACCGGCGTCACGGTGACCTCGCCCACGCCGGCCCCGGCCAGGCCGAGCCGGGCGGCGGCGCCGACGGACAGGTCGATGATCCGGCCGCCGTGGTACGGACCGCGGTCGTTGATTCGGACGGTCACGCACGAGCCGTGGTCCTGCCAGCACACCCGGACCAGGGTGCCGAAGGGCAGGCTGGGGTGCGCCGCGGTCATCGCGGCGGCGTCGAAGGTCTCGCCGTTCGCGGTGGTGCCGCCGTCGAAGCCGTCACCGCCGCCGTAGAACGACGCCTCGCCGGTCTCGACCGGACCGACCGCGACGTAGCGTCGCACCAGCTTGTCCGTCGGTTTCGGCTTGGCGCTCTTCGCCGGCAGCGGGGTGCGCCTCCCGCCCCGGCCGGCCCGGTCGGGCGGCTGCTTCGAAGCGGCCGCGCTCCGCACCGCGGCCTGCGGCTGCGGGGTGCTCGGCGCGGCGCTGGCGAGGGCCACCCCGGCGAACGCACCGGTCGCGGTGAGCCCGGCCAGCGCGCTCAGCGCGGGTGTGCGTAGCCGCCGCCCGCCGCGGAGGACTCGGGTCTGGATCTTCTGCTGGGATTCGGTGTGTGACATGGGGTGGGTCGGTCCGCACCACGACGGACGCGGGCATGGTTCAGCCCGCGCCCTGGTAGGGCCACGGAAGGAGACGGCCGCAGCCGAGCGGGTCGCGGTGTCACGCTCTCGGGCCTGGCCTCGGTCGGCGCCGTACGTCCCGTAGAGCCCCGGGTTCGCCGCGCCGCCCCTGTCGACGGCCGGCCCTCGGGCGGGAGCGCAGCGGGACCGGGCTGCCTCCCGGCGAGAAGGACCTCGATCCTCTCTGTTCGGGGCGGACGGCATGGAACATGCCTTCCCGCCTCGCGGTCGCCGCCGACGGTAGGAGGCGCCGGACCAAGATCGGTACTTTGCGACTCCCCCTCAGGAACCGCATTTGTGCAGGTCAGCAGGGGTAGGCGGCGCACCGCGCTGTGAGCAGCTTCACCGGCTGACGCCGCTCCGTGTCCACAGTGTCCGGATCGACGGGCCTTCCCTGTGGACCGGGCGCGCCGGGCAGCAACGAGACTGACGCCCGGTGCGAGTACCGTGTCCCGGACTGTCCCGCGAGCGCGGCACGGGACCTGAGACGGAAGCAAGGAGGCGACGTGGCCGAGACCTACAACGGCTACTGCGTGAAGTGCAAGGAGAAGCGCGACTTCGAGGGCGAAGTCGTCACCAGCGACTCCGGGCGCCGCATGGCCAAGGGCTCGTGTCCGGTGTGCGGTACAAAGATGAACCGCATCCTCGGCAAGGCCTGACAGGCACGCACCGCACCAGAGGGGTGGTCCCGGCACGGCGGGGCCGCCCCTCTGGCGTGTCCGGCCCCCCTGGCGTGTCTGTCCCTCTGGCTGTCCGCACCCTGGCGTGCGTGCCCCTCTGGTCTGCTATAGCTGTCTGGGCACCGCCGCCGCCAGCCCTTCGTGGGCCGCTGTGGATAACAGGCCGCCCTGTGGATAACTTTCTGGGCCCGTCGCCGGATGGTGGCACCCTGCCTCTGACCAGAAAGCACTCCGAGGCGAGGTGTGCGGTGACGATGTTGTCCGGCGGACGTCCACAGCTCCTGTCCGGCCTGCGTCCGCTGTGGCGTGGCCGGCGATCCCTGCAACTCGGCCGCGATCCTGACCGCAGCATCGTCGTCGATGGGCTCGACGCGGCGACCGCCCGGGTGCTGACCGGACTGGACGGCCGGCGTTCGGAAGCCGAGGTGCTGGCGGATGCCGCGGCGGACGGCGTCGACATCGCCACGGTCACCCGGATGCTGACCGGCCTGCGCCGGTGCGGCCTCGTCGTGGACGGCGAGGCGGCGGCGCTCGCCGATCTCGGCGCCCCCGACACGGCCGAGCGGCTGGAGCCCGACCACGCCGCAATGACCCTGTCCAGCCCCGGGCGCGGGCCGCTCGGCACGCTGCGGCGCCGCCGGCAGAGCACGGTCGCGGTGCATGGCGTCGGCCGGCTTGGCGCCCCGGTGGCCACCCTGCTGGCCGCGGCGGGGGTTGGGCGGCTGGTCGTGGTGGACGGCGATCGCGCCCGTCCGTGCGACGCCGCACCGGGCGGGATCAGCGCCGCGGACGCGTTCCAGCCGCGGGCCGAGGCCGTGGTCGCGGCGGTGCGGCGGGCGGCTCCGGAGGCGGAAGTCGGGCCGTTGCGCCCGGCGCAGGTACCCGATCTCGCGGTGCTGGCCGGGGTGGAGCCGGTAGAGCCGGCGCTTCGGGCCGGGCTGCACCGAATGGCGGTGCCGCACCTCCCGGTGCACATCCGGGAGTCGGCCGCCGTAGTCGGCCCGCTGGTGCTGCCGGGCGTGACGGGCTGCCTCACCTGCGCGGACCTGCATCGGCGCGACCGCGATCCGGCCTGGCCGATGCTCGCAGCGCAGCTCTCGGTACCGCGCCGCCGGCAGCGCGAGCCCGCCGATGTCGTGCTGGCCGCGTTGGCGGCGGCGGTCGCCGCCATGCAGGCGCTGGCCCTGCTGGATGGCGACCACCCGGCCACCCTGGACGGCACGCTCGAGCTGCGGCCGCCCGACTGGCGGCTACGCCGGCGCACCTGGCTGCCGCACCCGTTGTGCGGCTGCGGCGCGAGCCGCCCGGCAATTGGCCGACTCGCCGGCTAACTATCATGAATTGGACATTCAGACTGCCCGATCACGCAGTTCGGCCGTCCGTGTGTGAAGTGCTCTGCGGGCATAGCGACCGACCGGTCAGAATGAGGAGGTGGGCGGCCAAGGAGACCAACTGACGCGGCATGACCGCGTACCCGCGGCACGGCCGCCGACGTCGACGCCCAGCGCTGGCGAGGTATCCGGTGAATGAGATTCCCCGGCACGCGGTCACCCGTACCGCCAAGCTGGCATCGCTGCCACTGGGCGTTGCGGGGCGTGCCACGGTCGGGCTGGGCAAGCGGATGGCCGGCCAGTCCGCCGACGCGGTGGCGGTGGAGCTGCAGCAGCGCACGGCGGAGCAACTCTTCGCCGTACTGGGCCAGCTCAAGGGCGGCGCCATGAAGTTCGGCCAGGCGTTGTCCGTCTTCGAGGCGGCGCTGCCGGAGGAGGTGGCCGCGCCGTACCGCAAGGCGCTGACCAGGCTCCAGGAGGCGGCGCCGCCGATGCCGGTGCGCACCGTGCACCAGGTGCTCGACGAGCAGCTCGGCACTGCGTGGCGGCGGCGGTTCGTAGAGTTCGAAGACGTGCCCGCGGCAGCGGCGAGCATCGGCCAGGTGCACCGTGCCGTGTGGCACGACGGGCGGGCGGTCGCGGTGAAGGTGCAGTACCCGGGTGCCGGTCCGGCGCTGCTAGCCGACCTGAACCAGCTCGCCCGGTTCGGGCGGATGTTCGCGGTCATCAGCCCTGGCCTGGACGTCAAGCCGCTGCTGGCGGAGCTGAAGGCGCGGGTGGCAGAGGAGCTGGACTACGCGCTGGAGGCGGACGCGCAGCGGAGGTTCGCCGCGGCCTACGCCGACGACGCGGAGATCCACGCGCCGCGGGTGGTGGCCAACGCACCCCGGGTGCTGGTGACCGAGTGGATCGACGGCACCCCCATGTCCACCATCATCGCCAGCGGCACCCGGGAGCAGCGCGACCGCGCCGGCTACCTTCTGTCCACCCTGCACTTCTCGGCGCCGGCCCGCGCCCGGCTGCTGCACGCCGACCCGCACCCGGGCAACTTCCGGATCATGCCGGACGGGCGGCTCGGCGTAGTGGACTTCGGTGCCGTCGCGCGGCTGCCCGATGGCCTGCCGAGGCCGCTCGGCCGGATCACCCGGCTGGCCCTGGACGGTCACGCCGACGCCGCCCTGGCGCAGCTGCGCGCCGAGGGTTTCATCAAGCCGCGGATCCAGCTCGACCCGCAGCGGGTGCTGGACTACTTCCAGCCGATTCTCGACCCGCTGCACGCCGACACGTTCCGGTTCAGCCGGGAGTGGATGCGCCGACAGGCCGCCCGGGTCGGCGACCTGCGCTCGGAGACCGCGCAGATCGGCCGGCAGCTCAACCTGCCCCCGGCGTACCTGCTGATCCACCGCGTCACGATCGGCTCGATCGGCGTGCTGTGCCAGCTCAACGCCGAGGCGCCCTACCGGGAGATCGTCGAACGCTGGCAACCCGGTTTCGCCGACTGAGCCGGAGGTCACCACCAGGCTTCGTCGAGCCGGCCCTCGATCGAGCGGACGTTCTGCCGGGTACAGGTCTCGCACAGCCACATCTGCCCGCGTTCGGAGCGCTGGCAGGTCCAGGTCGGTGGCGGCTCCTCCTCGGCACGGCCGCACATCGCGCAGGTCACCACGTGCGTCACGGTACCCGGCGCCATCTAACTGTCCGCGGTCGTGGTCGGCTGCCGCAGTGCCGGCAGGGAACCGCCCCGGCACGGTGAGCGTGCCGGGGCGGTGTTCCCAGGTAGCGGGTCTCGGGTGGTGCTACCAGACGGCGTTCTGCGCCTGGCGGGCGCGCCGAGCGGCGCGCTCGGCCCTGCGCCGCCAGCGCCGCGCGGCCAGCAGCCGCGCACACCTGCGGTAGTTCTCCGCCTCGTCGCGGAGCTCGGACATTCGAGCTCGCGCCAGCTCTTCATGCATCAACAACATCGCGCTGCTCCTGACAGAAGGTTCGGTCATCGGGTAGATCTCTGCGTGCGATACGGCGGTACGGCTGCCCGGACCACCGAGGGTCCGCGTCTGCGGGCCGGTGGGGTGGCTCATGCTGCGACCTCCTTGCGCGGGCGGCCACGCGGCCGCTTGCGCGGGATGACCACGCCACGCTCGAAGATCTCGCCACCCCACACGCCCCACGGCTCGCGCCGGGCAAGTGCGCCGGCGAGGCACGCTTGCCGCACGGGGCAGTCCAGGCAGTAGCTCTTGGCCAGCTCCAGGTCCGCCGGTCGCTCGGCAAACCACAGCTCGGGGTCGTAGACCCGGCAGGGAAGTTCCCAGCCTCGGGCCTCGGCCTCGACGTAGTCGAGGCTCGGGACCCCGAAGGAGCACGGTTCGGTCGCCTCGGGTGCGAGGGTCACCGGTGTTCACCTCCGGGAGTGTTTCGGTCGTCTGGGTCGTCGGACGGTCGGAAAAACACTGAGGCCGCGGATCCCATGTATCGGGTTCCGCGGCCTCGAGATGAGCCGGTCTGTGGTCAGACTGGTGCACCTCGAGGCGGAGCTCCCGGGACGTGGGCATCGGCCAGCACGCGAACGCGGACGGCGGTGGGGATCCGCGTGGCAGCGAGAACGGTCGCCCCGCTCTGCTCACCGTTGGCCCAGCCGAAGTCAGCATTGCCGCCGTTGCGGGCGGTGCCGCTGAACCCGGCTCCGGACATACGGATCCCGTCGCGCTGGCCGAAGCTCGGCGCAAGCATGATCGCCAGAACATCGGCACCCGCGGACGGAGCGATCTTGGTCATCTCGTACATCGGGCACCTCCTCCTGGCTGTCATGTTGGCGTACTTCACGCCGACGGTGATCGCAGCGTAAGCCGAGGTCCAGACCACAGCAAAGCCTTTTTCCGGAATTTGCCTGACACGTTTCCCGAAGGTGCAACCTCCCCCCTCAGGGCCCGGAAATGTTCCGGTCTGAGCCGCCCTGATTGGTTACTCAATGGAGGCGATCAGTCGCTGAACGAGTCAGGCTGGAACGTCACGTCGTAGATCAACCCCGACTCAAGACGGCGGGTCGGGGGTGCGGCCGGCGACGAGGGCGAGCACGTCCTCGCCGTATAGGTCGAGCTTGCGCTGGCCGATGCCGGGCAGGCGTACCAGGTCGGCGGCGTCCCCGGGGCGGGCCTCGGCGATCGCGGCCAGCGTCGCGTCGGTGAACACCACGTACGCCGGCACCCTCTGCGCACCGGCCCGCTCCGAGCGCCAGGCCCGCAGCCGCTCGAACAGCGCGACGTCCACCTCGCCGGGGCAGTCCGCGCAGCGGCCCAGAGCCCGCTCGGCGCCCTTGCGCAGCGGAGCACCGCAGCCGGAGCAGGCGGCCGCCGCGGCACCACCCCTGGGGCCGGTACGGGACGACCGGGCCGGGCGGCGCTCCTCCTCGGGCATCAATGGATACAGGAACCTGCTCCGGCGGCGCGCGCGCCGGGCTCCCGGGGTACGGGCCAGCGCCCAGGACAGCGCGAGGTGCTCGCGGGCCCGGGTGATGCCGACGTAGAGCAGCCGGCGCTCCTCCTCGACCTGCTCGTCGGTGGTCGCGTGCTGGATGGGCAAGGTGCCGTCGGTCAGCCCGACACAGAACACCGCGTCCCACTCCAACCCCTTCGCGGCGTGCAGCGAGGCGAGCGTGACCCCCTGCACGGTGGGCGCGTGCTGGGCCGCCGCCCGGGCCTCCAGCTCGGCGGCGAGCTCCGGCAGCCCGGCGCCCGGTGAGGCCGCAACCAGGTCCTCGGCGAGCTGCACCAGCGCGGCCAGCGACTCCCACCGCTCCCGGGCGGCACCGCCGGTCGGCGCCGCGTCCGGCCGCCAGCCGACGGAGGAGAGCACGTCGGTCACCGCGGTCACCAGCGGCACGTCCGGGTCGGCCGACCGGGCGGCACCGCGCAGCAGCACGGCGGCCTGCCGCACCTCGGCCCGGTCGAAGAACCGCTCCGCCCCGCGCAGCACGTACGGCACACCAGCGTCAGCGAGCGCCGCCTCGTACACCTCCGACTGCGCGTTCACCCGGAACAGCACCGCGATCTCGGCGGCCGGCGTCCCGGCCTGGACCAGCCGGGCGCACGCCGCCGCCACCGCGGCCGCCTCCGCCGGCTCGTCGGGGTACTCGGTGAAGGTCGGCTCCGGACCGTCCGGCCGCTGCCCCACCAGCCGCAACCGCGCCGCCCCAGGCACCCCGTGCGCGCCCGCGATCAGCCGGTTCGCCAGGGTGACCACCTGCGGAGTGGACCGGTAGTCCCGCTCCAGCCGGACCAGCACCGCACCCGGGTGACGGCGGCGGAACTCAAGCAGGTACGACGGGGTGGCGCCGGTGAAGGAGTAGATCGTCTGGTTGGCGTCGCCCACCACGCACACGTCCTCGCGGCCGCCGAGCCACGCGTCCAGCAGCCGCTGCTGCAGCGGGTTGACGTCCTGGTACTCGTCCACCACGAAGTGCCGGTACCGCGCGCGGATCTCCTCGGCCACGTCCCGGTGGTCCTCGATCGCCGCGGCGGTGATCAGCAGCAGGTCCTCGAAGTCGAGCACCCCGCCGCGCTGCTTCGCCTCCTCGTACGCCGCGTACACCGCCGCCATCGTGACCGGATCGACCGGCGGCTGGCGGTCGGCCTTGCCGGCCAGCTCGGCGTACTGGTCGGGGGCGACCAGGCTGGCCTTGGCCCACTCGATCTCGCTGGCCAGGTCGCGGCGCAGCGCGGCGTCCACGGTCAGCCGGCAGTGCAGCGCCGCCTGGGTGACCACCCGGATCTTGTGCTCCATCAGCTCCGGCAGCGGCCCGCCGAGCACCCGGGGGGCGAAGTACCGCAGTTGCCGGAGCGCGGCGGAGTGGAAGGTGCGGGCCTGCACCCCGCCGGCGCCCAGGGTGCGCAGCCGGCCGCGCATTTCGCCGGCCGCCCGGGTGGTGAAGGTGACCGCGAGCACCTGCGAGGCGGGCACCGCGCCGCTGTGCACGGCGTAGGCGATCCGGTGCGTGATCGTGCGTGTCTTGCCGGTGCCGGCGCCGGCCAGGATGCACACCGGTCCGCGCACCGCGCGCACCGCGTCGGCCTGCTGCGGGTCGAGGCCGGCGAGGATCCGGTCGGAGTGAGTGTCGTTCATCACCCCGCATCCTGGCAGCACCTGGCGACGGAAGGCTTTCCGGGCTCCGCGTGTTGCGATGTCAGCATTTGACACCCGATGGAAGGATGCCCGTGGGCTTGGACACCCTGACGATGTACACCACGAGCTGGTGCGGTTACTGCGTTCGGCTCAAGCGGCACCTGGACCGGGAGGGCATCCGCTACCACGAGGTCAACATCGAGCAGGACGAAGCCGCTGCCCGGTACGTGATGAAGATCAACGGCGGCAACCGGACGGTGCCGACGCTGGCCTTCCCGGATGGCACCGCACTCACCAACCCGAGCATCGACGACGTCAGGCACAGCCTGGCCCGGGCGAGCTGACCCCGGAGAATCCGCGGCCACGGCCGACCCACCCACAGAATCCACCCGCACCGGCTCGACGCGGGTGGATTCTTCCGTCACCTGACCGGCGTAGGCGCACGTTTCCTTGATCAGTTCGCCCGAGTTGCATATTCCACCCCCCTGACGTCGATACTGTGGGCTCGACCCGTTCGACGCGATCATGAACCAGGCGACGACGGCGTCCGTCCTGAAAGTGTGAATAACGTTCGGGAGGTGACCTGATGTCGCCGAGCGGGGTCCCCCACGCGGCAGTCGGCGACGTCGTCATCCGCCGTACACCCAACGGCTGGGTGGTCCACGACGCCGACCAACACGACTCGCCGGCCGAGGACCTCGCCAGCGCCATGGTGTTGGCCGACCTGCTCGCCAACGACCTGGTGCCCCGCCCACGCCCCCCCAAGCCGGACCACGCGCTGTCCGAGGTGGAGCAGCTCCGGCTGGCGGTCCGCCAGCTCGAGCATGCGCTGTCCGCCCGGGTCGTGATCGAGCAGGCCATCGGGGTGGTCGCGGAGCGGCGCCGGATCGGACCCCGGGACGCCTTCGAGCGGCTGCGCCGGGTGGCGCGTTCACGCGGCCGCAAGGTGCACGACCTGGCCCGCGAGGTGGTCGCATCGGTCACCGACCGCGCCGTGCCGCTGCCGCCGGAACTGGCCCCGCCGCACCGCTGAGCCACCCGAGCCGCTGAACGACCGACACGTCCGCCCGGTCTCGCCCGCACGCCTGACCGAGCTGCTGGCCGACCTGGTCGCCGAACGGGAGCCCGGGCAAGCGGTACGGGTGGCGCTGGACGGCGCGGACGCCGCGGACCCGGCCGGGCTCGCCGACGCGCTCATCGACCCGCTGCGGCTGCGCGGCCGGCCGGCGCTGCGGGTGAGCACGCGCTGGTACTGGCGGCCCGCCTCGGTACGGCTCGAGCACGGGCACCAGGACCCGGACGCCTACTACGACGACTGGCTGGACGCGGCGGCGGTGCGGCGCGAGGTGTTGGACCGGCTCGGGCCCGGCGGCGACGGGCGGTACCTGCCCACGCTGTGGGACGCGGCGCGGGACCGGGCGACCCGGGCGGCGTACGCGGTCGCTCCCCCCGGCGCAGTGCTGCTGCTGGACGGGCCGCTGCTGCTCGGCCGCGGGCTGCCGTTCGAGCTGACCGTGCACCTGCGGCTGTCGCCCGACGCGCTGGCCCGGCGGACCCCGGCCGACCTGCTCTGGACGCTGCCGGCGTTCGCCCGGTACGAGCAGGAGGTACGGCCGGGCGAGGCGGCGGACGTGGTGGTGCGGCTGGACGACCCGCGGCACCCGGCGGTGCAGGTCAGCCGGCGTTGAGCAGATCCCCGAGCTGGCCGAGGTGCGCGATGTGGTCGTGCCGGCCGGGCGGGTCCGGGCAGTCCCCGTAAGGGTCGAGGTGTACCGGGCGGACGCCGGCGGCCAGCGCACCGTCCACGTCGGTGCGCGCCGTGTCGCCGACGTGCACCGCCCGCCCCGGCGGTACGCCGAGCTCGGCCAGCGCCACCTGGAAGATCCGCGGGTCCGGCTTCTCCGCGCCGATGTCGTGGGAGTCGATGACCGCGGCGACCTCGACGCCCTCGCCGGGGCCGACCTGGCATATCGCCATCCCGGCCAGGCTGGCCGCCGCGGTGCCGTCGGAGTTCGACACGATGGCGACCTGGCGCCGACCGGCGACCAGGCGGCGCAGCAGGTCCAGCGCGCCCGGCACGGGCAGCGTCCAGCCGCCGGTGAACCGCAGCGTCCGGGCGCCTACCGCGGCCTGCTCGGGGTCGGCGCCGCAGGCCTCGAGGTAGGTCCGGCGGTACCGCGGGACATCCTCCCGCCCGGAGGCGTCCATCGCGCCCACCGCCCGGTAGTGCGCCCGGACCAGGGTGTCCGGATCGGGGTGAAGGCCGAGGCCGGCGAGCTGCGGGAGCACCCGGTCCGGGTGCGGCAGCACCAGCACGCCGCCGGCGTCGAGGAGCACGGCGTCCACGGCCACGGCGCCTACCCCGCCGCCCAGTCGGTGATGATGCGGTGCGCGATGGAGATGGACGGCGGCAGCTTCACCAGCTCGGCGTGCACCTCGTCGCGGGTGAACCAGCGCGCGTCGGCCAGCTCGGCGCCGTCCACGTGCAGGGTCGGGTCGCCGTCCACGCGGGCGGTGAACCCGAGCATCAGCGACGCCGGGAACGGCCACGGCTGGCTGCCCAGGTAGTGAACGTCGGTGACCCGGACGCCCACCTCCTCGGCCACCTCGCGGGCCACCGCCGCCTCCAGCGACTCCCCCGGCTCGACGAACCCGGCCAGGATCGAGTACCGCCCCGCCGGCCACGTCGGCTGCCGGCCGAGGATGCAGCGGTCGGCGCCGTCGTGCACCAGCATGATCACCGCTGGGTCGGTGCGCGGGAAGTGCTCGGAGCCGTCGGCCGGACAGCGCCGGCTCCACCCCGCCTGGGCCAGCACCGTCGGCTCGCCGCACCGCGGGCAGCGCGGGTGCCGGGCATGCCAGCCGGCCAGGCCGACCGAGGTCACCATCAGGCCGGCATCCAGATCGGACAGCTCCGCGCCCACCTCGCGCAGGTTGCGCCACTCCTCGGCGTCCTCGCCCGGGTCCACCGGCTCGGTGCGCACCGCGAAGTACGGCGTTCCCTCGTACTCGCCGAGGAAGTACCGTTCGCCCTCGGCGAGGTCGTGCCGCTCGCCGCCCACCGCGGCCGGCGAGCGGAACGCCAGCCGCGGGCCCTCCAGCACCGGCACCGTGCCGTCCGGGTTGACCGCCAGCACCAGGCTCTTCGGCCATGCCTCGGCCAGCCACGCCTCGTCCGTGCGCAGGTGGGTCGCCCGGTCGTGCACGCCACGGGACAGCGTCGGCCGCCGGGTCAGCTTCACCGGCTCCACCCCTGGCCCACCCTAAGCCCGCTCGAACGGGCCGAGCACGCGCAGCGGCGCGGCCACCTGGTCGAGGTCCCCGAGGATCACCGTGGCGAGTGCGACCGGCGCCAGCCAGCGCTGCGCGGCCTGGAACACGTCGGCCAGGGTGACCTTGGCGAGCTTGGCCGGGTACTCCCGCAGCCACTCCAGTCCCAACCCGGTGCCGGCCAGTCCGGACAGCATCGAAGCCAGGCCGGACTGCGTTGCGGTGGCCAGCGCCAGGGTGCCGATCGCGTACTGCCGCACGTCCTCCAACTCCTGCGCGGTGGGCGGCAGCGTCGCGATCCGGCCGAGCTCGTAGCCGATCTCCAGCAGCGCCGGCGCGGTGACCTCGGTGGCCACGTCCGCGTCGACCACCAGCGTGGAGCCGGCCACCGCGTGGTCGATCCGGCTGTGCGGGGAGTACGTGTAGCCCTTGTCCTCGCGGATGTTCTCCACCAGGCGGGAGGAGAAGTAGCCGCCGAAGATGAAGTTGGCCAACTGCAGCGCCGGGTAGCCGGGGTCGTCGCGCTGCGCCGCCGGGCCGCCCAGCCGGATCGAGGACTGCACCGAGCCGGCCCGGTGCACCAGCATCGGCGGCCCGGGGGCGATCGCGGGCAACGGGGGCAGCTCCCGCGGCTTGCCCTCGGGCTTCCACCCGGCCAGCACCGACTCCACCCGGTCCAGCGCCCGGGCCGGCGAGACGTCGCCCACCAGGACCAGGGTCGAGCCGGCCGGGACGATCCGCTCGGCGTGCAGCCGGCGGACCTGGGCCGGCGTCACCGCGGCCACCATCTCCGGCTCCGGCACCTCGCGCGCGTACGGGTGGTCGCAGTACATCCGGCGGCGCAGCGCCTCGCGGGCCAGCACCGACGGCTGGGAGCGCACGATGGCCAGGTTCTCCACCAAGCGGTCGCGCTCCAGCGCAACCTCGCGGGCCGGGTACGTCGCCTCGGTGAGGATCTCCGCGACCAGGTCCAGCAGCGCGGGCAGCCCGGTCTTGAGCACCGCGCCGCCGAGCAGGATCCGGTCGGAGTCGACCGTGACCGACAGGTGCCCGCCGAGCGCCTGCACCGCCTCGGCCAGCTCCAACTGGCTGTGCCGCTCGGTGCCGGTCAGCAGCGACTCGCCGAGCAGCGCGGCCCGCGCCGGGTGGCTGGCCGCGGTGCCGCCGAACGGCATCCGCAGCCGCACCTCGACCAGCGGCACCCCGGGCCGGCGCACCGCGATCACCCGCAACCCGCCGGCCAACTGCCGCTCGCTGGCCGCGGGCTGCCTGGCCTTCGGCGGCGGCCCCAGCGGTGGCACCTCGTGCTGCACGCCCGCCTGCGCCGCCGTGCCCACCGTTCGCTCGCTCACGGGCACTCCTCGCCGCGCTCGTCGGCCGCGTTCGCGAACGCTGCTGTGCTTACTGGTTCGCTCGCAAGCTCGCTCACGGGCACTCCTCGCCGCGCTCGTCGGCCACGTTCGCGAACGCCGCTGTGCTTACTGGTTCGCTCGCAAGCTCGCTCACGGGCACTCCTCGCCGCGCTCGTCGGCCGCGTTCGCGAACGCCGCTGTGCTTACTGGTTCGCTCGCAAGCTCGCTCACGGCACTCCTCGCCGCGCTCGTCGGCCGCGTTCGCGAACGCCGCTGTGCTTACTGGTTCGCTCGCAAGCTCGCTCACCTGGCACCCCCGGCGACGAGCTCGACCACGGCGCGCCGCCGCGGGGTCAGCGTGGCAGCCGCGGCGGCCACCTGCTCCGCGCTCACCGCGCCGATCAGCCCGGGCAGCTCGGACAGCAGCTCGGCCCGGTCGTGCACCTGCTCCAGCGACGCCAGCGCCAGGGTCCGGCCGAGCACGCCGTCCACCTCACGCAGCATCTGCGCCGCGATCCGGGCCTGCACCCGGGACAGCTCCCCCGGCCGCAGCCCGCCGTCGGCCAGCCGGGCCAGCTCGTCGTCCACTGTGGACAGCACGGTCTCCATGCCGACCGAGCCGGCGTGGGTGGCCTGCACCAGGAACTCGGTCGGGCCGCGCACGTCGAACGGGTCCCCGAGGAAGCTGAGGTACGCGTACACGTCGGTGGCCACCCGGTCCCGGCGCACCAGCCGCTGCCGCAGCCGGGCCGCGTCGCCGTCGGACAGCACCTCGGCGAGTACCACGAACGGCAGGTACTCCGCCAGGTCGTGCACCGGGTCCGGCACCCGCCAGCCGACCGCGACCGACGGCATCGGTGCCAGCCGGTCGGTGACCGTGGTGCGGCGCTCCGCGGTCAGGTCGGGCTCGGCGAAGTCCGGCCGGGTCGGCGCCTGCCGCCGCTGGATGTCGGCGAAGTGCCGCTCCACCAGGGAGAACGCCAGCTCCGGGTCCAGGTCGCCGGCCACGCACAGTACCGCGTTGGCCGGCGCGTAGTACCGGTCGAAGAACTGCCAGGCGTCGTCCAGGGTGGCCGCCTCGAGGTCCTCGAACGAGCCGTAGCCGTCGTGCGCGTTCGGGAACGTGTCGAACAGCACCGTCGGCATGACCAGCCACGGGAAGCCGCCGTACGGCCGGTTCCGCACGTTGACCCGGATCTCCTCCTTGACCACCGAGATCTGGTTGGCCAGGTTCTCCTCGGTGATCGTGGGGGCGCGCATCCGGTCCGCCTCCAGGAACAGGCCGCGCTCCAGCGCGTTGGCCGGCAGCACCTCGAAGTAGTTGGTGTAGTCCAGGTGCGTGGTGCCGTTGAAGGTGCCGCCGGAGGACTGCACGTAGCGGAAGTGGGCCAGCTTCTCCAGGCTCGCCGAGCCCTGGAACATCAGGTGCTCGAACAGGTGCGCGAACCCGGTGCGCCCCTCCGGCTCCGAGCGCATGCCGACGTCGTAGTGCACGGCGACGCCCACCACCGGGGCGCTCTTGTCCGGGGCGAGCAGTACCCGCAGCCCGTTGCCGAGCACGGTGCGCTCCAGTGGGTAGGTCGACGAAGGAAGTTTCAACGCGGTGGGCACGATCCGACCCTAGCCGGTCGCCCTGTGCGCCACACGGATGCATATCCGCTGGACGCATTGCGGCAGGGGCATCCCATGCCGGAGGGTCGGGCCGCCCGCCGCTCCTAGACTGAGTGAGGACGGCAGCAGGTCGTACCGTGCCCCCAGGAGGATCTATGTCCGCGGCGCCGCTGGAACACCATGTCGGCCCGTGGACCGAGGCCGACTACCTCGCGCTGGGTGAGCGGAGCGACCGTATCGAACTCATCGACGGAAGCCTGATGATGACGCCTGCCGCTGCGAGCGACCACCAGCAATGTGCCCGACGACTGGCGAACCTCCTGGAAGCTGCCGCACCGAGCACGTTCGAGATCGTCGAGGCGGTGAACGTACGCGTCGCCCCGGGCCGGATTCTCATCCCGGATGTGGTGGTCACTGCCCGGTTGGGTCGAGTAGTCACCTATGAGGCCGACGAGGTCCCTCTCGTGGTCGAGATCGCATCGCCAGCAACGATTCTGATCGACCGCACACTCAAGGCGGACCTGTACGCCACGGCCGGCATCGAGACATACCTGCGCGTCGAGCTCACCGAGCCGGCACCCGTCCTGCGCCTCTATCGGCTGGAACGCGGAACCTACGTCGAAGCGGCGTCGAGCAGGCAGGTCAATCGGCTGGTGCTGGACAAGCCGTTCCCGGTCGAGATCGCCCCCGCCCGCTTGCTGCACCGATAGTCGGAGCCCACCGGGCGACCCGGAGGCATCTGCCGTTGCCGCGCAGCGGATCACCGGTAGTGCCGTCCCCGCGTAGCGGATCACCGGTAGTGCCGTTGCCGCGTAGCGGATCACTGGTAGGAGCCGTCGTAGCCATCCTGGTGGTAGGTGCTCTGCGCGGCGGTGTTCGCGTGCGCCTCGACGTAGGACAGCGTGGTGGCGTCGGCGATGCCGGTGACCTCGACGCTGCAGTACTGCTGGTAGCTCTTCACCGCTTCCAGCGTGTACTCGTCGAACTGGCTGTTGACCTCGACGTGGTAGCCCAGGTTGACCAACCACTGCTGCAGCTCGGCCACCTCCGGGCCGCTGTCGCCCGACTGAAGAGTGTCGGCCACAGGGCACCTCCTCGCGCCGGAATCGGCGCCATCATGACACCGGCCGGCCGCGGTACCGGTCACGGCACCCAAAAGGGCAGGAAATCGACCCTGCATGGGCGGCCGAAGGGCGTACGGACGGGTGATGCGGACGGCGCCTGCGCTGTCACGGGGTGCGTACGGACCCGAAGACCTGGTCGATCACGTAGTCGAAGCCGCGGACCGTGTCCGGGATGGAGATGTACAGCACCGCGAGCTCGGGTCGGCCGACGTTCAGCACCAGCACGCCGACCTGCTCGCCCTTGGCGGTGTACCCCTTCACGTCGAACGACAGGTGGTAGCGGATCAGGTAACCCCGGTGTCCGCTGACGGTGATCGTGCGGGCGTCGAGGGTGCGGCGCAGGTTGGGCTGCGGGTAGTACGCCCTGCGCACGTCCTCCGCGACCTGCTCGGCGATGCACCGGGTCTCCTCCCGCGGCGCGTCGGCGATGCGGGTCGCGACCGTGCCGGACAGCACGGTGGCGAAGTAGTCGCCGTCCGGGGTGTTCCGCTGGGTGACGATGTAGTACCCGGTGGCGAAGCGCGCGTTCAGCCCGTCGGTGATCCACACGTCCTGCCACGGCCGCCACGGCTCGGCCTGGCCGGCGTAGGAGATGCCGGCCCTTGTGTCGGTCACCCGGGGCGCCCTGGGCGCGGGCGGGCTGGGCGTGGCGCTGGGCGGGGTGGTGGCCGCCGGGGCCGTCGGACAACTGACCGGGGTGCTGGTCGGGCCACCGTCGGGCCGCTCGGGCACGTCGGTGGCCGACGGCACGGCGCTGGCGGCCGGCGGGCCGGCCGGGTTGCCGCCGCGGGTGGCCACCAGGATCCCGACCAGGGCGAGCACCGCGACCCCGGCGGCCGCGAGCAGGACCAGCCGGGTCCGCTGCCGCGGCGGGCGGGCGCCGTAGCCGGCCAGTTCGTCGGCGGGGTCCCGGGTGCGTTCGGTCCACCGCGAACCGTCCCACCACCGCTCCCGCCCGGGCTCCCCGTCCGGGTCGGGGTACCAGCCGCCGCCGTCCTCGGTCACCGTTCGACCATGACACACGCCGAGGGCATACGGTGCCCGGGCAGCCCAAGTGCGGCCGCCTGGAGCTGAGGCGGCCGGCCCGGGTGGGTAGGGTCGAGCCGGTGCGCAGGTCACGAGCGGTGGACGCCCTGCGGGCGGTCGCCGTCCTGCTGGTGCTGCTGCACCACCTCGACATCGGCCCGGTCGTGTTCGGGACGCCGTGGCTGGCGTGGCTGCGCGACCTGCACGCGGCCGGGTTCGTCGGGGTGAGCCTGTTCCTGGTGCTGTCCGGCTTCTCGATCCACCTGCGGGTGGCGGCCGGCGCGCAGTTCCGGACCCGGGCATTCCTGTGGCGTCGGTTCCTCCGGCTGCACCCCACCTACTACGCGGCGATGTGCTTCGCCGCCGCGGTGGCGCTCGTCTCGGCGGCGGCCGGCCACCCGTGGGCGCACCCGCGGTGGGGCTTCGCCGACACGCCTATGCCGGTGCCGGTCCTGGTCGCGGTGCACGTCACGGTGCTGGCCGGCACGCTGGTCCCGCCCGGCTGGCTGATGGTCACCTGGAGCCTGGCGCTGGAGGAACAGATCTACCTGGTGTACGCGGCCGCGGTGCGCCGGATGCGGCGGACAAGCCCGGTGGTCTGGGTGCTGGCCGGGCTGGCCCTCTGCCTGGTCTGGCGGGTGGCCGCCGAACTGCTGCTGCCGAGCACGCCGAAGAGCTTCGCCCCGCTGGCGCCGCAGTCGAGCTGGGTGGCCGCGTTGGCGTTCCAGCAGGTGCCGTCCCGGTTGGCCGAGTGGCTGCTCGGGGCGCTGGCCGCGGAGTGGTACGCCGGCAACCAGCGGCTGCCCCGGGTGCTCACCTCCCGGGTCACCGCGCTGGCCGGGCTGGCCGGGGTGTGGTGGCTGTTCGGCCACCGCGGCGGGTACGGCACCCTGGGCGGGCACCCGTTCGCGGCCACCGACCTGGTCTTCGATCCCGCGACCGGGCTGGCGTTCGCCGTCCTGCTCTGCGGCTGCCTCGCGGCGGAGCGGCGGCGGGCCGAGCGGCACCGGGGCGGTTCGGCCCTGGTCGGCCGGCTGGCCTGGCTCGGCGAGCGGTCGTACTCGCTGTACCTCGTGCAGGCGCCGGTCCTCGGCACCACGTTCGCGCTCTGCACCGGGATGATCCGGCCGGCGGCCGGTCGGCTGGCGGTCGCCGCGCTGGCCGTGGCGCTGGCCGTGGCCGCCGCCGCGCTGCTGTACCGCTTCGTCGAGGCGCCCACCACGGCGTGGTCGAAGCGGGCCGGCCGACGCCGCGGCGACCGTCCGGACCAGGCTCCGGCTCAGCGCAGTGCGGTGGCCAGCTCCGACCAGAGGTACGCGACCGCCTCGGCGCCCTTGTAGAGCATCGGCAGCACCACCCGCTCGTTCGGGGCGTGGATCCGGTCCTCCGGCAGGCCGACGCCGAGGAACACCACCGGCGCGCCCAGCACGTCGGTGAGCGTCGCCTCCGGACCGCTGCCGCCCTCGCGGGTGAACAGCACCTCCTGCTCGAAGGCGCGCCCCATCGCGGCGAGCACCGCCCGGGTCGCCGGGTGGTCGACCGGCGTCTGGCAGGGCCGCACCCCGGGACCGGCCCAGCGCACGTCGCCGGTGATGCCGGGCGGGGTGTGCCGGGCCACGAACCGGCTCACCCGCTCCTGGATCGCCAGCGGGTCCTGGTCCGCCACCAGCCGGAACGACAGCTTGGCGTACGCGTCGGTCGGCACGATCGTCTTGCGGCCGGGCCCGGTGTATCCGCCCCACATGCCGTTGATCTCCGCGGTCGGCCGGCCCCAGATCCGTTCCAGGGTGGTGTAGCCGGCCTCGCCGGCGACCACCCGGGAGGCGGCCGGGCCGGCCAGGAACGCCGCCTCGTCGAACGGCAGCTTGCCGAAGGCCACCCGCTCCGCGTCGGTCATCGGCAGCACGTCGTCGTAGAAGCCCGGGATCTGGATCACCCCGTCGGCGTCGTGCAGCGCGCCGAGCAGCTTCGCCAACGCGGTCAGCGGGTTCGGCACGGCGCCGCCGAAGGAGCCGGAGTGCAGGTCCACGTCCGGGCCGTGGAAGTGCACCTCGCACTCGGTCAGCCCGCGCATCGCGGTGCAGATGCTGGGCACGTCCCGGTCGAACATGCCGGTGTCGGTCACCACCACCACGTCGCAGTCGAGCCGGTCCCGGCGGTCCCGCAGCAACTGCTCGAAGTGCGGCGAGCCGGACTCCTCCTCGCCCTCGATGAGAAACTTCAGGTGTACGGCCGGGGTGCGGCGGCCGGTTGAGGCAAGGTGCGCCCCCAGGCCGAGCAGGTGGAACAGCAACTGGCCCTTGTCGTCGGCCGCGCCGCGGCCGAACAGTTCCTCGCCGCGGATGGTCGGCTCGAACGGCGGCGTCCGCCAGAGCTCGACCGGGTCGACCGGCTGCACGTCGTGGTGGCCGTAGACCAGCACGGTCGGTGCGCCGGCGTCCTCGCTGGGCCACCCGGCGAACACCGCCGGGGCGCCGGGGGTGTCCCAGATTTCCGCGACGGGCAGCCCGGTGCGGGCGAACGCCGCCGCGAGCCACTCGGCGCTGCGCCGCACGTCCGCCGCGCGGGCCGGGTCGGCGCTGACGCTCGGGATGCGCAGCCACGTGTCCAGGTCGGCGTGCAACTGGTCGACGTGCGCGGAGACGTACTGCCGTTCGGACATGCCTGCAGACTGTACGACCCACGTCGTTCCACACGGCCCCACGTCGTGGCAGCTCCTGGCGGTTCCGGTTCCGTACGACCGCGGGTCGCGGCAACTCGTGCGGGTTATGGCCGGTCGCGACCGTGGACGAGGCGGTGCGCGGCGCGGATGCCGGCGGCGTACAGCGGGCCGGTCCGGGCAGCGCGGGCCAGCGCGGCGCGGGCGGCGTTGGCGCCGGGCCCGCCGTGCACGCCGCCGCCCGGGTGCGCCGAGGCACCGGCCAGGTACAGCCGGTCTACCGGGGTGTCCGCGCGGCCGAGCCCGGGCAGCGGGCGGAACACGAGCTGCTGGTGTATTCCGGCGGTACCCGCGTTGGTGGCGCCCTGGTCCAGGTTGGCGTCCATCGCGGCGAGCTCGGGCGGCCCCTGCATGTGCCGGGCCAGCACCAGGTCGCCGAAGCCGGGCGCCGCCGCCTCGATCGCGGCGGCCATCCGCTCCACCTGGGCGTTGACGCGCTCGGCGGTCCACCCGCCGGGCGGCCCGTGCGTCCCCGGCGCATGCGTCCGCGGCACATGGGTGTACGCCCACAGCGACTCGGTGCCGGCCGGGGAGCGGGTCGGGTCGGTGGTGGTGGTCTGGCCGACCACCAGGTACGGCGCGATGGGCAGTCGGCCGCCGGCCAGCGCCGCCGAGTACTCCGCCATCGCGGCCAGGTCACCGGCCACATGCACCGTCCCGGCCCGCCGCGCCTGCTCGGCCAGCCACGGCACCGGGCCCGACAGCGCCCAGTTGACCTTGACGGTGGCGTGGTCCCACTCGAACCTGCGCAGGTCGTCCAGCAGGCGGGCCGGCAGCGCGGACGGTGGCAGCATCGCGCCGTACAGCGTCGGGGCGGCCACGTCGGCCAGCACCGCCCGCCGCGCGGTGAGCAGCTCGCCGCCGGCCAGCCGCACCCCCACCGCGCGGCCGCCCGAAACCACCACCCGCTCCACCGGCGCGCCGCAGCGCAGCTCGCCGCCGGCTTTGCCCAGCCGGGTGACCAGCGCCGCGGTGAGCTTCCCGGCGCCGCCCTCCGGCGCGGGGAAGCCGACCTCCTGGCCGAGCATCGCCAGCAGCCAGGCGAAGATCGCGCCGCCGGCCTGGTCCGGCCCGAGATCGGTGTGCAGCGTCAGGCCGGCCAGCAGCGCGGCGGCGGCCGAGCCGGGGAACTCCTCGGCGCCGTACCGCCGAACCGACAGCAACCCGAACCGGACCAGCCGTAGCAGGTCCGGCACCCCCAGTAGGCGGGCCAGCCGGGCGCCGGCCCGTACCGGCGGGAACGGGGTGAACAGCGCGCCCAGCACCTGCTCGCGCAGCCCCAGCCAGTGCTGGTAGGCCCGCTCCCAGGCGGCGCCGTCACCGGGGCTGACCGCGTCCAGCGAGGCGGCGGTCCCGGCCACGTCCGGGGAGATGGACACCGCGCGCTCGCCGGACACGTGCGCCAGCACCAGCGGCGCGCGCCGCCAGGCCAGGCCGTACGACGCCAGGTCCAGCCCGGCCAGCACCGGCGACGCGGCGGCCATCGGGTAGAACCCGCTGCCGAGGTCGGTGACGAAGCCAGGTGCGGTGACCTCGGCGCTGCGTACGGCGCCGCCCGGCTCGCCGGCCGCCTCGCAGACCAGCACATCCCAGCCGGCATCGGCCAGCAGGTTCGCCGCGACCAGGCCGTTGTGCCCGGCGCCGACGACGATCGCGTCGACGTTCACTGCTCGGCTCCGGCTCGCTCCGCTCCTCGCGCCCGCACACCCGCACAACGGCACCGGGCCGCCCACCGGGCGGGCACTGCGATGCTCACTCGCCGTCGCACACGCGGGTTCACTGCTCGGCTCCGGCTCGCTCCGCTCCTCGCACCCGCACACCCGCACAACGGCACCGGGCCGCCCACCGGGCGGGCACTGCGATGCTCACTCGCCGTCGCACACGCGGGTTCACCCCTCGGCTCCGGCTCGCGGGTTCGTCCGCATCGTCCCTCCGTCGGTGGGTTTCGAGATCACCGTACGGCACGCGCCCGTGCTCTGATCGCAGGATGTTGCAGCGTAAAACGCCGTGGAGTGTCACCATGGAACGTACGGCGCGGTCGGGAGCCCCTCCCCCGGCCGCGCCGCTTGCTCTCCTGCCGGGCGCGGGGTTGCGTCCGTTGGTAGCGTCTGCCCGGTGTCGGGCGATGCTGAGCACCAACTAGCTGACCGGTTCGTGGACGAACCCCTGCGTGTGCTGCGCCGGGCCTTCGTCGTGGGCGTCGTGCTGCTGTTTCTCGTCGGGCTGCCGCTGGGCACCGCGACGACCGTCATCGGGATCGTGCTGGCGGTGCTGGCGCTGGGCGTGGAGCTGCTGGTACCACGCGACAGGCTGCTGGCCGGCCGGACCGTGCTGGTCGACGGCCGCGCCGCCCGGTCTGATCCCGCGTACGCCGCGGTCTACCAGGCGCTGCGCGAGCGGGAGGTGCCGGCGGAGGTGCGGCCACGGCGGGTGCGCCAACCGGGCGGCGTCCGGAACGGGCTGCTGGTCCGCTCCGGTGCGCACCGGATCCACGTCTCGGTGTTCCCGTTCGGCAACGACCTGGCGCTCGGCTGGTCGATGTGGCACCGGCGGCTGCCGGCGCAGGGCGTGCTGCAGTGGCTGGCCGCGGCGGCGGGTGGGCACCCGGATCCGGTGGAAGTGGAGCCGGTGCGGGCGCTGGCGGAAGCGGTGCGCGCCGCGGTGGGGAACGGCGTGCAGGCGGCCGAGGACGAACGGGACCTGTCGCTGGCGGAGGCGTTCGGCTACGACGTGCCGATCGAGGACCGCACCGCGCCCGCGCCGGCGCCGCCACCCACGCCACCCACGCCGCCCGCGCCGCGCCGCCAGCCGGCGCACGCGGCACCGCCGGGCTGGCACCGTTCAGGATCCCCTATGGGACCTCCCGGAGGGGATCTCGAGGGACCTCTTGCGGGGCCTCCCGGCGGGCCTCCTGAGGGGTCTCCCGAGGGACCTGGCGGGCCTGCGGGCGGGCCTCCTGCGGGGCCGCTGCTGGCGGGGCCGGCGGACGGGTTGCCGTCGTTGGTGCCGGGGATGGACGACGACGCCGAGCGCACCACGCAGCTCGCGCCACTGCAGTTCGCACCGTTCGAGTTCACCGTGGCGGTGCCGGTCGAGGTGTACACCCCGGACGGTGCCGTGGTCGGGCGGCTGGAGCCGGGCGCCCGGTACTGGGCGGTGGACGAGCACCCGGCCGGCCTCGTCGTACAGATCGCGACCGGCGCCGCGCTGCTCCGCGACCGGTCGACGCTGCACCGCCAGTAAGCCCGCCTGCCGTCACGCGGTGGGTGCGGGGGGCAGCGCGTCGAGCAGGGCCAGCAGGCCGGGGCCGTCGAGCAGGTCCACCGGCCGGACGGTCACGTCGTCGCGCACGTAGTGGAACGCCGCCCGCACCCGGTCCAGCGACACGCCGGCCAGCTCCGACCAGGCCAGCCGGTACGCGGCGAGCTGCACAGCGGCGGCCTGCGCGGCGGCGCCGGTGGGGCGGCGGCCGGTCTTCCAGTCGACCACGGTGTAGCCGCCGTCCGGGTCGGCGAACACCGCGTCCATCCGGCCCCGGACCAGCGCCCCGGCCGTACCGCCGGCACCACCGGCACCGCCGGCGCCGCTGCCTCCGCCGGCACCGCCGGCACCGCCGGCCGGGGCGGCGCCGCTGGTGCGGGGGGCGCCGCCGAGGGTGGCCTCGAACGGAACCTCCACCTCGACGGGTACCCGGTCGGCCCAGTCGCTGGCCAGGAACCGCCGCTGCAGCAGCTCCAGGTCGGAGTCCGGGGCGGCGCCGTCGTCCGCGGCCCCGGGTAGCTCGTCCAGGTCGAGCAGCCGCTCGCCGGCGTACCGCTCCTCCAGCCAGGCGTGGAACGCGGTGCCGCGGCGGGCAAGCGGGGCCGGCCGGTACGGCAGCGGGCGACGGATCTGCCGGGCCAGCTCGGCCGGGTCGCGGGCCAGCGTTACCAGCGCGGACACCGAGAGCTGGCCGGGCAGCGGCACGTCCAGGCGGACGGCCGCGGCGGTACGCGCGTCGCGCTCCGCCACCAACAGGTCGGCATCCCGGCGCCACCCGGCCGCGGCGACCTCCTCCGGGGTGAACAGGGCGTCCTCGTCCCTCCCGCCCCGCGGCACAGCACCCCCCGGCACAGCACCCCCCGGCACAGCACCCCCCGGTACAGCGGCTCCCGGCAGGGCACCGGCCGCGGAGGCGGCATCCAGCGCGGTCCGGTCCAGCGCGGCCCGGTCCAGCGCGGCCCGGTCCAGCGCGGCCCGGTCCAGCGCGGCCCGGTCCAGCGCGGCCCGGACCAGCGCCGCTCCCGCCTCCACGGCGGCCCGGCGGTTGCCCAGCGGATCCATCGGCCACGGCACCTCGCGCACCTGTGCCAGCAGCGGGTTGGTGGCGTGCTCGTCCGGTTCGTCCACCCACACCTCGACCTCGGCATGCCCCGCCAGCTCGTCCAGGAACGGGGACGGCTCACGCGGCCTGGCGCAGTCGTCCCAGCGGTATCCCGAGCAGAGCAGCAACTGGCGGGCCCTGGTCACCGCGACATACGCCAGCCGGCGCTCCTCGAGCTCGCCGCGGTCCCGGCATGCCTCGGCGAACCGGCGCCGCACCATCTCCAGCTCCCGCTGGTCGGCGGCCTCGGCCGGGTCGAACACCGGCAGGTCGGCCGCGTCGCCGCGCAGCGGGTACGGCAGTGCGGCCGGGTCCTTCGCCCAGCCCGAGCCGGACACCGCGTCCCGGTCCGGCAGCACCCCGGCGACCAGCCCGGGCACCGCGACCACGTCCCACTCCAACCCCTTCGCAGCGTGCACCGTGAGCACCTGCACCCGGTCGGCGTTCAGCTCGACCACGCCGGCCTCCAGGCCGCGCTCGGTCGCCTCGGCCGCCTCCAGGTACGCCAGGAACGCGGACAGGGTGGCCACCTCGGCGTCCTCGGCGAACCGCGCCGCCACGTCGAGGAACCGGTCCAGGTGCACCCGGCCGGCGCCGCGCTCCGTCCCGGCGGCCAGCTCGATGTCCAGCCGCAGCACCCGCTCGGCGTCGGCGACCAGCTCCGGCAGCGGCTGCCCGACCCGGCGGCGCAGGGCAGCGAGCTCACGGCGCAGCCCGTCCAGCCGCTGGTACCCCGCCTCGGTGTACCGCTCCTCGGGACCCGGGTCGTCCAGCGCCTCGACCAGGCTGGCCTCCTCCGCCCGGTCCTGGTCCGGCCCCGTGTCAGGCGGTCCGGCGGTTCTACCGCCCGCATCGCCTGACACCCCGGCCGGCACCCGCGGTGACGCCCCGGGCGGCATCCCGGCGGGCACCGTGGCGGGCACCGTTGCCGACACCCGCGGTGGCACCCGAGCGCGGGCCAGTTCGCGGGCGCGCTGCCCGAGCGCGGCCAGGTCCCGCGGCCCGATCCGCCAGCGGGCGCCGGTCAGCAGCCGTACCGCCGCGTCGCCGGCCGCCGGGTCGGACAGCACCCGCAGCGTGCTCACCACGTCGCGCACCTCCGGGGTGGCCAGCAGCCCGCCGAGGCCGACCAGCTCGACCGGGATGCCGTGCGCCCGGATCGCGGCGGCCACCCGCTCGAACTGCGCCCGCCGCCGGCACAGCACCGCGATCGTCCGCCCGCGGCCGCCCCGGCTACGGGTGTCCCGTTCGGTACCGGCCCGGCGGGGCACGTCCACCTTCCACACCTCGGCCACCGCGGCGGCCAGCCACGCCGCCTCGTCGTCCACCGTGTCCAGCAGCGCGGCCCGCACCTCGCCCGCGCCGGCGGCCGGCCCGGGGGTGAGCACCCCGACGTCCACCCCCCGCGCGCGCAACGGCTCGGACACCGCGTTCGCGGCGTCCAGGATCCGGCGGTCGTTGCGGAAGCTGGTGGACAGCGGGAGTACCGCCCCGGGCGTACCGTCCACGGCCGGGAAGTGCCGCGGGAACCGGGCCAGGTTGCCGGCCGTGGCACCGCGCCAGCCGTAGATGGACTGGCACGGGTCGCCGACCGCCGTGACCGGGTGCCCGCTCCCCTCCCCCGCACCGCCGAACAGCGACCGGAGCAGCACGAGCTGGGAGTGCCCGGTGTCCTGGTATTCGTCCAGCAACACAACGGTGTACCGCGCCCGTTCCCCGCGGCCCACCTCCGGGAACCGCTCCGCGATCCGCGCCGCCAGCGACATCTGGTCGCCGAAGTCCATCGCGTTGACGTCCAGCTTGGCCTGCTCGTACCGCCGCACCAGCGGCAGCAGCTCGCGCCGGGCCCGCGCCGCGTCCAGCACCTCCCGCACCTTGGCGCCCGGCGCGGGGTAGCGCGGCCCGGGCGGCAGCGCCTCGACCCGGGCCACGAAGTCGTCGGTCCAGGCCGCCAGGTCCGGCGCGCCGACCAGGTGCTCGGCCAGCTCGCCGGCCAGGTCCAGCACGTACCCGATCACCGTGGACTCGGCCCGGTCCAGGTGCGGCAGGTCGCCATCGAAGCCGCGGACCACCCGGGCGGCGAGCTGCCAGCACAGCGCCTCGGTGAGCAGCCGCGCGGTGGGCTCCACGGCCAGCCGCAGCGCGTGCTCGGCCACCAGCCGGGCGGCGTACGCGTGGTAGGTGAGCACGGTCGGCTCGTCGTCGGCGGGTACCGCCAGGCCGTGCCGGGCCAGCGCAGCCAGCCGGACCCGCAGCCGGGCACCCAGCTCGGCGGCCGCCTTGTTGGTGAACGTCAGGCCGAGCACCTGCTCGGGGCGGACGTACCCGTTCGCGACCAGCCAGACCACCCGCGCCGACATGGTCTCGGTCTTGCCGGAGCCCGCTCCGGCCACCACCACCGCTGGCGCAAGCGGGGCGGCGATCACCGCGGCCTGCTCGGCCGTCGGCGGCGGCAGGCCGAGCGCGGCGGCCAGCTTGGCCGGGTTCACCCGGTCACCTGCCGGCCCTCGTCGTGCGCCGGGCAGCTCGTCCGTACCGGGCAGATCCGGCAGGCGCCGTTCTCCCGGGCGGCGAACGTCGTACCGGCCATGCCCTCGGCCACCGTGACCACCAGCCGGCGTGCCCAGTCCGGGTCGTCGGCGTCGCCCAGCGGCGGCTGGTTCTGCTGCTTCGGCCTGGCCGCGGAGCCGCCGAGCTGCACCAGCGCGGCGCCGCCCGGCTCGGCCGGGTCGCCGAACCCGCCGGCCTGCGCGGCGAGCTGGTACGCGCCGAGCTGCGGGTGCCGGGCCAGGTCGTCGCCGCGGGCCGGCGTACGCCCGGTCTTGAGGTCGATCACCACCAGCCGTCCGTCGGCGTCCCGCTCCAGCCGGTCCACCCGGCCGGTCAGCTTCGCCCGCCCGTCGACCTCCACGCTGAACGGCAGCTCGACGCCGACCAGCTCGCGCCGCCCGCCCGCGTCCAGCCAGACGAGGAAGCTGGCCAGCATCGACCTGGCCCGCTCCCGCTCGCGGCGGGTGGTCCATGGGCCGCCGAGGTCCATCCGGGCCAGCGCGTCCTCCAGCCGGGGCAGCAGCGCGTCCGCGGTGGCCAGCTCCGGATCGGCGGACAACGCGGCCAGCTCGTGGATCAGGTTGCCCAGACCCTGTGCCGCCGAGGCCCCGCGGGTGCCGCCCGAGGTCTCCAGCAGCCAGCGCAGCGGGCAGGTCGCGAACTTCTCCACCTGCGACGGCGACACCGTGATGGTGGCGTCGGCGTCGCGCAGCGGCCGCGGGTCGGACAGCGGCGGCAGCCCCCACCATTCGTCCGGGTGCGCGCCGGGTACGCCGGCGTGGACGAGCCGGGCCAGCTCGCCGGCCGCCGCCCGCCGCCGTACCGGGGGCGCGGCCCGGTCGCAGACGACCTGCCGCAGCTCGGCCACCAGCGCCGGCAGCGCGAGGGTGCGCGGCACCGTGGAGATCGGCCGCTGGTCGCCGCCGTCCGGGTCCCAGGGGTCCAGCTCGTCCAGGAACCGGGACGGCTGCTCCTGCTCGCCGCTGGTCGCGGTGACGACGAGCTGGCGGCTGGCCCGGGTGACCGCCACGTAGAACAGCCGGCGCTCCTCGGCCAGCAGTGGCCCCACCGGCGCGGCCGCCACCGGCTCGCCCCCCGCGGCCACGTCGATCAGCGCCTGCTCGCCCAGCAGGGTGCCGCGCCGGCGCAGGTCCGGCCAGCTGCCCTCCTGCACGCCGGCCACGCACACCACCTGCCACTGCAACCCCTTGGCGGCGTGCGCGGTCAGCACCCGTACCGCATCGCCCGGCGGCGCCTGCGCGGCCAGGGTGTCGCCGGGGATCTGCTGCGCGGCGAGGTGGTCGAGGAAGCCGAGGGTGCCCTCACCCGGCAGCCGGTCGCAGAACCGCGCCGCGGCGTCGAACAGCGCCACCATCGCGTCCAGGTCCCGGTCCGCGGCCGCGCCGACGGAGCCGCCCCGCAGGCTGGCCGCCAGCCAGGTCCCGGCCAGCCCGGAGGCCGCCCAGACCGCCCACAGCACGTCCTCGGCGGCATCCTCCGCGGCAGCCTCCCGCGCCGTCGCCAGCAGCCCGGCCACCCTGGCCGCGGGCGCCGCCACATCGGCCGGCAGCACCGTGGGCAGGCCTGAGTCGGTGAGCGCCTCGACCAGCAGCGGCCCGGAGGAGCGCCGCCCGCCGCCGGCTAGTTCGAGTGCGCGCAGGTGCTGGCGGAGCCGCCGCAGGGCCAGCGCGTCCGCCGCGCCGAGCGGCCCGGACAGCAGCTCGACCGCGGCGTTCTCGTCCAGCGCGCCCGGGATCAGGGCGCAGCGCAGCAGCAGCAGGAACGGTGCCGCGCCCGCGGTGTCCACCAGCGGCAGCTCGTCGGCGGTCACGGCCACCGGCACCCCGGCCACGGTGAGCGCCCGGCGCAGCACCGGCAGCAGGCCGACGGTGGAACGGACCAGCACCGCCATCTCCCGCCACGGCACACCGTCCAGCAGGTGAGCCTCGCGGAGACGGTGCGCCACGTATGCCGCCTCCTCGCTCGGGGTGCGGAACAGCCGCACGTCCAGCCGCCCGTGGACGCTCCGCGGGGCGGCCCGAAGCTCGCGGTACGCCGGCGGCCCGCCGCCCGCACGGGCCCCGCCGAGCGGCCCGCCGCCCGGCCCGCCGCCCGCACCGGCCCCACTGACCGGCCCGCCGCCCGCGCCGGCCCCGGTGACCGGCGCGGTGAGTGGCGCGGTGAGTGGCGCGGTGACCGGCAGCCGGGCCGCGATCCGCCGGGACGCCGCCAGCAGCGTCGCGCCGCACCGCCGGGACACCCCGAGCGCCACCACCGGCACCGGCGCGCCGTCCCGGCCGAACACGGCCGGGAACCGCCGCAGGCAGCCCGGATCGGATCCCCGGAACCCGTAGATCGACTGGTCCGGGTCGCCCACCACCACCAGTTCCTCGGCACCGGCGGCCAGCACCTGCAGCAGCGCCTCCTGCGCCGGATCCACGTCCTGGTACTCATCCACGAACAGGTGCCGCCGCGCCGCCCGCTCCCGGTCGAGCAGCGCCGGATCGGTCGCGAACGCATCCAGCACCGCGCCGATCAGCTCCGCCGGGTCGTACGCGGTGTGGTCGGCCAGCGCCGTGACCTGCAGGTACTGCCGGAAGAACCGGGCCACGGCCACCCAGTCGGGCCGGTGCCACTCGCGGCCGTGCCTGGCCAGCTCCGCCGGCCCGATGCCGCGCTCGGTGGCGCGCAGCATCAGATCGCGCAGCTCCTCGGCGAACCCCCTGGTCAGCAGTGCGGGGCGCAGGTCCACCGGCCAGTACGCCGCCCCGTCCGCCACGTCGCCGGCCAGCAGCTCGCGCACCAGCACGTCCTGCTCCGGCCCGGTGAGCAGCCGCGGGCTGCGCTCGCCGCGGTGCACGGCCTGCCGGCGCAGCACCCCGAAGGCGTAGGAGTGGAACGTGCGGGCCACCGGCTCGCGGACCGTACGGGCGAGCCGGGTGGTGACCCGGTTGCGCAGCTCCGCGGCCGCCTTGCGGGAGAAGGTGAGCACCAGCACCCGCTCCGGGTCGGCGCCGCCCTCGATCCGGGCCGCCACCGCCTCGACCAGCGTGCTGGTCTTGCCGGTGCCCGGGCCGGCCAGCACCAGCAGGGGCCCGCCGCGGTGCTCCACCACGGCGCGCTGCGCCTGGTCCAGAACCGGCGTGGGGGCTGCCTGCCGCGGCCCGCGAACCAGCCGGTACGGCGCCGCGGCGGGCCGCTGCTCGCCCGCCGCCGTCCCCGTCACGGGCCGATGGAAACATCCTGGACGGCCACCGCCCGGTTGCCTCGCCGAGCGACCGCCAAGTTCGGCGAACGACTACCGGTTGCCGTCCCAGCGGGCCCGCCGAATGTCCACCCGGCCGCCCCGGATGGGCACCCCCTCGGCGGCCAGCAACGCGAGCTGGCGCTCGGCCAGGTGCGGCGCCGGGGTACCGTCGGCGCGCAGCACCCGGTGCCACGGCACGCCGCCGCTCTGCTCCGCCATCACCCGGCCGACGGCCCGCGGTGCGTTGGAGCCGAGGTACTCCGCCACGTCGGAGTACGACATCACCCTGCCTGGCGGGATCCGCTCGACCAGGCGCAGCACCTGCTCGGCGAACGGGAGCTCGACGGCCACCGCGCCACCGTAGTGCGGGCTGGCCCGCCCGCCCCCGGCTACCGGGGCGGGTGTCAGCCGGAGCGGCGGATATGCCCACTGTTTCGCCCAGTGAGACCGCGCTAGGGCTGCGGCGTCCGCCAGCGCAACCCGGGAAACCGACTGAAGTCCGCGTCGTACGAGACGAGCTCGGCCGCGTGCTCGACCGCCAACGCTGCCAGATGCGCGTCCGTCACCAGGTTGCCCGCGGCGCCGAGCGGGCGGAGCAGGCCGTACAGCACCGACAGGTGGCGGGCGGTCGGATGGACGACGACCGCGGCCGGCTGGCTGAGCCACGCCTCGACCACGCTGACCGCGTCATCGACGCTGAGCGGCTTCGGGAAGAGCCCGGACCGTGTACTGAGCCGGAGGAACGCCAGCACGGCCACCCAGGCGAAGCCGACTGTCCGGGCACCCCCGAGCGCCCGGTCCAGCCACCCGCGCGCCGCGGCATGGTGTGGAGCATCCCGGTTCACCGCGTACAGCAGGACGTTTGCGTCGACGAGCTGCACGGAGCTACTTCCGCTCGGCCAGCTTGCGGGCGAGTTCTTCGTCTTCGAGCTCGGCAGCGAGCCGGAGTGCCTTGTCCCACGGGACGGCGGGCTCGAAGCCCATGTCGAAGGTGGGCGTGTGGAAGCCTGTCGCCGGCTGGGCGGAGCCGAACGCCACCCGGATGGCATCGTTCACGACCTCTTTGAACGTGAGGCCGCGCTCGGCCATGACCCGTTGGACGATCGCAGCGACGTTGTCGTCCAGAGTGATCGTTGTACGCATTCCTGCATCATAGCATCACGATCGGAGATGTTCTGATGCAGCAGCCATGCCGTCCAAAGCTTCCAAAGGGCCGAGGACCCATCCGAGGTGGGCCAGCCGGGAGCGCAGCCGTTCGTCGGCGGTGACCAGTGGCTCGGCCAGGCGCTCGGCGACCGCGACGTAGACCATTTCGTACACCGGCCAGTTGTCGTACCGCCGGGCCAGTTCGAACGCGCGAGAGCGGTCCCGCTCGTCGGCCACCGCGGTCACCGGCAGTCGCTCCAACAGGGTGGCCGCGACGTCCGCTTGCTCGCCGGTCCACCGGAGACGGCGGACGCCGGTCAGCAGCGCGTTGAGCACTTCCTCCCACATCAACCGGGGCGCGGCCAGCGTGACACCGTGCCGCGCCCACCCCTCGAACAGATCCTCCACCGGACCGGAGGACCCGATCTCCGGCTTGATGAACTCCACCACGACCGAGGCGTCAACGACCGGCATCGGGACCCTCCACGTACCGCTCGCCGCGGTCCCACCGGTCCTCCGCGACCAGGTCGGCGGCACTCGACAGGGCCGGTGAGTCGAGCCCGGACTTCCAGGCGCGCACGTCGGCCACCCAGTCGCCCAGGGTGTACGGCGGTTGCTTGTGCGGGATTCCCACGACGTCCACCACCAATGCGTCGAGCCTGGAGACGTCCACGTAGTACACATGGCCGCGCTTGGCCGCCGGCAGCTTCCCGGACCAGATCCAGCGCCGGATCGTCTCCTCGGACCGGCCGACCCGGACAGCGGCCTCGCGCACGGTAATCCCAGCTGTCGCGGTCACTGTTGTAGACTACAACAACCTACATCGCTACAACAAGCATCCCCGGTCAGTACGTCGGGAGCGAGTGGTCCACCTGGGTGGCCCAGGCTGTCACGCCGCCCTGCACGTGCACCGCATCGGCGAACCCGGCCTGCTTGACCGCCGCCAGCGCCTCCGCCGAGCGGACACCGCTCTTGCAGTACAGGACCACCTGGCGGTCCTGCGGCAGCCTCGACAGGGCGGCGCCGGACAGGATGTCGCCCTTCGGGATGAGCACCGAGCCGGGGATCTTCACGATCTCGTACTCGGCCGGCTCCCGCACGTCCACCAGCTCGATCCGCCTGTCGGCGTCCAGCCAGTCCCTCAGCTCGGTGGCGGTGATGGTCGAGCCCGCCGCCGCCTGCTGCGCCTCCTCGGACACCGCGCCGCAGAACGCCTCGTAGTCGATCAGCTCGGTGATCGTCGGGTTCTTCCCGCACAGCGGGCACTCCGGGTCCTTGGTCACCCTGATCGTCCGGTAGGCCATCTCCAGGGCGTCGTAGACCATGAGCCGGCCGACCAGCGGCTCGCCGATCCCGGTCAGCACCTTGATCGCCTCGGTGACCTGGATGGAGCCGATCGAGGCGCACAGGACGCCGAGCACGCCGCCCTCGGCGCAGGACGGCACCATGCCGGGCGGCGGGGGCTCGGGGTACAGACAGCGGTAGCACGGGCCGTGTTCGGCCCAGAACACCGATGCCTGCCCGTCGAAGCGGTAGATCGAGCCCCACACGTACGGCTTGCCGAGCAGCACGCACGTGTCGTTCACCAGGTACCGGGTGGCGAAGTTGTCGGTGCCGTCCACGATCAGGTCGTACTGCGCGAAGATCTCCAGCGCGTTTGAGGTGTCCAGCGCCACGTTGTGCACGACGACCTTCACCAGCGGGTTGATCTCCAGTACCGAGTCGCGGGCGGACTCCGCCTTCGGCCGGCCCACGTCGGACTGCCCGTGAATGATCTGCCGCTGCAGGTTGGACTCGTCCACCACGTCGTAGTCGATGATGCCGAGCGTGCCGACGCCGGCCGCGGCCAGGTACATCAGCGCGGGCGAGCCGAGACCGCCGGCGCCGACGCACAGCACGCGGGCGTTCTTCAGCCGCTTCTGTCCGTCCATGGCGACGTCCGGAATGATCAGGTGCCGGCTGTACCGGCGGACCTCATCGACACTCAGCTCGGCGGCCGGCTCGACCAGCGGCGGCAAGGACACGGCAGAACTCCTCGATGTACGGGATGCTTACCCGGCACAACCGTGGGCCCCGTGCCCATGTTCCTCGGCTACCGGAGCCGGCGGCCAGCCCGGTGGCCGAAGTTCGTCGTCGGAGACACCCTAGTTGCCGACGGACAGGTTGCTCGGTGCCGGCGGGCCACTGATCTCGTGCACGCCGTCCGGGAACGGCCACGGGTTCGCGGCGCAGCCGCCGGTGGACAGGGTCTGCTGCATCATCACCGGGGCCGGACCGCCCGGCGCCGCGCACAGCTCGTGGTGCCGTGCGAAGCTGTGCCCGACCTCGTGGGTGACCACGTACTGGTGGTACAGCGGCAGGTCGCCGTTGAACGACATCGCGCCGCGCACCCACCGCGCATCGTTGATCAGCGCGCGCCCCAGGCCGCCGTTGTAGCAGCTCGTCTCGGACTTGACCGTGTACCCGCAGAGCTTCCGGGCGGTCATGGGGGACGTCAGCGACACGCGGAACGCCGCCTGGTCCTGGTCGGCGACCCGCTGGAACGACATCCTGCCGCCGGCGCCCCAGCCGCGCGGGTCGCCGAGGATCTGCTCGACCTCGGCCGCGAACGCCTTCTCGTCCAGCCCGATGCCGTCCTCCACCTCGACGGTGTACCGCTTGAGTGGCCCCTTCCCGAACACCTTCGAGGTACCGGCCACCACGTGGAAGGTGCCCCTGCCGGTGGTGGTGTACCGCGCCCCGGGCGGCAGCGCGTCCGACGACGCCGCCCCCCCCGGTCCGTCGGTCGGGTTGTCCTCGGGTAGCTCGACGTAGATCTGGGTGTCCCGCGGGGCGGCCACCGCGGCGGCGGGCGGCTGGCCGCCGGCCGGGCTGGTCGGTGCCGACCTGACCAGGTCGGCCGCGCACAGGAACGTCGCGACGATCAGCACCGGGATGGCGTACGCGCGCCAGCCGTATGTCTCCACGAAGCGGCCGAGGCGGCTGCCGCGCCGCGGGGCGGCCGGCCGGTAGGCCTGGCCCTTGCCGCGGGCCGCCACGCCGTACGTCCCCGACTTGCGAGCCGACGGCACCTGGTCGCGCCGCTCCGCGGTGTCCGGGCGGTCGCCACCCGCCGGGCCGGCGGGCCGGCCGGAGCTCGCCCGCGGGTCCTGGATGTGGTCCTGCGCATCACCCTGCGGGTGGCCCGGCTGATCACCCTGCGGGTGGCCCTGCGGATGACCCTGTGGGTGGCCCGGCCGGCGCCCCGGTGCGGTCGCACGCGGGGAGCGCTGCTGGCGGTGCTCCGGGCGCTCGGTCGACGGTCGGGTCACCCGGGAAGCCTCCCATAGCTGCGCCGTTCGGCCCGGTGACGCGCTGACGAGGCGTCCTCTCGCAGCGCGAGGAACGCCCGCGCGACGCTGGTCGGGTCCTCCATCTGCGCCACGTGCCCCACGCCGGGCAGCACGAGCAGCCGGGCGTTCGGGATCGCCTCAGCGGTCCGCGGGGCCATCGCGACGTTGACCAGCCGGTCCAGGTTGCCCCACACGATCAGGGTGGGCGCGGTGATGCTCGCGGCCACCCGCCACAGCGACCGCGCACCCGGGAGGTACGCGGCCACCAGGCCGCGCAGCGACCGGGTGAATGCGGTCATCGCCCAGGGCTGGCCCACCCGCCTGCGGGCGTCCTCGGCCGCCTCGGCCAGCCGCTGCGGCGGCACCAGCGACGGGTCGCCGTAGCACAACTCGAGCACCTGCCGCACCCGCGCGGCCGGGTCCATGGTGGCCAGCCGGCGCTCGATCAGGCCGCTCGCTCCGGGCACCAGCAGCAGCGGCATCAGCGCGTCGGAGCCGGTGCGCGGCCGCAGGTCCGGGACGGCCGGCGAGACCAGCGTGAGGGTGCGCACCAGGTCTGGCCGGCGGGCGGCCAGCAGGATGGCGATGGCGCCGCCCATGGAGTTGCCGAACAGGTGCACCGGCCCGCGGCCGCGCTGCTCGATCAGCCGCATGACGGTGCGCGCGTGCATGGGCAGCGAGTAGCCGCCCGGGGCGGGGTCGGACCAGCCGAACCCGTGCAGGTCCACCGCCTCGCCGTCGACGTAGCCGGAGAGCAGGCCGGCCAGGTCCGTCCAGTTGGTGGAGGAACCGCCGAGGCCGTGCACGTACAGCGCCGGCTCGCTCCCGGCCGGCCCCGGGGTACGCCGCACGTGCAGCGAGCCGCCGTCCACGACGACGGTCTCGCCCGGCCACGCGGGCATGCTGAAGTCCGGTGTCGGGAGGGGGGCGTCCGACAACCGGGCGGAGCGGGTGTGGTGGGGGGCCACGGCACCTAACGGTACGACGCGGCGCAAGCGGAGCCGGGCGTCCCTTACCCGGATGGCTGAGAAGCCGGCAAGCCGGGCCGATCGGTCCGGGGCCGCGAGCAGACTGGACGTGCAGACCGGGCGAGAGGGCTATCGGCATGCACACCACCGCGCCGGCGCGCGCCGGTGACCACGCCGCGTCCGGCGGCGTCCACCCGGCGACGGTGGTGGCCACCGCGCTGGCTCTCGCGGTGTTCGGTTGGCACGCCTGGGCGACCCTGCGCGGCTACTTCTGGCAGGACGACTTCCGGTACATCAGCCGCGCGGCGACCGAGCCGCTTGGCAGCTTCCTGTTCCACGACTACGGCGGCCACCTGATGCCGGGGCAGTTCCTGCTCGTCCGGTTGCTGACCGCGGCGGCGCCGATGCAGTACTCCGTCGCGGTGCTGCCGCTGCTGGCGCTGCAGGCCGTCGGGTACGTGCTGCTGTGGCGGTTGCTGGTACGGCTGTTCGGGCACCGGTGGTCGATCGTCGTGCCGTTCGCGGTGGTGGTGTGTGCGCCGATGACGTTCGCGGCCACGCTCTGGTGGGCGTACGCGCTGCAACTGGTGCCGCTCCAGGTAGCCCTGCTCGGGGCGCTGCTGGCGCACGTGGGCTACCTGCAGACCGGGCACCGCGGCCGGGCGGTGCTCGCGCTGGCGTGCACGGCGGCGGGGCTGGCCTGTTGGGAGAAGGCGCTGCTGATCGCGCCGGTGCTGTTCGGCGTCACGGTGGCGATGCAGCCGGAGGGCAGCCTGCTGGCCCGGGGGGTGGTCACGCTGCGCCGCCACCGCCGGCTCTGGACCGGGTACGCGGTGCTCGAGGTCGGGTATCTCGCTGTGTACCTCAGCGTGACCAGGGACGCCCACCAGGCACCGCTGCCGCCCGCCGAGCTGGGCCGGCTGGCCGAGCGGATGATCGCCGACACGTTCCTGCCCGGGGTGCTCGGCGGACCGTGGCAGGTCGGCTTCGACGGACCCGTCGTGCTGGCCGTCCCGCCGGGATGGGCGCTCGGGGTGGCCTGGGCGGTCTGGGCGGCCGTGGTTGTGCTCAGCCTGCGGGCCGGCGGCCGACGCGCGGTACTGGCCTGGCTGCTGCTCGCCGGGTACCTGGAGTGCTGCCTGCTCCTGGTCGCGGTGGCCCGGCTGCCGCTGCTCGGTGCGGTCATCGGCGGCGATCCGCGGTACGTCGCCGACGCGGTGCCGGTGGCGGCGCTCTGCGGCGCGCTGGCCTTCCTCCGGCCGCGGACCGCGGCACCCCAGACCGCGGCACCCCAGACCGCGGCACCCCAGACCGCGGCACCCCAGACCGCGGCACCCCAGACCGCGGCACCCCAGACCGCGGCACCCCAGACCGCGGC
>WNGF01001282.1_pt1 | contig 36829 bp, 31 predicted proteins | sample 5400641 | NCBI WGS metagenome assembly WNGF01 (sample SAMN13153371, study PRJNA577476) | soil metagenome | isolation source: 80 cm soil or saprolite under grassland replicate 2 | place: USA:California | collected 2016-06-15 | reverse complement strand
CATCTTGGCTTCGACAGTGCCATTGGGGCCGGGCAGGAAGCTTGCTTGGACGCGATGGGCGATGTCGCCAAGGCGCAGGTCAAGGCTGGCAGGTTGAATGTGCTGTTCCTCGATGGCTGGGGAGGCGGAAATCCGGCCACCGGCAATCAATTCCCGGATTTCCTGCGAAGGCAGTATGCCTTTGGTCCTAGACTCAAGCCTTTCGCCCGCAAGCTCTGCGAAGAGCCCGGTTTCGCCCCCGATCTCGGTACTCGACATCTCTGCGACTCCGTTTGGCCAAATGGGAATTATAGGCTGAAAAATCAGGCTGGAAGTGATCTCACTTTACGGAGGCGGGCATTGGCTGTCAAGCTTGCTCTGGCCCGCGTTAGGCTATTGCCGCGCTGATGGACCTTCGGACGGCGTGCTCAGCGGAGGCGCCATGGGTTGCGCCTCTGGCGGGATTCCAACCTCCGGCAACGCTTGTTCCAGGGCTACTGCCAGAACCTGGTCCATAGTGTCCACGAAGTGGAGCTTCATGGCATTGCGGAGGTTCTCGGGGACTTCGGCAACATCTTTTTCGTTTTCCTTGGGCAGGATGACTTCGAATAACCCGGCGCGATGCGCCGCTAGCAGTTTCTCTTTGAGACCGCCAATCGGCAGCACCTTGCCTCGCAGAGTGATCTCACCAGTCATAGCAATATCGCGACGGACGGGGATCTTACTCAACGCACTGGCAATTGCCGTAGCGATTGTGATTCCTGCCGAAGGGCCATCTTTTGGAATCGCGCCTTCGGGCACATGCACGTGAATGTCGAAATTGCGGTAAAACTCCCGCGTTAGTCCCAGACGATGGGCTCGTGAGCGGATGTAGGACATTGCTGCGTGGGCTGACTCCTGCATAACGTCGCCCAGCTTGCCGGTAAGAGTTAGTTTGCCCTTGCCGTCAACCACGGTAGCTTCGGTGCTAAGGATCGAGCCACCAACTTCGGTCCAGGCAAGGCCAGTGACCAATCCAACTTCGCTCTTTTCATGGGCCAGAGTATCGCGGAACTTGATGACTCCGAGATAATCGTTCACATTTTCTGCGGTGATTGTGACTGTAACGTTTTGGCCTTCCTTCACCACCTTGCGAGCGATCTTGCGACAGACATTGCCGATCTCGCGTTCCAGGTTGCGGACGCCGGCCTCGCGAGTGTAGGAACGAATCAGGGCAGTGATCGCCTCGGGAGTGAACTTAACGTTCTTTTCATTCAGTCCGGCCTGCTCCATCTGTTTTTTGACCAGGAACTGCTTGGCGATTTCAACCTTTTCCGGCTCGGTATAACCGTGGAGCCTTAACACTTCCATGCGGTCCTGAAGCGCCGGCGGAATCGTATGCAGAACATTGGCAGTAGCCACGAAGAAGACCTGCGACAGGTCGTATTCAACGTCCAGATAGTGGTCCGTAAACATGTAATTCTGCTCAGGGTCGAGCACTTCCAGCAGCGCGGCTGACGGATCGCCGCGGAAATCCATGGACATCTTGTCCACTTCGTCCAGCATGAACACCGGGTTCTTGGTTCCGGCTTTTTTCATCATCTGGATGATTTGACCGGGTAGCGCACCGATGTAGGTGCGGCGGTGACCGCGAATTTCAGCTTCGTCACGAACGCCGCCAAGCGACATGCGGACGAACTTACGTCCGGTGGCCTTGGCGATCGACATTCCCAGCGAAGTCTTGCCGACTCCTGGAGGCCCCACGAAACAGAGAATCGAGCCTTTGGGATTCTTCACCAACTGACGAACTGCGAGAAATTCAAGAATGCGCTCCTTGATCTTCTCTAAGCCATAATGATCTTCGTTTAGGGTCTTCTCCGCGCGCACGATGTTGCGGATTTCTTTGGAGCGCTTCTTCCACGGCACCGCCAGCAGCCAATCAAGATAATTGCGAGAAACGGTGGATTCGGCCGACATCGGCGGCATGGCCTCGAGCTTCTTGAGTTCCTGGACCGCCTTGTCTTTGACTTCCTTCGGCATGCCGGCGTTTTCGATTTTTTTCTTTAGCTCGTCGAATTCACTCTTTTCGCCGCGCCCCAGTTCCTTCTGGATGGCCTTGATCTTCTCGTTGAGGTAGTACTCTTTCTGCGCCCGCTCCATCTGTCGCTTGACCCGCGATTGAATGGTGCGGTCCATGTTCAGCTTTTCGATTTCGACATCGAGCACGTCGGCGATACGAGTCAACCGGTCACCCGGATCGAAAATTTCGAGGAGTTCCTGCTTTTCTTCAATGGAGAGCTGCAGGTTGGCGGCAATCGTGTCCGTAAGCTTAGCCGGGTCTTCCATGCGCACAGCGGCAATCATGGTCTCGTAGTTGAGCGACTGGCAGAGCTTTACGTACTGCTCAAACAGGGAGGTGACCCGCTGCATCGCAGCTTCGAGCTGCGCGTTGGTCTCCACGGCATAGCGCGCCAAACGAACCGACGCTTGCATGAAGCCTTCGGTGTCAATGATCTGCAGAACTTTGCCGCGCTCGATGCCTTCAACCAGAACTTTGATGTTGCCGTCGGGAAGCTTAAGGCTCTGAACAATGTTGACCACTGTCCCGACCTGATAGATTTCGTTGGCCTTGGGCTCGTCCACGCTGGCATCGTGCTGGGTGGCAAGAAATATCTTCTTGTCCGAGGCCAGCGCCTCTTCCAGGGCGCGAACGCTGGATTCGCGTCCCACGACAAACGGAGTCATCATGTACGGAAAGATGACCACGTCGCGGATGGGCATCATGGGGAGTTTTCTGGTCTCGAATTTTTCCTTGGCTGTGGTCACGAAAAAATCAGCTCCTAGCTCTTAGTTAGCTCTTAGCTTAAACCCTTTGATAAGCCGTTTGTCGTACTACGAAACGCGAACAGCCAACAGCTAAAAGCCAAGATAAGCTTTGCTATCCTGCCTTCTCCATCATAGTAAGCGAAACATTGCGTTTTTCAACCATTTCGCGCGTTACTTCGAATTCCTTTACCTTCTTCTGGCTAGGCAGGTGGTACATCAAGTCCAGCATGAGCTCTTCCAGGATCATACGCAAGCCCCGGGCGCCAACTTTGCGGACCATAGCTTGGCGGGACACTGCGCGCAACGCATCGTCGCTGAACTTAAGTCTAACATTCTCAAATTCAAACAAACGCTGATATTGCTTAACGATAGCGTTCTTGGGACGGGTGAGAATTTCAACCAGAGTGGCTTCGTCAAGATCCTCAAGCACGCCGACTACTGGCAGGCGACCCACGAACTCTGGAATCAGACCAAATTTGATCAGGTCTTCCGGCTGAACTTCACTCAATAACTCAAAATTGTGCTTGCGTTCAACGACCGGTTCAAGCGGTTGCTCCTCTTCGGCCTTGAAGCCAAGCGATTTCCGGCCGGCACGGCGGCCGATAATCTTGTCGAGTCCAACAAAGGCGCCGCCGCAGATGAAAAGAATGTTGGTGGTGTCCACCGGGGTGAATTCTTGGTGCGGGTGTTTGCGTCCGCCCTGGGGAGGAACATTGGCGATCGTGCCTTCAAGGATCTTCAGTAATGCTTGCTGCACCCCTTCGCCCGAAACATCGCGAGTGATGGATGGGTTTTCGTCTTTCCGCCCAATCTTGTCAACTTCGTCTATGTAAATGATGCCAGTTTGCGCGCGCCCCACGTCACCGTCAGCAGCTTGCAGCAGCTTCAGGATAATGTTCTCGACGTCTTCGCCCACATACCCGGCTTCGGTCAGTGTGGTTGCATCTACGATCGCAAAGGGCACATCCAGCATACGCGCAAGAGTCTGCGCCATCAGTGTCTTGCCGGTGCCGGTTGGGCCAATCAGCATAATGTTCGATTTTGAGAGCTCAATTCCGTCGCCGGACTTCTGGCGATTCATGTAGATCCGCTTGTAATGGTTGTAAACCGCCACCGCGAGCTTCTTCTTAGTTTGTTCCTGCCCGATAACGTACTCATCGAGGAACGTTTTCACTTCATGGGGCTTGGGAAGCTGGTTCGGAGTGGTAGCCGCAGGGGTTGCCGCCCGGTCGTCTTCCAGTATGGAATTGCAGACCGCGACACATTCGTCGCAAATGTAAGCCCGGGGATAATCGCTCGGGGATGAGATCAGCTTGGCTACGGCGTCCTGCGACTTATGGCAGAACGAGCAGCGTAGAGTTTCTTCAGTTCCGGTCCGATTTTTCACTCGGCTTCACTCCTTTGAACCGCAACTTCTCGGCTCCCTGTTTCCTTGCTCTCTCCAGCCAGCGAGAGATTAGCGCCGAGACTTCCGGAAAGCTGACCGGCGGAAGGCCGATCATACAACCTACCGGGTCTTGTAGATGATATCGTCAATGATTCCGTATTCCTTCGCCTGCTGCGCGTTCATAATAAAGTCCCGCTCTACATCCTTCTCCACTTTCTCCAACTTCTGCCCACTGTGTTTCGAGAGCAGCTGGTTCGTAATGTCGCGCATCCGCAGGATTTCCCGTGCGTGAATGTCAATATCAGTCGCCTGACCCGACAGCCCGCCCATGTGCGGTTGATGAATTAAAATCCGCGAATTAGGCAAAGCTAATCTCTTCTTTGGCTCGCCCGCCGCCAGCAAAGTTGCTGCCATGCTGGCCGCTTGACCAATGCAAATTGTAGTCACATCGTTTTTGACGTACTGCATAGTGTCGTAGATCGCCATACCGGAAGTAATCGAGCCACCGGGAGAATTTATATAGAGCTGGATGTCCTTTTCCGGGTCTTCCTGGGCCAGGAAGAGCATTTGGGCGATCACCAGATTAGCCACATTGTCATCAATCGGCGTGCCTATGAAAATGATGTTGTCCCGCAACAGGCGCGAGTAAATGTCGTAGGCCCGCTCGCCCCGGCCGGTCTGTTCAATGACCATGGGCACCAGCATCATGCGTGCGTCTTTCTCACTCACTTCTCACACTCCTGCCCGGAAAAACCGGGACTCTGGGGGGATTGGAAGCGCTCCGCCTAAGCGGATTGACGGTACAGAAGATCGAGGGCCTTTTCGTTGCGGATCCTGTTCCGGATTCTATCCAGCGCTCCATCACGTGTCAAACGAGCGCGGATCGCATCGGGCGCCTGATTCGTCTGTGTCGCCAGAGCTTCAATCTCGCGGTTAATTTCGTCATCGGCGACTTCAATTTTCTCCTCGTCGGCGATCTTATCCAGCAACAAAGCGGCCTTCACTTCCCCTAAAGCCTGATCGCGCTGCCCTGCGCGCAGTCGCGGGAGATCCATTTTCTTCATGTCCTCGGCCTTCAGGCCTTGCGCCGCCAAGGCACGCAACCCGCGCTCCAGCCGGACGTCGATTTGCCGCTCGACCAGCGCTTCGGGCACTTCGAATTCATTGCGCCGGATCAGCTCAGCTAACAGTTTGTCTTTCGCCGCGCGCTCTGCCTCGTGCCGTCGTTCATGCTCCATGCCTTCGCGGATGCGTTGGCGAACATCGTCCAACGTCGAAAACTCGCCGAGTTCCTTGGCAAAATCGTCATTTAATTCGGGGAGATTCTTTTGCTTAATCGCATTTACCTTGACTCGATAGGTGAACGTTTTGCCCTTTAACCGCTCGTCCGAAAAATCTTCTGGATAGACCACATCGAAGGTGCGCTCTTCACCCGCTGTGACGCCACGCAGGTTCTGGGTGAATTCCGGCATCGTGTTCTTACCACCGATTTCGACCAGCACATCGTCCATATGTACAGGCTTTGTGCCAGCTTCATCTTGCTTAGGCGTGCCATCCAGCGATGCTTGAGCGTAGTCGCCGTCGGCAATGGCACGACCTTCTACCGGAGCAAATGCTGCCTTTTGTTCCTGCAGACCTTTGAGAGACTGTTCCACCTCCTCGTCACTGACGGAAATCTCCGGATGTTCAGCGCGCAATTCTTTGTAGCCCTCAACCTTTACTTCGGGCATCACTTCGAAACTGGCTTTGAAGTGCATCGCTTCGCCGGCGTGGGCGTGCAAATCGCTGACACGAGGTTGCGAGATTGGAATTAAACCCAGGCGATCGGTTTCCTTGCGGAAATACTTCGGCACCAGGGCGTCGATTACGTCGTTCTGAATGTCCTGCGAAAAGCGCTGGCGAATAATGGACGGAGGCGCGTGACCCTGCCGAAACCCTGGGATTCTGGCCAGTTTCTGGTATTTCAGAATCCGCGCGTCAGTTTCGCGGGACACTTCTTCAGAGGGTATTTGAATCTCGATCTCGCGCTTCGTGCTGGTCGTTGTCTCGATCCGGCCGGTTTCGGTCGGGCTGGTCTCAGTTGGACTCACTGGCTACCTCGAACTTTTCAAGTTGAGTGTAAAGATCGTGCAATGCAAGCGTCAAACGTGGACGTTTTTCACTCTGCTGGCGCGTAATAACCATGCCGGCTCCGGATCCGCAACCCCTTGCGGCCCTGGGCCAGAACTTCAATCGTGCGGTACCGTCCATCGTGCTGGAAATCAGGTGGACGATACGAAAGAGCGTACTGGCTGCGCAGATCATCCTGAATCTGCATGAACGCGTTGGCTACATCCGAAAGCTGAAATGGCTGAAACGAGCGCCCTCCGGTAGCATCGGCAATGCGTTGCAGGACCTTATCTCCGCCGCCGCCGCTCGGGAAATTCGTGCTGATGGTATAAATGATCGCGTTCGCCCGCAGCGCCATTTCAATCGCCTCCTCGCGGCTTACGTGGCTCTGGTTGTCTTCGCCATCGCTCACTACGATGAGCGCACGTCGGACCGATGCGGTTTGCGCAGCCTTCATCAGTTTGTCGCGGCAGGCATAATACACTGCATCGTAAAGGCGCGTTCCATTGCCAGGTCTCAGAGCCCGCACCCCCTTTGAGAGCTGTTCTGTACTGTCGCTGAAGTCCTGGGTTACCTCTAAGATCGTGTCGAAGCCAAGTACAAACGCTTGATCGAATCGTGGTCGGATCGTTTCGGTCAAGAACTCGATCGCCGACTCCTGCTCAAACTTGAAGCGGTCCCGCACCGACGCGCTGGAGTCAATGAGAAGCCCGACTTGCAATGGCAGATCGGTCTCGCGCCGAAAGCTTCGTATGTTGTCAACCGGTTTTTCATCGTCTATGACCTTAAAATCGTTCTTGGCCAAGTCCTTGACGTAATGATTATGCTTGTCGGTCACGGTGAAGACGACGCTGACCTCATTTACGGTGCGAATAATAGTTGGGCGGCCTTCATCGGGACTGTCCAGTTTTTCAGTGGCCGTATCGCCACTTGCCTTTGCGGAATCGTCCTGCGGTGCTCCGGATTTTGCATCGCCAGGCAAACTCGGTGTCGCCGCAGGTGCTTGTGTTTCTGCCGGGGGAGCAACCGGACGCTTCGGCGGAGTGGTTTGTTGCTGGACTGCTGAGGGGGCGGACGGGAGATCGCTGGTATTCTGTGTTGCTCCCACGCCAGCGAGCGGCGGGAAGCAAGCCAGAAGGAGTATCGGACGAATGAGCAGGGGGTGTCGCACTGCAGCTATTATAGCTGCTTCTTGGTCGCCGGATTTGCGTCAAGCGTTAGCAAAAATTCGCTCAACTGTTCCGGAATAGGACAAGCGAAGCTCAGCGCTTTTCCCGTCCGCGGGTGGGTAAACTGCATTTCCGCTGCGTGCAGGAAATTGCGTGGTAACGAAACATTCCCGCCTGTCTTACCGCGAATCTTACGCGCGGCGCCGTAGAGCGTGTCCCCGACTACGGGATGTCCCAAGGAAGCCATGTGAACACGAATCTGATGGGTGCGGCCGGTCTCGATGCTCAATCTGAGAAGCGTGAATTTGCCGTAATCTGAGGCGATTCTGTTTTGCACCGTGAAGTGGGTTACGGCTTCGCGGCCGCCACTGCGGCGCGTGGTCATGCGAGTTCGGCGAACCGCGTCCCGGCTGATGGCGCTTGCGACTGTGCCGCGGTCGTTTTTCAACCATCCATTGACGAGCGCGACGTAAGTTTTCTTGACGCGCCGGCCGGAGAATTCAGTAGCCAGTTTGCGATGTGCCACGTCGTTTTTCGCGACCACGATCAGGCCGCTCGTTAGTTTGTCGAGGCGATGAACGATGCCCGGCCGCAGTTCCCCTCCTACGCCAGAGAGGGTGCCGAAACGATGGAGTAACGCATTGACCAGGGTTCCACGATTGCGTTCGTCTTCGGTCGCACCCGCGCCCGCGTGTACCATCATTCCCGCAGGCTTATTCACCACTGCAAGATCGTCGTCTTCGTACACAATATCGAGAGGAATTTCTTCGGCAAGGGCTCGCAGCGCGGGCCGCTCTATTTCACCTACAACGTCGATCGTCTCGCCTCCGCGCAGCAGCAGGGAAGGCTTGGCAGGATTTCCGTTAACTAGAACTTTCTTCTGGGAGATGAGTTGTTGCACGCGCACGCGACTGGTCTCAGGAAGCTGCCTGGCGAGAAACTGATCCAGACGTCTGCCAGCATGCTCAATAGCGACAAAGATGCTTTGTTGAGTTGAATTTTCCAAGATTTCCGTGTATGGCAGAGCCTGTCCTGAGCGAAGTCGAAGGAGGCCCTCACCTGCCCACCCAGACGAGGGCGTCTGGGACTACATTATCTAATGTTTCACATTTAATGAGCGGCCGCTGTCATGGCGACTTTCATAGCGGGCCTCAGGTACCAGATGAAGCCACCGGTTAATACCAGCCCGATTGCAATCAATTGCGTTCCGCTCATGGCGCCGCCAAAAGCCGATCCCCGTCCCGGATCGTCACGAAGGAATTCAAGAAAGAACCGCGCGATTCCATAGAGAAACAAATACGCACCGAAAATTTGCCCATCGAACTTCTTGCGCTTGAACATCCAGGTGAGCAGAAGAAAGATGCTCAATTCAACCGCCGACTCGAATAATTGTGTCGGCTCCAGAGCTTCGTTCAAAGGCGTTCCGACTAGTTGACTGGCGAGAGGATTGGTGAAAGTTACTCCCCAGAAATGATGAGTCGGTTTTCCATAGCAGCAGCCAGCAGCAAAGCAGCCCAACCGTCCAATCGCGTGCCCCATGGCCAATCCAGGTGCAAACGCATCGCATGTTGCCAGAGCCGGCATTTGGTGTTTGCGCAGGAACCACGCCGCCACGACGAACGCGGCGATCAAGCCGCCAGAAAACACGCCGCCAGCCTGCAATGTCGCCAGGCTGAAAATCTGGCGCGGATTCTGCATGTAGTTGTGCCAGTCAACAATAATGTAGAGGATCTTGGCGCCAATAATTCCCGCCAAAACAAGCGCAATCCCAAAATCCCATGCATTTTCCGGCTTGATCCCTTGTTTCGCAGAATTGCGCACGCTGATCCAGAGGCCGACAAGAACACCCAGAGCGACCAACACTCCGTAAGTAGGCACGCCAAAATTGCCGATTTGAAAAAGTCTAGGAAACACTAGTCAATTAGATGCAGGCACACGGCGGAAGCACCAGTTTAGCAGAGCAGAGGAAAGAGAAAGCCGACCCACTGGGGCGGTGTGGCGGGCCGAGAATGAACCGTCGGTAGACGTTGGGACCCTCCGAGACCCTTTAGGCCTCTCCGCATGGCGGAGCATGGCACACCGGATCAAATTCGAGTTAGGCCCCGTTCATTCAAGCATTGGTTCAAAAATCGGTTACCGTCATCACCAACCTTGCAGGCCGGCTTACATTCCGGATGCTAGGCAAAATCCCGCAACTTCGCAAGGGGTGAGTGCGAAAAAGTTGGCACTAAGGTTGCTTGTGAGTGACAGCTGAAAAAGTCAACGCACCACAGAATCACCGAGACGCAAAAAGAAACTTAGAAGACGAAAAGGGCAACATTTAGACTTTTGCTGTTTCGTCTTCTCTGTGCCTCCGTGTCTCTGTGGGGCAAATGGCTTACTTACTTTGCGGACGGCTGGCCGGCGGAATTATGGAATTCATGCGTAAATATTCAACCATCTGCCCGTAATGGTCCATGGGATGTGCGACAGCGAACGCACCCACGCTTAGGCGCGCCATCTTCATTTCACCGAACAGCGATACTTGATCCAGCTGATTTTTTTCTGTTATCGACGCCATGGCTTTGTGCAGATAAGTGAAAGAGTCATCTAGAAACTTCTTGATCTCCGCCTTGCTTTTGACCGTGTCCGGCCCTTTTTCCTCATTGGTATCAACCGGCGGCTTCTCCTGCAATATCGCAGAGCCGAATACGTAATTGACCGCAGCCACATGTTTGACTTGTTGCGCGAAAGTGCGAACACCTTTGAATTCGCCAGCAGTGGGCGCGTACGAATACTTGTCTTCGGGCAAAGCATCTGCTGCGGAAGTGAATTCACTCTCTGCGATGCTCAAGGTTGCATTGAGCGCATCTCCCGGGCTCTTTGCAGGCGGAGGGGACGGCATCTGCCCCGACGCAAATACAGAACAACAGATTACAAGCACAACCGCAAACCCCAACTTTGCATTACGCATTACGTTTCTCCTGAATCGAATTTTTCCAGCCCCATTAGTCGCGTACTACAGCGGGTGCCAATTCTAACTCTCTTGCGGTAAGCCGATAACGCCGCATTGTAGCCAAGCCCAAAAGCAACACTACAGATGAACAGAGCATTGTAGTCGGGACGCCAACCTTTGTCGCCAGAGCTCCCCAGGCGGCGCTACCCAGCGCCATGCCTCCCTGCAGCACCAGCAAATACATCGAGAGGGCACGAGCGCGCATCCCCGGCGGCGCCATGGTTTGGGCGGCAACATTGAGGCAGGCGAGAATGCCGATCCATGCCGTTCCGCTCGCAAACAGCACCAGCGTTAGCCAGGGAAGGGCATGCACGCGGCCAACGGAAAAAGTCATCGTCGCGAACAGAACAATGGCTGCTGCGACCACCCCATCTACGGAGAGGCTCGTCCGTAGCCGGGGAAGCAATGCCGCGCCCGCCAGAGCCCCCAAACCGAAGGAGCCGAGGAGTAATCCGTATCCCGTGGCCCCATATTGGCAATGACGCGCGATGATTGGCAGCAGCGCGAGCAGCGAACTTGCCCCAACACTGAACGCTCCTGTACGGATCAGCACACAATGCACCAGGTGAGTTGAGCGTACGTAACGGAATCCGGCGCGCAGGGACTCGACCATTCTTACCGTCTGAGGGTGTTCAAAGCTTGGCCGCTTCCAGCGATATAGAAAAATGATCACGCCAAAAAAAGAAGCGGCATTCAGCAGGAAGGCGACACCCGAGCTGGTCGCGGCGATCACCAATCCGCCGAGGGCCGGGCCAATCGCTCGGGCGACGTTGAATCCCACGGAGTTCAGGGCAACGGCCGGGGCATGGTTCTCCCGGCAAACAATCTCGGGAGTGATGGCCTGCCAGGCAGGATCATTCATCACCGCGCCGAGTCCCAGCAGGAACGTGAAGAGCAACAACAACCACGGTGTGATCAGTCCTAGCAATGTGAAAATCCCCAGCAGGCTAGCCGCCGCCACCATCCACCCTTGCGTAATGAGGAGCAGGCGGCGGCGGTCGACCATGTCAGCCAATGCGCCCGCGGGAAGGATTACGAAAAACACAGGCAGCGTGGTCGCCGCCTGAACCAATCCCACCATGAATGGGGAGAGGGTGAGTTGGGTCATCAACCAGCCCGCCCCCACGTTTTGCATCCATGTGCCGGTGTACGAAATTACCGCGGCGAACCAAAGCGAGCGGAACAGCGGCTCCCGCAACGGGTCCAAGGCGGCGCCGTTGGTCGGGGCGCGCATAGGGACTGTGGAGTTGAGCGAGTCGGCCATTAGCTTGCCTGAATTTCAGCGGGAGAGAGGAGTGGTCCTCCGAAAGGCCACTCACGGTTGCGCCATGCACGCACCGCATAGAGGACAAGTCCAGCGAACAGGATCACTGCAGCGTAGCGAATTTCGCGGAGAAAACCTTTGCGCTCAATTGCGATGTAAGCAAAACCCGCAATGGCGAGAATTGCTGGGAAGGGATAGAGCCACATGCGGAACGGGCGCGGGATCTCTGGCCTGCGAACCCGCAGCACGATGAGTCCCACAGCCTGAACAATGAATTGCAGCAGAATACGAATGACCACCAGCGCCGAGATTACGTCGGCCAACGAGAAAAAGCAAAACAGTAGCCCGGCGCCGCCCAGTGCAAGCAATGATACATGCGGGAAGTGATGCACGGGATGCACTCGCGCAAAGGCTTTGAAATAATTTCCATCAACCGCCGCCGCGTATGGCACCCGGGAGTATCCCAGCATCAACGAGAACACGGACGCAAAAGCGGTCCACATGACCAGGACGGTCACCAGATTGGCTGCCCAGTTTCCGTAAATCCTCTGCATGAAAATCGAAACCACGTAGAGCTTGTTGTTGGAGGATTGCGCGGGCAGCATTTCCTGCCAGTTCACAACGCCGAGAATGCTGATGTTCATCAACAGATATAGACATGCCACCAGCAAAATGGATAGCAATAGGGCGCGAGGGATATTTTTGCCGGGATCTTTGATCTCGTCTCCGAGGAAGCAGACGTTGTAGTAACCCCAATAGTCATAGGTGGAGATCAGCATGGCGGAGCCGAGTCCCAGAAAAAAATTTTTTGACAGCGAAAACGCACCGGGTGGAAAACTGAAGGCGCGCGCCGCGTTGAAGTGAGTCATGCCAGCAAAGATGATCCAGCCGATCGTACCAACAACCCCCAGCCATAACAGTTTCGAAATCCATCCCACATCAGTAATGCGACGATAGAGCAGCAGGACTGCAATGAGCACAACTCCAATCGCGATGAAGGTCGTGCCGGCAGCGATCCAGCTAACTTGCAGGTTCCCAATCAATGGCAAGTGCAAGCTCCAGTCACGCGCGGCGAACTGGTGTTGCAGGCCGGGCGCAAGATAGGACGCGTAGCCCGCGAAACCAATTGCACCGGATGCAATCGATAGAGGTGCGCTAAACGAGAGTTGCCAGATGAAGAGAAACGAAACCAGTTTGCCCAGTCGGTGAGGCCCGTAGATTTTGCGCAGGTAGCGATAGGATCCCCCAGAGCCCGGCATAGCTGCACCCAACTCCGCCCATACGAGTCCGTCACAGATCGCAAGCAGAGCACCCAACACCCAGCCGAGCATGGCCTGCGGGCCGCCCATCGCGCTGACAACCAGCGGGATGGTGATGAATGGCCCCACGCCGATCATGTCAATCATGTTCAGCGCAGTGGCACTACCTAGGCCCACGCCTCGGATTAGTTTGGGCGATTGGTCGGGTTGAGTCGCTGATTGCATAATTTCAGCTATGAGCTTCTAGCTCCTAGCTTCTAGCAGTCCAACCCTTCCGAACCTGTCGTTCCGAACCGCTTCAGTGAGAACCTGCTGTCTTCTCGGGGTGAGCACTACCGTCAGAGCAGGCAAGAAGCAAGTTCCTTACGCCTGAAAGCGTTCGGAATGACAATCTCAATGTTTTGCTAGCAGCTAGCAGCTAATGGCTAGAAGCTGCGCTCCCCGCACTCGCCAAGTTCACAAACAGCCTGATCGCCCCGGGCACTCCCGCCGGCAATTGTCGGAAGAATGCATATCCCGTGTAGATGTAAGTCCCTTTTCCGTACTTTGCGACTAGCAAACCGCCTTTCTGGTCCGGCTCATTTGGATCATGGCATGAGAGCAGAGGCGTGAAATGATCGTCCCAACTGCTCATGAAGTAGAGGCCACGTTCTTGCACCCAACCGTCAAAATCTTTTTGTGAAATTTCATTCGGATAATGAAAGATGGGACTCTCTGGCGCAAGAATCTGCACCGGCGCCTCTTCAACCGAGACACGTGCACGGCTAAGTTCCGCTGGGTACGGCGTGAATTTCCCCTTGTTGAAATCGGAGACGCTGTTATTGTTTTGCACCACGAGAGTTCCGCCGTTGGAAACAAAATCCAGCAACTTCTGATTGTTCGCCACCACATCCTTCTGTGTGTCATAAGTACGGATACCGAGGACGATGCTTCCATATCGAGCCAGATTTTCGGTTGAAATTTTTTCCGCGGGGATCAGCGTAACGTTCATCCCAATCTGCTGAAGCACAGTGGGAATGTCATCGCCAGCACCCATGATGTAGCCGACCTTGAGTTCTTTTGGGACTTTCACGTCAACGATGCTGACGCGCTGCACCGCTGGTTGAAAGTAATAGAACGAGCCCAGGTCTTCGCGGGTGACCAGGGTGTAGCCTTCGGTGTACTTCGTGCCCGCTTCTAGAACCGCTCGAATCTCTGCCCCCCCTTCTTTCAAATTTGCGGGAAAGATCTTGAAATCAAAATCCTGCTTGTCGCCTCGCTGTGGCGGACTCACTTTAAGGTTATCCGGCTCGGCGCGCCATCCTTCGGGAAGTTGAAGGCGCAACGTCCCGCTCGGCGTGCCTGTAGCTTTCGAACTCACGCCGACCTTTACAGTGGTTGTTCGACCGTTACTGACTGGAACGATCTGTTCGCCGGGCTCCAGCGCGACAGAAAAAGCAGGTGTGACGGCTAACGAAGTCCGGTGCTCGTTTCCGCGGGCATCTCGAAATGGCACCTGAATTTCAGATGTTATGGTTCCGTGTGGAAACTCCTCATTCCGTTTCCCTCGGAGGATATCTGGGGCGGGTGAGTGCAGTCCTTTGTGATCAACAACTTCGTATTCCAAGGCCAAGTGCAGCGGTGACGGGGGCAAGGGCAGCGTCTCATATGCCGCATCGACATGGTTTACGGGGTCTCGTTCAGGATCGTCGCGGTACCAATAAGGACGGGTAGATGGAGCATCCTGTGGCACCTGAACCAGGAAGTTGGCATAGTAATCTTCTCCCGGACCAACCGTTATCTGCTCGGCGTGCATTCGCTTTACCCAGCTCTCTGCAGACCGGAGGGTCGCGTTTCGTACTGACAGATAGTACTTTTTTGAACCATTGTGCAGTTTGGCGACAATTTGAAACTTCTGACCTGCGGCAACAGCAGTTAGTGCATCTGCTTCGGCCGGCAACGACGCGGCAGGTCCTCCCAGCGGGGGCACGATTGCTGACAGACTCAGGTCGAGCGCCAGGTTAAGGGCTTGCAAGGCCTGATCCTTATTAGTCGAAAGCAGTGGCATGACGGCCAACTTCATATCGGGAGCAATTTCGGTCTTTTCTAAGCGATCGATTACAGAATCCAGTTCTCCTGCGGCAGTGGAGAGAGGGCCAACATCTCCCGATTCCTCTTTCGCTATGTGCTCGAGCTCTCGCTGTAGCCAAGGAACGTTCTTCTCTTGATCTCCTAATCTCGCCGCCAATCCCGGCAAACTCGTATCAATCCCATCGAAGAAATCTTTCTCGTGCCCATCTTTGTCCGTTGTCTTCGGCAGGACGGAATCTACCAATTTGTAAAAAGTGAAGCGGTCGCCTGGGTCCACTGACCATGCGCCTGCTCCCTGCGAAAGCTGGTGCCGCAGGCCTTCCATGGCGAACTGCACATAGGACATTCCAAGCGCAGGGTCTGCTTGTCCGGTGTTCAGCTTGACTGTGTAGTTTTCCGCAGGGCACGTCATCGCACCAAACCCGCAGACATTTCCGATATACAACTTTTTGGCCTGCCAGGGCTGCAGGCCTTGTTTGATCTGCTGCGGGAAGCGATTGGGATCGGCCGCGGCACGAAATGCCTCACGCGCCAGAATCGCCGACGCCTGGTGATGTCCGTGGCCATCGTTCTCAGTCCCTGAGAAGCGGGCGACGAGCACATCAGGACGAAACTCACGAATTACTCGCACGATGTCGGCGAGAGCGACGTCGTGGCCGCCCCATTTCTGGAAAGTTTCGTCGGCGGTTTTTGAATATCCGAAGTCGGCGACGCGACTGAATCTCTGCTCGACACCGTAATAACGGTCTGATGCGAGGAGTTCCAGCGTGCGCAGCACTCCCAGCACGTCGAACAGGCTGCTACCGAGCTTATTCTGTCCGCCTTCGCCGCGAGTCAACGTCATCAGGAGCGTCTGTACGCCCTTGCCGCGCGCTTCCAGCGTGAGCATGCCGCCATCTTCGTCATCGGGGTGAGCGACTACTTGCATCAGACGTCCGGTATTTTGCAAACGGCGAAGCGCTTGCGTCAGGCCGGCGGCGCCGGTGTCCTGAGGTAATGGATCGAGATATCCGGACTGCGCGGCTGCGGGATTCGAGGCCGACGCTGGCGCCTGCGCGAAACTCGTTGCGATGAGCAGCGGAATAGCGGTGATGATTGCAAGGGTCGTTACCCTCCAGATGCGGACAATGCTCCCTTTCCGTGGGCGGGAGGGCACGGCTCTCAGCCGTGCCGCTAGGTCGTTAAAAAGGATCTTTCCGGCACGGTTGAACGCCGTGCCCTCCCGACTGGTTCGCATATGTATCGGACTGTTTCGACGAGCGATGGGAAGCAAGATTTTCTAGCACCTGTGGAAGGGATCGGAGGTTCCGACTAACTGTCCTTCAGCGGCGTGCAGCACGTTCACGCTCATCCAGTGATTAGGTTCATGCCTTCCGTTCAGGCGCAGCTTCAGATAATTGTCGGTCAAGGCGTCGGTCCAGGGGCCCTCGGATTTTTCATCGGAGGTCTCGCTTATGACATTCAGGGTGATGGCTTCCAAGCTCTGTCCGACGAACGAATGCATAAATCTGTTTTTCTTCTCCGCAGCCAGTTCACGCAAGATTCGGTTTCGTTCCCTGGCTACGGCAACCGGAACTTGGTTCGGCATATCGGCCGCAGGCGTCCCAGGGCGCGGGGAAAAAGTGAAGACATGCAGGTATGTGAACGGAAGATCTTCAATCATGCGACGAGTCTGTTCAAATTCGGTGTCAGTTTCACCGGGGAACCCGGTCATAACGTCAGCGCCAATTGCGGCACCCGGCATTGCTGCACGAATTTTTTCGATCTTCTCGCGATAGTGCCCGGGACGATATCTCCGATGCATCCGCCGAAGCACCGTATCGCTGCCGGACTGCATGGGCACATGCGCGTGCTGGGCAATACGCGGCGACTCTGCCATTAACTTGATAAATGAGTCCGTCCAGTCCATCGGCTCGACCGAAGAGATGCGCAGCTTTTCGAGAGAGGTATGGTCGAGAATAACCCGAATTAAGTCCGCAAGTCTCGGCGGGCGAGGACCCTGTTCGACTCCGCTCAGGGCAGGTCCGCCCCACACTTGCAGGTCCCGTCCCCATTGGCCCAGATTTATCCCGGAGATCACAACCTCGCGATATCCCGCGTCCACTAATTGATTCACTTCCTTCAAAACTTCATCCAGCTTCAATGATCGGCTGCGGCCGCGCAAGGAAGGAATAATGCAGAATGAGCAACGGTTGTTGCATCCGTCCTGTACCTTCAGGTTTGGGCGGGTTCGCTCATTAGCAGAATCGAAAACCGGCGCGGCTATAAGTTCAGTATGCGCAAAAATATCAGATACGAAAATCGAATCACATTTAGTGGCGCCTAAAGTTGTGATGGGAACAAAAGAATCTTGATGGTTACTGTTCTTCTCAGACTGTCTTCCTAACACAATCTGTGCCAAATTATGTTTGTGAGAATTCCCCACAACCAGGGCGACGCCTGGCAGGTTCGCGACTTCGATGGGCGCCCGTTGCGCATAGCATCCAGTAACTATTACTTCGCAGGCCGGGTTCTCGCGCTGGATACGCCGGATTGCCGCCCGTGCATCTTGTTCTGCGGAAGCCGTTACCGCGCAGGTGTTAAGGACCACGAACTGTGCGGCGGCACGTTCCGGGGCACGATCAAGCCCCTGCTCCTGGAACTGTCGCTCGATGGCAGCTCCGTCAGCTTGGGTGGCCCGGCATCCGAAATTTTCTACGTAAAAGCTGGACACCGAACTATACTAGCGTATATACGTCTCTGGATGGGACAGCCTGCCCAAGAGCGCTCAACTTCGGAGGCTGGACTATGAGGCGCGAGGTATTCATGAAACGCAGGATCCTGCTGGTGGATGATGATGTCGCGGTGCTGCTGACACTGAAAGCAGTGCTCGAACTGAACCAATTCGAAGTGCAGACCGCAGGATCGGCGGCGGAGGCTGTGCAGAAACTCGGCTCGGGTGAATATGAAATGGTGATTACAGATTCGCGTATGGAGACCGATGACGCCGGGTTCCACGTGATTCGCGCCGCTCGTCAGCAGGCCTACAGTCCGGCCACTGCGCTGCTCACTGCGTATCCTCCGCGAAATCTCGATTGGAAACACAACGGGGCACAGTCGCTTCTGGTCAAGCCAATCGGTACGCAAGATTTGCTACGGCAGATCGAAGCGCTGCTGGTGCAGCACCAGGACGAAAAGCAATCACGCGAACTGGCGCGAAGCACCCACCCCGACATTCTCCCCAAGCAAGAACAACAAAAAGCTAGCTGAAACAGACGGGCTTCAGGCTCTGGGCTTCAGATTTTCGCTAAAAGTTTTCCCACGTGAAGACACGAGCGTTTGCCCAGCAACTATCCTTCAGTTCAGACTGGGGCCTGAAGCCAAGAGCCTGAAAGCCCGAAGCGTGATTTCACGCGCTTGCAGCGTGCCGCCTCTCTCTGAAGCAATCGCGACAGAAAATTGGGCGGCCCTGAGTTGGACGGAAGGGTACCGTGGTCTCTTTGCCGCACTGCGAACAGACGCCGTGCGTCTCAACTTTCGCATGCCCCTGAAAATTTTGACGCGAAGGTGTGGGCCCGAGCACCGACACCCGTTTCGATTTGCAGGCTTTGCAGCGTTTCGGCTCGTTACGGAATTGTTTGTCGTGAAAAAACAACTGCTCGCCCGCGGTGAAGACGAAGTCTGTGCCGCAGTCAACGCACTTCAGCATCCTGTCCTGGAATTCCATTGCCAGAGCTCCTTTGGCCCAGCATCACAGCAAACACCCGTGTCGATCGTTTGCTCGCGATGGCGTGATTGTTGCCCCTTCCGTGAACTTCATGAACTGCTACCCTGGGTTCGGCCCTCCGCACGGGGAAGGGTGCGGATACTACTTAAGAAAAAGCCAACGGACAATGAATGCCGCTTGGAAGGCATGGGGGCCACAACCTGACGCTGTGGCCCCGGAACGATTTCAGTCCTGCTCTTTGCGTGCTTTTTTGCGGCTGCGTTTCCGCGCCAGCGCCTCTTTTACGCGCTTCTTTTCGCCGGGTTTCAAGTAAAAAGAGTGACGCTTGACTTCCTTGATGATGTCTTCGGTCTGCACTTTTCTCTTGAAGCGACGAAGAGCGTTTTCGAGCGACTCGCCTTCCTGTAATCTGACTTCTGCCAACGAAACTACACCCCCAAACTGGTCCCGGATGAACCCGTTAGTTATTGCAAGATAGCTTCGTAAAGTCAAGACCTATGTCGAAATTACGAGCGTTCTCGCCGTGCTCCCCAGTCTGGCGTCAAAATCCCAGTCGCAAGGCAAATTGCACTTGACGCGGCGCATACGTGTTGGTGGCCCGTAGAAAATTCGTCGGGACCAGGTAAGATGCTGGAAAGTAATTGATTCCAATGTGCTTAGTGCCGAATTGGAATTGGGTGGCATTGCTCATCAGGCCTTCATCGGTGATCTGGAACCTCCGGTTCAACCGGTTGAACAAATTGAAGGACTCGGCGGTGAACTCCAGCTTCCATCCATTTCTCGTATAAAGCTTGCGCGCCAATCGCATGTCAGTGGTCACGTAATTGGGACCGACGAACGAATTGCGGCGAACGGCTGGCAAGCGATCGTTGCTGCTGTTGTCGTCCTGATTTGCGTCACCGCTCACCCTCGCATTGATTGGACGCCCGCTCCCGGCAGTTACAACTCCCGAACTCTTCCATCCCTTTCAAAGCTCACCCACCCAGCCTTGTCCGCGATTGAGGGCACGCGGCTCATAGATCCACGAAACCACAAAGCGGTTTCGCTGGTCCGTAACACTGTTGCCTCGTTCCGAACTCGGTGCATAGGCGTTCTGCACGGTTGCCGGGCGTCCTGCGACAAGCGCATCTTGCCCATCGTCAATAGCGTGAGCGTAGGTATAGCCCAGCCGGAAGTAGAGACCATGAGTCATTTGGCGGCGCAATGAGACAGTCGCGCCCTGATAGGTCCTGGAAGCCGCGCTCTCAAATACGTCAATCGAGCCAAGTTGCGAGATGGGACGTACCAGAGGATTTATGCAAGGCGGAAATGGGCAGGTCAGGGAGGAAGTGAGCTGCCACGTGGAAAACGTCTGGAGCGCGCCATAGCCGAGCACGTTCAGGCCTGAAGCGTCGAAAATAGGATACTGGATGCTTACTGGTGCTGGCAGATTGACGTCCCGCGCCTGTATCAAGTTTTGCCCGTGAACAAAGGAATAGGAAACTTCGGCAATCAGGCGGTGCGCAACTTCGCGCTCAACAGTCACGCTGGTCTGGTGGACCTGCGGGATACGAAAGTTGTGCGCAAATGCAGAGATGTCACTCGTCGCAAATTGCGTCAGGCTGGCAGGAGGAGTGCAGGAGTTAGCCAAGCGAGCGCAGTTGACTAGCGCGTCGGGATACTGGGGAAAGATCTGCTGCTGGTAGAAGTTGGTTCGATTCAAGAAAATCGAATCGGGCGAGAGGCCGTTGTCGCTTTCGATGCTGGAGTTGTAAATCTGTGGGATTCGCGGATAAAACAATCCGTAGCCGATGCGCGCGACCAGCGGACGCTCGTCTCCAAAAGAATACGAAATGCCGGCACGCGGGGCGAAGTTGTTGCGATCGAGCGGAACCTTACCAGAGTCCGGCCAGAGTGGATTGCTTTTAAGTATTTCGTGCTGAATGTCTGAACATCGTAACGAACTCCGAAGCTGATTCCAAAATGGTCAGTAACCCTTATCGTGTCCTGGACAAACGCTGCGTATTCGTTCGTGCCTGGATGGCTTACTGCCGGGCCAAAGTGCTGCACATAGTAATGAGGAACCTGGTGGGCATAAGCACGAAGCGGAGTCAGTTCCAGGCCTCCAATCAGCGGCTTAAAGGTGAATGGATCAACTTTGATGGGATCGAAAATGTACTCTCCTCCGAACGTGGAAGGAAAATAGTTGTAAATATGGGTGAGCAGCGCATCCCCTCCGAATGGTGTTGACCTTCGCGGCTGAGGGTTTCAGCAAAGTGGCCGCGGTGCTCACGAGTCTCACGCGGCAGAATTGTGGACCGGCCAAAGCCATCGAGAATTCCGGGAATTTTCGTAAGCGGCGAATCGGAATTGCTTTCCGACCACTGCAAATCACGCGAGAACTGCGCGCGCAGGTGACTGACCATTCTCCAGGAAAGGGTACTGGTCAGTGACGCGGTCGCCGTCTCCGTGGCCAAATGTTCAACTCCATTATCAGAGATGCCATATGTCGTCACCGGGCTTGCAGGATCGAGAAACACATTGTTTGCTCCCGAGTACCGCGAAGTGCTGATTCGAATTGAAAGCAGGTTGCGCTGTGTGACGTTCATATCCACTTTGGCGAAACCGACATTCCCCAGCAGCTTTGAAGGGTAAAGTCCCGATTGTTGCGATAGCTGCGCAGCGGTCGCAAATACCAGGATCTGATCGCTGGCTTCGTAATCACCAGGAGTTGCGGGGCCTGCGCCAGCTTGGGGAACCACGACTCTGCCGCCATTCACGAAACGGACCACCGTGGGTTCGTGAAAAATATGCTGATCATATCCGGCGAAGAAAAAGGCGCGATTGCGGCGAATCGGGTCACCAACGGTGAACCCGAACTGGTGCTGGCGGCTGCTGGGTTTGGTGTCCATTAAGGCCGAACGCGCGTCCAATGAGCTGTCACGCAGGTAATAAAATCCGGTGCCGTGAAACTTATTGGAGCCGGATTTCGTCACCACATTGACGACGGCCCCGGCAGTGCGGCCCGATTCTGCCGACACAGAATTCGGCGCCACTCGGAACTCCTGGATTACTTCATTGGAGAACTGATAGGCGCGCGATATCGGCCGCGGGCTTGTGAAAAGAACCCATTGTTGTTGTCCGCACCATCCACCAAATAACTGGTGTGGAAGCCACGGACCCCTCCGAATGAGAGACCGCCGTTTGAAGTCGAATTCTGGCCGCGGGGATCCTGGCTTGCGCCTGGCGTCAGCAAACACAGATCGGTAAAGCGGCGCCCGTTAAGCGGTAGGTTGAGAATCGCGTGTTCATCAACGATGGCCGAGAGACCACGGTTGAGTCTCCACCGAGCGCGGCTCCGCCGAAACCGTTACGCTCTCTGCCGTCCCGGCGATCGCCAGCCTAAACGTGATCTCGATGGCGCTGCCGATGTCCACACGAACGCCCTGGCTGAGCTGCGGCGACATTTTCTCGGCCGTGACGCGCGCCGAGTACTCTCCTGCAGGCAGCAGTCCGAAGGCGAATCGGCCCTGCGCGTCGCTTGTCTGGTCGTAACGAAGGCCGGTCGCATCGTTCACCAGGGCAATGGATGCGCCGGTAATTCGGCTGCCTGAAGGATCAAAGACCGTACCGCGGATCGCTCCGCTGGATGCATCCTGGGCCAGGCAAGACAACGCAGAGGCAAAAAGAAAGAGCGTAACGGAAAGCAGAGCACCGCGCATGGATTCACTCCGAAATAAAGTGAGTCCAGCCTCGACGGGAGACAGCTTGGGTATAGCACGGGCGTACACCTGAGTCAGTGACAGGCACCGAAAAATTCGTGCCCGCTTCCCGCAACGGGAAATTTGTTAGCATTTAGCACCTGGCAGTTAGCCTTCGGTCCGCTGAGTCGTGATTCCGCGGGAGGTGGCGTGAACTTGCCAAATGCAACCTAGGTGCCGTTCCAAGAATAATGATTCGCTCTCACAAAGGTATTTCGCCCACCATTCCTGCATCCTGCTACGTGGACCAATCCGCGCAGATCATCGGCGATGTGGTCCTTGGAGAACATGCCAGCGTGTGGATGAACGCGGTCCTCCGCGGCGATGTGCATTCGATTCGCGTGGGCGCCTATTCGAATATCCAGGATTGCAGCGTGCTGCACGGGATGAAAGAACAGTACGGTGTTTTCGTTGGCGAATACGTCACCGTTGGACACTCTGTCACGCTGCACGGGTGCGCCATCGGCGACCGCTGTTTGATAGGAATGGGCTCGGTCATTCTGAATGGCGCGTGGATCGGTGCCGGATCGATCATCGCCGCGGGAACGCTGATTACAGAGAAGACGGTGGTTGAGGCCGGATCGTTGTGGATGGGTTCGCCCGGAAAATTTCGCCGCCAGCTGGAAGAGAGAGACCAAGCGGGCATCATGCGTTACGCGAATAATTATTTGGGATATAAGGATTCGTACTTGGCGGAGCGGGCTCGCTGAGTTTCCTTTAAGCTGTGATCCTGAGCGGAATTTGATCTTCGCGAAGCGAAGATCAAATGGAGTCGAAGGACCCCATCGTCCTCTTGCTTCCTGCGCGGTTCCGTCAGGGAATTCTCACGATGCAGCCTGGACCACAATGCGGCGCCGGAGAATGCCTTGATGAGTCCGGGCTAGACCCGACAGCACAGGGGGCCTTCGACTCCGCAGCTTCGTTCGCTCCGCGAATGAAGCTGCTCCGCTCAGGATGACAGAGCGTTGGTGATTTGAAGGCAGTCAGCTGCGGTAACCGCAAGTGCAAGGTGCGCCGGTTTTAGCTAAGAGCTGATAGCTGACGGCTGATAGCTTGTTTCTATGATCAAAGCCGTTCGAGGAACTCGCGATCTTCTCCCGCCGGAGACGGCGCTGTGGAACTTTGTGGAGGCCGCGGTGCGCGACGTGTTCCGCGCGTACAACTTCCACGAAATTCGTACGCCTATTTTTGAAGATACGCAATTGTTCTCTCGCAGCGTAGGTGAAGAGACCGATATCGTTTCGAAAGAAATGTACACATGGGAGGATCGAGGACGTGCACAAAGTGATCATGGTCAGTCACTGACCCTTCGTCCCGAAAACACCGCCAGTGTCGTCCGTGCCTACATCGAGCATAAGCTGTGGGAACGCGGACTGAACAAGCTTTACTACATCGGACCGCAGTTCCGGCGCGAGCGTCCGCAGAAAGGCCGCTACCGGCAGTTCTATCAAATTGGTGCTGAAGTAATTGGTCCGGCCACCGCGGGCAGCGAGTCTCCAGCCCGAGATGCGGAAATCCTCGAGCTGCTGGCGACATTGCTCGACCGGCTTGGAATCAAAGATTGGATCTTGCAGCTCAATTCGATCGGCTGTGCTAATGATCGCGCCGCTTACAACGAAGCTTTACGCAAAGCGTTGGAACCGGTTGCCTCCAAAATGTGTGTTGATTGCCAGCGGCGCGCCGTGACGAATCCATTGCGCGTCTTCGATTGCAAGGTTCCGGAAGATCAGCCAATCATCGAAAAGCTGCCGCGCATCAGTCAGTTTCTCGACGAACCCTGCCGCCAGCACTTCCAACAAGTGCAGGAAATCCTGAAATCCGTCGATGTCGAGTTTCAACTAAACGACCGGCTGGTGCGCGGCCTCGATTACTACACGCGCACCGCGTTCGAGTTCACCCACGGAGCGCTGGGCGCGCAGAATGCAATTCTTGGCGGCGGTCGGTACGACGGGCTCTCCGAAGCCCTCGGCGGTCCGGCGGCTCCGGGAATTGGATTCGCGATCGGAGAAGACCGGTTGGTGCTGGCGCTGAGCGAATCCGCCGAAGCGGTGTATCGCAAGCCGGATGTTTACATCGCTCCGCTAGGCGGGGGTATGAATAAGGAAGCAGCGCGCCTGGCGCGAGAGTTGCGCCGCCACGACATTGTTGTCGAACTGGGCGACGAAACTTTTCGTCTCAAGAAATCACTGGAGACGGCAAGCAAGATGGGCGCGAAGTATGCATTGATAGCCGGCGAAAACGAGCTCAGCACAGGCGTCCTCGCGCTCAAGAACCTTGTCACCGGCGAGCAGAAAGCCGTCCCACGAAACCTGCTTGCCCAAGTCATTCAGAGCTGATTGACTAGGCCCGTGATCTCGGCCTAATATCGGCACTTCGGGGAACATCACCGCACAGGAGAATTGAAGATGAAGCGTCTAATAGGGCCCCTCTGTTACGGATTGCTGGTACTCATGGCTGTTTCGGCCCACGCCCAAATGGGACAAACGCCGGCACCCGAACTCAAGAAACTCGATTTCATGGCAGGGGACTGGAAGAGCGAAGGCACGATGAATCCAGGGCCGGGTATGCCGGGAGGTAAGTTCGCGATTACGAGCCACTCGGAGTGGATGGACGGGAATTTCTTTCTGGTCGAACACAGTGATGCGGATATGGCATCAATGGGCAAGTTTAAGGAGTTGGCGGTTCTGGGCTACGATTCCGATCGCAAGGTTTACACCTATACTGCCTTCAATAGCATGGGCCAGGCGGAGAGTTCCGCCGGCACCGTGGACGGCGATACCTGGACATGGCTCAGCGACGAGCACTTCGGCGGCACGACTATGAAAGGCCGCTTCAGCATGAAGGTGCTCTCGCCAACCGCGTACTCCATGAAATTTGAGCTTTCGCCTGACGGTAAAGACTGGACAACGGCAATGGAAGGGAAGTCCACGAAGAAATAAGGTGGTCTGAACACGTAGGGCGGACGTCCCGTCCGCCCACCCCGTTTATAATCTCCCATTCGACAGGCTGGCCACCCTTTGCGATTTTCAAAGGTGGAGGAACCGCATCCCTTTCTGAAAGGCTAATTTTGCTCGACTTTTTAGGCGACCTACAGCGCACGCACATGTGCGGCGCTCTCCGTCCATCTGATGCCGGGAAGAAGGCCGTGCTCATGGGATGGGTCAACCGCCGGCGCGATCTCGGCAGCCTCATCTTTATTGATTTGCGCGACCGCACCGGCGTCATGCAAGTCGTCTTCAACCGCGAACTGAACGCCGCTGCGCACCAGAAAGCTGAGCTTCTGCGCAACGAGTTTGTGATTGCTGTGCTCGGCACTGTCAAGCAGCGCGACCCTGACACGATCAATAAGAACATTCCTACCGGAGAAGTCGAATTGGTTGTGGAAGAACTGCGCCTGCTCAACGAATCGAAGCAGCCGCCATTCTTACCCGGAGAAGCGGTACTTCCTAATGAAGAGATGCGGCTGAAATACCGCTACATTGATCTGCGTCGCGACGCTATGCAGTTCAACATCGAGATGCGACACAAGGTCTCGAAGGCGATTCGCGACTACCTTTCTGAGGAAGGTTTCTTCGAAATCGAAACGCCCTTCATGACGCGATCCACCCCTGAAGGCGCACGCGACTATCTTGTGCCCAGCCGGGTGCAGCCGGGGAGCTTCTATGCTCTACCGCAATCGCCGCAGATGTTCAAGCAGATCTTGATGATCTCGGGATTCGACAAATACTTCCAGATCGTGCGCTGCTTCCGCGACGAGGACTTGCGCGCCGATCGCCAACCGGAGTTCACGCAGATTGACTTGGAAATGTCGTATCCACAAACGGAGTCGGTGTGGAAAGTGGTTGAAGGATTTCTCACGGCGGCGTTCAAGGCCGTGGGACAGGAAATCAAAGCGCCGTTCTCTCGTATGAGCTATGACGAAGCGATTCGCCTCTACGGTAACGACAAGCCGGATATGCGCCTGCCGGGAATGGTCGATGTGCGCGAGTTCCTCACGCCGGAGGAATTGGATGATCTAGCCGGGCGATTCAGAGTGCGAAAAGAATTTCCGTTGCAACTGATCCGGGTTCCGAAGGCAGGAGACATCTCCGGCACCGAACGCCGGACAATCGGCATGTATGGCGCATACCAGCACGTTCAGGGGCCGTCGTTCGTGCAGTTGATGACCGATCCTAAGCGCTTCGCGAAAGATTTCCCGGCTTTGTCAGAAAAAATTCTCAGCTTCGCGAAGATTCAGCCGGACGACCTATGGCTCCTCGCGGGTGCAGCCAATCGCCCGGAAAATCCTGCTTTCATGGACCAGAGCGTGCAGGACTTCTGCGAAAAGTGCGGTTTCCTGCGGCTGGACTTGGCGCAGAAATATGCCTCCCGGCACGGAGCCTTCGAGAAGACCGGCAACTCCGAAAAAGACTTTCGTTTTCTTTGGGTCTCAGACTTCCCCATGTTCGAGTGGGACAACGCGGAGAAGCGCTGGAACCCGGCGCATCATCCGTTTACTTCCCTGCACGAAGAAGACATGGCGAAGCTGGAGGCGAACATTGACTCGGTGCACGATCCCAAGTCGCCGCTGGGCGAAATCCGTGCGCTGGCCTACGACGTCGTGTTAAACGGAACGGAGTTAGGATCAGGCTCCATCCGTATTCATCGTCAGGACATTCAGCGCAAAATCTTCCAGGCCCTCGGCATGAGTGACGAAGAAGCCCGCGCCCGCTTCGGTTTTTTTCTGGAAGCGCTGGAGTACGGCACCCCTCCGCACGGCGGAATCGCGCTAGGCTTGGATCGAATTGTGATGATCCTCGCCGGTGCAGACAGTCTGCGCGAGGTGATTCCGTTTCCCAAGACAGCCCGAGCAGTGGATTTGATGGTGGACGCACCTACACCAGTCAGCGAGGCGCAGTTGAAAGAGCTGGGGATTGCAGTGCGCAAGTTGAATTGAGCCAGATCCGAGTCGAGCATGGCTTCCAGCCCGCATTACAGGCCAGTTAAACGGCCGGTTCACTCGGAAACATTCAGGTGGAACGCGACTTCACTGATGTGCGGGATGTGGTCCGCGCCTGTGCACTTTTGCTCAAACGAGGAAAGAGCGGTGAGGTTATAACGTATGCTCCCGCAAGGCAGTTCGACTTGCCGACTCGATTGATCTGGTTCAGCCTATGGCGGGGACCGCGGTGGATGTCGAGAGTGATTCAACGAGATTGCGCGTGACCGAAGCCGCCGAAATCTGTGACGATCCGCAAAAAATCCATTCGGAGACGGGCTGGTCTCCGACAAATATCGCTGGAGAAGACGGTCGCAGATTTGTTGGAACACGTGCCGATGTCAATCCCGCTGGCTGGTTAATTGAATGTTGGCTACTGCACCGAAGCGCTGACTGATCCGCCCAACACTGCAAACCAAGTCGAATGCTGCGGTGACAATTCTCTTGGCCTCTTGCAGCTTGAGTACGTGAGCTACGGCCAGGAAAGTTACAGTGCTGACCAAGAAAAACCAGGTGGAAGGAAATACTGGTAGCGCTACCGGGAATCGAACCCGGGTTTGAAGATTGAGAATCCGAGAACCGGAATACTGCCGCTAGAGCTACTGTTCTGTAATTAACTGAAAATAAATCAATTCGCTTTCGCTAAGAGACGCGCAGAAGCGGTTCTGAGACCTAAGAAATTGTGGCCAGTAACGGCAATTTATGGCCCGTCTGGCCACAAAATGGCCACAGTCTTTTGGAGTCGGAGAGTTCCTCCCTCAGCATCCAGTACGACTACGCAAAACGCGCACACAAAGCCAACCGCACTCAGGAGCGGGGGGAAAAGCACCGGCGGCTACACCCACCCAGGTAAGCAACGCGAACCCGCCGGAGTTCGATCCCTTGGAAAACCGGCGGCGCAGAAGAGAGCGACTTTCTTCTTGAGCTGCGGCGGGCATCACTGCTGATTGTAGCCAGCGAGCGGGACTGCAAAGAAGTAACCTCGGCGACTCTTGCGACAGGTACTAGAGTTGCACCACAGACAAGCCGGGGATTCGCTGGAAGTGGCGGAGATTGCCAGTGGCTACGCTGTAGTCGAGTTCCAAGGCCGTCACTCCGATCAACAGATCAGCGAGTGGGAGGCGCAGGCCTTTAGCCTGGTTCTCGCCGTCGATCTGCCCGACGCGAAGAGCGATCGGTACCGTGACTGGATGGATGGGCAGAGCCGTGAGTAGTTCCTGGATAAACTGCTGGCGCTTCGCTTTGCGCAGCGCTGTGTCTGCGCGGGCCGCACCATGGGCCAGTTCGATGAGAGTGACGACCGACAGGGCGATCTCAGTTTCTCCTGCTCTGCGGGCGATGGCGGAGAGCATCTGCCGCGCGTTCTGGCCCTGCCGTTCGGCAGCGATCAGCACACTGGAATCGAGGATCAGTCCCATGCGGGCGGTTCGAGCGGTTCGCGATGGCTCTCGATAGCTGCTTCTACATCCTTGGCGAAGTCAGCATCCATGACCGCTGTCGAGTCCTCGGGCAAGAGTGCAATGCACTCGGAGATAGTGCGGCGCGGCGGCGCAGGCGCATGGATTACCGCCACAGGCAGCTTGCCGCTCTCGATCACAACCTCTGCACCGGCGCGCACACGCGCCAGCACATCAGCAAAGTTACTGGCGGCTTCCGCTTCCGAGATGTGGATCACATGGTCAGCCATGACGCGATTATACCGGCATCCGAGGTTTGAGCTGTGGACTGCTTGCAATTCTAATGATTAGCGATTGGTTTCCACGCCAAGTGTACCTCAGCTATTTTCTACTCTGGGTGGGCTCACTCTTGTCGCAAAATCAATAGCGCTCACTGATTGGGTTCTGAGCCGTGTCGTGAGAGATGCGAAATTCATCACCGTGACTGGTTAGGGGCGGGTGCAACCAGTGACGCTGGAGGCATGGCTCCGAAGGCCGGCTCAATATGCGACAAAAGCTCCGAGACTTTTTCAGAAGGCAGCCCTGAGAATTCCGCAATTGCCTCGACTCGGTGAATCAATGAGGGGTGACTTTCGAACAGCTCGACAATCCTGCTGCATGTCACCAGCGAGTTCGTCTTCTTATACAGCGCGACTAGCGCACGAATCACGGATTGAGGATTTTGTGTGAATTCTGCCGCTTTTTGATCACAGGCATATTCGTAGCGCCGGGAAGTGTAGGAATTAACCAGAAGGATCGCTATTAGCGAGAGAGTCATAAACATCGCTCGATACGGCGAGCTCGCAAGCGTCACGCCCAAGGACAGAGAAGAGATCACTGCGACGACGCAAGCCAGAACCAAAATGCGCTTTCGTGTGTGGTGTCCTTGCACATGCCCCAACTCATGGGAAATGACAGAATCCAGTTCTGTTCCTCGGAGATACTCACCAAAGTTGTCGGTCAAGCCGACACTCCGCCGCGATGCAAAAGCATTCGTCAGATCACCGCGTCCAGAAGGAACGACGTAGACACGCTCGATCTTTGTTCCAACCCGCTTCGAGAGATGCATGACACGGTTGAACAGTGTGCCGGATTTTACTCGGTGCAATTTCATTCCCTGCGCGGAGCGGAGCCGTACCGTTCCGATGAGAGCCGTTATTCCAGCTACCGGAAACCAGAAGATGCCCCATAAATTCCGGGCCGATATCTCGTGGATTCCGCTTGCAGTCATGAGAAGAGACACAGTGGGAGAAATCGTGGCCCAGAACACGATTCGTAATGAGTCGCTTGCCGTCCACCGAGTCCCAAGTACTTTCTTGCTGATCGCGAGTCGGGTTGCTCGCGCAGCCGCCATACTAACGGCCGGGGCAAGCCAAAGAACAAATGGCGGTTTGGAAATTGGAAATTCCCAAATTCCGCACCAGAGTGAGACAACCACTACACAGAGAACGTAATTTGCATGACAATGCCGTATCCACAGCTTCGACCGATTTCGTTCATCGCCACTTAGCATGAAAGGTCGAAGAATTGTTGCCGCGAGAGGTAAAAGCAGAATTGACGTTGCAAGCACGAGGTAAGCCATTTCTCGCGGTTGGTCCATAGGAGTGGAGTTGAATTCTAGCTTACGCTCCTTGGGCACTCTCCAGCGCCCCCGCTTCTTCAGATAGCTCGTCGCACTGAGGTGGCTTACCTTCGCAGATCACTTGATGACAAATCGCATTGCACGTTTTGACCCTCAAGAAAGGCGAACAGACGGCGCAAGTTTATGAGAACGCCTGATAATGTCATTTATCATTCCAAACGATGGCGATTGACTGGAACGCGATTGCACAACAGGTCGGCGACAACTACGACACATCCGCCGGCCGAAGGGCGTTGGAGATAATTGTCGGGGAAGGCAACGTTCGTGATGCTGTCGATTACTGGATTTCTCAAGAGCGGGGTTGTTTCGCCGCCGAGAGTGTACTAAGCGTCATGCGCCCTAAAGTGGCGATGGATCGGTGCTACGAAATCTACAAGGCAAAGCCCGACTCAGAAGATGCTATCCGTGCTGTGTTTCTGCTGGCGAGTTTCGCCGATGACGCGGCTTTATCGTGGGTTCGGCAGTTTTTGGATGATCGGAATCGAGGCATTCGGCGGAATGGCCTTGCAGTCTTGCGCACAATTCTTTGTGGCCCGTTAGGAGATGCAGCGATCGCGAGTGCGATGCAATTGTTGGATCAAGCAGAGCGAGATAGTGACGCTGATTTGCGAGAACGCGCCCAGCTAATCCGTTCGGAGTTTAAGTCGCAGTATCCGTATATAAAGCTACCCGCAACCGACGAGTGAGCCACTCAGCACGCTCGTTGTTGATAAATCCCCATAACACGCATTGAGGCGTTGTGAGTGATAACGCCGTTATCAACACCTATCGAAGTAAAAAGTGGGCGAGGATCTTGGTGCATGATTGCTCGCAAACCGAGACTTGACCGCCAGCGATGACAGCGCGGTACACTTCTACGGAATGCGCGACAGGTGCCTGTGAAAAAACTTCCCCGCAAACGCAGCTCCGGTTCAGGTACGCTGCATTGCCGGCGGCCTCGTTTCTCGCGGGAGCTTGCCATCCTGTACGAAGATGATGCGGTTGTGGCGGTCAATAAACCCGCGGGGCTTCTGGCTGTGCCTGTCCAAGGCTCCGATGCCCCATCCGCCTTATCTCTTCTGTCGCCGGACCTGAAGGTTCACAGACAACGAGCTTTGGTAGTACATCGCATCGATCGTTTCACATCCGGAGTTCTGCTGTTCGCCAAGACCAAGCCTGATCGAGACGCGCTCGTTCGACAATTTCTCGGGCATACTCCGGTCAGGCAATATTTCGCGGTGGTTCGCGGGCATCTCGCCGCGAAACAGGGAACCCTCGTTCACTATTTTCGAAGAGAAGGAATGTATCAAAAGTTGAGTACGGAAAGGGACTCCAAAGCGGCGCGGGCTGAACTCGAATATTCCGTCGAACGCTCTCTCCATGCAGCGTCTTTTGTACGGATTACACTGGCGACCGGATTACAGAATCAGATCCGCGTGCAGCTTTCGGCGCTCGGGCACCCGGTCATCGGCGACCGGAAGTATAGCCCTGACGAGGCTTCGGAGCGTCGAATTGCTCGGGTTGCGCTTCATGCGGCCTACCTGCAGTTCACTCATCCACGCTCGAGAGAGACTGTCTCGGTAGAATGCGATCTTCCTCCGGATTTTCAATCTCTTCTGCAAGCACTGTCACCGCCCGCCCGCGGCCATCGCTGAGTGCGGCGACTAGCTTCTAGCCTCTAGCCCCTAGCTAAATCTTTAGCCTTTTCCAACGAGACCCGTGCGGACGCCCGTCCCGGCCGTACTTGCTAGGAGCTAGTAGCAGCTACTACCGGCAAGATTGACATCCACTCAAGTGCAACCGATGCTGAAGAGGTCGTGAACCAGGACTTTGACGTCATCATTCTGGGTGGTGGGGCGGCTGGGCTGATGTGCGCCATCGAGGCGGGCAAGCGCGGAAGGCGCGTGGCAGTGCTGGAACGTGCAGGGCGCATCGGCAAAAAGATTTTGATCTCCGGCGGCGGGCGCTGCAACTTCACCAACCTGCATTGTCAACCGGAAAACTTTATCTCCGCCAACCCGCACTTCGCCAAATCGGCGCTGGTGGCCTACACACCGGCGGATTTCATTCGATTGGTGGAAAAGCATGGCATTCGGTATCACGAAAAAACTCTCGGGCAGCTTTTCTGTGATGGCTCTGCGCAAAACATCGTAAACATGCTCGAATCGGAATGCAGCCATGCCGGGGTTCGAATTCTCACTGGCGTCAACGTCGAAAGTGTCGAGCACACGAGCGGTTTCACGATTGGCGCGGGCGAAGATGAGCTACAAGCGCCTGTGCTGGTGGTCGCAACCGGGGGTCTGTCCATCCCTAAAATGGGCGCAACTTCATTCGGCTACGACATGGCGCGGCGGTTCGGGATTAAGGTTATAGCGACGCGGCCCGCGCTAGTTCCGCTGCTCTTCAACGCTCAGGACCGCCAGCACTACTGCGACTTGACCGGGGTCTCGGTGGAGGTGGTGGCGGCAAGCGACAAGCAACGCTTTCGTGAAAAAATGCTGTTCACTCACCGCGGTCTCAGCGGCCCGGCCATTCTGCAGATCTCCTCCTATTGGAAGCCTGCCACTTCCCTGACTATTGACCTGGCTCCGGGGCACGACTTCACCGCACCGATTCGCAACGGTGCTCGCCGCGACCTTTCCGCCCTCAAAGCGGCGATGTGCGCGGTCTTGCCTCAGCGGTTGGCCGACCGCTGGCTTGATCTGCACCCTCCCACGGCCTGGACCAACCACGCGCTCGCTGAACTGGAGCGCCAGGCGCACAACTGGACCGTCAGCCCAGGAAGCACGGACGGCTACGACAAGGCCGAAGTCACCGCCGGAGGCGTAGACACCAGTGAGCTTTTCGCTAAGACAATGGAAAGCCGCAAAACACCCGGCCTATATTTCATCGGTGAAGTCGTGGACGTAACCGGCCACCTCGGCGGATTCAACTTCCAGTGGGCGTGGGCCTCAGGGTTTTGCGCCGGACAGGCCGTCTAGAGTTAGAGATGAATTGCTGATTCGCAAATCGTGAGTGTAACCGCCTGTTCTCGTCAATTGAGAGCCTTCTTGTTCGTCTGAGAACGGATTTGCTGCAAAAGTTCGTCAGGTGTATAGGTTTTTCCGTCTTCAATCACTACGTGGATCTTCCGCAGATTCTGAATTTCCTTCAATGGGTCTGCGTCCACAATTAACATGTCCGCAAATTTGGCGGGCGCGATGGTTCCCAAGTCGCCTTCTTTGCCCAAGGCCTGGGCCGCTGTAGACGTTGCCGCTCGTAGAGCTTGCAACGGACTCAGCCCGGAGGTGACCAGTAACTCGAGTTCGCGATGCAACGCGAATCCCGGCAGCAGCCTTCCGATACTGGGCCCGTCAGTCCCCGCAATAATTCTGACTCCCGCCTGGTTACACATGCCCACAAATTTCTCTTGTTTATGGAAAGCCTCCACTGCCGCAATTCGAAGTTCACCAGGAACAACGAGGATTGGGTTCTTCAAATCCTTCACATTCTCTTCCACGAACTCCGCAGTCAGATATTGATTATTAGAATCATTCTTCTCACTACTAAGATTTGAGACCTCATCAAACTCGGCCACGACCAACGTGGGATCAAGAAATACTCTGCTTCGAGCGAGCAGTTGCACCAGTGCACGAAACTTTTCCGATTGCAGGTCGAATCGTTGCCAAAGCAGTGGCTCTCGCTTGCCAACAGGCAGAGGATCGATCTTCTCAGCCTCTTCTGCGCTGAGCATTTCTTTTCCTGTGATGCGTATGTGTTCGAGCCTGGTCATCCCCAATTCGATGGCACGTGTCATGGTCATTGATCGCGGAACGTGACCCGCCACTGGCAGCCCCCGTTGGTTCGCAGTCTCAACGATCGCCTTCAATTCCGGTTCCTTTACGTTGTTGTAGACCTTCACGAAGTCCACGCCTTGGTCGGCCAGGAAATTCACAGCACTCTTCGCGCGCTCGGGCGTATCCACCAGAATGCTCCCTGATGGCCAGACCGGGACTATACCGTCGAGGATGGGACCGGAGAAGAACAAGCGCGGTCCCACCAGGTCTCCGCGAAGTAGACGTTCCCGGGTTAATCGCAGCTGGGTAAGATTCCCGCCGGGATTGCGGATGGTGGTAACCCCGTTCGCCAGGTACAAACTCAGGGGAATGTCCTTATCGTCGCCGGCGTGTGCATGCGAGTCGATCAGGCCTGGAACGATCCATTTTTCGCGCGCATCCACAACTTGCGCGCCGGCAGGCACTTTCGTATTCGCCACCGTGCCAACCCGCTCGATCCGCTGTCCGCTTATCACGATGGCGCTGTCGGGAGTTTCTATTCCTGAAGCAACGTCCACCAATGTCCCGCCGCTCACCACAAGCATGTCTGGTTTGGTTTGGGCCTGCGACGCTCCGACCAGACCCAGCGCAAGGCAGAGAAACCATAAACGCTGCATCGTGACCTCTACGGGCGGCTCAGTATAGCAGGGGGTTGGGAATGGAACCATTGCTGGCGTTAAATCGCGATATCGCTCAATGACAGGTCAAAACGTGAAATCGCCTGGTTACACCAGTTTGGAACGTGGCGGTATCATTGTGGGTTTAGTTCAAGCCCCTGGTCAGGGCCGCACCTTGACATTACGACCGCGATGAAGTGAGGACCACGGATGACCATTCGCTACCCCAAGAACTGGAAAGAAATGTCCCTCGATATGAGGCTCATGTTCGGCTATCACGTGTCCATGATGGTGATGATGATTGCTGGCGGCTCTTTGACGGTGCGACAGGAGCTTACAATTGCGGCTGCAATCGCAGCACTCATTGTCCTTGTATCCCGCCATCATCGACAGAAGAAGCACTGGAGATGGCCGGGTGTAAAACCACTCGATGTGCTGTACGCGATTGGCGGCATAGCCCTGATCTCGTTCTTCTTGTATTCAGCAACTCCGCTTTTCCCTCCAAACAATGGCCATGTAGTTCCGTGGTACTTGGCGGGCGTCGGCATAAGCCTTTTCGGTATTTTGCAATCGCTCAAACTTGCCTATGCGAGCGAAGCCGAATTTGCTTTCAATTGCATGGTCATTGACCAGTATGGGCGAGAGCTTCAACGAGTAGGTGAACCCTCTCTAGCGGAGCCTGATGAGCCTGGCTGGAAACGGGTGGCGAAGGTCATATACACGGTCGTGTTTATGTTCGTATGGGTTTGTGGTGTTGCGTCGTTCTACATGTTTGGAACGGCGTTTAAGAACGGCTCATCAGAACCGACCGCTTCTCAAACTGAGCAACTCGAAGATCACGGCAAGATCGTATATGTGACCCCGACCGAGAAGCGGCGTGTACATGTCCTACAAGTTGTCTCATGGGTAGGCGTTCCTGTGGTACTTGTCAGTGGAGCAGTCCTTCATTTCCTCGTGGGAGTGAAGTTGTTTCCAAACGCTCCGACTCTCGCCGAATACCTACATCGCAGGAAAAACACTTCGTTGCCAATCGATAAACCCAAGGTCGGATAGTCCTACGTTGGCGAGAAATCCCGATAACGCTCCATGACCAGCGGTCAAAACGTGAAATCGCCTGGTTTCGACAATTACGCATCCCGGTTGTATTCTTCGGTCTGTTGACTGAGAGGAGCGTGAATGAAAAGGTTGAAGGTTGCAGTATTGGTCTTTGCGGCAACGGCGTTGATGTTGGGAGACACGAACAAAGAGATAATTGCGTTCACCCCCGCACAAGTGCGATGGTTCACGCCTTCATACTACACCGACGGCCGCGAGCGAGCGCAGCTGCTCGGTGACTCAAGTCAGGGGGGACCATGGATCGATCGTGCCAAGATCCCTGCTGGCAAACGTGTCCTCGCGCATACGCACCCGCAGGATGAACCGGTCACCGTCATCGAAGGAACCTGGTATCTGGGCGAGGGAACGAAGTTCGATTCAACAAAGCTGAAAGGCTACCCCGAGGGCAGTTTCATCCTCATCCCCGCCGGCGTACCTCATTTTGTTGCGACGAAGGAAGGCCCCGTGATCGTTCAGCTCAGCGGCAATGGCAAATTTCAGACGGATTATGTCGAGAAATAGAGAGCGCCGTAGGCGTGACTGATCGGGAGTGCTGAGAATTCCACACGGCTAATAGCACGGCGGGAACATCACTGTCGTAATATCGCCGTTGCACTCAAAATCCCCGTGCTGGGTTTTGAGCGAAATCGCCTGTGGGTGTTGAAAAAGGCCGTGATCGGAATGAACTCTTGGCCGCGATTATCACTGACATCGAGTTTTTCCTCTCACCTCAGCTACACGGCAGCTTCCATAGCAGGCGTTGTCGGTTGGCTGAGGAACCGCA
>WNGF01001629.1_pt1 | contig 36833 bp, 30 predicted proteins | sample 5400641 | NCBI WGS metagenome assembly WNGF01 (sample SAMN13153371, study PRJNA577476) | soil metagenome | isolation source: 80 cm soil or saprolite under grassland replicate 2 | place: USA:California | collected 2016-06-15 | reverse complement strand
ACGCGCTGCTGATCCTGGGCGATGGTCATGGCCTCGTTCTGAAGGGATTGGAGCTGGCGTTCGAGCGCGGCGATGTCGGTCTTCTTCGCGATGATCGGCCGCAGCGCGGCCTCGAGCGCGGACGCCTGCACGCCTGAATGCACCAGCCGCGTGAGCAGCAGATCGTCGACGTTGGCGATCATGACGCTCGACTGTCCCGGCCTGACTTCCCGGACATCCAGCACCGTTTCCCTGCCGACGGGCAGCACGACGCGGAAACGCTGCGCGTCGATCGTCGACTCCGCCGGCGTCTGTCCTTCGGCAAGCTTCCAGCCTGCTTGGAGCTTGTGCTCCACGACCAGCGTGGTGGGCGCCGCATTCTCGTTGCGTGCACGGTATGTCAGCGTGGCGCGCTCTTCTGTTTCCTGGATGATGACGCCGTCGCGCGCTCTCACCTTGAACACGCGCGGATCACCGGGTTGACGACGGGCATCGACCATCACTCCCAGGTCGGCGGCGTACGAGATCAGGCGCCGCTCTCCCGCTTTCAGCGGATCGACGAGCCCCTCGCCGGCGAAGGCATTTCCATCGACGACGGTGATGCTGCCGCCGTCGAGCGTCAGCCCGGTGGCATTCGTCAGCCACACTGCTCTCACAGGGCGGCCGCTTCCCGCGCCGCGATTCCAGAGCGACACTTTATCAATCGTCACGTCCGCGCCCACAATCGGCACGAGCGCGGACTGGTTCTTCCTCAGCGTGATGGGTTCTTTGATGCGATATTCGAACAGATCAGCGAGGTTCGCCGCGTCGGCCCTGGTGCTGGCATCTTTGATTTGATCGTAGACGTTCCCCGAAAGCGGCGCGGCCGGTGGCGGTGGCGCGTCTGGAAGTCCGCCGACGGTTCCGCCGACGCCGCCCCCGACTCCAGCTCTGAATCCCGCGCGGCCTGGACGCTCGGCGGTGACCATCAGGGCCTCGCTCATCCCTCCAATCTGCATCGTCACATCGAGCGGTCTCTGCATGCCCGCCTGCACCGTCCAGTTGTCGTATGCGCGCGTCGTGAATCCGGTGAGCTCGAAACGCAGCGTATACAAGCCTCCGGGCGCGGTCAGCGCGTAGCGGCCGTCAGCGCCGGTCACGGTAGATCCGGCAACGCCCGACGGGCCGAGCAACCGCACCGTGACGCCAGGCAGCACGCCCCCGTTGATATCGCGCACCGTCCCGCTCACCGTTCCCGCGCCTTCGCCGAATGCGCCCTGGTGAGTCTGCGGCGTCATCAGCACGGTGCTTGGCAACGGCACCACCGGCCGCTGCGCGTAATAGGGTTGCGAGATGTTCTGGATGAACGACTGCGGCGCGCCCGCGACGAGCGACAGCTCGACGTCGCGCCAGTCTTCGCCGATCGTGTTGTCGACGATCGCCCACCCCTGGAGGAACGGCTTGCCCTGCGACGGGAGCACCAGACGATACGTGCTCTTCCAGATCGGCACCTCGCTGATGTAGCTCACGAACAGCTGGCGCTCGCCTGAACCTGTCGTGGCGATCACCATGTTCCGCACGTCCTGTTCGCGGCTGGAGCCGACAAGGTCGAGATACCGTCCGACTTCCTGGCGCAGTTCGCGCTCGAGGATGCGGACGCGCACCGCCGGGGTGAGGTCGAAGGTCCGCAACTCTCCGGCATCCGTCATCAATGACAGAACGTCCACCGTCGTGCTCTCGGATGCGCGCTGCATCGTCCGCTGTTCGATGCCAAGGAGGCGTCCTTCGACCGCTGCTGCCGCCGCCGTCACCTCGACGCGTGCGCCGCGCAGCGACGCGAGCATCTGGTGTGCAGTCGTGCTTTCGTCGAGCGGCAGCCGCAGCGCGCCGAGCCGCTGCTCGAGCGGCGCGACCGAGTTGTAACTGATGCCGATGATCTGCCCCTTCCCGAGGTCGAGAACGGTGAGGGACTTCAGCACGTCGTTGAGCTGTGCGCTCGTAAATCGCACCGTGACGCTCTGCCGATCGTGCACGGCGCCCAGATGTTCGAAGTAGCCGACGCCCGTCTTGTAAAGAATGACCCGCCTCACCGCGAGCCCTGTGGGTGCGGCAGTGTCGGCGGAATGCCGATTGGTCCTCTCCGCTGGCGCCGGGGCGGCGCGCTCCGGCGACTGGGCGATCGCGATGACGGGGCACGCAACGAGACACGCGATAATGATTCGGCGCATGGGCAGGTCTCCAGACAAAGGTTTGCCCAATTAGACACCTTCCCGTGCCCGGCGGCCGGAGGGTCTGACTTCACACCGCTTTCATGCTGAGCACCGAAGCCGCAGGAGAACACGTTCGGCGACATTACGGGATCGCCGGTGCCGTTGAACGTGTCGCGAAGGGGCGCGCAAGCAATTATTGCATCTCCGGTGGCGGTGGGCGCTGGCTGCTGAAGGTGTTTCAGCCTGAATACACCACAGCGAGACTCGAGCAGGCCGCGGCGTTCGTGAGCTTCGTCGCGCGATCCGGCTACCCCGCGCGCGAGTTCGTTTCAGCACGCGATGGCGCAAGCGTGCTCACGATCGAAGATCGCGCGGCGATCCTGATTCCGTGGATTGATGGCGACACGCCGGAACCCAACACGCTGTCATCACCGGAGATGCTCGCGCAGGTTGGTGCGTTATGCGGACGGATGCATCGGCTGGGCGACGCGTATCCGCACGCGCACATGCTTGGCTATGCGGGCTCTACTCGCAGCTTGGCCGAGAAACGTGCTGCGCTCCTCCGGCTCGCGAAGCAAGAGACGAACCTCGAAATCGCAGACGAGGCACGCTGCCGGGCAGACATTCTCGAATCACTCGGCGAGGAAGTCGAACGGAGCCAGGCCCGAGCACGTCAAGGGATCATTCACGGCGACTTCAGCGGCGCGCATGTGGTCTTTCAGGACGATCGGGCCGTCGGAGTCATCGACGTGCTCGGCGAACGCTATCTGCCCGGCTGGGAGTTGATGCGCGCGTTCTTTCAGTCGGTGCCCTCATCATCGGTCGACACCATCGAGGCCCCCTGGCGCGCGTATGTGAGTGGCTATGCGAGCGAGCATCCGATCACGCCCGACGAGATCGCGATCGCGTATGACACGTATCTGCTGCAGCTCACGTCGAGTACGTATGGGTTGCGTGCGCCGCTCGATGATCAACTGCGTGCGTTCGGGCGCTGGCGGACGGCGCTCGCGCAGCAGCTCGCGCGCAATCGAACCGGGTTGCGCGCGATGATGACACTGAGCGCGAGTTGAATCCCTAATCCCTGATCGCCAATCCCTCATCAGCCAATCCGAGCATCCCCCCTCAGCCGATCGAGAATCACGCATCGCTTGAATCGACGAATCCGCGCACGGGTTCAGCGATTCTTCGATTCGAAGATTACCGATTCCGCATTGAGAGATTCCCGATCAGGGATGCTGCGATCAGGGATTAGGGATTAGGGATGATTAGGGATTAGGGATTAGGGATTGATTTCGGCTCCTATCTCATTCGTCTCTCAGAGCGACCATCGGATCGACTTTCGTCGCCCGGCGTGCGGGAATGATTCCGGCGATCAGCGCAGCCAGGCCGAGGAGCAGCATCGCCTTCAACAGCATCGCCGGATCCGATGGCCTGACATTGAATAGCTGGCTGGCGATCAGATGCCCCGCACCGATGGCCGCTGGGATCCCGAGCGCCAGCCCGATACCCACCTGCCAGAAGGCTCCGCGCAGCACCATCCGCACCACCGAACTACGGTCCGCGCCAAGGGCCATGCGCACACCGATCTCGCTCGCCCGCTGCTCCACGCCATAAGCTGTCACGCCGTAGAGGCCCGAAGTAACCCCAGTCTCAATGCCGCCTCCGCTCGAGTCCCCCGCCCTGGGCCTCTCTTGGCGTGACCACGCGCGAAATGCTCTTAACGCGAAGCCATCACCGGTTTCATGTCAGGCGGCATCGCCGCCAGATCGGCAGCCTTCAGTCCGCTGTTCACCGTCGTGCGTTCCACAGTCGCTTCCGCGACGCGAACACCGCTGCGATAGACGCTCCAGCGGTGAGCGAAATGGATCCGCTGCACTGTTTCCCATTCCATCACCACTTCGTCGCTGGGGATTGGATGCGCCGGATCGGCGAGCGAGATCGAGGTCGTCTTGACGGGAAGTGACGACGACACGGGGTCGAGCGTGATGTCGAGTTGATGCGCGGGATCGCCGTCTGAAATCCGCACGGTGTTCGCGGAGGGCGACGTGATCCGGTAGTTCGCATCTCTGTCGGCAAGCCAGGTGTTCAGCTTGAAGTCCCGCATGTACTTGCGCGCGAACGCAAGCTCGCCTCCCGTGATGTCTACGGCCTTGTCGGCACCCGGCAGGATCTCCCAGCCGGCAGTCCCGTCGAAGTACAGCACATACGTAGACCCGGGGCCGATTTGATCAATACGGAGGTGGCCGGAACGAATCCACCGCGTGCGTTTTCGGACTTCCCCAAGCGCCGTTCCCGTGTTCCCATCCCACGACTCCGCGCGCACCTGCTGCTCGAAGTCGCGAACCGCAGCGAGCCTGTCCGCGCCGCCGAGCGCGTCCTGCATTTTGCGGAACAAGGCCGGTCCGTCTTGTGAAGAGATCGCTGGCGTGATTTCCAACCGGTGGCGTCGAGCCACTCCAGCAATCTTTGCTTCGTCCTGCACAGCGGTCTTGTAGATCCACGTGTAATGACCCTTGTCGCGGATCACGGCGGCTGTTCGGTCGGCGCCTATCAGTGCCCGGTCTGCCTGGATCTCCAGATAGCGGTCGAGGAGATGTCCGTACGTGCTGAACGCGGTTTCTGCTCCTTCCGGCGCCCCCACCGGCGCCCACGGATACTCACGCCTCAACTCCGCCATCGCCTCCTGCAAGTCAGCATTGTGGTTGCGTAGATGCCAGTGCAGCTGCTCGTGAATGTAGGGCGACAACAACTCGTCCTCTGAATCGGCGAACCGGGCATTGAGCGTCAGTACGGGAAACGAGTGATTGATCGCGCGTTCGTCGATCACAACGTGGCGGGTGAACGTGTATTTGCGGAGGTCGTAGGAGTCGAGCACCCGTTCCAGGAGCGTCTTCGTCTGGCGCTCGCGGCCAGTCCCGTGCGCGAGATCGATCGTGCTGCCAGCCTGGAGCAACCAGAGTCCCGCGCCGCAGAGGACCAGAGCCGGGTGTGATCGCATCCGTCGTCTCCCCTTCGCGTCGATGGTAACGCAGGATCCCTTATCGGACCGCGCAACGGACGCGCTGTGACCCTATTCCTGCGTCAGCCAACTGAGCGCCGCCGCCGGATCGATCACCGGGAACGGTGCATTGGGGTAGCCGTCTGGATCGCGTGTCACCAAGGCATCGCAACCACTGGCTTGGGCAGCCGCCGCGCAGACGGCATCCTCAAAATCAGGCCAGGCTAGCGCGAGCGCCCGTCGGACGACGTTGTCGTCGACCGGAGCGACGGCGAACACGCCAATGAGACGTTCCACGCCCTCGCGGGCGAACGCCGCGTCACGAGCCTTCTCGAGGAGGTAGAAAATCGTCGTGACGCCGTGAGCCGGGACCATGCCGTGGCCCTGTCCGCGTTCGATTGCTGCCCACAATGCGGCTGCGACATCAGCGTCTGGGGGACGATCGAGAATCACGTCGAGGAAGACGTTGAGATCGAGGAGAAGACGCTTCACCGATATTTGCGGCTGAGATGCCGGCGGTGTGCATCCGCGGGCACGCCACGGGCCGCGCCGCGGAGCATACGCAGAACGGGCGTCTGGTCATCCGACTTGGGCGGCTTCGACAACAGATCGAGGTAACGCTCAACGAGTCGCGAGACCGACGTGCCTCGGGCCGCCGCGTAGCGCTTGGCGCCTCGGACCACCTTTTCGTTGACGCTGAGCGTCAGCTTCGGCATATACGTATAATAGCACGTCATTCATACGTATCGCAGCCGCTCGTGCCCATGACTCCCGAGATTGCGCCATTTCCCGACGTTCGCGAGACGCTCCGCAAGGCTGCACAGCTGAGCAAACTCGTGCCCTGTGCCGGTGCCGGCGCTTCGAATGCACGAGCGATTCGGCGATTCACCCATTTTGGATTCACCGATTCGGGGATTCAGCGATTCTGGATTCAGCGATTCGCGGATTGGGAGATGAGGGATTCGCAGATTCGCCGATGAGGGATTCACGATAAGGGATCAGGGATTGATCTCTAGGCGAAGCCATACTCTCGCAATTTTCGGTAGAGGTTGCGCTCGCTGATCCCAAGGATCTTCGCGGCCTGGCCGCGATGGCCGTTGGATTTTCGGAGCGCGAGCTCGATGTGTGCGCGCTCCATCGCCTCGAGCGTCTGAAGGTCCGCGCCGCTGCCGTTCGACGAGGCAGGTGCGAACGCCGGCCCGCGCACGTTCGCCGGGAGATGATCCGGCTGCACTTCGCTGCCCTCGCAGACGACGATCGCGGCTTCGACCGCGTGAAGCAGCTCGCGCACGTTGCCCGGCCAGTGGTGGCGCCGCAGCACGTCCAGCGCAGCCGGGCTGAGGCGCTTCTCCACGCCAAATCGTTCGCTGAGCAGCGCCGCGAAGTGACGTGCGAGAAGCTCGATGTCGCTTCCACGTTCGCGAAGCGAGGGCAGCGTGACAAGGACGGTGGTCAGGCGGTAGTACAAGTCCTCGCGGAACAGTCCCTGCCGGACCATCGCGGGAAGGTCGCGATTGGTCGCGGCGAGCACGCGCACGTCGACCTTGATCTCGGTCGTCCCGCCGACGTGGCGGAACGTGGACGTGTCGAGCACGCGCAGCAGCTTCACCTGCGTCGCGACGCTGACCTCGCCGATCTCGTCGAGGAAGATCGTCCCGCCGTGCGCGACCTCGAACAGGCCGGCCTTCGCGCGGTCCGCGCCGGTGAACGCGCCGCGTTCGTGGCCGAAGAGCTCGCTCTGGAGCAGCGTCTCCTGCAGGGCCGCGCATTCGACGGTGACGAACGGGCGGCTCCGCCGCGGGCTCCGCGCGTGAAGCAGCTTCGCGACCATCTCCTTGCCGGTCCCCGTCTCGCCGGTGATGAGCACCGTCGACTCACTCGGGCCGACGCGATCGATGAGCTGCAGCACGCGCCGGAACTCGGGGCTCTCGCCGATGAACGCGGCCGCGAGGTCCGGCGGGGTCAGCCCTCGTTCGAGCAGGCTCGCGCGGCGCCGCAGCGACTGACGTTCAAGCGCGCGGCGAATACGCACGTCGAGCTCGTCGAGCGGACAGGGCTTCGCGATGTAGTCGAATGCCCCCATGCGAATGGCCTCGATGGCCGTGTCGATCGTGCCGTGGCCGGTCAGCATGATGACGTCGCTCGCAGCACATTTCTCCCGAATGCTTTTCAGGACGTCGAGCCCGCTCATGTCCGGCAGCCGGAGATCGAGGAGCACGATGTCCGGCTCGCGTTCCGTGACGTGGCGGATCGCGTCGGCCGCCGACGGGACACCGGTTACCTTGAACCCCATGCGCTGCAGTTCCCCCGCCAGCACGCTCCGGAACGCATCGTCATCGTCGACCACGAGCACGGCGGGGGTCGGCTTCATGCGGGCACCGCTTCGGCCGGCTGCGACACCGCGGGCAGGACGATCTCGAACGTCGACCCGCCGCCCGGCGTGCTGCTTACGACGATGTCCCCTCCCCAGCCGCGCACGAAGTTCAGGGACAGGAACAATCCGAGACCGGTGCCGCCGGCGCGCAGGCTGAAGAACGGTTCGAAGATGCGCTGCTGGTGCTCGGCCGGAATGCCGCAGCCATTGTCCACGATCGCAATCTTCGCCGACGCTCCGCCGGTGATGTGTGCGTTGACGGCGCCGCCTCCGTTCGAGCACGCCTGCACCGCGTTGAGCAACAGGTTGATCAGGACGTGCTGCAATTCGGCTTCGTCCGTCCATACCCGAACGCCGTCGCCTCCCTGACTGACCTTCATCGCGATCCCGAGCGATCGCGCCGTCGGTTCCACAAGGCGCGCGGCGTTCTGGACGACGGTGCGCAGCTCCACGATCTGTGATTCCGGCGACTGCCCGCGCGACATCCGCAGGAACTGCTGCGTGACCGCGCGGCACCGCAGCACCTGCTCGCGCGCGATCGACGCGTTCTCCTGGATGTATTGCCACTCGGCGTCGGCGTTCCCCCGTTTCACCTCGCGATTGATCCCCTCCACGCACGCGAGGACGGTCCCGAGCGGCGTGTTCATCTCGTGCGAGAAGCCTGACGCCAGCAGCCCCAGTGATGCGAGCCGGTGCGATTCCGAGAGCCTCGCCTCGGCGGTCCGCCGCTCCGAGATGTCGCGCCACACCTCGACGACGAACGCGGGCTCGCCGGCCGGCCCGTCGATCGGCGACGCGTGCACTTCCTCCCACGCGATCGTGCCCTCGGGCGTTCGGCGTTCGCAGATGCGCACCTGTCGCACGTGAGACTGCAGGCAGGCGAGCGTCGGGCAATCCGATACCGTGCACATCCCCGCCCCCGCTTCGCGGCACGAGCACCCAAGCAGGTCGTCGCGCCCGTATCCCGTCCTGCGGATGAACGCATCGTTGGCCGCTACGACGCGCCGCTCGCCGTCGAGCACGACGATCCCGTCATCGATGCTGTTGATCACGGTTTCCAGCCGCTCGCGCTCGCTGCGCACCTGCGTCAGGAGGCCGCTGACCAAATCGGCCATCACGTTGAACTCGCGCGCGAGCCAGGAAATCGTGTCCGTCCCCGCCGCGGGCACCCGGCGTTCCAGATCCCCCTGCGAGATGAGCCGCGCGGTCGTCTCGAACCGCTGCAACCGCCGGAGGATGACGAGCCGCACGACGACGCCGATCGCTGCGACCAGCAGAAGCGCGATCGCTCCGCTCACCACCGCCAGCCACCGCATGTCGCTGTTCGCCGCGGCGCGGATCTTCCCGGCGTCCATGTCCGAGATCAGCACGCCGTTGATCGCGTGACCCGGATCGTGGCACTCGTGGCACTCCTCGCGGTTGCGGAACGGCACGACCGTGCGGAGCACTTCGCCGCCCCGCGTTTCGATGACGCGGCCCGACGTGCGCTGTGACGGCGGGTACTTGTGGCAGGCCTGGCAGGTCGGCGACTGCACGCTCAGTTCCTCGCCCGCCTCGACGGCGCCCGCGGAGAACTGCACGACCCCTTCGCGATCGACCAGCATCACGTCGATGACGCCCGGCTCGCGCCCGAACGTGTTGAGCATGGCCTCGATGATCGTCTGGTCGTCCTGGAGCATGCCGTGCTCGAGCGCGCTGCGAATCAACTCCGCTTTCTCGAGCGCGTGCGTGCGCTCGCTCGCGATCAGCGAGTCGAAATGCCGGGTCGAATACAAGTACGCGCCGGCGGCGCACGCGATTGTGACGGCGGCCGTGATGCCGATCGCCAGCGCCGTCGACGTGTTCGTCAGCCGCGCGTTCATCTCATCCATCCAGCCTGCCGCGCCGTAGCCTTGTCCGCCTTCGCGCGACGCCTGACGAAACGTCAGGCCCGGGCTGACAGACTGGCAGGACTCGGCGGGTCGGAGCCGCAGATCGCTCGAAATGTTCAGCGTTTCGTGCAGGCACGTGTGGCATCGGACCTGCTCCCCTGCACGGCCAATACCCGGAAGGAACCGCAGCGGCCCGCCTGACCGGCCTCCGCTGAAGCTTCGGCGGTCCGCCGGGGCCTTGGCGAAGGCGGAAGGCCGGCAGTCCGGCCCGCCTGAAGGCGGGCACCACCGCCGGTTTCAGAAGGCCGTCGAAGGAGGAAGGGATGGAGATGTTCCTGTCGGTGCTGGCCCTGAGTCTCGTGGGGGTGATCGTGAGCGCGGTCCTCTTTGCTGCGGCAGCGCCGCGGCCGCAGGACACGGCGCCCGCGCCTGACGCCGCGCGCGTGATCCGCGCCGGGCGTTTCTTCGTCGACGATCGGCGTCGCGACATTCCGCCCGCGATCTCGCCCGTACCCATCGAGGTCCTGCTGCTGCAGCTCGAACGCCACGTGCGCCTCGAACAGGCGGCCGCCGAATCGTTCCACTGGAGCCCGACGCCGGAAGCACTGCACATGCACACGGTGTCCCCCCTGGTGCATTGAGAGGCTATGGCTATGACACAAACACCGGAACTGCTCGCCGGGCTCGATGCAGTCGAGCGCACCGAAGTGCTGGCACTCGCGTCTCCCCTGACGCTTTCACCCGGGGAGGTGTTGTTCCGCCTGGGCGCCGATGCAACGAGTCTGTATCTGATTGAGCGCGGCCTGATCGCGCTGACGATGCCGATGCAAATCAGCGGCCATGAGGAGGATGTGCTGATAGATGAACGAGTTGCGGGTCAGACCGTCGGGTGGTCTACCGTAATTCCGCCACATCGCTTCACCCTCAAGGCGACCGCACCCGTGAGCACCGATCTGCTCGCATTTTCGCGGGAGAAGCTTGTTTCCCACTTCGCCACCCGTCCTCGCGTCGGCTACGTGCTATCGCAGAACGTCGCCATGATCGTCGGTCAGCGCCTGCAGGTGTTCCAGGCGATGTGGCTGCGGCAGATGCAGCGAATGGTGAACCTGACCCATGCGTAACCGACTGCTCGTTCTCACGCCGCTCGTCATGGTGTTGCTTGCGTGGGTGCTCGTGCGCCAGTCCGGCGCGCGACCACCCGCGGTGGATCCGTTGCTCGCGGCCCCGGTACCACCCGCGCAGACGACCGCGATTCCCGCGCAACTCAAGCTCGAAGTGCCGCCACCGCCGTTCTCCGAAGGCGTGTTTCCCTGCACGGATTGCCACGACAACAAGGATCTGAAGCCGAACCGCACGCGGCGGGAACTAAAGGACGCGCACGACGACATCATTCTGAAGCACGACGAAGAACACCGTTGGTGCCTCGACTGCCACGACGCCGACAACCGCGATCGCCTGCACCTGGCGAGCGGCCAGCCGGTGCCGTTCGAGGAGTCCTACCAGGTGTGCGGCCAGTGCCACGGCGAGAAATATCGCGACTGGCGCGCGGGTGTGCACGGCCGTCGCGTGGGCTACTGGAACGGCGCCAAGCAGTACCTGCTGTGCGCGCACTGCCACAACCCGCACCAGCCGCGATTCAAGTCGATGGCGCCGCAGCCGGCGCCCTTCCGGCCCCGGGGGCCGCAATAGGCGCGGGCGAGGACACATGGCGAAAGACATCAGTCACGACGCGGGCGTCAGCCGCCGGGAATTCGCTTCGGTGGCCGCCGCGGCCGCGGCCGGGTTTCTGCTCACTGCCTGCGGACCCCGCCGCCTGCACGAAATCTCCAAGGATCGACTGCGGAAGGCGATCGCGGACTGGGAGCGCGACTACAGCAAGACGTACGGCAAGGCCGTGACCGTATCGGATTCGGGGCCGATGCCGGGCGTGCTCTTCGCCATGGCGCTGGATCTGTCGCGCTGTAACGGAAACCGGCGCTGCGTGGACGCCTGCGTCGCGGAAAACAACCAGTCCCGCGATCCCCAAGTGCAGTGGATTCGCGTGCTGTCCATGAACAAGGACAAGGGCATCGACTTTGCCGATGCCGATCCCTACTACGCGCCGGCGGAAGTTCCCGAGCCCGGCCGGTTCTACGTGCCCACGGCCTGTCAGCATTGCCGGAATCCGCCGTGCACCAAGGTCTGTCCGGTCGGGGCCACGTGGACCGAGCCGGACGGCATTGTCGTCATCGACTACGACTGGTGCATCGGCTGCCGGTGCTGTGTCGCCGCCTGCCCGTACGGCGCCCGCCATTTCAACTGGGGAGTGCCGAATCTGCCGGCTGACCAGGTGAATGCCAACATGCACTACCTGGGCAATCGGCCGCGGCCGCGAGGCGTCGTGGAGAAGTGCACGTTCTGCATCCAGCGCACGCGCGCGGGGCGCTATACCGCCTGTGTCGAAGCGTGTCCGACCGGGGCGAGGAAATTCGGCAACATGCTCGACCCCGACAGCGAGATTCGCTACATCGTCGAGAACAAGCGTGTGCTGCTGCTCAAGCAGGAGCTGAACACGATGCCCAAGTTCTTCTACTTCTACGGAACCTAGCCCCATGCAGATCATCCGGCGATTCTCCCACTTCGTGACCGCCTCGCTCGGGATTGTCCTGCGCGGCAACCCGGGCTACTGGGCATGGCTCGTCTTCCTCGGCGTGCTGATCGTGTCGGGGGCGCTGGCCTATGCCCGCCAGGCGTCGGAGGGTCTCGTGCATACCGCGATGCGGGACCAGGTGAGCTGGGGCTTCTACATCGGCAACTTCACGTTCCTCGTCGGCGTCGCGGCGGCCGCCGTCGTCCTCGTGATTCCCGCATACGTGTATCACTGGAAGCCGATTCGTGAAATCGTGATCTTCGGCGAGCTGCTCGCGATCAGCGCGATCGTCATGTGCCTGCTCTTCGTGCTGGTGGACGTGGGCCGTCCGGACCGGCTCTGGCACATGGCGCCGCCGTGGGGCCACATCAATTTCCCCAGCTCGATCCTGGCGTGGGACGCCATCGTGCTGAATCTCTACCTGCTCGTGAACTTTGTCGTCGTGACGCACATTCTGTACCGCGCGTTCCACGGCAAGCCTTACGACAAGCGCATCGTCATCCCGCTGGTGCTCGCGTCGATTCCGATGGCGATCGGCATCCACACGGTGACCGCGTTCCTCTACAACGGCATGGCGGCGCGGCCGTACTGGAATTCGTCCATCCTCGCACCGCAGTTCCTTGCGTCGGCGTTCAGTTCCGGTCCGGCGATCCTGCTCGTCGTGCTCCAGTTGCTGCGCCGGTTCACGCGGTTCGAGATTCAGGACCAGGCCATCTGGAAGATCGCCGAGCTGATGGCCTACGCGATGTTCCTCAACCTGTTCCTGCACGGCGTCGAAGCCTTCAAGGAGTACTATTCCAACAGCGAGCACCTGCTGTACACGCGGTACTGGTTTGAGGGGCTCGGGGAGCATCGAACGCTCGTGCCGTTTGCGTGGTCGGCGGTGGGGTTGAACGTGACCGCGTTCCTTCTGTTCATCATGCCGGCCGCGCGGCAAAACCCGATCGCGCTGAACATCGGGTGCCTCGCCACGTATGCGGGCTGCTACATCGAAAAGGGCATGGGGCTCATCATCCCCGGCCTGACGCCCGACACCCTCGGAGAGATTTACCAGTACTACCCCTCAATGACGGAGTTGCGTGTGTCCGCCGGCGTGTTCGCCCTGGGATTCCTGATCTTTACGCTGATGCTCAAGGTCGCCGTGCCCATCACCCTCGGCGAGTTCCGCGCCGATGCGGACATGGACGGAACGGAAACGGAGCCGCGGCGGCTCCAGCCCCGACACGCAGGGGTGAGCCCCTCGTAAGGATTCGCAGGAGGTTGCCCATGCGAGTGCTGGTAGTCGAAGACGAGCATCGAGTGGCGAGCTACATCGGGCAGGCGCTCGTCGAAGAGTCGTTCGTCGTCGATCTCGCACGAGACGGTCCCGGCGCGCTCATGCTGACGGCCGAGCATCCATACGACGCCATCGTCCTCGATCTGATGCTCCCGGGACTCGACGGGCTCACGGTGTGCCGCCGCGTGAGGGAAACGCGCGCGTCAACCCCCATCCTGATTCTTTCTGCGCGCGACATGGTCGAAGATCGCATCCGCGGGCTCGACGCGGGGGCCGACGACTATCTGGTCAAGCCGTTTGCGATTCAGGAGCTGCTGGCGCGCCTCCGCGCGCTGCTGCGCCGGCAGTCGCACACCGGCCAGCCGATCCTGACCGTGGGCAGCCTCCAGCTCGATCCGGCGACGCGTGCGGCGCGGGTCGGCGACCGCCACATCGTGCTGACCGCCCGCGAGTACGCGCTGCTCGAATATCTGATGCGCCGGCCGGGCGTCGTGCACACCCGGACGATGATTGCCGAGCACGTGTGGGAATTCCCGTTCGATCACGCCAGCAACGTTGTCGACGTCTACGTGAAGCACCTGCGGGACAAGATCGACGATGCGGGCCGTCCCAGCTTCATTCAGGCCGTTCGCGGGGTGGGCTATGTTCTCAGCGATCCGGCGTCGCCTGTGTCTTAATAGTGTTCGCGCACGGTTGACGTTCTGGTACCTACTCACGCTTGGCGCCAGCCTATCAGCTTTTGCTGTCTTCACTTTCGCCATGCGCGCAAACACGCTCTACCGCGAGATGGACGCCGGGCTGCAAGTGCGCCTCCACGAGCTCTCCACCGATCTGCGAACGCCGATGTTCGCATTTGACGTCGGCGCCCAGCTCGCCGCCAGCGAGCGTGCGCGCCAGTCCGAGCTGATCGTCCGCGAGATGCCGGGGGCGCTGCTGTTCCGCTCCCGCTGGTTTCCCACTCTCGGGTGGACGGGTGAGTCCAGCCTCGTGCACGCCGCGCTCGAGGGCCCTCCGGTGATCACGGTAACCGACCGAACGGGCGCGCCGGTGCGAGTGGCCACGCTCCGGATCGATCGCCCCGGGGCGAGCGCCCTGGCGATGCAGCTCGGCACGCCGATTCAACCGATCTATGACACCCTCACACAGCTCGCCAGCGCGATTCTGCTGGGGATTGCCATCGTGCTGATCATGGCCAGTTATGGCTCCGGCATCACGGCGCGGCGGGCGCTGGCGCCGGTGGACGAGATCGTGGCGCGGGCCCGGCATATCCAGACGGGCAAACTGGGGGACCGCCTTGACGTACACGCCGGAAGCGCCGAACTGGATCGGCTGGTTGCCACGCTCAACGACATGCTGGATCGCGTCGAAGCCGCGATGCGTACGGCGAGGCGGTTCGCGGCGGATGCGTCACATGAACTACAGACGCCGCTCGCCGCCATGCGCGGGATCGTCGAGGCGAACCTGCGCGAAGCATGGCGTGCCGGCGGCGATCCGCGCGCGGCCGAGGACCTCCTGGCCGAGATCGAGCGCTGCTCCAGCCTCGTGCGTGATTTGCGCCTGCTTGCACTTGCCGAGGGTGGACAGGTCGTCACCGCCGGAGACATGGTCGATTTGAGCACGGTGACCCGCGAGTGCAGTGAAATCGCCCGGGCCATTGCGGAAGACAAAGAGATCCGCGTGGAGACGCGAGTGGACCATGCGCCTATGATCGTCGGCAGCGCCCTGCACCTCAGGCGCGTGATCCTGAATCTGACAGATAACGCGATCCGATATTCTCCGCGGGGGTCGACGGTCGAGGTGCACGTCACGCTACGCGAGAAGCTAGCGTGCGTGTCTGTCCGCGATTGCGGCTGCGGGATCGATGCCGTTGACTTGCCGCACATCTTCGAGCCGTTCTACCGCGCCGATCCGGCTCGGGCCCGGGAGACGGGCGGTACGGGACTCGGGCTCGCCATCGCCGACCAGATCGTCCGCGCCCACGGCGGCGCGATTTCGGTTTCGAGCCAACCTGGTATTGGCTCCGTCTTCAGCGTCGACCTGCCGCTCGCGCCCGCCGTCCCCGAGTCGACGACCGCCGTCCCCGCCTAATTGAATTCGGTGAACGTCCGTTCACCGGACTTTCATCGCACTGTCATTATCCGTCTCCACACTGGAAGCCGACCGTGGCGGCCTGCCGGCCGGTCCGCTGGCCGTCAACCCTCGATGTTGGAGAAACACGATGCGCACATCAGAACGCCCGCTTCGATCCATCGCCGCGATGGCGCTCGTCTGCGGTATTGCGCTGACCATCGGCGCCGCAGTGGCGCCGGCCCGGAGCGAACCGTCGGCGACAAAGCCGCACACACAGGCTGTAACAGCCGCGGGCCCGCAGGGATCGGGGGAGTACGTCGGTGCGGCCGTTTGCACGACCTGCCATGAAGACCAGGCCAACGCGTACAAAGCCACACCGCACGGCCGGCAGAATCTCGAACGGAGTCCGGCCGCCGCGAAGGGCTGCGAAACGTGCCACGGCCCAGGAAAGGGTCATGTGGAAGGCGGGAAAGACGGTGGCGTCGACAAGAACAAGATTATCAACTTCAAACTCCTCATGCCGCAGCAGGCGAGCGAGATCTGTCTGACGTGCCACATGCGCGGGACGCACGCGCTCTTCACGGGAAGCCAGCACGACCAGCGCAACGTCGGGTGCGTGACGTGCCACAGCAACCATTCGTACAAGGGCGAGAAGCAGATCAAAACGGCGACGCAGCCGGAGCTGTGCGCGACCTGTCACCGGAACATCGTGAACAAGCAGTCTCGCTTCAATCACATGCCCGTTCGCGAAGGCAAGCTCGTATGCACGAATTGCCACAACCCGCACGGGTCTGCCAACGTCAAGCTGCTCAAGGTGGGCACGACGATCGACGAGGCCTGCACGGGCTGCCACTCCGAGAAGCGCGGGCCGTACTTGTGGGAGCACGCGCCGGTCGTCAACGCCTGCGTGACCTGCCACGACCCGCACGGGTCCAACAACGAACGGCTGCTCGTTGCCAAGGTCCCCTTCCTCTGCCAGCGCTGCCACGTGACGTCGCGCCATCCACCAACGGTGTATGACGGCTTTGTGCTGAGGAACTCGGCCAGCGCCAACAGGCTGATTGGCCAGGGGTGCGTGGTGTGTCACGTGCAGATCCACGGCTCGAATGCGCCGTCCGGCAAGTACTTCCATCGCTAGGAGGAGAGAATTGCGATGCGCAACAGATTGATGATTGTCACTGCGGCGCTCCTGCTGACCTCCGCCGGCCCAGCGATGGCGCAGCAACCGCCCGCGGCACCGGCCGAAGCGACTCCGACTTTGGGATCGATTGATTTCGGGTTCAGAGGTTCCTCGACCGACGGCGACAAGGCCCGATACGAGCGCTATCGCGATCTGCGCGATGGCGCTTTCTCCCGGATCAACTTCAGCAAGGTGACCGACACTTACGTGTTCACGGCAAAGCTGGACAACATCGGGTACCGCGACCAGCGGTACCTGGCGGACTACGACAACAGCGGCAAGGTGAAGGTCGCGGCCCAGTGGGACTCTGTCCCGCTCAACTACAGCTATCTCAGCTCGACGCCGTGGGTCGAGCAGGCGCCCGGTGTCTTCACGCTGGATCGGGCGGCGCGGCTCCTCGTTCAGAACAATGCGCCAGGCATCGTCGGCGTCCCGGGAAACGTGACCCAGCTGTTGACCCCGTCGATCTACCGAGGTCTGGCGAAACCGACCGACATCCAGGCGCGTCGTGACACGGCAGGTTTCACGGCGGCGTTGGCTGCAACGAAAGACCTCGCCTTCAACGTCGCGTTCAATTCCACCAGGAAAAGCGGCCACGAGGTCAAAGGGGCTTCGTTCGGCTTCAGCGTGGCCGACCAACTGGCCGTTCCTCTCGACAACCGGACGAACGATGTCACGGCCGCAGCCGAATGGATGAACCAGCAGGGGATGTTCCGCGTCGCCTGGGACGGATCGTGGTTCAACAACGGCATCCACGAGCTGCTCTTCGACAACCCGGTCAGGGCGGACGACACGTTCCCGATCGATGCCAGCGGGTACAGCAACGGCCGCGGCGCCGCCCGGGGCCGCATGGCGGCGCCGCCGAGCAACAGCCTGAACAAGATCAGCGCGTTAGGCCTCTACAAGATGCCTGGGCGCAGCACCCTGAACGCCCAGGTTTCGCTCACGACCATGAGCCAGAACGACACGTTGATCCCGTGGACGAGCAATGCGGTCATCAACAGCCCGGCAGTGTTCAGCGGTTTTCCCGGGCTCGCGCAACTCCCGCGAAGCATGGCCGAGGCAAAGGTCAGGGGCATCAACGCGCTGCTCAACTACACCGCCCGGCCGAATCGCCACGTCGGCGTGAACATGCGCTACCGCTACAACGACCATCAAAACCGGACGCCGATCTTCGACGCGGTCGAGTACGTCCGCCTCGACGCGGTCCCAGAGGAGACCGGCGGGGAGACCGAGCACTTCAACATCAAGCAGAACACGCTCGACCTGAACGCAACCTTCAACGTGCTGTCGCACACGGCCTTCAGAGTGGGTTACACGCTCGACGACATCAAACGAACGGGCCGGGCCTTCAGCGACTCGACGGACTACACCTTCCGGACCACGCTTGACACGCTGGGAAACCAGTATGCTTCGCTGCGGGTAATCTACGAGAACACGCAGCGCATCGGCACGGGCTTCTCTGAGCAATCTCTGGAGGACGGAGGATTCCAGCCGGGCCTGCGGACCTACGACGAGGCGGACCGCACACGGAACCGGGGCTGGTTGGTCTTCACGGTCACGCCGACCTCGATGGTCGATGTCACCTTCTCGTTGGCCGCGGGCCAGGACAGGTATCGGGGGGAGGGGCACGAGCTCGGCCTGCTGGACAACAACAACACCGTCGCTAACGCCGGGATCAACGTGAGCCCAATGGACAGCGTTCGGTTCGGGGCGAACTACGGTCGTGACCGATACACGTCGAACCAGAGCTCACGCAATGCGAATCCTCCCGGGACCGACTATGGGAGCTGGTTCGATCTGAACCGCACCTGGTTCCTGAACAACGACGAGAAGGTCAACAACGCCACTATTTATCTCGATCTGATCAAGGCGATCGAGAAGACCGACATCCGGGTCAGCTACGATTACAGCGATTCGAACAACGCCTACGTGCATAGCGGGCCGCGGATTCAGGAACTGGCCACGAACACGGCCCTGTCTGGCCCCTCGGCCATCCTGTATCCCGTGATCAACGGGGTGCCGACCACGATTCCTGCCCCATGCGTGGCCGGGCTCACCTCCTGCTTCGAGCCGCTGCCGGCGATCACAAACAAGTGGCAGCGCGCCATGGTGGATCTCAAGTACATGTTCACGGCCAGGGTCGGCGTCGGTCTCGGCTACTGGCACGAGAAGTTCGACGTCAGCGATTACGCCACGACCGATCTTCCCGGCCAGCCCGGCACACCGCGGATCGATTACCTCGGTGAGATTTCCTCCGGCTACGGCAACCGGCCCTACAAAGGGAACACTGGGCTCGTTCGGCTGTTGTATCTCTTCTGATTTTCGGCCCGCTCTCGAGCTACGGCTGGCCGTCGCAGACGGCCGGCCTTTCTTTGAGCTGAGCGGGTGACCGTACCGCAGCCGAAGTTCGAGGCGCGGCCAAATAATTACAGCGTCTTCACCGGGATTTCATCGCCGCTTCACTGGGGGGCCTCACAGTACTGGCATGAGGCGCTGGGGCATGTTTCTCGTGGTGGCCGTCGCGGTGGCAGTCGGCGGCCGCGTCTACGGCCGGCTTCCCGCCCCCGAATCGATTCGTATCGACAAGCCAGCGTCTCCGAACACGGCGGCCTCGCGTGGGCGAGTGGTCTACGAGCGTTACGGCTGCCGCATGTGTCATGGCGATGAGGGCAAGGGTGGCTTCGCAAATCCGAACGCCGAGACCGACGGCAAGGTGCCAGGCATCACCTTTGTGAAGGAAGGGTACACGCCCGCCGAGATCGCGAAGTTGATTCGCACGGGCACCCCGAAAATCGGGCTCGCGGATCCGAAGGGGCAGATCCCGCCGTACCGCATGCCGTCGTGGGGCGAGCGGATGAGCGCGCGTGAGGTCGACGATCTCGTGCAATACCTGCTCAGCCTCTACCCCGTTTCCGCGCAAAAACGTTGGCGTTGAATACGCGAACAGGAACGACCGGTCGCCTACACGAGGGAGAACGCGATGAATTCAAAAGGCAGACGGAGCCGTTCGGTCTTGATGCTGCTGGCGCTGGGCGCTGGCCTCTGGGGTATGGCAGCGCTCACGGTGGGTCTGCGCGGCCAGGAAAAAGAGGCACCACTCGATCCGCGAATCGCGGCGTACGACAGGGGACCGGCGAAAATCGATGTATCTAAGTACCCCAAGGACATGCAGGACCGTTACAAGGTCTTCGCCGTCAAGTGCGTCAAGTGTCACAAGCTCTCCCGCCCCATCAATTGCGAGTTCGCGCTCGAGGACGAATGGGAGCGCTATATCAAACGGATGATGCGAAAGTCGGGAACGTTCATCAGCGAGGATGATGGCAAAAAGATCTACGAGTTCCTGGTGTACGACTCGAAGATCCGTAAGAAGGATCTGTACGAGAAGAAGCTCAAAGAGGCAAAGGGCGGGATCGCACCCTTGGCGCACTGAGGCGTTCACGCATGGTCCGGCCCCTCATCCTCGGAGCCACGGTGCTCGCGGTTGCAACCGCCTGGGTACTGGTGCTGCCTGTGCGCGCCGTGACCCAGCCGCTCGCGTTCAACCACGCGAAGCACACAGCCGTGGCGTGCGCGACATGCCACAGCGGCGTGGAGACGAGCGCCCGGGCCACCTTCCCCTCGGGCGCGACCTGCGCGAAATGCCATGCTACGGCTCCGGCCTCCGTCGGCCGGGTGTCCTGGGACGCTCTCCAGCGGCAAGACCCGGCGCGCTGGGTGCCCGTGACCCGCCTGGCTGACCACGTGATGTTCTCGCACCGCCGCCACGTCACGCTGGGCGGGCTCGCATGCGAGTCCTGCCACGCGGACATCGGACAGCGGACCGCGCCGCCGCCGCGCGCGCCAATGCGACTGAAGATGGATACCTGTCTGGGTTGCCACCAACAGGAGGGCGCCAGCGCAGATTGCGCGGCGTGTCACCGGTAAACCCGATGCCGATCGATCTGACGAGGCGAGACTTTCTCCTCTACGGCGGCGCCGCAGTCGCGGGCGTCACGCTCGGCGAACTCGGGCGACGCGCGTTGGCGCGCGTCGATGAGCGCGCCGCGGCCTGGCACGGGGACGCACCGGAGCGCTGGGTGTCGTCGGTCTGCCGCGCGTGCCCCGCGGCGTGCGGCGTGCGCGTACGGCTCGTCAATGACGTTCCGGTCAAGCTCGAAGGCAATCCGCTGTGCCCGATCAGCCGCGGTCGACTCTGCGCGAAAGGACAGGCGGCTCTCGAGTCGTATTTCGATCCAGACCGGCTGACGGGTCCAGCCCGCCGCACAGGCACGGGCCGCGACAGCGAATGGAAACGGATCGAGTGGGACACCGCAGTCGCCCTGCTCGCGTCGCGGCTCCGGCCCGCTTCCGGTCGGGGCGGGATTCTCGCGATCGCGGCTGAAGAGCACGGGCCCCTCGCGGACGCCTGGACGCACTTCTGGAAGACGACAGGCGCACGGCTCCTCTGGACGCCGGCCGCGACCGCGCCGCGGCTGCGCGAGGCGTTTTCCTCACTGACCGGTGTTGACGCCGATCCGTTGTTCGATCTGGAACACGCGACCTACGTGCTGTCCTTCGGTGCACCCATTACCGAGAATTGGCTCTCCTGCGTCTGGACGCAGCGCTCGTTCGGACGACTTCGCCGAGGGTCTCCGCAGGCGCGCGGCCGGCTCGTGCAGATCGACGCGCGCCGCTCGATGACCGCGAGAAAGGCGGACGAATGGCTGGCCGTGCCTGCCGATCGCCAGGCGGCCCTCGCCTATGGCCTCGCCGCGGTGCTGCTGCGCGAAGGCCGCACGACACGTGCCGCCTTTGGCGCCTCGAGCGGCAATATTTCCGAGTTCGAGCGGGAGGTTGTGGCGCGTTACGTGGCCGATGACGTCGCCATGGTGACGGGCGTGCCGGTCGTCACCGTGCTGCGTCTTGCGCGCGATCTGGTGGCCAGCCCGCGCCCGCTCGTCACGGTCGCGACCGACGCCGATCCGGCGCTCATCGAGGCCGTCATGTCCCTCAACGCGCTCGTGGGCGCGCTCGACCGTCCGGGCGGGATGTTCGCGGCAGTGCAGCCGAGGGCGACAAGCGAACCCGATCAAGCACTGGCCAGCGAGCAGGACCTCAGATCGGCCCGCGTCGTCGCGCTGCGGGACGCCTCGGCGTTGCGGTCGCTGTCGACGCCGGCCGCGCTATTCGAAACTGTGGAACGTGCGGAGTTCGTCGTGAGCTTCTCGCCCTATCTCGACGAGGCCGCCCAGGCCGCCGACCTCCTGATGCCGCTGCACACGCCGCTCGAGGATTGGCACGCCGTGGTTCCACCGGCGGCCATCCGAGGCGAGCAAATCGCGTTGTCCCGCCCCGCCGCCGCCGCGCGTCTGGACACACGCGATCCGGGGGCGCTGTTGAAGATGTTGGCCAACGCGGCCGGCGGGGATCTCGCGGCCGCGTGCAGCTGGAACACATCCGAAGATCTCGTGAGCGCGGAAATTGCGCGACTCGGACACGAAAGGCGGGGAACTCCCTACGCGAGCTCCTACGAGACCGAATGGGTGGGCCAGTTGGAACATGGGGGCTGGTGGATACAGTCGGCGGCACCCGACGCCTTCGCGACGGCCGTCCTCGACGCCGGCGGCTGGCTGGATCCCGCGTTCGAGCCAGGCAGAATCGTGACGACCCTCGAAGCGCGTGGCGGTCCGTCGTTGAGTCTGCCGGCCACGAGTGCGTCGCCCAAAGACGGCGGCGAGGCTGCGCGGCAGGACGACTTTCCGCTCCGCGCGACCGTCTTCACGCCGGCCGTGATCGACCTCGTAGGCGGCCAGAACCAACCGTCGCTGTTCGAGTTGCTCGGACAGCCGGACGGACAGCCCTGGCGCGTCTGGGTGGAGATGAGCCCGGACACCGCGCACTCGCTGAACATTCAGCACCAGACGTGGGTGCGCGTGAGTTCCCACTACGGATCGATTGAAGGCGTGGCGGTCCTCACCGACGGCGCTGCGCCGGACTGCGTGGCGATTGCCCACGTGCCGTTCATACCCGGTGGCGGCCGTTGGGCTCGCAGATCTGAGTCGGATGTCAGGCAGCTCTGGCCGCGCGGGCGGGCGGCCATCGGCACGGTGCCAGTTCGCCTGACTCGGGTGTAGAAACCTATGGCTCGATGGGGTCTTGTCATCGATCTCGACCGGTGCACGGGGTGCCAGGCGTGCGTCGTGGCCTGTAAGCACGAAAACAACGTGCCATTCTCGACGCCGGAGACGGCTTCACAGGGCCGGCTCATGTCCTGGATCAATCTGGAGGCCGTCGAAACCGCAGGGCAGCGTGAGCCGACGCCGATGCCGGTCATGTGCCAGCACTGCGATCGCCCACCCTGCATCGACGTCTGTCCAACGAGCGCGACGTACATTAATCCGGAAGGCATCGTCGCGCAGATCTATCCGCGCTGCATCGGGTGCCGGTATTGCGCGAACGCATGTCCGTATGCCGTGAAGGTGTTCAACTGGACACGCCCGGACTGGCCGGGGCCCATGGCGGACATGCACAACCCCGACGTGTCCCTCCGCCCGCGCGGGGTCATCGAAAAATGCACGTTCTGCCATCACCGGCTGCAGCAGGCGCGCGAGCGTGTTCGCGCCGAAGGGCGCGAGCTGGCCGCAGACGACTATGTGCCTGCCTGCGTGCAGACGTGCCCCGCCGACGCGATGGTGTTCGGCGATCTCGACGATCCCCACAGCGCGGTCTCTGCACTGGCCGCCACTCCACGCGCGTTCCGCTGGATGAACGAGGAGCTCGGCACGCGCCCGAAAGTGATCTACCTGCGAGGGAATGAGTGATGCCTCAGTCTGCGGTTCACGCCGGCGCTTTTGACGCCGAGGCGATCATCAACCCCGTGTTGACCGTCGGCCCGAGCTTCCGGCGCTGGGCGACGGCGCTCGGCGGGGTGGTCGCGTGGGCGTTGTTCGCCTGGGTGTGGCAACTGACGCACGGTCTCGGATCCACTCACCTCGGTCGGCCGGTCTACTGGGGGCTCTACATCACGAATTTCGTGTTCTTCATCGGCGTGTCTCACGCGGGTACGTTGATCTCGGCGATCCTGCGTATCGTGGACGCCGAGTGGCGGCGGCCGATTACGCGCATGGCCGAGGTCATCACGGTGCTCGTGCTCTTCTTCGGCGTCGGCAACGTGCTGCTGGATCTCGGCCGGCCGGATCGCGCGCTCTTCGTACTCCTCCATCCGCACTTCTCGTCCCCGTTGCTTTGGGACGTGGCGAGCATTTCCGTCTATCTGACGGCGAGCACGACATATCTGTACCTTCCGCTGATTCCCGACATCGCGATCCTGCGCGATCGCACGACAGGTTGGCGGAAACGGCTCTACTGCCGGCTGGCGCTCGGCTGGACCGGAACCGAACGGCAGCACCACCGTCTCGAGCGGATGATCGGGATCATGGCGATCATCGTGATTCCGATCGCCGTGTCGGTGCATACGGTTGTTTCCTGGGTATTCGCGATGACGATTCAGCCGATGTGGCACTCGAGCATCTTCGGCCCGTATTTCGTGGTCGGGGCGATTTTCTCCGGTATCGCCGCCATCATTGTCGCGATGGCCATCGTACGGAAGGTCTACGGTCTGGAGCGATACCTGCAGCCCATCCACTTCAACAACCTCGGGCTGCTGCTCATGGTCTTTGCGTGCCTCTGGCTCTACTTCACGTTTGCCGAGTACCTCACCGCCTGGTACGCGCAGGGCCCGATGGAAGTCACGGTCCTCAACCAGAAGTTGTTCGGCCGATTCGCGCCGTACTTCTGGATGATGGTCGCCAGCTGCTTTGTCATTCCGTTCGGCATCCTGGCGAACTCGAGGACGCGCACGGTCACCGGCACGGTGGTCGCCTCCGTGTTCGTGAACGTAGGGATGTGGCTCGAGCGGTTCACCATCGTCGTGCCGACTCTGTCCAATCCACGCGCGCCGATCCACAGCTTCTCCTACTGGCCAAGCTGGGTCGAATGGTCGCTCATGGCGGGGTGCTTCGCGGCGTTCACGCTCCTCTATATGGGATTCACGAAACTCTTCCCGATTGTGTCGATCTGGGAACTGCAGGAGGAGGCGGCGCGGGCGCCGGTTCCGCCGGCGCCTCGGACCGCCCCCGTCGCACTGGAAGCCTGATGCGCAACCGTACGCTCCTCACCTTGCTCGTCATGTTGTCGGTGCTCGTCGCCGAGGGCGGCGGTGCGCAGACAGCGGCACGCGGCCGACCTGCGTCCGCGGTGGAGCTCGTCCGCCTTCCCGTCGAACTGCCGGACAACCCTGCCGCAGGCGCGCGGTTGTTCGCAGAGAAGCGCTGCGTGCAATGCCACGCCCTTGGGCCGAGCGAGAACCGGGTCGGACCCGACCTGGGTCGCATCGTTTTTCCCGGGACTGTCCTCGACCTGGCGGGAGCCTTCTGGAACCACGGCGCCGTCATGCGCGAGAAGATGCACGACCTGAAAGTGCCGATTCCCGTGCTCGAGCGCGGACAGCTGGCCGACTTGCTGGCCTTCCTGACGGCCTACCGCTACTACCTGGCGCAGGTCGGTGAGCCGGGAAACCCGGTGCGCGGGCGCCAGTTATTCGAAGCGAAGAGCTGCGATCTCTGCCACGGAACGCCTGCCGACTTCAAGAAAGCCGGGCCCAGTCTGGAACGGTACCGCGGCAACTTCTCCGCCATCTACATCGCGCAATCCATGTGGAACCATGGCGACAAAATGGCTGAAGTCATGCGGAGTGCCGGCATTACCTGGCCGCAGTTCCAGGGGAACGAGATGGGGGATCTGCTCGCCTACCTTCAGACCGGGAACAGCGCGAACGGCGCCGACCGCGTGTACTACGAGCCGGGGAGTCCCCGCCGGGGGGCTGACTTGTTCGCGAGCAAGCGCTGTCGCGACTGTCACGCGATCGGCGGTATCGGCGGCCGGGTTGGGCCGGACCTGGGGACGCGCGGCCGGGAGTTCATGGGCCCCATCGCGTCGATCGCCGGCTTGATGTGGAACCACAGCCATCGCATGACTGCGGAATTCCGACGGCGCAATATTCCCCGCGTCAATTTCTCCGGCCAGGAGATGGCCGACATCATCGCCTACCTGTATTTCGTGAACTACGCCACCGTCTATGCCTCGCCGGACCGTGGCGCGAAGGTTTTCACCGACAAGTGCTCCATGTGCCACACGATGGGCGGCGGCAAGCGCACGGGGCCGGACCTGGCGGCCGTACCGAATCTCGACGATCCCACGGCCATCGTCACCGCGATGTGGAATCATGCGGAGGGGATGGATACCAAGCTGCGGCGTCTGGGTACGATCTGGCCGCAGTTCGCGCCCGGTGAGGTCGCGGACTTGTCGGCGTTCCTCCTCCTGAAGCGCGGCTGGGTACCTGCGCCTGCTCCGCGTAGCGATCGAGCGATCGCGGCGAAGTAGACCTGTTCACCCGAACTCCGGGCCGGTCACAGCGTAGACGACGCCGGGGTTGCCCGGCGCCGACAACCGCCCCTTGTGCATCCGGAGAAATGGCCGCTCGCTCGCGAATCCAAGACTCGCCAGCACATCACGCCATCCATCATCGCGATCGGGCGCATCGATGAAGAAACCGCGTTGGCTCTGCGACGCGAGACACGAATGCAGAAGGACGTGTGCTGATTCCCTCGCGTCAGCAATCAGGGGACCGAGATGATCGCGGACGTGGCCGTGACGCCCGAACAAGTACGCCCGCATCCGGCCATCCGTCTCGAGGACCCACGCGTACTCCGGTGCGTCCTGCGCGAGGTGTTGGAGCAGCCGCGCACGCGACGCGCCAAACACGTGGCGATCCATCTGAAGAATCGGCGGCCAATCATCAGGGCCAAGAGGCCGGCCATAAAGACTGCAGTGGGGCCACCCTTCATGGGTGGCCGGTCCATCGCCGTGGGGCCACCCTTTACGGGTGGCCGCCTCAATAAACCAACGCGTGATTGCATGCTCTGGTGCGAACCCGAGCGTGCGATACAGCGGCTCTCCGGCCGGCGTGGCGTCGAGCCGTGCGACGACACTCTCCGGCACGAGCGCGAGGCCGCGCTCCAGCAGCAGACGGCCGACTCCCCGGCCGCGGAACGCCGGATCGACGAGCACCATGGAAATCCAGGTGAACGGCCCGTACGGGACCGTGGCGACCGTGCCGATCACGACGCCCCTCTCGTCGGCGACGAGCGCGCCCGCGGGCGTAAACGCAAGAAAGAATTCCCAATCCGCCGCGGTCTGGTTCCAGTGCGCGGCGCGGCACAGGGACAATCCCGCGGGAATATCCGTCACGGTCATCGTCCGGATCGACACATCAGGAAGCAGCGGCATCGCGACGCATAGATAATAGGCCGCGTGGAACTGCCCGAACGCATTCGCGACGCGGCGCACCTCGACGATCTCCTGAGCGAGCCGTCTGCGGCGGCAATCGAGGGAATCACCCGTGCCGGCGGCGACGTCATCGTTCTCGGCGCGGGCGGCAAGATGGGGCCGACGCTTGCGCGGATGGCGCGGCGCGCGATGGACGCCGCGGGCGTGCGCTTCCGCGTCATCGCGGTCGCGCGGTTCTCGTCGACCGGCTTGCGGCATACGCTCGAGGCACACGGCATCGACACGATCCAGTGCGATCTGCTCGACGAGGACGCCGTCAACGCGCTGCCCGACGCGCCGAACGTCATCTTCATGGCCGGCCGGAAATTTGGATCAACCGGCGATGAGCCGCTCACCTGGGCGATGAACACGCACGTTCCGGCGATCGTCTGCCGGAAGTTTCGAGAGAACCGGATCGTCGCGTTCTCGACCGGCAACGTGTACGGCCTCACCCCGTACGGCCGCGGCGGTTCCCGCGAAGAGGATGTTCCCGCGCCCGTCGGCGAATATGCCATGAGCTGCCTCGGGCGCGAACGGCTGTTCGAGCATTTCAGCCGCGCGCATCACACGCCCACCGCCATTCTCCGGCTCAATTACGCCGTCGAAATGCGATACGGTGTGCTCGTCGATCTTGCGCTGCGCATCCTGCACGGCGAGCCCGTCGATCTTTCGATGGGCTATGTGAACGTGATCTGGCAGGGGGACGCGAATGCGATGGCGCTTGCGGCGCTCGCGCACGCGTCAGCGCCGCCGCTGATCGTCAACCTCGCTGGTGCGGAGGAACTGAGCGTCCGCACGATCAGCGCGGAGCTCGCGCGCCTCATGGGAACGAGCGTGACGTTCACCGGCAGCGAAATGAACGATGCGCTGCTGAGCCACGCAACGCGCGGCCACGAGCGGCTCGGCAGGCCCCGCGTCGATGTCGCACGCGTGCTGGCCTGGACGGCGGATTGGGTGCAGCGCGGCGGCGAGTCACTGGGCAAGCCCACGCACTTCGAATCGCGCGCGGGGCGATTTTGAGCGCGCGCACAAAATGGCGGGGATGTGCGCCCCGAGGCGGCTACGCCGCCAACCACGGAGGCACGGAGACACGGAGACACGGAGGGCAAGCGGCCATAACCGGAAGACAGAGGCGGCATCGTCACTCGCGACTTGCCGACCGCGTGTTCGCGCCGCCCTCCGTTACTCCGTTACTCCGGGGTTCGCGCCGCAGGCGCGGCTTAAGGGGACGCGAATCTGGCGATGACAGCTCAACCTTTCGACACTCAGGTGCGTGCGGCGCTTAAACATGGAACCGTCATTCCCGCGCATCCGCTGGCGCTCGACGCGGACGGCAGGTTCGACGAGCGCCATCAGCGCGCGCTGACGCGGTACTACGCCGCGACGGGGGCGGGCGGCATCGCCGTCGGCGTCCACACCACGCAGTTCGCGATCCGTGATGCGCGCGTGGGGCTCTTCGAGCCCGTGCTGACGCTCGCCGCGGAGGAGATGGACCGCGCGGATGCGCGGACCTCCGTGCCGTTGATCCGAATCGGCGGAATCTGCGGCCGGACGGACCAGGCGCTGCGCGAGGCCGATCTGCTCGCCCGGCTCGGCTACCACGCCGGGCTGCTCAGCCTCGCCGCTCTCGCGAAGAGCGACGATGACGCACTGATTCGGCATTGCGAGGCGGTCGGCGCCCGCATTCCACTGATTGGTTTCTATCTGCAGCCATCCGTCGGCGGACGGCTGCTCTCCTACGATTTCTGGCGCCGCTTCGCCGAGATCCCCGCAGTCGTCGCGATCAAGATCGCGCCGTTCAACAGGTATCACACGCTGGACGTCGTCCGCGCCGTGATTGACACCGGCCGCACGGACATCGCGCTCTACACGGGTAATGACGACGCGATTGTGGTGGATCTCGTGACGCCGTTCCGCTTTCGCGTGAACGGCCAGCGGGTCGAACGGCGAATCGTCGGCGGCCTGCTTGGCCACTGGGCGGTGTGGACGCGGTGCGCCGTCGTGCTGCTCGCCGATTGCCAGGCGGCCGCACACAGTACGCATGTTCCGACCGAGCTTCTCCGCCGTGGGGTCGAGACCACCGATGCGAACGCGGCGTTTTTCGATGCGGCCCACGGCTTCGCCGGATGCATTGCGGGGATCCAGGAGGTGCTGCGACGCCAGGGGCTCGTCGCGAGCAGCCGATGCCTCGATCCGCGCGACACACTCAGTCCCGGACAGGCGGCAGAAATCGATCGCGTGTACCGGGCCTACCCGGACCTGGCGGACGATGACTTCGTTCGGATGCACCTCGAGGAGTGGATGAAATGTTGAGACGTGCTGCGGCACTGGTCCTGCTGCTGTTCACCCGTCCCGCAGGAGCGCCGGCGCAGAACGCGCCGCCACCCGCCGATCTCGTGCTGCTCGACGGCAAGGTGTTGACCGTCGATGCGCAGTTCAGCGAAGCGCGCGCGTTCGCGGTGCGTGACGGACGGTTCGTCAAGGTCGGATCGAACGACGACATCCGTCGTTATGTCGGCGTTTCGACGCGCGTCATCGAAGCACGTGGCCGTACCGTCATTCCGGGCCTCATAGACACCCACGTGCATGCCCTGACGGTCGCCGCGGAAGAAGCGTCGCAGCCGTTTCAGACGCTTCGATCGATCGGAGATCTGCAGGCGTGGGTGCGCACAGAAGCGGGCCGTCGACCGGCAGGCACGTGGATCTGGACACCCCGGACGTATCCGACACGTCTCCGCGAGCACCGTTTCCCCACTCGCGCGGAGCTCGATGCCGCCGCGCCGAATAATCCCGTCGCAGTTGACGGCGCCTACGCGCTGTCGCTCAACAGCGCTGCGCTGAAGGCGGCGGGCATCACGCGCGACTCCCCCGATCCGCGCGGCGGCGCGATCGTGAAGGATGCCGCGGGCGAGCCGACGGGACTGCTGCGCAACGTCGGCGGCATGCTTGCGCGCTTCCACGCAGAAGCCGCGGCGGTGCCGCCGCTCGATCTGCTGGAGCGCGTTCATCAGCAGTACATCGCAACCGGGCTCACGAGCGTGATCGAGCGCGGCGCCACGCTGGATGGCTACCGCGCGTACGAGGCCCTGCAGCGCGCAGGCCGCCTGAAGGTCCGGTCGACGGTCACGATTCGAATTCCACGGCCGGACGATGCCGCGCAGGTCGAGCGGTTTGTGAGCGGGCTGCCATTCCGCTTCGGGAGCGGTGACGATTGGTTGAAGGTCGGGCCGCTCAAGATCGTGGCCGACGGCGGGATCCTCATCGGCACGTCGTTCATGCGCGAGCCCTATGGTCCCGGCGCACGTCAGCTCTACGCGGTTGACGATCCACGCTACCGCGGGTTCCTCACGCTCACGCCCGAACAAATCAGGACGGCCGTCGCGATCGGCCATCGTCACGGCTGGCAGATGGTCGCGCACGTGACGGGTGACGCGGGAGTGGACGCGGTCCTCGACGCGTACGAAGCCGCATTGAAGGAGCAGCCGTCATCCGATCGCCGGCACACGCTCATCCACGCGTATTTCGTCCACGCCGAGACCGCGGCGCGGGCCGCCCGCCTGGGCGTGCTCGTCGACACGCAGCCGGCGTGGTACTACAAGGACGCGGCAACACTCGCCGCCTCCCTCGGTCACGATCGGCTCGCACACTTCATCGGACTCCGCACGCTTCGTCAGGCTGGCGTGGACGTCGCCATCAATACGGACCACATGTACGGACTCGATCGCGACGACGCGCTGAACCCGTTCAATCCCTTCCTGACGATGTACGTGGCGAGCACGCGGCGGACGGAGTCCGGAGAAGTCATCGGCGGCGATGAAGCCGTCTCGCGCGAAGAAGCGCTGCGGATGATGACGAGCGCCGCGGCGAAGTTCAGCTTCGACGAGAAGAACCGCGGCTCCATCGAAGCCGGAAAGCTCGCCGACTTCGTCGTCCTTGACACCGATCTGCTGACGTGCACGCCCGACCAGCTGCGCGCCATTCACCCCGATCTGACGGTGATCGGCGGCCGCGTCGCGTACGAACGGACGCCGGCCGCAGCGCAGGCGCGTGCGTTGATGCTCGACAACGCGCGCGTCATCGACGGCACCGGTTCCGCGCCAATCGAGCGCGCACGCATCGTCATCAAGGGGGACCGCATCTCGAAGATCGGTCCTGCCGCGACCCTCGCGGCGCCGGCGGGCGCGGAGACCTTCGATCTGGGTGGCGCAACGGTCATTCCAGGGCTGATCGACGTGCACTTTCACATCGAGAGCGATCCGAAGCTCGCGCTGCGGCAGCTCAGTCACGGCGTCACGGCGTTCCGCGATCCCGGCCAGTGGAACGACAAGTTCGTGGAGCTGCGGAAGATGATTGTGGGCGACCACCTGCCGGGCCCGCGCATCTTCACCGCGGGTCCACACATTGACGGAGAGCACCCCGCGTACCCGGCTGACTCGGTCGTGGCTCGCGATGCCGAGGAGGCCCGCCGCCTGGCCGAGCGCAATGTGCGCGAAGGGGCGAGCTCGCTGAAGATCTACTTCCGGCTGCCCTTCGCGAGCGCGAAGGCCGTCATCGACGTGTGCGACGCGCATCACATTCCGTGCACGGCCCACCTCGAGATTCTCGACGCGCGTGAACTGATTGAGGCAGGGCTCCAGGGGATCGAGCACATCACGTCGCTCGGTACGAGCGTGCTGCCGCGCAGAGACGCGGAAGCCTATCGCCAGGCGGTGCTCGCCGATAACGAAGCGCGGCGCAACGGACGCTACGAGGAGTTCGCGAAGATGGACCTCGATGGACCTGAGGCCCAGGAACTGTACAAGGTGCTTCGCGTGCGCAAGCCCTGGATCGATCCGACGCTCGCGGTGTTCGAGCGCCGCGCCGATCACCCGCAGGACGGGGTGACGCCAGCGCTCGCGAAGACGATGGCTGATGGCTTTACGAAAATGGAGCAGCTCACGCAGCGCGTGGGACTCGAGGGAGCGCGCCTCGTGATGGGCGGCCATTCGACGGTGCCGTTTGCCGCCCGCGGCGAAGCGCCGTGGCGCGAGCTGGAGCTCCTCGTCGAGAGCGGTCTGTCCCCCGTCCAGGCAATCACAGCGGCGACCGGAACGGCCGCCGGCTTTCTTTACAAGAGCGATGAGCTCGGCACGCTTCGCCCAGGGATGCGCGCGGATCTGCTCGTGCTGCGAGGCGACGTGATCCACGATATCTCGGCCATCCGCACCGTGGATCGCGTGATGGTGAATGGCGAGTGGGTAGACGTCGCGCGCTATCGCTCCTACTGATGCTCGGAAGCCTATGAGGCGCTTCCCGTTCAGCACGACGGGTTCGAGTGTGACGGTCCACATGAGATCGGAGTCCTCATAAAGCAGGGAAATGTTCGTCGCGCGCGTGAACCTGTTCATGGTCGAACGCCTGACACACTGCCTTCGCATCGTTGCCTACAGCACAACGGCACTACTCTGCTGCGTCGCGCCAGCTCGCGCGCAGCACCTGCCGTGGACGACGTACACCACGGCACAGGGACTCGGCGGAAACGACGTCTCGGCTGCAGTGGAAGACGCGCGGGGATTTCTCTGGATCGGCACCGAACACGGTCTGTCGCGATTCGATGGCATGGAATTCCGCACGTTCGGCCGGGAACGTGGCCTGACCGACGAGCGAGTGACGAGCCTCGTCGTCGGCCCTGAGGACGTGCTGTGGGTCGGGACGTTCTCCGGGGTGTACCGGTTTGAATTCCGGAACGGCGGCGTGTTCGTCCCGATTCCGGTCGAAGGCCGGCGTGCGCGATGGACGCACACGGTCCTTGCGCTGGATCGGAACGCCGGGTTGTGGTGCGGCGCGGACGGGCTGTATCGGTTGGAACACGCGCGTTTGTGACCGCGCTGGCGGCCGGTCCGGACGGCAATGTGTGGGCGGGGTACGAACAGATCTATCGTCGCGGAACGGACGGTCGCATCCAGCAAGTCACAGGAGCGGGCACGTCCGCTGGAATCACCTTCCTTTCGTCCGATCCGCACGGGCGAATCTGGGTCACCGCGGCCGGCGGACTCTCTGTCATCGATCGTTGCGACGCCTCTGGCCTCTCTGTCGCTTGTCGCGTCCGGCGCGTGCTGGAGGGGGAAGTCGTCCCGTGGACTGGTCCCGTGTGGAAGCCGGATGGCGGCTTCTGGATCGGGACGCCGGCGGGGCTCATCGAAACCGACGCGACGGATCGCGTGCTGCGCCGCGTCTCGCGCGAGCAGGGGCTGGTCGACGGCAGTCCCGCCGCCATCCTCCTCGACCGTCACAGTGATTTGTGGATTGTGATCAGGCTGACTGCGCTGCAGCGGCTCGCAGCCGACGGACTCACGGCGTTTGGCCGGGCGGAAGGACTGGAAGCAGGCCTCATCAATTCGGTCCTCACCACACAGAACGGCGAGCTCGTCGCCATCGGCCATCCACATCTCATACAGCGGCTCAACGGCACACGGTTCACCGCGACACGCCCGCTGATGCCGGGCGCCGTCCATGATCCGGGATGGGGGTGGTACCAGATTGACCTGCAGGACCGCTTTGGGCAGTGGTGGATTTCAACCCAGAACGGGGTCGTGCACTGGCCCGCTGTTCGTCATCCAGAGGATCTCGCTCGAACACGCGGGATCGAGCTGCTCGCCTGGCGTGGCTGCTTCAGAGGGCAATCCGTCTTCCGGCTCTACGAGGATTCACATGCGGACCTGTGGATTGGCACGATCGAGAGCGGCCATTCGGCGCTGCATCGATGGACACGGACGACTGGCACGATTGAATGCTTCAGCACGGCGGCGTTTCTCGGACGTGAAACCGCTCCGACGGCGTTTCTCGACGACGGACGCGGCACGCTCTGGATCGGCTTCTACGAAGGACAGATTGCGAGATACCGGGACGGACGATTCGTCTGCGTGATCGATTGTGAGAACCCGTCGCAGGGCAATATCACCGCGATGCTGCTCGACCATCGCCGCCGGTTGTGGATTGCCACCAACCGTGCCGGCGTGCTACGGATTGATGGCATCGAAGTCGATCGGCCTGCCGTCGTCCGGTTGACGACCGACGAAGGGCTCACCTCCAATCGCGCTCGCGCCGTGCTCGAAGATCGATTCGGCCGAATCTACATCGGCACCGACCTGGGAATCGACGTGATCGAAGCCGAGGGCGGCCGGATGCGTCACTACGGCATCGACGATGGGCTGCCCCACCCATTCATCAACATGGCGCAGGCGGATCGGAACGGCGATCTGTGGTTCGGGACCCTCAACGGGCTGGCGTGGCTGCATCCCGCGCCGCCTGCGCCCGTGATCGCTCCGCCGAAGGTCCTGATCGACGGGATACGCGTGGCAGGCGTGGCGCGCGAGGTCGCAGCGTCCGGCGCCCGAGAGATCGCGGACATCGTGCTCGCGCCCGACCAGCGCAACCTCGAGGTCGACTTCATTGCGCTTCCGCGCGATGCATCCCGAGCGCTGCGGTTCCAATACCGTTTGTCCGACACCGAGCTGTGGTCGCCCCCGTCGTCGAACCGGTCGATCGTGCTGGCGGGACTGTCCGCGGGTGACCACCGATTGCAGATCCGGTCGCTCGACGCGGGTGGGCAAGTGTCACCGGAGATCGCCGCCGTCTCGTTCCGGGTGCTCGCTCCGGTGTATCGGCGGGGCTGGTTCCTGGCGCTCGCGGCGCTCGTGGCGTTCGGCTTGACGTCGGTGGCCTACCGTGCGCGGGTCGGATACGTGACCGCGCTCGAGCGGCAGCGCACGCGGATCGCCATGGATCTGCACGACGAGATGGGCTCGAGACTCGGCAGCATCGGCCTGCTGGCCGATCTGGCGGCAGAGGATGCCGCTGCAGGCACGCCGCAACGTACGCGCTTGGAGCACATCGCGGAAACCGCCGCGGACATCGGGTCATCGCTGGGCGACATCGTGTGGTCGCTGCGCCGCCGTGTCATGACGCTTGAAGCCGTGGCCCACCATCTCGCCGTACATGGCCGTCGCCTCTTTCCCGGGACGTCTCCGCTGTTCGAGACACGGTTTCCCGACCCGTGGCCGGCGGTGGAGATGTTGCCCGCCGTGAGCCGCGGCGTGCTGCTGATCGGGCTCGAGGCGCTGCACAATTGCGCGCGCCACGCAAAGGCGAAATCGGTTACGCTCGATTTCCACCCGAGCGGCCGCCACTGGGTTCTCGTCGTGTCGGATGATGGCCGCGGGATTCCGCCGGGTACAGACGGAGCGTCCGGATCCGGCTTTGGACTGCACACCATGCAGCTCCGGGCCGAAGAAATAGGCGGTTCACTGGATGTCGAGTCGACGCTGGGACATGGCACCACAGTGCGGCTCACCTTCAATCCCCGTGCGAGTGACTGGCCTGCGCATCGAATGAATATGGCGCGGCCAGCCTTATAGCTCAACGCTCACCCCCCGAGTTTCTTCAACTGCTCGACCGCATTGAGGTTGTTCGGATTGAGCTCCAGGGACTTCCGGTAGTTCGCTATGGCCTTCTCACGGTTGCCTTGGGCCATGAACGCCTCTCCGAGACTGTCATAGGTGTTGGCGGAGGCCGGATACACCTCGACGTTCAATTCGAGGATCTTCGCGGCTTCATCGACCTTCTTCATGCGCAGCAGGGCGTAACCGAGCCCGTTCAGCTCCGACTCGCTGAAGTCGTACGCCCCCACCTGATGCGCCTTGAGATCGCGATACTCGTTGATCGCGGCGTTCACCCCGTCCTTCTGGATGATCGGCATGAGCGCGCGGCTAATCGACAGGAGATTCGCGGTCTTCTCCACGGCGGCAAGCATCCCGTCCAGCTCGCCGCGATCGAGGTAGCGCCCGCGCACGACGACGCCGGCAATGCGCTGCGTGTTCTTGATGTTGTCGAGCGGGTTCGCGTCGAGCAGCACGAGGTCCGCGTTCTTCCCCGCGGTCACCGACCCGTTCGCCGCCTCGTCGTGCAGGAAGCGGGCGGGATTGATCGTCGCGGCGCCCAGTGCCTCGGCAGGCGTCAGGCCCGACTGGACGAGAAGATCGAGCTCGTCGTGGAGGCTGAAGCCCGGGAATGTGATCCCCTTCCAGCCAGCGCCGCCAGCTCGCGAGGTCGAACGGCCTGCGAGAAACTCGCGCACCGACTCGGACGCCGGCCGCGATTTGCCCGGACGGAGGATCGTGTCGCGGTAGCGCTGTGCGATCTTCGGGTCGAGCGGATTGGCCGGGTCGAACGCGCTCCACAGATCCTTGGCGATCACTTGTGAGCAGAGGAACGTGTAGAAGGTGGCTGAGTACTCGGCGTTTCCCAACATCTCGAATGCCGCCGGAACGTGCATCTCGGGATCGAGCTCGATGCCCGTGTCGGCTGCAAACGCCTGGCGCGCGAGCGAGTCGGGATCGACCTTGTCTGCCGGCCGAGCGTGCAGTTCCAGTGAGAGCGTGGAGGTCGCGGCGTACTGCGCCACCTCCATCGGTCGGCCGAGGGCGTCGGCGTCGTGCATCCGCTTGAGCAGGTCCTCCGGAATCGGCACACCGGTCTGGACATGCCCGCTGAGACGTCGCAGCACGGCCGGCTGCTGAATGAACTCCTCCAGCATCTGCGACGGGACCTCGACGAAGTCGAGCTCGTCCGGCCAGCCGCCGGTCGACACGTAGGGCCGCACTGAGAGCAGCAAGTGCATGACATGGCCGAACTCGTGAAAGAACACGGTGAATCCGGTGGGTCCTCCGAGGTCCATAAGGCCCGGATCGCCTGGTTCGCCGCCCGGAAGACGAGCGATGAGCACCGCCTCTGGAAGCTGGCGCCCCGCGATCCCGCCGCGGAGCTCCTGCGTCCTGCCGACCACTTCGGGGGTCTTTCCCGGGCGCGGGTGCAGATCGAGATAGAAGCGTCCGATGAGGCGGCCCTGATCCCTGACCTCA
>WNGF01001280.1_pt1 | contig 36847 bp, 34 predicted proteins | sample 5400641 | NCBI WGS metagenome assembly WNGF01 (sample SAMN13153371, study PRJNA577476) | soil metagenome | isolation source: 80 cm soil or saprolite under grassland replicate 2 | place: USA:California | collected 2016-06-15 | reverse complement strand
GCCGGCTGGCCCCTCCTCTCGCTCGGCCCCGAGCACGCCGCGACCATCGCCCGCGACGGCTACACCAAGCGCCAGGTCAAGGAGTTCCTCTTCGAGCACGCGCGCTTTCCGTTCGCCCGTCTCGGCGCCGAGTGCCAGCATCAGCAGATCGAGTATCGCGGCGCCGTGAACGCCCCTGACACGATGCTGCCGATCGTGCGCCAGGCCGAGGACATCAGCGTGATCGTCGTCGGCGGCGCCGGGAAGCACTCGTGCTGGCAGCCGACGTTCGGGGATGGGACGCGGCCGACGCGCCGCCAGATCGCGCGCCGAGGCTCCTGACCAGCGCGACGAGCACGTGGACTCCGCACGACGCAGGTTTTCTCCGAATACCCAGGTCTACGTATCCCGGCCTGCGGGGCCGTCTACTGATGAGCCAAAGTCCGCGGTGGGCAAATGAAATCGCTGCGCGGCCTGACACGCTCAACCGCAGTACCCTGCGAGGGCCGCAGGATGGTCTTTGCTACGCCGGTCTGAGGAATCACAAGTTATGCGCACTCAGAGAGGCCGAGAGGTGGAGGGCGGTAGGGCCGAGGCCCATACTCGGCGCGACCGCTGCCTCTCGTAGGGGAGGAGATCATCCATGAGTGACCGGCGCGAGAGCTGGAGCCGACGACAGTTCGTGGGGGGGCTGACGCTGGCAGGGACGGCGGGGGTGTTCGGGGCGCGACCCGAGCGAGTCGCCGCGGAACCGCCGCCGGAGACGACGAGGCTGAGGCTTGTCCATATCGGCAGCATCTGCGTTGCCCCCCAGTTCGTCGCGAAAGAGCTTCTGCATGCCGAAGGCTTCACTGACGTCCAGTACCACCAGGTCGACCCGGCTGCCCTCATGCCGGCCATGGCGTCGGGCGAGATGGACATCGGCATGGCCTTCGCCGGGCCGCTCATCATCCACGTGGACACCGGGGCTCCTATCGTGCTCCTGGCCGGCATCCACGTAGGATGTTACGAGCTCTTCGGGACCGATCGGGTCCGAGCGATCCGTGACTTGAAGGGGAAGACCGTTGCCGTCACCGGGCTCGGATTGACCCAGCACGTGTTCCTCGCCAGCATGGTGGCGCACGTGGGCCTCGATCCCCGTAAGGATGTCAACTTCGTTGCCCACCCCGCCGCAGAGGCGAAGCGACTCCTGGCCGAGGGCAAGGTTGATGCTTACCTCGGTTTTCCGCCGGACCCGCAGGAGCTCCGGGCGAAGAAGGTCGGCCACGTCGTGGTCAATAGCGCCATCGACCGGCCGTGGTCGCAGTACTTCTGCTGTATCGCCACCGGGCACCGCGACTTTGTCCGAAAGCATCCGGTAGCCACCAAGCGCGCGCTCCGTGCGATCCTCAAAGCGACAGACCTATGCGCGCTCGAACCTGAAAGGGTGGCGAGGTCGCTCGTCGACAACAAGTTCACCTCCCGCTACGACTACGCGCTGCAAACCATGAAGGACATTCCATACAGCCGTTGGCGTGAGTACTCCCCCGAGGACACAGTGCGCTTCTATGCTCTCCGCCTCCACGAGGCCGGGATGATCAAGTTGAGCCCGCAGAAGATCATCGCCCAGGGAACTGACTGGCGCTTCCTCAACGAGCTCAAGAAGGAGTTGAAGGGGTAACGAGAGGCAGACCAGGGGCTCGGCTTGGGAGCGGAGCGAGGCCCATAACTTCGGCATGCAGCCGACGGCCTCCGGCCGCGGCTGATACCGGCGTTGGGCAGGCAAGAAGCCCCGGCTGTCCTCTTTGGTTTGTCCGTCGACCGCCGCCGGGCACACTATCCGTCAACCGCCATAGATCGGAGCGCCCGCGGATGCAAGACGTCGATGGCCCAGCCCACGTCGAGCCGCTCCCCCAGCCAGCCGGGACACGTCGTCCCCGCGTCCACCCGTACTCCCGCCGCCTCGTTCTGCGTCCGGAGCGCCTGAACAGGATCGTCGGGGACCCGCGGCGCAGGCGGGACGTCCGGCAGCAGTCTGCCGTCCGGTCTGCGGAATCGCAGCTCGCCGTCGCGTAGTCGCTCAACCTGATATCCCTCTTCGTGGACGGCGCGGTGATGGCGGCGACACAGCATCGCGAGGTTCGAGAGTGTGGTGGGGCCCCCGTGGGCCCAGTGGCGGATGTGATGGCCCTGGCCGAAGCGCACGCCGCAGCCCGGGAACCGGCAGCCGCCGTCGCGGTGGTGCAGTGCGCGGCGGATCGCCGGTGGAATCGTGCGCGTCCGGGCGCCGACCTCCACGACGCGGCCGTCATCGTCGTGCCGCATGATCACGCGGGTCGCGTCGCACGCGAGGCGACGGGACGTTTCCGCGGAAACGTGCGTGCCGCCGTCAAGAACGGACTGGCCGGGGGCGGCTGGGTTCGCTAGCACTGGCGCATCGACGTGAACCACGACCTGGTAGCGCTCGCCCGGTGTGCCGGGATCGAGCCCTTGGTGGAGCGCGGTCTCGGCGAGAAGCGCGAGCGCGTCCGCCTGCTGCTGTGCCATCGAGGGCGTCTCCACGGGAACGTCCTCCGTGCCATGCGCCTGCTGATAGAGCGTCTCGCGCGCGGCGTCGAGCGCCTGCCTGAGCACGGCGCCTGCCTCGGGCGTCAGCCGACCCCGGACGACGACCATGCCGTCTTCATCTTGATACACGTGAATGGCACGACTCTTCTGGCGAGCGGCCGCCTCGCGGGCCTCGGCGATCCGATCGACACGCCGCCAGCCGCGGACGATGCGCTCGACGTGGCAGGCGGTGCCGGCCCTGCCGACCGCCAGCAACCGCTCCTCCGTCTCGGGCGTGGCCACCCGGGTCAGCGCTCGCACCTTGGCGTAGGAGAGCTCGCCATGCGCGAGGGCGGCGGCCAGCCGGGGGAGCGACTCGAGGGCGTGCGCCACGCGGACGCGCTCGCGGGCGGCGCCGAGCGCGATTCCGACGCGCCACGACAGCCACTGGGCGCACGAGCGGAAGCCGTTGTTCCAGCCGCCGCGTGCGTCGAACTCGCGGATCAGATCGAGCAGGCGCGCGGTGGCGGCTTCGAGGTGTGCGGACAGCTCCGCAATCTCGTGGCCAAGCTGGTCCAGCTCCGCGTTCGCCTTTGCGGAGACGGCAATCTGGATGCTCATAGGGTGCCCCCTCTTGATCCTGAGGGAAATCTACACCCCGATTTTCGACGCTCCTGCGCGGCCCCAGGACGAGCGATCGTCTGGCGAGTCATAATTTTTCGGTAGAGCGCCATCAGACGAGCGTTGCGGGCGGCCTGGCCATCGCTGGAGACGGAATTTCACGGGGCGGCGGTGCGCGGGCAGTGCCGATCGACGAAGCGTGTCAAGCGGAAATTCACCCCGTATTCGAGATGGGGCTGCAGCTTGCGAGCTATCAGGGCGTCGAACTATGATGCGACGTCATGGGAGACGTTCCCAAGCGAGTCAAGCGACTCCTCCGCGAGCAGTCGGCGATGGCACACGAGGAAGAGCTGCGTCGCGCCCTCGTCCCGCTTGCGGAAGCCTTCGGGCGGTGGGCGCGGGGTGAGGTTGGCAGCGGAGAGCTGACCGAAATCATCCACAAGTTTCATCAGGGCCCCGCACGCGACCTGTTCCGTCGGTACAACGACAGCCATCCCGAAATGCAGGTCGCGCACGCCATTGTGACCGGCGTTCTCGACCGGGCCAACATTCCAGGCGAGCTCCTCGAGCATCTCGCGCGAGCACTCAGTTTCTACGAAGCCGAGCAGGCGAGCTCGGGAGCCAGTTCAGCGTGAAGCGCGCATGACCATCGATATCGACAAGCTCACCGAGGCCGAGCTCATCGACCTGAACAACCGGATCGTGGAGCGCCTACGGTTCATGAATCAGATGCGCGCGCACGGTCAGATGCTCAATTTCAAGATCGGGGATCGTGTCTCGTTTCAGCCAGAGGGCCGTCCTCTCGTCACGGGCATGCTGACCCGTTACAACAAGAAGACGGTGACGGTGATCACCGACAGCGGCGAGCGATGGAACGTCGCGCCCCGACTCTTGCGCCGGACGGTGGAATCCTCGGCGACCGACGTTCGCGACCCGACCGCGATCCGGCTGCGGAAGCCGTGACTGCCGAAGGGGCCTACGCGATCGCCCCCGCCCCCCGCAACGCGTCGAGCCTCGCCCGGTCGTAATCCAGCACGCGCCCCAGCACCTCGTCGGTGTCCTGCCCCGGCGTGGGCACCGGGCCGACGCGCGCGGGAGTCTTCGAGAGCTTGATCGTCGCGCCCGGCAGGTACATCTCGCCGGCGACTGCGTCTTCCTTCTTCACGAGCATCTCGCGCTCCCAGAGGTGCGGATCCTTCGCGACCTCGGGGATGGTGCGCACGGGCCCTGAGGGGATGCCGGCCTCGTGCAAGGTCTGCCACACCTCGTCCGTCGTGTGCTCGGCGGCCCACGTCTCGACCAGCGCGCGGCGCCGGTCGCCCCCGCTGCTTCCGGCCATCGGCGTGTCGTCGGCCTCGCCGCCGACGATCTTCATGAGTCGCGCGGCCATCTCGCGGCCCGCCGCGCTGATCACCACCCAGCCGTCCTGCGTGCGGTAGGGGGGCCGGCCGCCCTCGCCGCCCTCCTGACCGGTGGCGAGGTAGTAGGACGTCGGGATCTCGACCATCGTCAGCGCGGAATCGAGGAGACACACGTCGACGACCTGCCCTTCACCGGTGCGCTCGCGGTGGCGGAGCGCGGCGAGCGTGCCGATGGTCGCGTGGAGCGAGGTGTAGCGATCGACCAGCGACGTCGCGGTTCCGACGGGACGGCCCTCGGTCTGGCCGGTCAGCGCCATCAGGCCGCCCATCGCCTGGCCGAGGGGATCGAACGCGGGACGATCCCGATACGGTCCGTACTGACCGAACCCGGAGACGGAGGTGAGGATGATGCCCGGGTTCAGCGCGCGCAGCCGGTCGTAGTCGAAGCCCATCGCAGCCATGACGCCGGGACGGAAGTTCTCGAGCACGATGTCCGCCTTGGGGACGAGCGCGGCGAAGACCTCCTTGCCCTGGGGATGGCGCATGTCGAGGCAGATGCTCTTCTTGCCGCGGTTGTAGACGGAGAAGTAGACGCTCTGGCCTCGCACCATCGGCGGATGCCGGCGTGTCTCCTCGCCGCCCGGCGGCTCGATCTTGATGACCTCGGCGCCGAGGTCGGACAGCAGCATCCCGCCGCGGGGGCCGGCCTGGAACCGCGCGAGCTCGAGGACGCGGACGCCGTCGAGACAGCCGGTCATTTCGTTTCCCGCACCGTCACGCCGGCGGCCTCTTCCTGGAGCATCCACGGCGCGGTCGAGTCCTTGTCGCCCCAGCCGCGGGCCAGGGCCTGGATCATGACCTGCTCGCCGAGCGACGCCATCGGCATCGGCACGTCGTACTCGCGCGCCAGCTCGGTCGCGAGCCCCACGTCCTTGCGGGCGAGCTTGAGCGCGAACCGCACCGTGTCGAACTCGCCCTTGAAGACGACGTCGGGGATCATGTGCGACAGGATCAGGCCCTGCCCGAAGGACGCGCCGCGGATGGCCGCGAGCAGCGCCTCGGGCTTGACGCCGGCCTTCACGCCGAGCGTGAACCCCTCGGCGATGAGCTGACGGGCCGTGATGCTGATCATGTTGTGCACGAGCTTGGCGATCGTCCCCGACCCGATCGGCCCCATGTAGTCGACCTTGTGGCCCACGCCCAGGAGCACCGAGCGCACCTCGTTGTAGATGCCCTCGTCGCCGCCGACCATGACTTGCAGCGTGCCGCGCTGCGCGCCGATCGCGCCGCCCGACACGGGCGCGTCGAGCACGTGGATGCCCTTGTCCTTGAAACCCGCGTAGAGCTTGCGCATGACCGTCGGTGAGCCCGTCGACAGATCGGCCCACACCGTGCCGGGGACGGCGCCGTGGATGATGCCGTCGGCGCCCACCGCCACGGCCTCGACCTCCTTCGGTCCCGGCAGCGAGGTGAGGACGAGCTCGCTCTCGTGGGCGACCGCCCTGGGGCTCTCCGCCCACTTCGCGCCGCGCTCGAGATGCGGCGCGGCGGCCTGGCGACGCACGTCGTTGACGATCAGCGTGTGCCCGGCCTTGATCAGGTTCAGGGCCATCGGCCCACCCATGTTTCCGAGCCCGATGAATCCGATACGCATGAAATTCCTCCCTGGGATACGCAGGACAGGAGCATACATCCTCAGGACCTGAGATCGAACTCGACGCGCGGGGCACCCGCGGCCTCGACGAGGGGCGTGCGCCGGGCCGTCCCCGAGAGTCTGGCCGCGTCGATGCCGCCGGCGCGCGCGAGGCTCTGGCGGATCGTCTCGATACGGCGGTTCGCGAGGGCTTGCATGGCGTCCGCCGGCAACGTCTCCACCGAGGCCAGTTCGGCGACGAGCGCATCGAGGGTCGCGGGGACGGGCCGATCGGACCACCGTAGCCGATACTCACGCCTGGCGCGCTCGAGCGGGTCCGCGTCCGCCGAGGAGCCCGCCGGTTTCGCCAGACGCTCGAGCACGTGCGCCCGCTTGAGGGCCTGGACGTCCGCCTGGATGATGACCGGCTCGAGAATCGCCTTCACGGCCGGCGTCGCTCGAAGAAATTCCGCGACGCGCTGGAGGTGAGCGTCCATCCCCGGCCCCGGGCGATCGGTGCCGGGCTCGAAGACGACCGGGGCCAGCGCGACGGCCTTGACCTTCGAGTCTTCACTGAAGAAGAGCGAGCCAATCTTGCTGAAAGGCAAGGCCAGAAGCCGGATCGACAGATTCCGGACCGCGCTCCAGACCGCCTCCGTGTAGTCGAAGTCCCGCGTGCCGAGGTCGCCGGAGACGGGGAGCGACAGCCGGATCTCGCCATGCGAGTCCTTGAGCAGCGAGACGAGCAGGCCGAAGGGCAGCCCGATGCGGCGCTCGACCTCGTCGCGGTCGCTGACGGCAGCGACATCGAGACCGCGGACGACGACGTCGTGGTGGGTCTCGAGCTGGGTGCCATCGAGCTTGTAGACGCCGGTGATGTCGAGGCGCCCGCTGTTCGCCACCCAGGCGGTGTGGCGATCGAGGTAGGGGTTGGCTCGGGGAACGATGAAGTTGCGGATCTCGAGCTTCAGATCGAGGGCCGGCCGTTCTCCGTAGGCTTCCTCGCCCTCCAGCTTGAACGAGCCGCCGGCGATGACGCCGGTGGCGGCAAAGCGGGTGCGCTGGCCCGGTTTCGTGGTCAGCGGGGTGAAGGTCGCGTTCACGTCCTCGAGCTCCTCCGCATAGGGCGGGGTCGTCGTGTAGTCGACGAAACGAGCCACGGCCTTCTCGAGCGTCAACGTGCCGATCTCGATCGGCGGCCCCGCGGCCGGGGTCGAGGGGCGTGTCGAGGACGCGGGGGCCGAGGCTGACGCCCACCGTGGCGTGATCAGTCGACGCAGACGGATCTCGCCCGCGGCGTCGCGCTCGATCAACAGCCGCGGGCGACGGAACTGGACGCTCCGGATCGAGATGCGGGTCGGCCAGTCCACGTCGATGCCCGTTGTCTCGACCCGTCCCACCGTCACGACGGCGCGATCACCGTCGTCGAGCCGGAAGGCCTGCAAGCGCGCCTGGCCGGCGACCTGAACGGCCGTCGGCTCCAGGCCGAGCTTCATGGTCAGATCGCCCGTCACCTTTCCCGCCAGCCGCCCCTCGATCGGCACATAGGACTGAGCTGGCTCGAGGGCGACGCCGTCGAGGATCGCCCGCGCCTCGAGCCGCATGGGCTCGAGCTGGACCGTCCCCGTGATGTTGAGCTGCCCGCCTCCGGGCATCGGCGACGTCAGCTCGACCTTCGCCGGGCTGCGTGACGGCCAGGCGAAGTCACGGACGACGAGACGAGCTCCCGCGACCTCGATGCGGGCGGGCGGCGTCACGGCGCCATCGACGATCGTCGCCGCCTGCTCGTCGAAGACGGCCTCGCGCATGGTGAACTCGAGCGCCGAGGCGGCGGAGGCTCCCGGCGCCGCCGGGCCGGGGCGCGCCGGCCCGCCGGTGTCGCGGCGCTCCAGCAGCGTCCGCAGGAGGAAGCTCCCCTGCCGGTCACGCTCGATGAGCGCCCACGACCGACGAAGTCGGACTCGATCGAATGCCATGCGACTCGGCCAGTCGGCGTCGATGCCGGTGATCCGCAGGCGATCGGCGGTGATCACCGGACGCTGCTCGTCGGAGATGGCCAGGCTCGCGAGGCCGACGTCGCCCTTGATCTTCACCCGGGGCGCCGGCGACAGGGGGCCGGCCACCGTGAGATTCGCGGTGAGCCGGCCGCCCACCCGCGCGCGGACGCCCAGGTACGGCTGGAGGACGGCGAGATCGGCGTCCTGGCAGGCGAGGGTGAGATCGAGCCCCACCGGATCGGCGGTCGCCGTCCCCTCGGCCCGCAGGGTGCCGCCCGAGGGAAACGTCCCCTCCAGCGCGACCTCGACGGGCGCCGAGGCCGGCCACGTCACCCGTCGGAGCGTGAGATTGACCCGCGGCATGTCGATGCGGACGGCCGGCGTCACGCCTTCGTCGACGAAGGCGGCGCTGCCGCTGTCGACGACGACCTCGTCGATCGCGATCACGGGCAGCGGCGGGCGCCGGCGATCTGCGGCCGGCGCGGGCGCCGCTTCGGCCGGGCGAGACGCGAAGCGAGCCGCCAGCGGGAACGCGCCCTGCCGGTCGCGCGTGATGAGGCCGTACGGCTCGCGCAAGCGCAGCTGCTTGATCGTCATGCGCTCGGGCCACTCCAGATCTAGACCGGCGGCGGTGATGCCGCGCAAGGACAGGAGGGTGCGCTCCCCCTCGACGAGCGCGAAGCGTGCGCCGCCCACGTCGCCCCGGACGCGGGCGGTGAGCGCGCCGGCGTAGGCGAGGCTCGCCGTCACGCTCGCCCGCACCCGGCCCCCGAACCCCGCCGCCGCGGGAACGTACACGGCCAGTGGCGAGAGATCGACACTCCTGAACGTGAGCGCCAGCTCCGCCGCCCACGCGACCGCGGGCGGCGGCGCGGTGAGCTGCACCGTCCCGCTGCCATCGAGCTCGCCACGATCCTGAAAACGCAGGCTGAGCTCGAGGCGAGCCGGCGCGCGCACCGGCCACGTGAGGTCTCCGGTCGCGACGTGCAGGCGCGTGAAGTCGAAGCGAGCGGCGGCGCCGCGGGCATCGGTGAGCGTCCCGCTGCCGGAGAGCTCGACCCGACCCACCCGGAGCGCGTCGCCATGACGCTGACCGTCGGCGATGATGATCCGGACCGACGGCGCCGCCACCGTCATCGTCGCGAACGCGCCGCGGCCTTGCGCCTGGAAGCCCGTGAGCGTCGCGTCCCCCGTCAGCCGCGTGCCGTCGGTACCGTGGCCGACCTCGAACGTGGCATTGACCACCCCGCGCCCGAGCTGCACCGGGATGTCGGCGGGCAAGTAGAGGCTGACGAGCGCGGCGTCGATATTTCTCAGGATCACGGTGGCGCGGAGCTCCAGCGGCTGCAGGCGTGCCCCCGTGACGAACACGGACGCCGCCGCGCCCGCGACCCTCGCCCGCAGCGTCGCGATGCCCTGGACGGCCTCCCGGCGACTCGACAGGTTCCTGGCCTCGACCGCCAGGTCCTGGATGGCCCAGGTTCGTACCGGCCGGGCCGTTCGCTCCTCGAGCATCAATCGATCGCCGACGACGGCGACGCGGCCGACGGCGACGGCGCCGGCTTCGAGCGTGATGTCCTCCGCGGTGATCCGCACGGCCGGAGCGGTGACGAAGTGCCCCGGGCGCTGCAGCTCGATGCTGGTCAACCCCGCATCCAGTGCCAGGCGCGTGCCGCGACGGTCGTCGTGCTCGAGCCGCACCGTCGCGTCGACGATGCCGCGCTCCGGCCTGATCGGCAGATCGGGCGGCAAGGACAGGCGGAAGAGCGAGAGATCGGCGTTCCGGACGATCGCGGTCGCCTGCATCTCGAGCGGCGCCAGGCGGACGTTGGTGACCCAGACCTCCAGCCGGGCGCCGGCCGTCGTCGCGCGGGCGGTGGCCACCCCGGGCGGCGCGTCGCGGGCGCTCGACAGGTTGCGGGCCTCCAGCGCGATCCCGTCGATCCGCCAGCGCCGCGCCGGGCCGAGCCGGGTATCTTCCAGGACGACGGAGCCGCCGTCGACGGTGGCCCGATCCATCGTCACGCCGCGCGGCCCGAGGCGGAGCCCGGTGACCTGCACCCGCGCGGCCGGGGCCGTCAGGTAGGCGGCGGCCTGCCCGGGACGGACCAGCTCGATTCCGGCGAATCCCGCGTCGAGCGCGACGAGGGATCCGCTGGTGGCGTCGTGCTCGAGCGTCGCCGAGACGGTGAGCGTCCCGCGAGCGGGGCTCACCGCGCTGGCCGGCGGCAGATACAGGGCGGCGAGCGAGGCGTCGAGGTCGCGCGCCGTCAGCGTCGCCCGCAAGCTCAGCGGTGAGAGCCGGACGTCGGTGACCGCGAGCGCGATCGGCGCCCCGGCCACCACCGCGCTCAGCTCAGCGGTCCCCGGCGGCGCCCCCGCCACGGTCGAGGCCCCGCGCGCCTGGAGCTGCACCGCGTCCACACGCCACGTCCGGGCCGGCGTCAGCGTGCGGTCCTCGATCACGAGGGCGCCCTCGAGAGCGAGTCGCTCGATCGTCAGGACCGGCGCCTTGCCTGCCTTCTCGGCTCGACGGGCCAGGAGGTCGGAGATGTTGAACTGGCTCGGTCCGGTCCGGACGACGCGCACGGTCAACCCGTGGAACGCGGCGGCCGTGACGTGTCCATGGCCCCTGAGCAGCGCGCGCGGGCTGAACCGGACGTCGACGTGCTCCAGCGTGGCGAGCGGACCGCCGTCGCGGTCCATGACGCGGAGCCCGTGGAGAGCGAGACGGCCGTGGCGCAGACTCAGCTCGAGCCTGTCGAGGCGGACCGGCCGCCCGGTGGCCGCGGCGACCTGCCGGACGACGACCCAGCGGACGATCCCGGGCAGCGCGATGACGCCGACAACGGCGAGACCGAGGAGCGCGATCAGGACGCCGACGAGCACCCGGCGGCGATTCATTGCACGCAATCATACGCAGTTTCGAGCGCGGGCTTTATCGGAAGGCGGCGAGGACCTCCTCGAAGGCGACGATCTGGTTGCCGCGCGTCGACGACGGCACCAGGATGACGGTCCTCACGCCCGCGGCCCGCCAGGCGTCGACGCCGTCGCGCACCTCGGCGGCCGGTCCGAACAGGGTCACATCGGAGAGCCAGCGATCAGACATCGCGGACTGGACGGCGGCGTCGTCGCCCCGAGCCACCGCCCCCCGCACCGTCTGCATCTCGTCCTCGTAGCCGGCCTCGATCCAGTAGTTCTGGTAGTTCGGCAGCTTCACGTAGCCGACCAGCATGCGGCGCATGACGGCGGCGGCGGCGGCGCGGTCGTTGTCGATGCAGGTGGGCACCATGTCGCCGACGAAGAAGGCGGGGTCACGACGCTTCGCCTCGGGCAGGTGACCGAGCGACACCGCCATGTGCGACCGCGCGGCGTTGGCCCACACGGCGCCCTGCCCGATCTCCCCCGCCAGCTCCACCATGTGATGGCGCAGCGTCGCGAGCACGATCGGCGGCAGCGCGCCGACCTGCGCGGAATACCCACGGACCTCGTCGACGAACTTCCGCACGTCCTCGAGCGGCTTGCCCGGCGTCAGCCCGAGCCGCTTGTGGATGGGCCCATGGCTCACCCCGATCCCGAAGCGGAAGCGCCCACCCGACAGCTCGTGGACGACGGCCGCCGTCTGCGCATACTCGAAGGGATGTCGCGTGTAGATGTTGGCGATGCTGGTGCCGAGCGGGATCTCGCGCGTGGTCAGCGCGAGCGCCTCGCAGAGCGCGAGGCCGTCGCCCGGGCTCGGACAGTAGATGCCGGTGAAGCCCTCACGCTCGAGCCGTTGCGCGAGGTCCACGGTCGCGCGCCGCCGTCCCGCCACCGCGACCAGACCGACCGCCGGCTTGTCCGTCAGAGGCCCCTCCGGCCGCCGAGTATACGCGGCTTGCCACGCCGCCGACGGCTCACTATGATCGCGCGATGGGCCGATTGACGGGCAAGGTCGTGGTCGTCACCGGCGCGAGCCGCGGCATCGGCGCCGAGATCGCGCGCCTGTTCGCCGCCGAGGGCGCACGCGTGGTGTGCGCGGCGCGGACCTTGCGCGAGGGCGATCATCCCCTCGCCGGCGCGCTGGAGACGACGATCACGGGGATCCGGGAAGCGGGCGGCGAGGCCCACCCCGTGGCCGCGAACATCGCCGAGCCCGGCGAGTGCGAGCGGCTCATCGCCGAGGCACGCGCCGTCTACGGCCCGGTCGACGTCCTCGTCAACAACGCGGCGCTCACGTACTACCTGCCGATCGCCGAGTTCCCGCTGAACCGCTGGCTGCGCTCGTGGGCGGTCAACTTCCATGCGCCCTTCCTGCTGAGCCAGATCGTCCTGCGCGACATGATCCCGCGGCGGAGCGGCGCCATCGTGAACATCTCCTCCGGCGCGGCCATCGGCCCCGGGCGTGGCCCCTACCCCGACCCGGCGGTCGGCGCGCGCGGCGGCACGTGCTACGGCGCCGAGAAAGCGGCCCTCGAGCGCTTCACCCAGGGCCTGGCCTCCGAGGTCTACCAGCATGGCATCAGCGTCACCGCGCTGTCGCCGTCGCAGGTCGTGCCCACGCCCGGAACCCTGCACCACCGCCTCGTGAAGAGCCTCGACGATCCGCGCGGCGAGGCGCCGGAGCTCATGGCCCGGGCGGCCCTGCTGCTCGCCACCGAGCCGCTCGAGCGCGTCGGCGGGCGCGTCTGCTACAGCCAGCAGATCCTCAAGGAGTTCGGGCAGATCACCCAGGGCCGCGGCCGCGGTGTCGAGACCCGCGGCTCCGGCTACGCGGAGATCTGAGCATGGACTGGCAGAAGGAGCTGGACGAGCTACGCCGCCGCGAGGCGTTCGCCGAGGAGCTGGGCGGGCCCGAGCGCGTCAAGCGCCAGCACGACGGCGGGCGCCTGACCATCCGCGAGCGACTGACCAAGCTCTGCGATCCCGGCAGCTTTCACGAGATCGGCAAGATCGCGGGCAGCGCGCGCTACGACGCCAACAACGACCTCGTCGCGCTCACCCCATCCAACTACGTGTTCGGGCGGGCCACCCTCGACGGTCGGCCGGTCGTGGTCGGGGGCGACGATTTCACCGTCCGCGGCGGCTCGGCCGACGCAACGATCAAGGGTAAGCACAACCAGTGCGAACGGATGGCCCACGACCTCCGGCTGCCGCTGATCCGCATGGTCGAGGGCTCGGGCGGCGGCGGCTCCGTCAAGACGATCGAGACGACGGGCCGCGCCAACGTTCCCGGCGTCGATGGGTGGGAGTGGGTCGTCGAGAACATGGGCACGGTCCCGCGCGTGGCCCTCGGCCTCGGCTCCGTCGCGGGGCTCGGCGCCGCCCATCTGGCGGCGGCGCACTACTCCGTGATGATCAAGGACCTGTCGGCCCTGTTCGTCGCCGGGCCGCCGGTCGTCGAGCGACTCGGTCAGAAGCTCACCAAGAACGAGCTGGGCGGCTGGGAGATCCAGCTCAAGGCCGGCGCCGTCGACGATGCCGTGGAGACGGAAGAGGAAGCCTTCGCGCGCGTGCGACGGTTCCTCTCATACATGCCGTCATCGATCGACGACCTGCCCCCCCGCGGGCCGCGCGACGACGATCCCGGCCGACGCGATCCGTGGCTCTTCGAGGCGATCCCCCACGACCCGCGCAAGCCCTACAAGATGCGGCGCATCGTGGAGTCGGTCGTCGATCGCGGCTCGTTCTTCGAGACGGCACCGCTCTACGGCCGCTCGGTGATCACCGGCTACGCACGGCTCGACGGCTGGCCGGTGGCGATCATGGCGAGCGACCCGTACTTCTATGGCGGCGCGTGGCCCGCCGACACGTGTCGCAAGGTCGAGCGCTTCATCGACATCGCGCAGACGTTTCACCTGCCCGTCGCGTATCTCGTGGACTGCCCGGGCTTCCTCATTGGCCTCGACGCCGAGAAGCAGGGCACCATCAAGGAAGGCGTGCGCGTGATGTCCGCCATGTGGCAAACGACCACGCCCTGGTGCGCGGTGATCGTGCGGAACTCGTTCGGCGTGGCCGGCGCCGCCCATCGCAACCAGAGCCGCTACTGCATGCGCTACGCGTGGCCGTCGGGGCGCTGGGGCTCACTGCCGCTCGAGGGCGGGATCGAGGCGGCGTACCGGGCGGACCTCGACGCCGCCCCCGACCGCGCGGCCAAGATGGCCGAGATCGAGACGCGGCTCAACAAGCTCCGCTCACCGTTCCGCTCCGCCGAGACCTTCTGGATCGAGGAGATCGTCGATCCCCGCGACACGCGCCCGCTGCTCTGCGAGTTCGCCAACCTCAGCGCGCCGCTGCGACACGCCGGTCCTTCCACCCACAGGATGCGCCCCTAGATCGGGCGCTGTGGCGAGCCGAGGTGACGGGCCACCTCGAGCTCGGCGGCCATGTCGCGGGTGCGCGTCGGGCTCATCACGATCTCCTCGACGACCGTGCGCGGCGGCAGCGTGGCGCAGAGCAGGATCGCCCGCGCCACGTCCTCGGCCTGCATCATCGTCGCGCGGCCCTCGGCGTCGGGCGGCCGCGGACGGTTGTCGAGGATCGGGGTGTCGACCTCGGCGGGCAGGATGGTCGTGGCGCGGATGCCCTGGTCGCGGAAGACGTTGTGCACGTGGCTCATGAGGTTCCGGGCCCCCGCCTTGGCGGCTCCGTACGGAGCCCCGCCGACCAGCCCCGACTTGAGCGCGGCCAGCGAGGCCACCGTGATGATGGTGCCGCCGCCGCGCGCGATCATGCCCGGGAGCACCGCCCGGGTGAGCACGTAGACGGCGGTGAGATTCACCGCGACCACGCTCTCCCACTCCGCCTCGCTCACCCACCGGACGTTGCGAGCGCGGCTCGAGTGGCCCGCGTTGTTGACGAGGATGTCGACCCGCCCGTACCGATCGAGCGTCCAGCGCGCCAGCTCCGTGGCCTCGGTCGTCTTGCCCACGTCGGCCACGCGGGCGGCGGCGCGGCCGCCCGCCTTGTCGATCTCCGCGACGGTGGCGTCGAGCGGCGCGCGGCGCCGTCCGGCGACGACCACCTGCGCCCCCTCGGCGGCCAGCAGGAGCGCGGCGGAGCGGCCGATACCGCTGCCGCCGCCCGTCACGATCGCGACCTGCCCCTCGAGTGCGTTCATGGCCACCGAGGATACCTCACGAGGCGGGCCTCTCTCTCCTTGACCGGCGGTCCACGCCCCGGCTAGGTTTGTCACGAACACCCGCCGGCGAGGAGGCCTCATGACCGACGTCGTCCGTGTCCAAGACAAGGGTCGGGTCCGCACGATCACGCTCCACCGACCGGACAAGATGAATGCGCTCTCGCACGCCCTGGCCTGGGCGATCGTCGGCGAGGTTCAGAAGGCGGCGCACGACGACGACGTCTGGGTGATCGCGCTCACGGGCAGCGGCAAGGCCTTCTGCGCCGGCCTCGATCTCACCGGTCCCGGCGAGGACGTCTCGCCGCTGCCGCCGCAGGAGCGGCTGCTGGACGACGTTTCGTGGGTGGGGCGGTTCGCGCTCGTCCTGCGCCAGGAGTGCGACAAGCCCGTGGTGGCCGGGCTCAACGGCGTCGCCGCCGGCGCGGGCCTGTCCCTCGCGATGGCCGCCGACATCCGGATCGCGGCGCGGAGCTGCCGGCTCGTGGCCGGCTATCCCCGCATCGGCGCCTCGCCCGACGGCGGCCTCACGTGGACCCTGCCCCAAGCGATCGGATACGAGCAGGCGATGCGCTTCCTGCTCGAGAACCGCACCGTCGACGCGGACGAGGCGCTCCGGCTCGGCTTCGTCGGCGAGGTCGTCGACGACGAGCGCCTCGAGACGCGACTGGCCGAGTACTGCGCGCTCCTCGCCGAGCGCGCGCCGCTCGCCAACCGCCTCACCAAGCGCGCCATCGCCCGCGCCACGGCGATCGACCTGGAGGACCATCTCCGCTACGAGCTCGCCAACATCCGCCGCGCGTTCGCCAGCGACGACGCCAAGGAGGCGCGCCAGGCCTTCTTCGAGAAGCGCGCGCCGATCTTCCGGGGGCGCTGAGCCATGAGGCTCCCCGACGAGGTCAAGCGGCTGCTCGACGCGCCGAACTTCGCGCACCTCGCCACGCTCATGCCCGACGGCGCGCCGCAGATCGCTCCGGTCTGGGTGGGGCGCGAGGGCGATCGCATCCTGGTCGCGACGGGCGAGGGCTCGCTGAAGGCACGGAACGCGCGCCGCGACGCGCGCGTCGCGCTGTCGCTCGTCGACTTCGTGAACCCGTACGAGGAGATCCAGATCCGCGGCCGCGTCGTCGAGCGGCGGCCCGACGGCGATCTCGCGATCATGGATCGGATCTCGCACAAGTACACGGGCGCGCCGTTCCCGCGGCGGGATCCGGCCGGCCGCATCGTGCTCGTCGTCGAGGCCGAGCGCGTGCGTCACCACACGCTCCCCTTCCGCCACACCCCGCCATGATGCCCGCGATCCACGGCGTCGTCACCGCCCTCGTCATGCTCGCGTGGGCTCAGGGAGTGTGGGCGCAGGCGACGAGGTCCGCGCCCGCGCCCGATTTCGAGCGGTGCATGCGCGATCCCCGGCAACTGCTGCAACGGGCCGCGGCGGGCGAGGGCGAAGCCGAGTTCTGCGCCGGCTATTTCTACGTCCAGGGCGCGGCCGGCGTGGGGAAGAACCCCGCCGAAGGTGTCCGCTACTTCCGCCGCGCCGCCGAGCACGGCTACGTCAAGGCGAACGGGTACCTCGGCTACCTCTACAAGCACGGGATCGGGGTCACGCCGGATCTGCGGGAGGCCGAGCGCTGGTATCACCGGGGCGCCGAGCTGGGGGACCCGGGCGCGCAGAACGATCTCGCCGTCCTTCTACTGGATGGCGGCGACGGTGTCAGGCCCGACCGGAACGAGGCGATCAAGTGGGCGCGCCTGGCCGCTCAGCAGAACTATCCGCAGGCGTTCAACCTGCTCGCGCGCATCCAGGCGACCGGCCAGCCGCCGCGCAAGGAGCCCGCCGAGGACGTGTTCGACGAGGGCCAGCGCCTGTTCCAGTCGGGCAACAGGGCCGGCGCGGCCAAGCCGTTCCTGGCGGCGGCGCAGGCCGGTAACTCGAAGGCCCAGCTGCAGATCGGCTGGCACTACGAGAAGGGTGTGGGCGTCGGGCAGAGCTACGTCGAGGCCGCCCGCTGGTACCGAAAATCCGCCGAACAGGGAAACTCGACGGCGATGAAGAACCTCGGCCAGCTCCACGAAGAGGGCCTCGGCGTGCCGGAAGACTGGGCGGAAGCCGCGCGGTGGTATCGAAAGAGCGCGGAGCTCGGAGACGCCGACGGAGAGAGCGCCCTGGCCCGCGCCTACCAGTTCGGGGTCGGCGTCGCCCAGAACCGCGCGCTGGCGATCCAGTGGGACCAGCGCGCGGCCGCGCAGGGAGACGGCCAGGCCGCCTACTTCGCGCGGTGGCTCCGTGATCCCACCAACAACATCGGGTTTCGCAACGAGCACGAGCAGCAGCTCGTCCTCGCCGGCCGGCTCCGGTTCGGCGGCGCGCTGATCGGCGGCGATCCGGCCGGTCTCGTGTTCCGGAACTCGCGCGAGCGCCTCGCCTGGCTGCTCCTGCAGCGCAAGGAGCTGGATCACCAGGAAGCCGAGACGATGTGGCAGATCGCCAGAGACGAGTACCAGCGGTGCCGCAACGCTCGCGGCGCGAATTGCCGCGAGCCCGGGCCGCCCCCGCGCTAGCGTCGGCTACGCCGACGTCAGGTCGCCCACGTAGTACTCGACCTCGCCGAAGTGCTCGTACCACTCGACGTGCGACGCGAGCCCGGCCCGCGTGGGGTCGACGCCCATGTAGCGAAGGGCCGGCCGGGTGAGCAGCGCGTAGTCCATCCGTCGCGGCACGTGATTCTTCAAGAGACAGTGCGCGAGGATGACGTCCTTGCCGGCCGCCTGGGCGTGGCCGCCCACGGTTTGCTGCAGAAATGTCCCGTGGTGGCCGATCATCTTCAGGCGCAGCCGCCAGATGTTCCGGCAGGCGTCGCACGGGCAGCGCTCGTCGCGCTGCATCTCTCGCTGGAGCTCGCGGAAACCCGCGAACCCGGCTCGGAGCACACCGAGAAGGGCCGACGGCGGGGCGACCGCGCCGTCGGGCCCGAGCGCGAACACCGCGTCCCCCTCGATCTCCTGGATCCCGAGCGGCGGCGCGATGCGCTGGATCACGGCCTCCAGCAACGCCGCGATGATGGGCGGGCCGTGCTCGATCTCGGTCGCGGTCACGAAGGCGGTGAAGCCGGAGATGTCCGCGAGCACGAGGAAGCCCTGCTCCGTGGCGCCGATCGTCCGTGACACCCCACGGTGGTCGTGGCTCGGCGGGGTCGCCGTCTCACTCATGATCTGGTCTCCACCTGTCTTCATGAGTGAGACACCGGACGGCCGCCCTCGTGAAATGTTAAGGAGTCAAGGCCTGACCCCGGAGCGCGTGGTCGGCAAGGACGAGAGCGGTCATGGCTTCGACCATGGGGACGGCGCGGGGCAGGACGCACGGGTCGTGACGGCCGCGGCCGGTGATGGTGGTGTCCTCGTGATGGACGCTCACGGTGTGCTGCTCGCGCATGATCGTCGCGGTCGGCTTGAAGGCCACGCGGAAGTAGATCGTCTCGCCGTTGGTGATGCCGCCCTGGATGCCGCCCGAGCGATTGGATCGCGTGCGGACGCGCTTTCCGTCCATGTAGAACTCGTCGTTGTGCTCGGATCCGCGCAGGTCGGTGCCGGCGAAGCCGGAGCCGATCTCGAAGCCCTTGCTGGCGGGCAGGCTCAGCATCCCCTTGGCCAGGTCGGCCTCGAGCCGGTCGAACACCGGCTCGCCCCAGCCGGGCGGGCAGCCACGCACGGCGCAGGTCACGATGCCGCCGAGCGAGTCGCCGTCCTTGCGCGCGGCCTCGACGGCGTCGATCATCAAGGCGGCCAGAGCGAGATCGGGACAGCGGATGGGTGTGGCGTCGACCTCCTCGCGCACGACCCGCTCGGGATCACACTCGGCGACCAGACGGCCGACCTTGGATACCCAGGCGACCACCGTCACCTCGAAGCGCACGGCCAGGAGCTTGCGCGCGATCGCCGCCCCCGCCACCCGGCCGGCGGTCTCACGCGCGCTCGTCCGGCCTCCACCCCGCCAGTCGCGGATGCCGTACTTGGCGTCGTAGGTGTAGTCGGCGTGACTGGGACGATACTTCTCCCTCACCTCGCGATAGTCGCCCGGTCGCATGTCCTCGTTGGCGATCACGAGGCTGATCGGCGTGCCCAGCGTGTGCCCCTCGTAGACGCCGGACATGATCTTCACGGTGTCGGATTCCTTGCGCTGGCTGACGAGCGCGCTCTGGCCGGGGGCGCGCCGGTCGAGGTCGGGCTGGATGTCGGCCTCGGACAGCGGCAAGCGCGACGGGCAGCCGTCGACGACGGCGCCGACGGCGCCGCCATGCGACTCTCCCCACGTCGTGACCCGGAACAGGTGGCCCCAGGTGTTGCCCACATGCCCAAGATAGCGCGTTCCACCGCCCGATCGGGAGCCGTTATACTGCATCCGCGAATGGATCAACGCACAGGAGGAACCCCATGCAAGGCGCGGCCACCAAGATCCGTATCGCGTTCGTCCAGGCGTGCTGGCACCGGGAGATCGTCGACCAGGGCCGTGACGCGTTCCTGGCCGAGCTCGCGCGCCAGGGCGTGGCATCCGATCAGATCGACCTGTACGAGGTGCCCGGCAGCCTCGAGATCCCGCTCCAGGCGAAGCTCCTGGCCAAGACCGGCAAGTACGCGTCGATCGTGGCCGCGGGACTCGTGGTCGACGGCGGCATCTATCGGCACGAGTTCGTCGCCCAGACCGTCCTCGACGCGTTGATGCGGATCCAGCTCGATACCGACGTGCCCATCATCTCGCTCGTGCTCACCCCGCAGAACTTCCACGAGCACGAAGCTCACCAGGCGTTCTTTCACGAGCACTTCAAGATCAAGGGCGCCGAGGCGGCGGTGGCCTGCGTGAAGACCCTGGAAAACGTGAGGAAGGCCGTCGCTTGACCGACATGGGGGGCTCCGGGCGCCTCTCGACATACTGAAACGTGCTTCCCGCCGGGCTGCGCGCGCTGGGCGAGCGCGACTACCGCCGGTACTTCGCCGGGACGATCGTGGCGCAGACCGGGACGTGGATGCAGACGGTCACGCAGTCCTGGCTCGTGCTGGAGCTCACCGGCTCACCGTTCAAGCTCGGCCTCATCGCCACGCTGCAGTCCGGGCCGATTCTCCTGCTCTCGATCTTCACGGGCGTGCTCGCCGATCGCATCACCCGCCGCACGGTGCTCTTCGTCACGCAGGCGACGCAGGCCTGCCTGGCCGTGACCCTCGGCCTGCTGGCCTGGAGCGGGCACGTGCGGTACTGGCACGTGGCGGTGGTGGCGGTGCTGTGGGGCATCATGACGGCGACCGATCAACCGGCGCGGCAATCGATGGTGATGGAGCTGGTCGGCCGCCGGCACGTCACGAGCGCGGTCGGCCTCAACTCCGCGTCCTTCAACGGCGCGCGCATCATCGGCCCCGCCCTGGCCGGCGTGCTGATCGCGCGCGTGGGCCTCTTCCCCGGCTTCTTCCTGAACGCGCTGGCCTTCCTCTTCTCGATCGCCATGCTCGCCCGGATCCCGGGGCGCCGGCCGGTTCCGCGGATGACGGAAGCCACCTTCGTCGACGACATGCTCGAGGGCATCGTCTACGCGCTCCGCACACCGGCCGTGCGCTTCGTCCTGGGGCTGCAGATCATCCTGAGCTTCTCGGTGTTCAACTTCAGCGTCTACGTCCCGCTGCTCGCGCGCGACGTGCTGGGCATGGGCGCCGAGGGCTTCGGCCTGCTGATGACCTGTCTCGGGGTCGGCGCGCTCGCCGCCGGACTCTCGCTGGGCGGGATGAGCGTGCTGCCGCCGGCCACGATCGCCGGTGCGCTGGGGCTGGCGTGCGGAGGGCTGGTCGGGCTGTCCTTCACCCGCGTCCTGTGGGTCGCCGCGCTCCTGCTCGTGGTCACGGGCTTCTCGGGCACGATGGTGATGGCCGGCTGCAACACGTCGCTGCAGCTCGGCGCCCCCGACGCGCTCCGCGGCCGCGTGATGAGCCTCTACACGCTCCTGTCGGGCGGCATCTTCCCGCTCGGCGCCTTCTGGGTGGGCTTCGTCTCCGAGCACTGGGGCGTCTCCCGCGCGTTCCTGATCAACGGCGCCGCGGGCATCGTCGCCGTCGGCGCGCTCTCCCTCTGGAGGCGCGCGCGGGCGCGGAACTGAGATTCAGGCAGACAAAATCCTGTCGTAGCGGCCGTACTCGTGGGCGGCGTCCATGAACCACTGGACGCAGTTCGGATCGGCCTGGGGCGGCAGCTCGCACGAGGTCGAGAGCACGAAGCGCGAGCGCTTGCCGACGGTGTCGATGCAGCGGCGGACCTCGGCCTCGATCTCCGCCCTGGTCGCCCGCTCGAAGATCGTCACGTCGACGTTGCCGATGGCGACCACGCCCCGCTCGTTGCCAAGCGTGACGAGCTTGTCGAGCTGGTCGACGTGGAGCGCCGGGTCGGCCTGCTGATCGAGGTCGATCGTGATGGCCACGAAGCCGACGTCGACCAGGTCCTCGTGGATCTGGTGCGTCGTGCCGCAGATGTGGATGGTGGTGCCGACCTTCTTGGCCTTGAAGTAGTCCACCAGCTGCTTGTGGTAGGGCTTGATGAATTCCCGGTACGTCTCGGGGCCCACCAGGGAGCACGACGCCGTCGGATCCGAGTAGCTGAGGCCGATCTTGGTCCCCAGCACGGCATCGCCCACCCGCTTGGCGTACTCGGTGGCGAAGCCCATCAGCTCGTGGACGAACTGGGGGTCGTCGATCGTGTCGAGGCACAGCAGCTCGGGGTTGCGCATGAGCATCGCGATGGTCCACGGGCCGACGTTGACGGAGCCGAGCGGGCTCGGGACCTTGGCGCTGGAGAGCGCCTCGCACTGCTCGAGGAACGCGGGCAGCCGCCCGTCCTTGCGTGGATCCGGGATCTCCAGCCTCGCGAGCTTGCCCTTGTCGTCCTGCAGCACGTGGCGGTCGATCGAGGGCACGACGTAATCCGAGTACTTCACGTGGCAGCCGATCGCTTCTGCTTCTTTGGCGAGATCGTTGAACGCGATCATGATGTCCGGCTTGTACCGCTCGTAGTAATTGAGCATGGCCTTCACGGCCTTCTTGGGCTCCGTGCAGTACTCCTCGATGGACAGCCCGTCGAGACATCCGGCGAACGAGCCGGCGATGGGATAGGCGGGAACACGGTCCGCGAACTGGCCCTTGTAGGCCGCGACCACCCTGTCGCGCGGACTGACGGTCGGTGATGTCTCCATGACGATCTCCTACGGCAGGGGACGAGCCCCCGCCCTACGACAGCATTGGACGGAACGCGTTCAGCGTGTAGTCGATCTCTTCAGGGCTGAGGTTGGCGCGGAGGAAGACCACGCCGAGATCGGCGCCCGCGGCCAGCCAGCGCGCCATCCGCTCGCGCGCTTCGGCGGGCGTGCCATGGACCACGAGCTGCTCCAGGAGCTCGTCGGCCTTCGCGGGCACCGCCCCCGTGAACTTCGGGCTGTTCGCCGCCATCACGGCCTCCACCGCAGCGCCGAAGCCGTGACGCACGAGCGTCTGGCGATAGAGCGTCCCCATCGTCGTGAGATAAAACGCGACGAACCAGGCGGCGCCCTCGCGCGCCGTCGCGGAATCGTCGGAGACGACGGTGGGAATCGTCGCCCACACGGCGAGCTTCCGATGCGGATCGCCGCCGCGCGCGGCGCCCTCGCGCATGAGCGCGATGCCGTCGCCCAGGCGGTCCCGCGCGTAGAAGAACGGCAGCCACCCGTCGGCGACCTCGCCCGCTACCCGCACCGACACGTCGGCGAGCGCGGCGAGATAGATCGGCACGTCGGGCGCCGGCGGGACGTTGAGCTTGAGCGGCCGCGCGGCGGTCGTCACGGCGAGCGGAATGCGCTCGCCCCGGAGCAGCGCGCGGACCTGCGTGACGGTACGGCGCAGCTTGGCCACCGGCGTCACGAAGGGCACGTCGTGCAGCCCCTCCACGAGCTGCGCGGTGCTGGCGCCGAGGCCGAGCACGAAGCGGCCGCCGCTGACCGTGGCCAGCGTGCTCGCCGCCATCGCGAGGGTCGCCGGGCTGCGACCCCACACCGAGAGAATACCGGTCGCGAGCGTCACCCGCTGGGTCCGCGCCGCCGCCGCGGCGAGCAGCACGGTCATGTCGTAGCTCCAGGACTCGGGTAAGCCCACCACCTCGTAGCCCAGCCGGTCGGCGGCCGTGGCGAGCCCCGCGAAGACCGCGTGGCGGTTCTCGAGCGGCATGACGGACACGCCCAGACGCGCAGGGGACACGGCCGATGGCCTCCTTTCTTCAGAACGGAAATCGTGTTAACTGTCTGCCCGCATCGGACCTTACCAGAGGAGCCTCGGCATGATCAAACCCTACACCGCCGTCGGCCTCGTCCCCACCGTGCGCGGCATTCGCAAGCGGGCGGACATCAAGATCAACCTCCAGCACCTGCACCATCTGGTGAAGGCGGCGTCGTGGCTGTCGGCCCTCGACATCCCCGTCCGGCTGATCGCGTTTCCCGAGGGCGCGCTCCAGGCCTTCAACGACGAGGTGCTCGATCTCGATCACGCCACGTTCGCGCGGGAGTGCGCCATCGACATCCCGGGCGAGGAGACCGAGGAGCTGGGGAAGATCGCCCGGGAGTACAACGCGTTCATCATCGCCCAGGCCAAGGCGCGCCATCCGGACCTGAAGGACCGCTTCTTCAACGTCGGCTTCGTCATCAATCCGCGGGGCAAGGTCATCCTGAAGCACTACAAGGTCTCGCCGCTCTTCCCCGTCGAGCACTCCGTCTGCCCGCACGATGTCTACGACTGGTGGGTGGAAAAGTACGGCCGGAGCCTGCAGGCGTTCTGGCCGGTGGTCGACACCGAGATCGGCCGGCTCGGCATCATGATGGCCAACGAGGGCAGCTACCCCGAGAACGCGCGCGCCCTGGCCATGAACGGCGCCGAGGTGGTCTATCGCGCCTCGTATCCGCACCCGGCGACGGGCAACGAGATCTTCGAGATCCAGAGCCGGGCCCGCGCGCTCGACAACAACATGTACATCGTGGCCCCCAACATGGGGACGTACTACCTCTTCCCCGAGGAGACCACGCCCATCGACACCTTCGGGGGGCGGTCCTTCATCATCGACTACAAGGGACGCATCGTCGGACGCCAGGACTACGGCGCCGGGTCGACCTACGTCGGAGGCGTGGTCGACATCGAGGCGCTCCGCGACCACCGCGCCCGCGCGCAGTGGGACAACTGGATGAAGGACCTGCGCACCGAGCTCTACCAGATCCTCTACGAGCGCCCGATCTACCCGAAGAACCTCTACCTCAAGCGCGCCCCGATGAAGCACAAGGAATACCGCGACAAGGTCATCCGGCGCCAGATCAGGCTCATGCACGACCGGGGCATCTGGGTCCGTCCCGACCGGTAGCAGGCTGATGAAAAAGGCCCATCTGCTTCGTTGGCGCCCTCGGCCGCACGCTCAACGTACAGGAAGTACGCCTCGCGTGCGGCTGTCGGGCGCCGCCTCGCATCTGGACCTTTTTGATCAGCCTGCGAGTCTTTCCGCGCGTGTGTGGGTCATCTCGACTGCGGGCTCCACATGATCTGGACGTCGCTCGCCTCGATCCGGCTGTCCGCGTAGCTCTGGTACGGCAGCGCGCTGCCGGCGTAGCGCTCGGTCGTCGTGGGGCCGGTCGTCACGGTCATCGTGCCCGGAGCGGTGTACGTCGTCGGCGCCGGGCTGACGACCACGGGGCGCGTCTGGATCACGATCTCGTCACCGGGACGAAGACGCGTGAAGCCGACTCGCTCGCCGCCCACCCGCACGCCCGTGTTCGGCCCGACATAGACGACGGTGCCGTCGCTCAGCACGATCTGCTGCGTCGACGGCTCGACGCGCGAGACCGTGCCCATCAGCCACTGATTGGACGGCGCCGCCGACACGGGACCGCTCGGCACATACCCGATGGGCGTGGCGTTGCTCACGAAGACCTGCGTGCCGGGCTGCAGCGAGCTGACCGCCGGCGTCTGCTGCCAGACCATCGTCTGCCCGGTGACCCTCACCATCCGACCATCCTGGAACGTGAGGGTCTGGGTCATCGGATCGACGCGGGCGATCGTTCCGGTCACGTTGACCGGGGCCGGCACGGGCGGCGGCGGCGCCACCTGGGTCTGCTGAGTCTGCTGAGTCACGGTGGTCACCGTGGTCGCGGTGGTGCCCGGCTGGAGCATGACGAGCGTCGTCCCGGGTCTGACGGTCTCCAGCATCACCGGCTGCCCATTGATCAGGAGCGTCGATCCCGCCTTCAGCTGGACGATGCGTCCGTCCGTGAAGTAGACCGTGCGCGTGGCCGGATCGATCGAGCTCACCACGCCCCGGATCTCGTTCTGCGCCCACGCGCTCGTCGCCACGAGGACCAGGAGGGCCGCGCACAGCATCGGTGCGATTCGATGAAACATGAGCGCACTCCTTCAGGCCAGAGACTTTCGCGGCGGCGCGCGACCGTCCTCGGAAGACGACCGGGCGTGCCACGATGCGGCATTGATGGGATGCAACCGCGCCGCCAACGAGGACGCCGTGACGGCGGCCCTCACCAGCCCCGACCGCTGAGCTTCATGACCGCGACGACGAGGGCGATCGTGACGGTGACCACCACCCAGACGGAGCCCTTGGGAAAGCCGAGGAGCTCGACCATCCCGACGGCGATCCCGCCGACGATGACGATGCCGCCGGCCAGCACCAGGCCGATCTGCGACCGCCGGCGCCTCATCGAAGCGCGCCGAGCGGATGGCCCGATCGGAGCACGGACGTCGCCTCCGCGACCACGCGTTCGATATCGCGACGCGCAAGCGCTCCGACGTTCACGACGAGCGTGCGCGCCTGCGGTGCCCACGGCCGCCACGCGAGGTTCGCCTCGGTGAACAGCGCGACCGTGGGGGCGCCCACCGCCGCGGCGAGGTGGGTCACCCCGGAGTCGGTGCCGATCCACAGCGCGACGTGCGCGAGCGCGCCGGCGAGCGTCGGGAGCGGCACCTTGGTGAGCGTGAGCGCGGGGACGCGCAGGGCGGCACGCAGCGCGGCGACGGCGTCATGATCGGCCGGGCCGTCGTGAACGACGACGTCCAGGTCCGCGCTCTCCACCAGCGCGTCGGTGACCGCCGCGAATCCCTCGGGCGACCAGCGCTTCGTGACGCCGCCCGCGCCGGGATGGATCGCCAGCAGCCGGCGCTCGCCGGCCCAGCCCGCCGCGGTCAGCGCGCGACGGCCTTCCGCGTCGAGCGCTGACGGCAGGGACACCGGGGAGCACGCGTGGCCGGTCGCCGCCTCCGCGCCGCTCGTCAGCGGATCAGTCGACGCCAGGAGGTGCCGCCAGACGGCCGTGGCGGGCGGCGGCCTCGTGGACGAGATCACGCCATCCGGCGCGAGGGCGCGGAGTCCTCTTGCGAACGTCGTGTCAGCGGCGCCGAACCAGGACACGACGCGCGCGTCGGTGACGAGGGTCCGAAGACGCTCGGGCGGGTCGTCGTTCGCGAACAGCGCTTCGAGGCCCAGCGTGTCGAACGCCACGTCCCGGTCCACGACCGCCAGCCCGGTCAGGAAGGCGCCGATGCGGGGCTGCGCGGCGAGCACCACCTCGTCCGCCGGAGCGCGGGCGCGGAGCGCGCGCAGCGCCGGGACGGCCAGCAGCACGTCCCCCAGCGCGCCAGGGTGGAAGACGACGGTACGCCGCACGTCAGGCCCGCAGCAGCGTGAGGACCGTGTCGTGCAGGCGTCCGTTGGTGGCAAGCGCCGTGCCCGTGTAGATCGTGGGGCGCCCCGTGAAGTCGGTGAAGCGGCCGCCGGCTTCCTCCACGAGGATCTTGCACGGTGCGAGATCCCAGGGCTTGAGGTCCGCCTCGAGGTAGATCTCGGCCTTGCCCGCCGCCACCAGCGGATAGCCCAGGTAGTCGCCGAACCCGCGCTGGCGATCGGTCGCATCGACCAGCCGGAGGAAGCCGTCCCAGTAGCCCGTCTTGCGCAGGAGGTTGAGCCCGGCATGCACCAGGTACGCAGGGCGGAGATCACCGAGATCCGAGACGTGGATGGGCTCGCCGTTGTGATGGGCGCCGCCGCCCCGCCGCGCCGTGTAGAGGTCGCCGGTCACCGGGTTGTGGATGACGCCGGCGACGACCTCCCCCGCGTCCTCGAGCGCGATCAGCGTGGCCCAGATGGGGATGCGGCGAACGAAGTTCTTCGTGCCGTCGATGGGGTCGATGATCCACCGTCGCTCGGCACTGCCCTGCGCGCCGAACTCCTCGCCGAGGACGCCGACGTCGGGGAAGGCCCGGCCGAGCACCGCGATGATCGCCTGCTCCGCCTCGCGGTCGGCCTGGGTCACCGGGGTGAGGTCGGGCTTCATCGTGACGTCGAACGCGCCGTGGTAATAGCCGAGCGCAATCTTGCCCGCGGCGCGCGCCGCGTCCACGGCCGCGGCCAGGGCCCGGTCGAGGGCGGTCGGGGTTACCCCTCCCACTCGCCGCGCTCCTCGAGCACCGCCTTGAACACGTCGAGCGCGTCGACGACGACGGGCATCCCGCCGTACGTGACTTGTTGAAAGATTACCTCGGCGACTTGCTGGCGCGTGGCGCCGACGTTCAGCGCGGCGTGCACGTGCGCGCGCAGCTCGTGCGGGCGATGCAGCACGGTCAGGGAGGCCACCGCGCACAGCTCGCGCTGGACCTGCGAGATCACCTCGCGGCTGTACAGCGTGCCCGTGAAGAACATCGACAGCTCGCGGGCGAGGTCCTTGTCGAACTTCTTCCACGTCTCGAAGCCGGTGCCGCCCTTGAGCGAGTGGAAGAGCTTCTGCGCCGTTCGCTTCGTGCGTTCCCTCAGCTCGGGATCGTGGCTCACAGCCCCTCCAGGATCTTGGCCAGCGCGTCGGGGTTCGACAGCATTGACCCGTGGGCGGTGTCGAGATCGATCGGCGTGACGCCCAGACGCGCCGCATACTCCGCCGCCTTGCCGGGTGGCACGGCGACGTCGCGCAGACAGCGGATGTACGTGCGGGGGACCCGCATGGCGTAGAAGCCGCGCATGTCGACGCGTTCGGGGAGCGGTCGCCACGGCTGCGGCGTCATGCGCGCCAGGGCCTGCACCACCCGTTCGTCCCCGGCCGGGAGGTCACTCATCCATCGGCTCCACTCGAGCGCGGCCGGATACTGGATGACGCCGCCACCCGCGCATGCCAGGCCGGCGATGAGCGGCCGCCCCGCGGGCGAGATCTGCTCCTGCAGCATGTTGCCTCCGTCAGGCAGGACGACGGCCGCCAGGAAGACGAGATGGGCGATCCGGGCCGGCACCAGCTCGGCGACCTTTGGAATGACGACGCCGCCCATCGAGTGCCCGACGACGATCGCGTCGTGTACGCCCGCGCGCATCATGTCGTCGGCGACCGACCGCGCGTAGGCGCCGACCGACGCTCTCGCGCGCTCGTGAGCGCGGCGGCCGTGTCCGGGCAGGTCGACGGCGAGCGTCCGGTGTCCGGCGCGGCGGAGCAGCGGTTCGAGCCGCTCCCAGCACCAGGCGCCGTGGCTCATTCCATGAACGAGCACGATGTCTCGCGCCATGCGATTGTCCTTTCCCGTGGTACGCTCCGAAATATCCTAACAGGATGAGACGATGCTGAATCCCCACATCTTCCGAGCGTACGACGTGCGCGGACGCGTCGGCGCCGACATCAACCCCGACGTGTTTCGCCAGGTGGGCCGGGCCTTCGGGACTCTCGTCCGCCGCCGCGGCGGTCGGCGGATCGCCGTCGGGCAGGACAACCGGCTCTCCTCCGGAGAGCTCAAGGCCGGCTTCGTCGAAGGCGTGCGGGCGGCCGGTATCGACCTCGTCGACATCGGCGTCGTCACCACCCCCCTCCTCTATTTCGCCACCGCCAACTTCCAGCTCGATGGCGGCGCCAACATCACGGGCAGCCACAACCCCATCGACTACAACGGCGTGAAGATGGTTCACGCGGGTGCGGCGCCGTTGACCGAGGACGAGATCCAGGCGCTGCGCAAGCTGGTCGAGCGGAGCGACTACGAATCGGGCCAGGGCCGTCTCGAGGCGCGGGACCCGCGGCAGGACTACTACACCACGATCACCTCCATGATCCGGCTCGCGCGCCGGCTCAAGGTCGTCGTCGATGCCGGCAACGGAATCGCGGGCAGCTTCGCGCCCGAGCTCCTGCGCCGCCTCGGGTGCGAGGTGATCGAGCAGCACTGCGAGTCGGACGGAAGCTTCCCGCATCACCTGCCCGACCCCGAGGACGAGCACAACGTGGTCGACCTGCAGGAGCGCGTGGTCGCCGAGCGCGCCGACCTCGGCGTGGCTTACGATGGCGACGCCGACCGCGTCGGCATCGTGGACGAGCACGGCCGCCGCCACGAGGCCGACCTCATCCTGGTCCTGCTGGCCCGCGACCTCCTCACCCGCCACCCCGGGGCCAAGGTCGTGTTCGACGTGAAGTCGTCCCAGTCGCTGGTGGACGACATCCGCGCCCACGGGGGCGTCCCCGTGATGTGGAAGACCGGGCACTCGCACCTGAAGCGCAAGATGCGGGAGGAGCACATCCTCCTCGGCGGCGAGGTCAGCGGGCACATGTTCTTCGGGGAGAACTACTACGGCGTCGACGACGGCATCCTGGCCTCGTGCAAGATCATCGAGGTCGCGGCGCGCTCGACCGAGCCCATCTCCCGGCTCTTCGATTCCGTGCCGCACCTGCGGGCCACCCCCGAGCTGAAGGCGATGTGCCCGGACGCCGAGAAGTTTCGCGTGATCGAGGAGCTCTCACGGGAGCTCAAGCAGCGCTACGAGACGATCGATATCGACGGCGCCCGCGTCCTCTTCCCGGGAGCTGGCTGGGGCCTCGTCCGCGCCTCGAACACGAATCCCTATCTGACGCTCCGCTTCGAAGCGCACACCGATGGCGAGATCGAGGACATGAAGCGCGTCATCTACGACGCGCTCCGGCGCTATCCCTTCGTGACCCTGCCCGCGTGAGACGGGGTCAGACTTTGACTTCTAAACATCTTCCCCGGAAGGTGGCTGCCGGTAACAGACGTGCACCAAGATGTTTAGAAGTCAAAGTCTGACCCCCATCGCCGTCTTGAGGCGGTCGGGGGTGAAGGGCACGCTGCGCAGGCGCACGCCGATGGCGTCGAAGACGGCGTTGGAGATCGCGGGCGGCGGCAGCACGGCGGCCGGCTCGCCCACTCCCCACGGCGGCTCGCTCGGCCGGTTGATCAGCTCCATCACGACCTCGGGCACCTCGGGGAATCGCAGGATCGGATAGCTCGCCCAGTCCACGCTCGTCACCCGCGAGCGGTTCCACCTGAGCTCTTCCTTGAGCGTCCGCGACACGGTCTGGATGATGTTGCCCTCGATCTGCGCGCGCACGCCGTCGGGATTGATGATCTGCCCGCAATCGTGGGCGACGTAGAAGCGCGTGCAGCGAATGGCGCCCGTCTGCTTGTCGACCTCGACCTCCGCCACGCCCGCGCAGTAGGTACGACTGTTCTCGTACTTGACGTACGCGACGCCGCGGCCGCGGGCGATCTTGCCGGACTGGTCCCGCCGCGGCGAGGGGCGTTGATCCCACTTGGCGAGGTTGGCGGCCGCGCGCAGGACGGCGACGCCGCGCGGATCGCCGAGGTACCGGAGCCGGTACTCGACGGGGTCGGCCCCCGCGGCCGCCGCGCACTCGTCGATGAAGACCTCGTTGGCGTAGGTGTTCTGCATCCGGCCCGGCGTGCGGATCCACGAGGGCCGGAACGGCGTCGAGTCCAGCCGGTGCGCCACCGCCTTCTGGTTGGCGAACGGATACGACGGGTCGAGGTTGCGGTGGATGTTGCCGGGGTTGATGGCGTCCTTCTGGGGAATGCCGGCGAAGGTCGCGGCGAGCGTCCGCGGCCATTCCGTGATGTCCGCCTTGGGGACCCACAGCTCGGACTGCCAGCCGACGATGTTGCCCTGTTGATCGAGCCCCGCCGTGATCTCGACGAGCGTGGGCGGCCCCTTCGGATCCCAGCCGTGCTCGTCCTCGCGCGACCACTGCACGCGTACGGGCTTGCCGACCAGCTTGGAGACGAGCGCGGCGTCGCACGTCGCGTCCTCGTGGCCGTTGCGGCCGTAGCACCCGGCGCCGTCGAGGTACTGGACGTGGACGTCCTTGGGGTCCATCTGCAGGGTGGCCGCCACCTCGCGTCGCAACCAGTGCGGCGCCTGGGACGGTGACCAGATCTCCGCCTTGCCGCCCCTGACGTCGGCCACCGCGCAGGACGGGCCCATCGAGCCGTGGGTGTGGATGGCGAAATCGTAGGTGGCCTTGAGCTTCTTCGCGGCGCCCGCGATGGCCGCCTTCGGGTCGCCACGATCGACGGCGACGTCGTCCTTGGCGATCTTGGTCGCGCGCACGTGCTCCCAGAGCTTCGACGGCTCGGGCAGCCCGTCCCAGCTCGACCACGTGGCCTTGAGCGCCTTCGCGGCCTTCACCGCCGCCCACTCGCTGTCCGCGACGACGGCCAGGAAGCTCTCCTGACGGACGACACGCGCGCCCTTGATGGCCTTGATGGACGATTCGTCGACGCTCTGGAGCGTGGCCCCGAGCGCGGGCGGCCTCACCACGCGCGCGTGGATCATGCCGGGCACCCGGAAGTCCTGGATGTAGGTGTGGGTCCCGGTGACCTTGCCGGGAATGTCCGGGCGCGGCACGGGCTGACCGACGACCGTGTGGTCTTTGGGGTTCTTGACCGGCGCCGCCGGATCGAGCTTGAGGTTGAAGCTCTGGTCGCCGATCAGGTCCGCGTAGCCGACACGCCGCCGCGGCTCGGCGACGACGAAGACGACCCCGTCCCTGACGCCGAGATCCGCGGGCGGCTTGCCGAGCCTCTGAGCCGCCATCTCGAGCAATGCCTTTCGCGCGGTGGCCGCCGCCTGGCGAAGCTGTACGCCGGCGACCTGGATGGAGAGGCTGCCCCACGTCGGTCCCTGGTCGGGCGTGAGCGCGGTGTCCCCCTCGATCAGCTTGATCCTGTCCAGCGGGAGGTCGAGCTCTTCGGCCACCATCTGCGGCAGCGCGACCCGGATGCCGGTGCCGATGTCGACCTTCCCCGTGTACATCGTCACAGTCCCGTCCTTGTGGACCGCAAGGAAGCTGTCGACCTGATCGACGGCGACGGGCTTGCCCGGACCGCCGACCTGAGCGCGGGCGGCGGGCGCCAGGCTGAACGACACGACCAACGCACCGGTGCCGATCAGGAATTCGCGGCGGGTCGTCTCGAGCGTCGCCACGTCAGGCCCCCTTGCCCATGAGGGCGGCCGCGCGCTTGACGGCGGCGACGATGCGCTGGTGAGTCCCGCAGCGGCAGAGGTTGTTCTGCAGCGCCTGGCGGATCTCGCGCTCGGACGGGTTGCCTTGCCGGGCGCCCAGGAAGGCCGCGGTCTGCATGACCATCCCGTTGATGCAGTAGCCGCACTGCGCGGCCTGCTCGTCGATGAAGGCCTGCTGGATGGGATGCGGCTTCTGCGGCGTCCCCAGGCCTTCGAGCGTGACCACCTTGCCGGCGCCGACCTTGTTGACGGGGACGCTGCACGACCGGGCGGCCTTGCCGTCGATGAGCACGGCGCACGCGCCGCACTGCCCGAGCCCGCAGCCGAACTTGGGACCGTGGAGCTCGAGGTTGTCGCGGAGCACGTACAGCAACGGCGTGTCGGGCTCGACGTCCAGGGTGCGGGACTTTCCGTTGACGGAGAGTGTGATCATGGAGCCTCCGCTGAAGTTGGCGGGACTCTAGGGCTCCCGCGCCGGGGGTGTCAAGGCGCGGTGCGCGCGCGGGTAGTGTCTCAGTTCGAACCCTGACTGCCCGTTCGCCGGGCGGGAGAGACGGGTGGGCCTTCGGAAACCCGATCGGACCGTCTAGCCGTCCGCTTGAATGTCGGTAAACGGTACGCCGGTCACGACGTACGACGACGGGTTTCCGAAGGCCCACCCGTCTCTCCCGCCCTCCACGCGTCGCTCGGGCCGCGGAGTCGTGCATCGAAGGACGCTCGTGGAATTGACCGACGATCACGGCCGCACTCAAGCCTGTCGTAGGAAGGTTGGGGGCACGCACTCTCTTCCGGGCGCGCACGAGAGCCGCGCCACTGGAGTCGTCGATCCGACCTTGAGCACCGCGGAGAGGGCGGGCGGGGTGGGTGGGGCCTTGGGAAACCCGTCGTCGTACGTCGTGACAGGCGTACCGGCAACCGATAGGCGGGCGGTGGGCCAGACAGTCCGATCGGGTTTCCCAAGGCCCCACCCGCCCCACCCGCCCGGTGGATCGGCGGCGATTGGGTCACCATAGTTTCGAACTGAGACACTACGTGCGCGCGCGGTTCGCTCAGCCTCCCGCCGCTCTCACCAGATGCTCGCGTCCGCGCAGCATGTCGTCGAGGGAGCCGAACGCCATCATGTAGTGGCCACGGTAGCCCCCGCCCTCGATGCGGCCGAACATGCGCGTGAAGTCGATCGTGCCCTCGCCGGGGCTGAGGTGCTGCTCGTACCGCCCGTGGCTGTCGGCCAGCCGGACCTCGCCGCACCGGGCGAGATCCATGGCGTCGAGGAAGCCGTCGATGCCCTCGGGCACGAGATGGGCGTGGTTGACCGTGAAGGCCCAGCCCAGAGAGGGCGACCGGATCCGCCCGAAGTACCGGCGACACTCCTCGAGATCGTGGGCGAGATAGCGGATCTCGGCGTGCTCGGGCTCGCGGTTGAGATTTTCCAGGAGCAGGCGCGCGGCGCCCTGCTCGGCGTGGGCCGCTGTGCGCTCGAGGCGCTCGAGGCTGGCCGCGAGGCGCGCCGGGTAATCGCCGGTGAAATGGTAGCCGCCGTGGACGACGATCCACTCGGCGCCGAGGCGCCCGGCGGTGTCGATGTAGGTGCGCAGGTACTGGTCGGCGGCCGCCGCGAGGAGCGGAGACGTCTCGGCGACGTTGACGGCGGAGGCCGAGTGCAGGCCCAGGTGAATCCGGTGACGGTCACAGGTGGCGCGGACGGCGGCCACGCGGTCCGCCGTCCACGTCGTGGGCGCGTTGGGATGGTCCGGCGCGCCTTCCAGGCAGGCGTCGACGTAGTGGACGCCATGGGCGGCCGCCCAGGCCAGCCCGTCCTCCAGGCGTCGCCGCCCGCCCAGGTCCACGCCGATCCGGTCGCGCAGCGTCATGGCGAGCGTGCTCATGCCCTCACGGCCCGGATGGCGAGCCTCACGCCCCGGATCATCTGGTCGATCTCGCCATGGGAGACATTGAGCGCGGGCATGAAGCGCAGGAGATTCGGGCGCGGGGCATTCAGGAGGAGGCCCTGGCCTTGCCAGCCGGGGCACTCCTCGAGCCGTTCCCGGGCGTAGCCAACGACGTCGCCGGCGATCTCGGCCCCGAGGTCGAGCGCGCGCAGGAGCCCGAGCCCGCGCTCGTGCGCCAGCCCCAGCTCGGTCACCAGGCCACGCAGCCGCTCACCCAGGTACCGGCCCTTGTCCGCCACGGTCGGGAGGAAGCCGGGCTCGAGCAGCGCGTCCATCACCGCGCAGCCGACGGCGGTCATCAGCGGGTTGCCGTTGTAGGTCCCGCCTTGCTCACCGTGGTCGAAGACCGACACGGCCTCCTTGGCGCAGAGGACCGCCAGCGGCACGCCGGCCCCGATGCCCTTGCCAAGGGTCATGACGTCGGGCGCCTCGGCGTCGTCGCGCGCGAAGTGCTGGTACGCGAAGAGCTTGCCCGTCCGGCCCATGCCCGTCTGCACCTCGTCGACGATGAGCAGGCAGCCGCGCCTCGTGGTGAGGGCGCGCAGCGCGCGGAGAAAGTCGAGGTCCGCCAGCACCACCCCGGCCTCGCCCTGAATGGGCTCGAGCAAGACGGCGGCGGTCTCGTCCGTGATCAGGCGCTCGACCGACGCGAGCTCGTTGAGGATCGCCTTGGGAAAGCCGGGCACCTGCGGCGCGAACATGGTGTCCCAGCCCGGCTTGCCGCTCGCGGACATGGTGGCGATCGTGCGCCCGTGGAATCCCCCCTCGAACGTGATGATCTCGGACGCGCCGTTGCGGAATTTCCGGCCCCACTTGCGGGCGAGCTTGATCGCGCCCTCGTTGGCCTCGGCGCCCGAGCTGCAGAAGAACACGCGCGGGAAGGCCGAGTGGGCGGCGATCATCTCGGCCAGGTGGAGCGAGGGCTCGTTGAAATAGGCGGGGCTCGGCGTGATGAGCTGCTTGGCCTGCGCGCCGAGCGCCTCGATCACCGTCTCGGGACAGTGCCCCAGGCAGTTGACGGCCCACCCCTGGACGAAGTCGAGATACTTCTTGCCCGCGTGGTCGGTCAGCCAGGAGCCGTGGCCCTCCACGAAGACCAGGTCCGGACGCGCCGTGATCTCCATCAGGTGGTGCACGGGAAACTCGTGAAACGCCCTGGCGCTCATGCGCCGTGTCCGTATGGCGCGTCGTCGAACCGCTCCATCAAGCGCTCGGGATACCGCGGCTCGCGAAAGCCGTACTGTCGGTAGAGGCCGTGCGCGTCCCGGGTGAAGAGCGCCCACCGCCGCAGGCCCTGGAGCTCGGGGTGCGCCACGATGGCCGCCATCAGCCGCTTGCCGACGCCCCGCCCCTGGTGGGATTCGAGCACGAACACGTCGGAGAGGTAGGCGAAGGTGGCGCGATCGCTGATGACCCGGGCGAACCCGACCTGGCGATCGCCCTCGAAGGCGCCGAAGCACAGGGACCGCTCCATCGCCCGGACCACCACGTCGCGGGGGATGCCCCGGGCCCAGTACGACGTCGTGAGAAAGCCGTGGACGACGTCCAGGTCGAACCGGGACGTATCGGTCGTGACCACGAGGTCGTGCACGCCGGTGTCGATCATGCGCCCACCTCCGAGGTTGTCTGGCCGACCGACGTCGTGAGCCGCCGCGCCAGGGTCCGCGCGTCTCGCTCGCTGCGCGTCGCGACGAAGACGGTGTCGTCCCCGGCCACGGTGCCGACGACGGCGGCCAGGGACGCCTCGTCAAGCGCGCGCGCCACCGGCTGCGCCCCCGCCGGCGGCGTCCTCACCACCACGAGGGATCCCGCCGCCTGCACGGACAGCGCGAGACCTCGCAGCGTCCGATCCAGCTTGGCCCGGCCCGCCGCGGCGGGCGCGAACTGCCGGACGTTCACGTCCGGCGCGACGTAGCCGCGCGGCGTCTTGGCCAGCCCCAGCTCGCGGACGTCGCGCGACAGCGTGGGCTGGGCGACCACGAATCCGCGCCGCCGCAGGCTCTGGCGAAGCTCTCCCTGCGAGCGGATCAGCCGGGATCGGACGAGCTGCAGGATCGCCTCCCGGCGCTGGGCGGAGCCCGCCTCTGAATATTGATTCATGGTCAATGATTATTATTCATCCGGGAGTGGGTGTCAAGGCACGGCGAGCGCCCGTAGTGTCTCAGTTCGAAACTGTGGCGACCCAATCGTCGCCGATCCACCGGGCGGGTGGGGCGGGTGGGGCCTTGGGAAACCCGATCGGACTGTCTGGCCCACCGCCCGCCTGTCGGTTGCCGGTACGCCTGTCCCGACGTACGACGACGGGTTTCCCAAGGCCCCACCCACCCCG
>WNGF01001419.1_pt1 | contig 36877 bp, 33 predicted proteins | sample 5400641 | NCBI WGS metagenome assembly WNGF01 (sample SAMN13153371, study PRJNA577476) | soil metagenome | isolation source: 80 cm soil or saprolite under grassland replicate 2 | place: USA:California | collected 2016-06-15 | reverse complement strand
GCACCTACCTCTACGGGCGCCGGATGTACGAGGTGATGGTCTACTGGGAAACCGCGCCCGACCTCGCCGACCAGCCGCCCTTCGTGCAGGACTTCGCGGAGATCTGGCAGGCGGCCGACAAGATCGTGTACTCCAAGACGCTGGAGACGGTGTCCAGCGCCAGGACGCGGATCGAGCGAGACTTCGACCCTGAAGCTGTCCGGCAGCTGAAAGCACAAGCGGGACGTGACATCACCGTGGGCGGTCCCGACCTCGCCGCCCAGGCGATCAAGGCCGGGTTGGTCGACGAATACCACCTGTTCGTCACGCCCATCGTGGTGGGAGGCGGCAAACAGTCCCTCCCCAACGATGTCCGAGTGAAGCTCGAACTGCTGGACGAACGCCGTTTCGCCAACGGCGTGGTTCACCTCCACTACCGCACCAGGAAGTGAGCAGGCTGCAGCTGCGCCCAGCCAGCGCTTAGAAGCGGTTTCAGAATGAGTTCTGGAGACGTCGCCACCGGGTCAGCGAGCAGCTGAGCAGCGACACTGGCGCTCGTGGCGGACGACGTGGCGCTTGAAGGCGCGCGGTCGGCGAAGGCCCTCGACGACGTAGCGGTTCGCGACCCGGGCCATGCTCGTCCGCGCGACCTGCGGCGAGCAATGTTGGGCCTTTGGTCGAGGTGGCGCGGCTCGCCGAGCTTCGCGCACGATGTGGGGCCGCGTATGGCAGTCTCAGGTCGGTGGTTCCTGAGTCGCAGCTCGTGTCGACCGAGCACGGACTTGTCCCGAAGGGGCAGGGCTGGTTCGTCCTCAATGCGCGCGAGACGCAGTGGTGGGAACGCAAAGGTCGCGGCGTCCTCTGCGAGTTCGAGGGCGCAGGCTTCGAGGACGCGGCCGATTTCTTGCAGCTCGGGATCAATGTCACCGTTCTCGCGCCGGGCGAGCCGATGGCGATGTACCACTGGGAGGCAGATCAGGAGGACTTCCTTGTGCTCTCTGGGGAGGCGCTGGCCATCGTCGAAGGTGAGGAGCGCCCGCTCCGTCAGTGGGACTTCGTGCACTGCCCTCCCGGGACGAGCCATGTGATCATCGGCGCCGGAGAAGGGCCGTGCTTGGTACTTGCGGTCGGCGCCCGCGACCGCTCGATGGGGCCCGACTGGGGCGCCTACACCGTGGACGAAGCCGCGCAACGCCATGGCGCCGGCGTCGAGCGGGAAACAACCGACGCGGACGAGGCGTATGCCCGATTCCCCAGAAGCGAACTAACCCGATACCGCGAGGGCTGGCTTCCCGAATAGACGCCAGAGAGAACGGGACGTGCCGGGGAGAACGGGCCCGCCCGGCATGCCGGTCGGGCCCTCCACTCAAGGGGGAACCTCCGGTTCCCCCTTGAGACCCCCTCCCTTGTAACCGGCATCCCCGGCTACGCCGGGTCAGCCTCTTCAACGGCGGCCACAGACTCAACAACACTTCTAGGAAGGGGGAGCTCGAGGGGGAAACGGAGAGACCGGGACGCGCCGGCAAAGCCGGCACGTCCCTCCTTCAAAGGGGAACCTGCGGTGCGGTTCCCCCTTGAGACCCCCTCCCTTGTGACCGGGCCTCCCCGGCTAAGCCGGGTCAGCCCTCCTCAAAGGAGGCCACAGACTCACCAACACTTCTAGGAAGGGGGAGCTCGAGGGGGAAACGGAGAGACCGGGACGCGCCGGCAAAGCCGGCACGTCCCTCCTTCAAAGGGGGAAGATGGAGCAGTGCCGCGGCTTTGCCGCGACACTGCGTTCTCCGTTACGTTTCCCTGGATGGCTGCCGAGACCGCCCTCGTCGAGAGCGTTGCGCGCCTGTTCCTGTTCGCGGATCTGGACCGCGTGGAGCTGGAAACGCTCCTGCCGCGGATGCGCGAGGTCTCGTTCGACGAGGGTGAGTGGGTCGTTCGCCGCGGCCAGACCGACGTCGGTCTGCACGTGATCGTCGACGGCGAGGCGGGCGTCGTCCTCCACGACGAGGAGCTGGCGGTGCTTCCAAAGGGGAGCTTCTTCGGGGAGATCTCGGCGCTGCTCGGCGAGCCGACGGTGGCCGACGTGGTCGCCCGCGCGCCGCTGCGCTGCCTGTTCGTGCCGGCGGAGGAGGTCACGAACTTCCTGCTCTCGAGCCCGGGCGTGATGCTGAGGATGCTCGAGACCGAGGCTCGCCGGTTGCGCACGACCGACGAGCTCCGCACCTGATTTGACGACGCGCGAGCTTCAGACGGTCGGCTGGCGCACGACGGCACCGTCGATGGACTACCTCCCGATCGCCGAGCACGGGATCATCGGCGACCTGCACTCGATCGCCCTCGTCGGCACGGACGGGCGCATCGACTGGTACTGCTGCCCGCGCTTCGACTCGCCCAGCGTCTTCGGGGCGATTCTCGACCGCAACAAGGGCGGCCTCTACCGAATCTCGCCGGCGGCCGACGACTGGGTGCCGAAGCAGCTCTACCTCCCCGACACGAACGTCCTGATCACCCGCTTCCTCACGCCCGGCGGCGTGGGGGAGGTGCAAGACTTCATGCCGATCGGAAGCGGCGCCTCCGTGCATCGCCACCGGCTGATCCGCCGTGTGCTCGGGGTGCGCGGCGAGATGCGCTTCCAGATCTCCGTCCAGCCGCGCTTCGACTACGGGCGGGAGTCCCACGAGACCGTCTTCCACGAAGCGGGCGTGCTCTTCCGGTCTCCATCGCTCTCGCTGGCGCTCGAGACGCGGATCCCGCTTGACTTCCAGGACGACGGCGCCTTCGGTGAGTTCACGCTCCGCGCGGGGGAGACGGCGACGTTCGTGCTGGAACAGGTGCCCGAGACCTACGTGCCGCGCAAGTACTCGGAAGCCGAGACGCGGCAGGCGTTCGAGGAGACGGTCGAGTACTGGCGCCGCTGGCTGGCCCAGTGCCGCTACCAGGGGCGCTGGCGGGAGATCCTCTACCGCTCGGCGCTGACGCTGAAGCTGATGACGTACCGCCCGACCGGCGCGATCGTCGCCGCGCCGACGACGAGCCTCCCCGAGCACATCGGCGGCGTGCGGAACTACGACTACCGCTACACGTGGATCCGGGATGCGGCCTTCTCGCTGTATGCCCTCCTCCGGCTCGGATTCACCGAGGAGGCGACGGCGTTCATGGACTGGCTGACGGAGCGGTTCCGCGAGCCGCGGCCGGCCGAGGCCGGTCCGCTCCAGATCATGTACGGGATCGACGGCCGCGGAGAGCTCGAGGAGGAGATTTTGGAGCACCTCGAGGGCTACCGCGGCTCACGCCCCGTCCGGATCGGCAACGCCGCTGCAGACCAGCTCCAGCTCGACATCTACGGCGAGCTGATCGACTCGGTCTACATCTACAACAACCACGCTTCCCCGATCGCGCACGCTTCCTGGATGGACCTGACCCGGATCGTCGACTGGGTCTGCGACAACTGGGACCAGGCCGACGAGGGGATCTGGGAGGTGCGCGGCGGCCGTCAGAACTTCACCTACTCGCGGCTGATGTCCTGGGTGGCGATCGAGCGGGCCATCAGGATCGCGATCCAGCGGGGCCTGCCCTCGGAGCTCTCGCGCTGGCGCGCAGCACGCGATTCCATCTACCACCAGATCATGGCCAAGGGCTGGAACGGGGAGAAGCAGGCGTTCGTCCAGCACTACGACACCGACACGCTCGATGCGGGCGTGCTCCTGATGCCGCTCGTCAAGTTCATCGCGCCGACCGATCCGCAGTGGCTCACGACCCTCGACGCCATCACGGAGTCGCTGGTCTCGGACAGTCTCGTCTATCGCTACGACGTCGGGATGTCTCCGGACGGCCTCGAGGGCGAGGAGGGCACGTTCTCGATCTGCACCTTCTGGTACGTCGAGGCGCTCGCGCGCGCCGGTCGGCTGGAGGAGGCGCGCCTGGCCTTCGAGAAGATGCTGACGTACGCGAACCACCTCGGTCTCTACGCCGAGGAGATCGGTCAGACGGGCGAGGCGCTCGGAAACTTCCCGCAGGCGTTCACCCACCTCGCGCTGATCAGCGCCGGCCACTTCCTCGACCGGGCGTTGAGCAGCCGCCAGACCTCCATCGGCGGCTGAAGACGAGCTCGTAGCGTCCTTCGCCGGGCGTTCAGAAGACCGGCAAGGCGTCTGCCAGGGACGCGACGGCGAGCGCGCTCATCGTCGCTGCCGCGCGCGGGAGCTCGGCGTCGATCTTGAGAATCTTGTTGCCCCGCGCGATGTTCCGGCCCACGGCTCTCAAGGCGATGTTGCGCATTCGGTAGGCGATCGCGCCGTCCACGAGGCTCATCCGGGCGACCCTGGCCGAATCCTTGGTGAATTTCGTCGTGCGCGGGATTCGCTCCTGCTCGTAGCGACGCAGCGCGACCGGGACGTCGTGCTCGGTTGCGAGACAGCGCGCGAGAACGAGAGCGTCCTCGATCCCCTGGCAGGCGCCCTGCCCCATGTTGAACGTCATCGGGTGGGCCGCGTCGCCGGCGAGTGTGATCCTGCCCTCTCCCCAGCTCTCGGCAGGGGGGCGGTCGTAGATGTCCGTCTGGTGGATCTCGTCTTCTCGCATCCCTTCGATCAGCTTGGGCACCTCGGGCGACCAGTCGCCGAACCGCTCGAGCAGTTTTTCCTTCCGGGCGCCGTGCTCGACGTGCTCCCTTTCGGGCCCGGGCCACCAGCCGAATGGGTAGACGACTCCCGGCGCGACGTGGTACATGCCGATGCATGCTCCGCGCCCCCAGAGCATGCGAAAGACGCCGCGCGGCAGCGGGTCGTCGCCGCTGACGGGGACGAGGCAGCGCACAACGCTGAAGTCCGCATAACGCGGCGGCTCGTCCCCCAACGTTTGCGCTCGAATGGTGGAGCGCAGGCCGTCCGCGCCGACCACTACGTCACTCCGAGCGGAGGTCCCGTCATCGAACAAGGCGGTCGCTGCAGACTCGTCCTGCTCGTAACCCACGCACGTCTTGCCGCAGACAACCGCCTCAGCCGGCAGCGCGTCGACGAGCAGCTCGTGAAGCGCCTTCCGGGTAACTCCGAACTGCGCCTCGCCTTCAGGGACGCCCCAGTGCGACAGCAGCTTCCCATTCCAGCTTCGGAACTCAAAACGCTCGAGCGGCGCGCCCACATCCTGAAGACGATCGAGGAGGCCGAGCCGGCGCAGTACGCGAGTGGCGTTGAAAGCGAGCCCGAGACCTGCCCCGATCTGGGCAGCGGCGACGTCGTCCACGCGGTCGTAAACGGTCGCCTCGAGTCCTGCCTCGTGCAAGGCGACCGCGGCGGTCAACCCCACGACCCCCCCGCCGACGATTGCGACCGCCATGTGCTAACTCTCACGTCCGGCAGGCCTCTTGTCAAGGTCGGCCGGCCACTTCCTCGACCACGCGGCCGGGGGCCGACCTGGTCGCGGAAACGACCTGGACTCGCGGGCCGATCGGTGGCAGACTCCGAATCGTGACCGGGCTGGAGTGGGCGGAGCTTTCGAACCTGATCCTGATCGGGCTCCTGGCCGGGAACGACGTCGCCGTCTGGGCGGTCGTGCACCCCGCGCTCGACTCGATCCCCGTGACGCAGAGCTTCGGCGCCGAGCGGGCGATGCTGCTCCGCTACAAGACGATCATCCCGCTCCTGATCCTGTTGATCCTCGTCTCGGGCAGCGTGGTCGCCGCCCTCGACGACCTCTGGTCAACGCGCTTCTGGCTCGCCGTCTCCGGGACCGTCGCGATCTTTCTCTGGCAGTTGATCGTCCTGTCGCTCTACCCGCTCAACGTCAAGGTGATGGAGGCTCCGGCAGACGAGGTTCCGGACCCCGAAGAATGGCGCCGGATGCGCAGGAAGTGGTACCAGCGGCACACGGTCCGGACCGTGCTCTCGGTCGGCGGCCTGGCGGTCTTCATCTTGAGCGCGCTGCGCATCTAGCCGCACGCGACGCGCTGCGCCACGGAGCGCTCTCGCGTTCGTCCTGAGCGTGCTGTTCGCCGACCGGGCTAGCTACGGCTAGCCGGCGTGCGAGGCGCTGCGCACCCCGCGAAGGGCCCACACGGTAGCGAGCACGAGCATGCCGACGAGCGCGCCGAACGCCCACAGCACGTCCTTCGGATGCCCGGTGATGAAGCCGCGCCCCGCTTCCAGTATGCGCGTGAACGGATTGAAGACGGCGACGGAGTGCAGCCATCCGGTGAGCTCGTTGAGCGGGACGAAGACCGGGGCGAGGAACAAGACCAGGAACAACGGCAGGAACATTCCGCCGGCAGCCGCGAAGGATCGTACGTGCATGGCCACCCCAGTCGACCACAACGTGGCCACGATGTTCAGCAGGGCAGCGAGGCCGAAGAGGCCGACGATTTCCAGTGCGCTTCCGTGCATACGCGCCCCGAAGGCGAATGCGATCGGCGTGAGCACTGCGACGGCGATCGCGCCGCGGGCGAGCATGGCGAGGACGTACCCGGCGATGATCGCCGCGCGGTTCGTCGCAGTCGTCATCAGCCGATCCATGAAACCGCTCTCGAAGTCCTCGGCCATCGCAAACCCGCCCATTGCGCCTGTGAATCCGGCCGACTGCATCAGGGCGAAGACGTATTGGAACGCCGTGTAGTCCTTGGTTCCGAAGCCTGGAAGGTTGGTGAGGTTCGAAAGTGACCCGGCGAAGGCGATCAGGAAGAAGATAGGCAGCAGCAGAGCGGGCACCAGCAGGGTGAGGCTGCGCAACAGAACCCGAAGGTTCCGCCAGGCGACATAGCGGGCGATCGACCAGAACGTTGCGTGTTTCACGTCCGCACCAACCTCCCTTGCAGCGACATGGCGGAGGCGGCGACCATGACGATCAGAAGGCCAACAGCGAATGCAAAGCCGAGGGCGAGGGCTTGTTTGTCCCACCCTGTCACGAGGACGCTGCGCATCCCCTCGACGAGATATGAGAGCGGGTTGACGGTCGTGATCCACTTGAACCAGTCGGCCGTGATCAGGTTGCGCGGGAAATTGACGGAGGACAGGAACAAGAACACGGTCATCACCGGTGCGATTGCCTGGACGGCCTGGCCCGATCCCGTCCGGAGCCCCACGAAGAGCCCGAAGGCGCCGAATGCGGCTACCGCGGTCAGAAACAGAAGCACGAGAACGACGGCTCCAAGCGGGCCCGCTTCGAACCGCGCGCCCGCTGCGAGTCCGACCCCGAGGAAAAGGGCAGCCTGCAGTAGCCCGAGTGCCACGGAGCCGGCCAGTTGGGCGGCAACCAGGGCGAACCCCTTCATCGGCGTCAGCGCCAGGCGATTGATGAAACCGTGCTCGATGTCCGTCGCGATCGCCTGGCCGGTGGTCGCGACTGTCCCCATCGCTCCGTTCGCGAATGCGAGCGTGAGCGTGAACGTCCAGATGGTGTGCGTCGGAAAGCCCTTCACGTGCGTTGCTTTCTCGAGGCCTGCCGAGACCACCACGAAGAGGATCAGCGGCACGGCGACGGCCGGGATGACGCTTCCCGGGTCGCGGAACGTTCGGATTATCGAGCGACGGGAGAGGAGCTTGAGCTGCGTCGCAAAGGAGGCCCTCATGCGCCGGGGCCGGTCACGAGGCTCGGCGCCTTCGGCGGTCCGACCTCGATCGCGCTCGTTCCGAGCGCGATGACGTCACCCGGCGCGAGAAGCGTCGGGAGCTCGATCCGCTTGCCGTTCACCCACGTCCCGTTCAGCGACTGCATGTCGTCGATCACGAGCGAGCCGTCGACGACCCGGATGACGCAGTGGCGGCGCGAGATCTCGGGATCGGCGATCACGAGGTCTCCTTCGCGGCCGATAACGAGCTTGTCCTCGATCTGAACCTGCTTGCCGGCGAGCGGGCCCTTGGTGACGGCGAGCGTCGGAGTCCCTGCCTTGGCCAGTTCCTTTGCCTCCTGCAGATGCCGTTCGGCCATCCACTCCTTGAGCATCGCCGTCGGCAGGCGCTCGATCTTGCTGCGGCCGGCGGCTGCCATCCGCAGATCGACCTCGGGCGCCGGCGCCTCCAACTCGGGCGCGGCTTCGGCTTCTTCGGGCTCTGCGCCTGCCGCGGCGCCTTCGAGCTTGCGCCCTGTTTTGGCCAGGAACACGTCGTCCAGCGAGGGGGAGTGAAGCGAAAGGTCAGAGATCGAGATGCCGGCCTGGTCGAGCGCTCGCACGACGTCGGCCACGGCTCCCCCGCGGTCGCGGAGGCGGACCGCGATGGTTCCCGGAGCATCCGCCGAGCCCCCTGTGACCTCGCCGAAGCGCGCGAGCGACGCCTCGATCCGGGGCTTGTCGCTCTGCTGCGCCGGCACGATCTCGAGCGTCGAACCGCCGATCTGCGCCTTCAGCTCCGCCGGAGTCCCCTCGGCGACGATGCGTCCCTTCTCGATGATTCCGACCCGGCGTGCGAGCACGTCGGCTTCCTCCAGGTACTGCGTGGTGAGGAAGATCGTCACGCCCTCGTCGTTGGCCAGCCGCCGCACCTCCTCCCACAGGGCGGTCCGGCTCTGTGGATCGAGCCCGGTCGTCGGCTCGTCGAGGAAGATGATGCTCGGCTTGTGAACGAGCGCCAGCGCGAGGTCCAGGCGTCGCCGCATGCCGCCGGAGTACGTCGCGATCTTGCGATCGGCCGCGCCTGTCAGCCCGACGCGCGCGAGCAGCTCGTCGCCGCGCTCCTTCGCCTCGCGTTTCGGGAAGCCCTGGAGCCCCGCCTGCAGGAAGAGGTGCTCCCGTCCGGTCAGCAGCGGATCGAGGGCGGCTTCCTGCAGGGCGACGCCGATGATCGTCCGCACCTGGTCGCCCTCGCGGGCGATGTCGAAGCCGCCGACCGTTGCGCGCCCGGCGCTCGGCGGCAGCAGCGTGACCAGCATCTTCACGGTCGTGCTCTTCCCGGCGCCGTTCGGGCCGAGGAAACCGTAGATCTCTCCCTCCTCGACGTAGAGGTCGATGCCGTCGACCGCGCGCGGTCCCTTCTTGTACTCCCTGACGAGACCCTCGACCTCGATCGCGTTCTCTGCCATCGCCTCCGCCTCTCCTTGTGCCCGGGGCCCGTAGCCTCGCGCGCCTTGGCCCCGGAGTCAAGCTCTTGACGGCGCCTCGTGCATAGACCAGACTCGTGTCACGTGGCCATCGACTTCCACGCGCACCTCGCCCGCGAGGATCCCGAGGCGCCCCCGTTCATGCGCGACCTGTTCGACGTGGAGGGCTATGTCGAGAAGCAGGCCGACGCTGGAATCGAGCGCACGGTCCTCTCCTATGCCCTCGAGGACGAGGGCGAGCAGCTCGACGACGTCAAGGCCGAGCACGACTTCCTCGCCGGTCTGCTCGAGCGCTACCCCGGCCGGTTCGCCGCGCTCGCGGCCGTCGACCCGTTCGGCGGCCCCGACTGGCTGGCCGAGGGCGACCGGGCGCTCGAGCTCGGCTTCTCCGGCTTCTGCTTCCCGACCAGCCGGGCAGGCCGGTACCTGGACGCGAGCCAGGCCGCCGACGCGTTCGCGCTTGCGGAAGAGCGCGGCGTCGTGATCTTTCTTCATCCCTCCGCCGCGCCGATCGAGCCCGAGCGCGCCGGGCACCGGCTTGTCACCGCCTGGGTCGGGCGTCCCTACGACACGGGCATCTGCCTGTCGCGGATGCTGCTCGCCGACACGCTGTCCGCCTACCCGAACATGCGGATGGTCGTCGCCCACTCGGGCGGCACGCTGCCGATGCTGCTCGGGCGGCTCGACCACGTCTACGCAGGCATGAAGCGGATGTCGGGTTTCGCCGGCGGAGGCCCTCCGGGTGGGGGGCCGCCCGGCGGGGGGCCGCCCAAAGGCCCACCGGGCGCGGCCGTCTCCGAGGAAGCCGCGATTCAGGGGTCGTTCGAGGGCCCACCGCCGACGGAGCGGCTTGGCCAGCTGTATCTCGACACGGCCAGCTACCACCCGGCCGCGATCGCCGGTGCCATCGGGGCAGTCGGGGTCGACCGAGTGGTGCTCGGCACCGATTTCCCGCCCGCCGGAGACTCGCCGAGGGACGCGATGGCCACGCTCGACCGCGCCGGGCTCAGCGAGGGCGACCTGAGCAAGATCCTGACCGAGAATGCCCGGGCACTGCTCGAGCGCGCGCCGCAACCAGTGACGCGAGAAGCAACCTGAGAGGAGCAACGATGACAACGACCGAGACACTTGACGTCCAGAAGCTGCTGAGCGACTACGTCGACGATCTCAACGTGGCGGTCGAGAGCCGGCAATTCCCGCCGTTCGTACAGAAGTGGTTCGCGATCCCGGACTGCATGCTCTCGTTCAAGCACGAGTGCGAGGGGATCGAGAACGCCAAGATCCTCTGGGGGCACCTGCTCCCGATCGGAGTCGAGGGAGCGCCGCGCGAGGTGCTCCAGTTTCCGTACAAGGTCGAGAACGGCCGCGTCTATGCGTGGCGTCAGCTCCAGGGCGGGAACTCGCCCAAGCCCCTGTACGGGCTCCAGGAGACGCAGTTCGACGACCGGACGCTGATCTCCGAGATCATGATCATGTCCGTCCAGGACAAGCCCGAGGTCGACGAGGATCCCGCGGCGCCGAAGGCGCGGCTCGGCCGCATCTTCCTCGCGTTCGCGGACGCGTTCAACGACTTCTTCCAGACCGGCGATACCGACATCATCGAGCCGTGGTGCGCCGACAACATCGTGATGAAGCTCGACAGCACGTTCTGGGGCATGGGCGTCATCGGCCCGCACAACCGGATCGCGCAGACGGCCCGGTTCACGCTCTCGGGGTGGGAGGCCGTCGGCGACGACAAGGTGCACGCGAACGTCGACTTCACCGGTTGGGGCGATCTGAGCGCCGGGACGCCGTGGGAGATGACTCTCACGCCGGAGGGCAAGGTCCGGCAGCTGCTGATCGGACTGGAGATGTAGTGGCGAAGGGCCGTGTGGTCTTCATCCTCGACCTGAAGCCGGGCGCCGGCGAGCAGTTCCTGGAGGCGTACGAGGGGCTGCGCTACGACGTCGCGCAGGGCGTCAAAGGGCACATCGTCGACCAGGTCTGCCGCTCCCCCGAGAATCCCGACCAGTGGTTGATCACGAGCGAGTGGGAAAGCATCGACGACTTCCTCGCCTGGGAGGCGACCGAGGAGCACCGTGAGCTGGCGAAGCCGCTCCGCGACTGCATCGACAAGGCGACGTCGCTGAAGTACGTGGTCGTCGAGGAGACGCGCGCGGCGAAATCCGCTTAGGGGTCAGGCGCCGCCGTCTCCTCCGATCGCTCTCGAGTAGCCCGCTCTGCGAGCGCGCGCAGGTTGCGCTCACAGCGGTTGGAGTGACGTTGAATCAGCGGCTTGAGGATGAGGCGCTCGACCAGCCCGCTCATGAATCCGTGGAGCTCGAAGGTCGACGTCACGACCTTGCGAGTTCCATCTCCTTCGGGCTCGAGCGTGTGCCGAACGACGTGGTGCAGCTTCCCCGGCCCAGCGGGGAGCAGGCCCGTCACCTCCCACAGCCGGAGAGGTTCGACGGTCTTCACGGTCACGCCTGCCTCGAAGCTGCGACCGAACGGAGCCTTCCTCACCTCGGTCCAGGTGCCTCCGACCTCGTCGAGCGGCCCATGGACGTCCTTGACGGCGCGGACGCCGACCTCCCACTCGGGCCGAAGCTCGGCGTTCCAGACGAACGGCCAGAGTACTTCGGGCGGCGCGTCGACGTGCTGGCTGTTCCGAACCTGTGACAACTCTCCCATCCGGCATAGTAAGGCCTCGGCTAGACGCCCGCACGCAAACGCCGTATGCTCCGACCCCCATGGCGAGACGGGTCAGACGCGGGGTGATCGTCGCGAAGATCGAGCCCGGCTCGGAGGACAAGGTCGCAGAGATCTTTGCCGAGTCCGACCGCTCCGACCTTCCCGAGCTTGCGGGAGTCACGCACCGCAGCCTGTTCGTGCTCGAGGACGTCTACATCCACTACGTCGAGATGGAGGAGGACTTCACCGAGGCCGTCGACCAGGTGCGCGAGCACCCGCTGTTCAAGGAGATCAGCCGCAAGCTCGACGACTACATCACGCCGTACAACCCCGAGACGTGGCGTTCACCGAAGGACGCGACCGCGCGCGAGTTCTACACCTGGGACGCCGACTCCGAATGAAGCAATCGCCGACAATCATCCCTCCTCCAACCTCACGGACGGAGGGGGTCTCATCGACCGCGTGCCAGACTTCAGTCTGGCAGGCACGTGGTGCATGAGTCCGAACGACTCCGTACTCGAAGAGGCGCGGGCGAGCCTCGAGGAGGGCGACCTCGAACGCGCCCGCGAGGCGCTTCGCCGGGCGGTCGAGCAGAACCCCGGCGACTCCTCGGCGCTGGTCGATCTCGGCTACCTCGCGCTCGGCGCGGGCGACGCCGACGAGGCTGCCGACCTCTTCCGCCAGGCGCTCGAGCGCGATTCGGGCAACATCGACGCGCTCAGGGCGCTGGCGACGATTCACGGGCGGGCCGGCCGGGGCGAGGACGCGCTCGAAGCGGCGTCTGCGGTCGCCGAGGCCCAGCCCGACGACCCGCTCGCCGCGATCGAGGTCGCCGACCTCGCGCTCGAGCTGGGCCGGCTGGAAGAGGCCGAGGCCGCCTTCCGCCGGCTCCGCAGCCTCGACGACGACCCCGAGCACGAGGTCTATGCCTACCACGGCCTGGTCGAGGTCGAGCTCCGCCGGGAGCGCTGGCGGCGCGCGCTCGACCTCGCGGTCGACGCGACGCGGGTCGACCGGCTCGGACGGACGACCGACATCCTCGCCTTCGTCGTCTCCCAGGTCTTCGGCGAGGCTGACCGGCCGGCGCCGGAACGGACCGAGATCGAGGACGCGCTCGCCCGCTCCCGCGCCGAGCACCGCCGTCTCCATCTCGAGGTCCTATGAGCGTTGCCGCCCCCTCGAAGGCCGGCACCGACGTCCAGTGGACGAAGTGCCCGTCCTGTGACGCCTTCGTCTACTACAAGCGGCTCCAGCGCAATCTCGGCGTCTGCCCTGAGTGCAACTACCACTTTCGGATCCCCGTCGGCGCGCGACTCGACCAGCTGCTCGACGAGGGCAGCTTCGAGGAGCTGAGCGGCGATCTCGAGCCGCTCGACGTGCTCGGCTTCGCGGACTCGAAGCCGTACGCGCAGCGGATCCAGGAGGCGCAGAAGAAGACGGGCACGCAGGAGGGCGTCACATACGGGACCGCAACCGCCGGCGGTCATCCGCTCGTCGTCTCGGTGATGAACTTCGGCTTCGTCGGCGGCAGCATGGGCAGCGCGGTCGGCGAGGGGGTGACGCGCGCCGCCGAGCTCGCGCTCGAGCGCAAGCAGCCGCTCCTCGTCGTGTGTGCGTCCGGCGGTGCGCGGATGCAGGAAGGCTGCGTGTCCCTGATGCAGATGGCGAAGACCAGCCAGGCCTTCGCGAGGCTGCACGAGGGGGGAATCCTGGTCGTCTGCCTGCTGACCGATCCGACCTACGGGGGCGTCAGCGCGTCCTTCGCGACGCTCGGCGACGTGCTGCTGGCCGAGCCGAACAGCTACATCGGCTTCGCCGGTCCGAAGGTGATCGAGCAGACGATCCGCCAGCAGCTGCCCGACGGCTTCCAGACGGCCGAGTTCCTGATGGACCACGGCATGCTCGACTTGGTCGAGCCGCGCGAGAACATCCAGGGAGTGCTGCGGAAGCTGCTCGAGCTGCACACGCTCGAGCGAGGCGACCTGCCGGAGACGGAGGGCGCCGAGCCGGTCACCGACCCGGACTCGCTGCCGAAGAGCCCGGCGTGGGACATCGTTCAGCTCGCCCGCAACATCGAGCGTCCGAACACGCTCGAGTACGTGGGCTACGTCTTCGACGACTTCCAGGAGCTCTACGGCGATCGGCTCTTTCAGGAGGACGCGGCGATCGTCGGCGGCGTCGGCCGGCTCGGCGACGTGGCCGTCGTCGTCATCGGTCACCAGAAGGGCCACACGACGAGCGAGATGATGGAGCGCAACTTCGGAATGCCGAACCCGGAGGGCTACCGCAAGGGGATGCGGCTGATGCAGCACGCGGCCAAGTTCGGGATGCCGCTCGTCACCTTCGTCGACACCCCCGGCGCGTATCCGGGGCTCGGAGCCGAGGAGCGCGGCCAGTCGATCGCGATCGCGGAGAGCATCATGAAGATGTCCCGACTGCCGGTCCCGGCGATCACGATCGTCACGGGCGAGGGCGGAAGCGGCGGCGCGCTCGCGCTCGCCGTCGGAGACCGCGTGCTGATGATGCAGAACTCGTACTACTCGGTGATCAGCCCCGAGGGCTGTTCCACGATCCTGTTCAAGGACGCGGCGCAGGCACCGCGTGCGGCCGAAGTTCTCCGCCTGACCGCCGCCGACCTGCTCCGGCTCGGGATCATGGACGCCGTCGTGCCCGAGCCCGAGGGCGGCGCCCACACCGACCCGCCCGCGGCCGCCGCCAGCGTCAAGACGGCGATCGTCTCGACCCTGCGCGAGCTGCTCGACACCCCCACCGAAGAGCTGCTCGAGCGCCGTTACGACCGCTTCCGCAAGTTCGGCGCACCAGGCCGCCAGCCAACCCTTCCCCCCATCGAGGAGAGCCCATGACAGAACCGAAGTCCCCGCGAGGCCGCCGCTCCGACATGGATCTGATCCGCTCCGTCTGGGAGGAGGCGCGCGACTTGATCAAGCGCCTCGAGGGATCGACCGTTCAGCGCTTCTCTGTCCAGGCCGGCGAGACGAAGATCGAGATCGAGCGGTCCGCGGTCGCGGGCGCGCTCGCGGCTCCGGCGGCGGCGGGGGCCGCGGCGGCCGCGCCCGGAGTCGAGGAGGTCGCCGCAACCGACGGAAGGCACCCAATAGTGGCGCCGCTCGTCGGCACCTTCTACCGCGCCTCCGCCCCCGGCGCCAAGCCGTTCGTCGAGGAGGGCGACGTCGTCGACGAGGGCCAGACGGTCGCGATCGTCGAGGCGATGAAGCTGATGAACCAGGTCAAAGCCGACCAGTCCGGCAAGGTCGCGGAGATCGTCTGTAGCGACGGAGACTGGGTGGAGTTCGATCAACCCATCATGTTTCTAGAAGCGCTGGAATGAGCGGTCTGCCGCGAAAAACCCTGAACCCGACCGCGTGCCAGGCTTCAGCCTGGCTCGCACGCTGGCGGTCCGCCCGGACCCGAGAGGTGTGAGCTGATGTTCGATAAGGTCCTGATTGCCAACCGAGGCGAGATCGCCCTCCGGGTGGCGAGGGCTTGCCGCGAGCTCGGGATCAAGTCGGTGGCCGTCTACTCGAGCGCCGACGCGGAGTCGGCCGTGGTCAAGTTCGCCGACGAGGCCGTCCACATCGGCCCGCCGGCCACGGGCCGCAGCTATCTCCACATCCCGAACATCATCGGAGCGGCCCAGAAAACCGGCGCGGACGCGATCCATCCCGGTTACGGCTTCCTGTCGGAGGATCCCTACTTCGCCGAGATCTGTACCGACGAAGGGATCACGTTCATCGGCCCCAAGCCCGACGTGATGGAGCGGGTCGGCGACAAGGCGACCGCGCGCGACCTGATGTCGAAGGCGGGCCTGCCGCTCCTTCCCGGGACGGTCGACCCTGTGAACACGGTCGACGAGGCGCAGTCGATCGCCGACGAGATCGGCTACCCGGTGATCATCAAGGCTGTCGCCGGCGGCGGCGGGCGCGGGATGACCGTCGTCTGGAACCCGCAGGACCTGCCGTCGGAGTACCGCTCGACGCGCGCGACGGCGCAGGCGGTGTTCAAGGACTCGGCGGTCTACATCGAGCGCTACCTGGAGGCGCCCTACCACACCGAGGTGCAGCTCGTCTGTGACGCGCTTGGGAACGGCGTCTACTTCGGCGAGCGCGACTGCTCGGTGCAGCGGCGCCACCAGAAGCTGATCGAGGAGGCGCCGTCCGTCCACCTGACGCCCGAGATGCGCAAGGACATCGGCGAGAAGGCCGTCGCCGGGGCGACGTCGATCGGCTACACGGGCGCGGGGACGATGGAGTTCCTGCTCGACCACGACGGAAACCTCGCCTTCATGGAGATGAACGCGCGCATCCAGGTCGAGCACCCGGTCAGCGAGATGATCACGGACTGCGACCTGATCCAGGAGCAGATCCGCGTCGCGGCCGGGGAGAAGCTGTCCGTCACCCAGGACGACGTCGTCTTCAAGGGGCATGCGATCGAGTGCCGGATCAACGCCGAGGACCCCGACAAGGACTTCGCGCCTACCGCCGGCCGGCTCGAGACGTACGTGCCGCCGGGCGGCCCGTGGACGCGCGTCGACTCCCACTGCTATCCGGGATGGATGATCAGCCCGTTCTACGACTCGCTGATCGCCAAGCTGATCGTCTGGGCTCCCGACCGGGAGCGGGCGATCGACCGGATGGCGCGCGCGCTGGGCGAGTTCGAAATCACCGGGCACGGCGTGAAGACGACGATCCCCTTCCATCAGCGGATCCTGCAGAACGCGCAGTTCCGCGCGGGTGACGTGACCACCGACTTCGTAGAGCAGTTCATGGCCGAGGAGAAGCAGCTCGCGGCCGCGACGGGATAGGAGAGACGATGGCTGAGACACAGACCGACGCGGCGACACTCGAGCGGCTGCTCGAGATCTCGTCGCTCTTGAACTCGACGCTGAAGCTCGACGAGCTGCTGGGAGAGATCATGTCCTCGGCGACGGAGCTGACCGGCGCGGAGACGAGCTCGTTGCTGCTGCTGGACGAGGAGGCGGGCGAGCTGACCGTCGAGATCGCGACCGGAAAGCCCGGCGAGGCGGTCATGCGCCAGCAGGTGCCGGCGGGGCAGGGGATCGCGGGCTGGGTCGTCGAGAACGGGGAGTCGGTGGTCGTCGACGATCCGAAGAGCGACGAGCGCTTCTACGGCGGCATCGACGAGAAGACCGGCTTCGAGACGAGGAACATGCTCGCCGTGCCGATGAAGACGAAGGACCGGACGATCGGCGTAATCGAGGCGATCAACAAGTCGGACGGCTCCTTCGACGAGCGGGACGAGAAGGTGACGACCGCGCTCGCGAACCAGGCCGCGATCGCGATCGAGAACGCGCGGCTCTACGAACGGCTCGCGGACGCAGTCGTGAGCTCGCGAATGTCCTACCGCACGTTCGGGGACACGGTCGCTTAGACGAGCGGCGGTTCGGGAGCCGGGCCCGCACCGGCGGCGGTTCGCGCGAACGGTGCGAGCACGGCGGCGGCGAGGGCGAGCACAGCGGGAATCACGAGGCCGGCTCGCAGGCCGACCGTATGCGCGACGAAGCCGATCGCGGCCGGGCCGAGTACCGAGCCGACGTAGCTCATCGTCACCACCCAGCCAAGCGCTCGCGCGCCGCTGCGGAGATTGCCCGCGGCGCTGAAGGCGATCGGGACGATCGGGGCGAGGCCGAGCCCAAGCAGGGTGAAGCCGACGAGCACGGTGGGCCTGTCGGCGACCGCGAGCCCGAGGGTGAGCCCGAGCGCGGCGAGCAATCCTCCGGCGCGCACGACGGCCACGGGCCCCGCGCGGGCTGACAGCCGGTCGGCGCTGAACCGGGACACGACCATGCCGATTGCGAACGCGGTGAAGGCGAAGGCGGCGAGCGCGGCGCCGGCTCCGGTCTCCTCCCGTAGGTAGACACCGCTCCAGTCGGCTGCGGCTCCCTCGCCGAGGAAGGAGCAGAACCCGATCGCTCCGAGGGCGAGGACCGCGACCGGCAGGGCCGCGCGGCGGGGCACTCGCGTGCGCGCAGGCGCACCATCCCCGCCCGGCAGCAGCCACTGTGGCGCCATGATGCTCGCCCCGAGCAGAAGCCCGGAGGCGACGGCGAGATCGGCTCGCACGCCGATGCCGGCCGCCGCGACTCCCGAGCCGACCGCGGAGGCGGCGAGCACACCGATGCTCCAGAAGCCGTGGAGCCCGGACATGATCGGGCGGCCGTACCGGCGCTCGACCACCACCGCCTGCTGGTTCATGGCGACGTCCACCAGGCCTGCGAAGAGACCCAGGGCGACGAACGAGGCGGTGAGCCCGGCGAGGTCTCCTGCCAGGCCCGGCCCGACGAGCGAGAGGGCGAGGAGAGGAAGACCTGCGCGGACCGTTCTCCGGCTCCCGAACCGCTCGATCAGCCAGGCGGCAATCCGCGTCCCGGCGAAGAGCCCGGCGGCGAAGCCGGTGAACGCGCCGCCGAGCGCTCCGTCACTCAGACCGAGGTCGGCCTTGATTGCCGGGATCCTGGGCGCCAGACTGCCCGAGACGGCCGCGTGGACGAGGAAGACAGCGGCGACGCTTGCGCGCGCGGGGAGAAGCTCAGGCTTGGCCAGCGGCGAATTCGTCGAGGCCTGCGGGGGTCTCGGTCGAGACGATGTCGGCACCCGGGTGAATCTGGCGGACGAGCCCGCCGAGCACGCGCCCCGGCCCCGATTCGAGGAACGTCTCCGCGCCTGCGGCGACGAGCGCCTGCACGCACTCGACCCAGCGCACCGGGCTCGCGATCTGCTCGACGAGGGCCGCCTGCAGCGACTCGGCGTCGCGGACGAGCTCACCCCTGGCGTTCGCTGCGACGGGGACGCGCGGCTCCGTCCAGGCCACGTCCTTGACGGCGTCCGCCATCTGCTCCTGCACCGGCTTCATCAGGTCGCTGTGGAACGCGGCCGCGACCTGGAGCCGGACGACTCGGGTCGCGCCGCCCTTCTCGGCGAGCTCCATCAGGCGGACGACTCCGTCCTCCTCGCCGGAGACGACGATCTGCGTCGGCGAGTTGATGTTCGCCAGCGCAACCGTTCCCGCCCCGGAAGCTTCCTCGCAGAGGGGGCCCAGATCGTCGGCACCGAGCCCGATCACGGCCGCCATCGCCCCCGGCCGCTCGTCACCGATCTCGCCCATCAGGCGGCCGCGCAGGCAGACGAGCTCGATCGCGTCTTCGACGGAGACGGCCCCGGATGCACATGCCGCCGTGTACTCGCCCAGGCTGTGACCCGCGACGAAGTCCGGCTCGAGATCGCGTGCCCGCGCCGCGTCGGTGACGGCCAGCGAGACGCAGAAGAGCGCCGGCTGCGCGACCTCCGTCCGCGTCAGCGCCTCCATCGGCCCCTCCAGGCAGATTCGCCGGATCTGTTGCCCGGAGGCGGCTTCCGCCTGGGCCAAGTAACCCTCCAGCAGGTCGCCTTCGGCCTCGAGCAGCTCGGCGCCCATTCCGACCTTCTGCGAGCCCTGACCTGGGTACAGAAACGCGATCCCTCCCATTTCGGGCGCGAGTATGGCACGATCGCACGCACCCAGCGAGGAGGAGTTATGGAAGCTCAGCAAACGCAACCGGGTATCAGGAAGGTCGAGGAGACGCCGGCCGACACGCGACGCGGCGGCGACGTCCGGACGCTGCTCAGCCCGAAGACCGTCGGCTCGACGTCCGGCTTCATGGGCGTCGCCACGATTCCGGGCGGGGACTGGATCTCCGAGCACTACCACCCGTACTCCGAGGAGTTCATCTACGTCGTCCGCGGGACGATCACCGCGCGCCTCGACGGCCAGCCGCACCAGCTGGACGCGGGCCACGCCCTGCTCATCCCCATCAACGTCAAGCACCGCCTGATGAACGAGGGGGACGAGGAGGCGTTCATCGTCTTCCATCTCGGACCGCTCGCGCCGCGGCCCGACGCCGGCCACGTCGACACGGAGGAGCGCAACCCGTGAGAAGGAGCGCCGTCACCGGGGTCGGGGTCGTCGCGCCGGGAGGCGTGAACCGGGAGGCGTTCTGGGACACGATCACGTCCGGCCGCACGGCCACCCGCAAGATCACGTTCTTCGATCCCGAGGGCTTCCGCTCGCAGATCGCCGCCGAGGCCGATTTCGACCCGAAGGCGGCCGGCCTGGACGACCAGGAGGTCAACCGCATGGACCGGTATGTCCAATTCGCGGTCGCGGCCGCGATCGAGGCCGTCACGGATGCGGGCCTCGACGTCGAGGCCGTCGACCGGGAGCGGATGGCCGTCACCCTCGGCAGCGCGGTCGGCGGGACGATGGTGCTCGAGCGCGATTACGTCGTCGTTTCGAACCACGGCGAGAAGTGGCTCGTCGACCACGAGTACGCCTCACCGTTCCTCTACCAGGCGCTCGTCCCGAGCACGCTCGCCAGCGAGGTGGCGCTGAGGTTCGGCGCCCAGGGGCCGTCCGTCGTCGTCTCCACTGGATGCACGTCGGGGATCGACGGCATCGGTTACGGACACCAGCTGATCCAGGACGGCGAGGCCGACATCGTGATCTCCGGGGCGTCCGAGACCGGCATCTCGCCGATCTCGATGGCGTGCTTCGACCCGATCAAGGCGACATCTCACCGCAACGACGACCCCGAGCACGCCTCGCGGCCGTTCGACCGTGACCGCGACGGGTTCGTGATGGGGGAGGGAGCGGCCATCCTCGTGCTCGAGGAGCTCGAGTCGGCGCAGGAGCGCGGGGCGCACGTCTACTGCGAGGTCGCGGGCTACGCAAACCGCGGCAACGCCTTCCACATGACCGGGCTCCGCCCGGACGGCGCCGAGATGGCCGAGGCGATCCTCGACGCGATGGCGCAGGGGAAGATCGCACCCGAGGACATCGACTACATCAACGCCCACGGTTCGGGCACCAAGCAGAACGACCGGCACGAGACGGCTGCCTACAAGCGGTCGCTCGGCGACCAGGCCTACAAGATCCCGATCAGCTCGATCAAGTCGATGATCGGCCACTCCCTCGGGGGGATCGGCGCGGTCGAGATGGCCGCGTGCGCGCTCGCGATCGACCGCGGCGTCGTCCCGCCGACGGCGAACTGGGAGAACCCCGATCCGGAATGCGACCTCGACTACACGCCGAACGAGGCGAAGCGAACGCGGGTCGACTGCGCGCTCTCGACCGGGAGCGGCTTCGGCGGCTTCCAGTCGGCGATGATCCTCGCCCGTCCCCCCGAGCTGCAGGAGGTCGGATGAGCGCCGCTCCTGAATTGACGAGCCTGCCGAATGCCGACCGCCGGGCCGTCATCACCGGCCTCGGTGTCGTCGCGCCGAACGGGATCGGCACCGAGGCCTGGTGGAAGGCAACGCAGGCGGGGAAGAGCGGGATCGGCCGGATCACCCACTTCGACCCCTCCCAGTACCCGGCGCAGCTCGCCGGGGAGGTCGACGGCTTCAACGCGAGCGACTACATCGACCAGCGGCTGATCGTCCAGACCGACCGCTGGACACACATGGCGCTCGCGGCCACGCAGATGGCGCTCGAGGACGCGCAGTTCGACCCCGAGGGCGCGGACCCCTACCGGATGAGCGTGATCACCGCGAGCGGGTCGGGCGGGAACGAGTTCGGCCAGAAGGAGATCCAGAACCTCTGGGGCAAGGGGCCGATCTTCGTCGGGGCCTACCAGTCGATCGCCTGGTTCTACGCTGCCACGACCGGCCAGATCGCGATCAAGTACGGGATGAAGGGACCGTGCGGCGTCGTCATCCAGGAGGGCGCGGGCGGGCTCGAAGCGCTCTGGCACTCGCGCCGGAACATCATCCGTGGCGTCGACTTCGTCATCTCCGGCGGCACGGAGGCTCCGATCGGGCCGTATGCGCTCACCTGTCAGCTCACGAACGGGCGCCTGAGCGTGGAGACCGAGCCCGACGAGGCCTACCGCCCGTTCGACGAGCGGGCCAACGGCTACGTGCCCGGCGAGGGCGGCGCGATCATCATCGTCGAGAGCCGCGAGCAGGCCGAGGAGCGCAAGGCTCCGCAGGTGTACGGCGAGATCGCCGGCTACGGCGCGACCAACGACGCGTTCCACGCGAAGCGGGCCACGGACGACGGCTCGCAGCTCGCGCGGGCGATGAAGCTCGCGCTCGAGCGTGCCGGAATCGGAGCGAAGGACGTGGACGCCGTGTTCGCCGACGCCGCCGGTACCCCGGAAGGCGACGCGGCGGAGGCGCAGGCGATCAAGGAGGTCCTCGGTACGAAGGTGCCGGTGACCGCTCCGAAGACGATGGTCGGGCGGCTGTACGGGGGCGGGGCTCCGCTCGACGTCGCCGCGGCGCTCCTCGCCATGCGCGACGGCGTGCTCCCGCCCACGATCAACCTCGACTCGCCGGCGAAGGCGTGCGCCGATCTCGCCTTCGTGACCGGGAAGTCCAAGCAGGCGAAGCTCGAGACCGTGCTCGTGAACGCGCGCGGTTTCGGCGGCTTCAACAGCGCGCTCGTCCTACGCCGAGGCTCCGCCTCGGCGTAGCGGCAGACGTGGCGGCGACCGTCGGCGCTCTGCTCGAGGGGGCGGTTGGGCGAAACGGTGGTCGTGTGGCACTCAGCTCGCTGGACGGCGAGCTGACCTATCGCGACCTGGACGGGCTCGTCGAGCGGCTGGGGCAGACGTTCCGCCGCGCCGCCTCCGGCGCCGAGCTGCACGGCGGCCGGATCGCCTTTGTCGCCCCGAACACGCCCCTGCTCGTTGCGGGGCTGTTCGCCGCCTGGCGGCTCGGGGCGGTTGCGGTTCCGTTGAGCGCGCGCCTGCGCGAGCGGGAGCTCGAGCAGATGCTGTCCGATGCCGAGCCGCTCGTCGTCTGCTCGGTCCCGGCCCACATGGGCTACTCGTTCGCGGAGCTGCTGCCGCGGCTGCTTCCGGGGCTTCCGAGCGTGCGCACGTGCCTGCTCGCGACGGCGGCGGGCGAGATCGAGGCCGAGCTCGACGGCGAGGGCAGCGCCGAGCCGGAGCCTCTCGGCGAGGAGATCGCGGCCATCCTCTACACCTCGGGAACGACCGGGATCCCGAAGGGCGTGCTGGTCAAGCACGTTCGCGAGACGGACGGCGCCCGCTTCCTGGGCGGCTTCCTCGGCCTGGGCCCCGACGAGCCGACGGCGCTGATCGTGCCGATCTCGCACGCCTTCGGGCTCACGTGCATGCTGACGACAATCGCCGCGGGTGCCGAGGGGATCCTCGTCGAGTCGACGTTCTCGCCCGCTCCGCTGCTGTCCGCACTCGAGGCCCGGCGTGCGACCGTCCTCCACGGCTCGCCGAGCCTGTTCGTCTCCCTGCTCAAGACGCGGCCGGAAGGGATCGCAGGGCTCCGCACCGGCCTCGTCGCGGGGGCGCCGTCGCCGCCGGAAATGCTCGAGCGGCTCGACTCGCTCGGGATGCGGATCCTCAACTGCTACGGCCTGACCGAGTCCGGCGCCGCCACCTGCTGCCTGCCGGACGACCCTCCCGAGCGCCGCTTCGCGACGTGCGGCCAGGCGGTTCCGAGCTACGAGCTGCGGATCACCGACGGCGAGCTCGAGCTGCGGGGGCCGTACCTGACTCCCGGCTACTTCCGGCGCTCCGAGGAGACCGCGCAGGCTTTCCGCGACGGCTGGTTCCGCACCGGCGACCTCGCCACGCTCGAGGACGGCTACCTACGGATCGTCGGCCGGGCGAAGGAGATCGTCCACGTCGGCGGGTTCAACGTCGTGCCGGCCGAGGTCGAGGCGGTTCTGCTCGCGCATCCCGACGTGGCGAACGCAGCCGTGATCGGAGTCCCCGACGAGCGGATGGGGGAGGCGCTGAAGGCTTTTGTCGCGGTGCGCCCCGGCTCGGATCTGACCGCGGCTGCTCTGGTCGGGTTTGCCCGGTCCCGGATCGCGGGTTATAAGGTGCCGTACGCGATCGAGATGCTCCCCGAATTGCCGTTGCTGCCGTCAGGAAAGCCTGACCGCAAAACCCTTGCGGGCTAGATGCCGGCCGACGTCCTAGGCCGGATTCCCCTCTTCGCGGGGCTCGGTCCCGCCGAGCTCCGGGAGCTCGAGGAGGCGATGCGGCCGCAGACGTTCGCTGCGGGCGACGTCATCTGCCGGGAAGGCGAGCCCGGGGACAGCCTCTTCGTGGTCGTCGAGGGGTTCGCACGCGTGATGCTCCACGACCGCGACGTCGCAAGGCTCCGCCGCGGGGACGTGATCGGCGAGATGTCGCTCGTCAGCGGCGAGCCGCGCTCCGCGACCGTCGTCGCTGCGGTCCCGACAACCGCGCTCGAGCTCTCCCGCGAGGACGTCGCATCCCTGATCGCGCGCCGGCCGCAGATCCTCGAGAACCTGACCCGCATTCTCAGCGGCCGCCTCGCGGCGACCACCGCCCGCGTCGGTGAGACGAGCCGCGGCGAGGCCGTGGCGCTGCTCGTCGGCGAGCAGGCCGCGGGCTCCGTCGCCGACATCCTCGCCGCCACGGAGGCGGCGAGCCCGCGGCCGGTCGCCTCGATCGACGTCCGCTCCTCGCTCGAGCCGCTCGAGACCCTCGACGACTTGCTTGCCGAGCACGGCACGGTGGTCGTCGTCGCGGATGCCGGACAGGAGAACGTCGTCGAAGCGGCCGATCGCACCGTCTCGGTCGAAGGCGGGGAGGACATTGCCTGGCTCGGCCGTCACCTCTCCAGGACGAAGCTCGGGCTCGCGCTCGGAGCGGGGGGCGCGAAGGGGTACGCTCACGTCGGGGCGCTCGCGGCGCTCGAGGAGGCCGGATACACCGTCGACTACGTCTCCGGGAGCAGCATCGGCGCGATGGTCGGAGCCTGGATCGCGCTCGGACGCAACGCCGCGGAAATCGAGGCGACGATGCGCGAGGCCTTCCGGCCCGAGGCGATCGAGGAGCTCTTCAAGCTCTCGATGTCCGGAGGGTCGACCGGGCTGGACGCGATGACCCGCCTGCTGCGCGAGACCACCGAGGACAAGACCTTTGCCGACGTTGTGATCCCGCTCGTGGTCATGACGGCCGACCTGAACGCGCAGGCGCCGGCGCCGATGACCGACGGGCCCCTCTGGGAGGCGCTGCTGGCGGCGACTGCGCTGGCAGGGATGTTCCCGCCGCGCGAGCAGGACGGGAAGCGGCTCGTGGACGGCCTTGCGCTCGTCCCCGTCCCGACCGACGCCGTATCCGAGGCCGGCGCGGACGTCACGGTCGCGGTCAACATCATCAGCCGCCAGACGCTTCCCGCCTGGCCCGGTCAGGCTCCTCCGGCCGAGCCGACGCGCGGCCCGCGCTCGCGTATGCTCGACACCTTGCTCGAAGTGATGGACATGGCCCAGCTCGACTCGAGCGAGCGGTACGCGGCTCGTGCCGACGTTCCGATCACGCCGATGTTCGGCCCTGGAAGCTGGCGGGACTTTCACCTCGCGGACCTGTTCCTCGAGGCCGGCAGGCAGGCCGCCGAGAAGCAGCTTCCCGCCCTTCGGTCGCTCGCGCGGCCACAGCCCTCAACGGTTCCCACTTAGGAGGTACTGCATGTCAACTCGTGAGTTCACGTTCGCCGACGCGAAGGACATCCTCGTCAACCGGATCGGCCTGCCCGAGGAGGCGGTCGTCGACGATCCGAACCTCACCTTCGACCAGCTCGGGCTCGACTCGCTCGCGTTCGTCGAGATTCAGCTCGCCATGCAGCAGGAATACGGATTCACGATCCCGGACGAGGACGCAGAGAAGATCACGACAATCGGCGAGGCGATCGAGTACACGAACGGCAAGCTTCGCGAACAGGAGGGATAGGAATGGCCAGGACGGACAACGCGGTCGTCATCGACGCCCCGCTCGACGAGGTCTGGGAGAAGATGAACGACCTCGAGAACTGGACGAACATCTTCAGCGAGTACGCGAGCGTCGAGGTGCTCGAGCGCGAAGGGAACACGGTCCAGTTTCGGTTGACCACCCATCCCGATCCCGAATACGACGGCAAGGTCTGGAGCTGGGTCTCCGAGCGGACGATGGATCCCGAGAACTACACGACCAAGTCGCACCGGATCGAGACCGGGCCGTTCGAGTACATGAACATCGAGTGGTTCTTCGAGCCCGAGAACGGCGGCACGAAGATGCGCTGGGTGCAGGAGTTCTCGATGAAGCCGTCCGCGCCGGCCACGGACGAGCAGGCCGAGGAGTACCTGAACAAGAACACGGCCGAGCAGATGAAGGTGATCAAGGAGCGGCTGGAGGCTTCACGGTGATTGACCGGCTGCGCCGGCAATCACCTAGCTGTTTGCGCTGGGCCGATGGATCCGCCTTTCCGGGAGCTAAGCGGTTGGCTGCTGGTTTTCGCGCGGACCTTCCTGTCACCATTGAGTCTGCGATCCGAATCGCCCGGCGTGCCAGCTAGGCGATTGACCTGTTTTCTAGGTCAATCGCCGTGTTCAAGATTTGCTCTCATCCGCGCCTCAGCCTGCTGCCGGATTCCGGCGGCCAGCTCGGGGTTCTCGGCAAGAAGGGAGTCGAAGCGCTCCTTCGGCACGACCATCAGCTCGGAGTCCTCGAGCGTCTCCACTGCGTGCTGGTGCATCGTGCCCGTGAGCAGCGACAGCTCTCCGAAGTGCTCGCCGGGGCCCAGCTCGGCCACCTTGACGCCCCCGTCGCGCAGGACGCGAACTCGGCCGGACAGGACGATGAAGAGACCGTTTGGAGGCGTGCCGAGGTCGAAGACGATGTGGCCGCGCGGCCAGACGAGGTTGACCGAGTCACCCACGATCTCGAGCAGCGTGCGCTGGTCGCAGGGAGCAAGGCCCGGCACGGTTCGGAGTACCTTGACCAGGGTGTGCGCTTGCTCCGCTTGCGTCCGAGGCTCGGGCTTTGCGCCGTCGGTGATCACGAAACCCGATTCTAGATGACGACCTGGACCGGGCTGGCGCGGTTCCCACTGCGCATCGCGCAGCTCTCGGACATCCACATGGGCGGCCCGCTGAGCCTGCCGGCCGAGACGCTCGAAGCGACTCTCGAGCGCGTGCGGGCCATCGATCCCGACGTCGTGGTCCTCGCCGGTGACCTCACGACCGCCGGCTACGAATGGGAGTACGAGCAGGCTGCGGCCTGGATCGAGCAGATCGAGTTCCCGAAGGTGATCATCCCCGGCAACCACGACGCGCGGAACGTCGGCTACGTCCACTTCGAGCGATTCTTCGGCGAGCCCTACTCGCGCTTCCGGACCGCATTCGACCCCGAGCGCGCCGAGCGCCTGCAGGCAACTGGCTTCACCATCGTCGGGCTCGACTCGTCGGAGCCGGACGTGAACGAGGGGCGGATCGGGCGCGACCGCTATCCGTGGATCCGGGAGCAGTTCGACGAGCCGAACGACATCCGCATCGTCACCGTCCACCACCACCTCGTTCCGATCCCCGGGACCGGGAGGGAGCGCAACATCGTCCTGGACGCCGCCGACGTCCTCCTGACGCTGACGTCGCTCGACATCGACATCGTCCTCTCGGGTCACAAGCATGTGCCCTACTTCTGGGGGCTGAACGGGATGTTGATCTGCAACTCCGGCACGGCGGGAACGCGCCGGATCAGGGCGATGTCCCCGCCCTCGTGGAACGAGCTGCAGGTGGACGCCTCGACGATCAAGATCTTCGTCCACTACCTAGACGGCCGGCGAGAGCTGTCGGTGATCTTCAGCCGCAAGACCCGTGCGCTGACGCGCGAGTCCTTCTACGTCACTAGAGATTTTCTGCGCTCGAACCCGCTGCTCGCCGTCTGACAGTCCGAGATCTGTGGCTGGCACGTGCCAGCCGAGTGCCAGGCAGGTGCCAGGCAGGTGCCACACGTGCCTGGAACTGAGGGCTGAAGTCGGCGGATCTCAGTCGGGGCGGCTCAAGCGCTCAATCAGCCGTGTCCCAAAGGGACGCCCACCAGTCAGCGTGCGGCATCCCGCTGCGCCGGATCAGCTCGAGCAGGGCATCGACGTCGAACGCCGTGCGGCGGAGATCGATCGACAAGCGGCCGTTTTCGACCTCGAGCACTCCGTACTCGGCCCACGGGCTGATCCGCATCACCGGGGCGGGCCCCGCGAAGGGAAGGCCGACGCTGCCGGGATTCACCAGCAGCTCGCCCTGGTGGCGGCGGACCATGGCGAAATGAGTGTGCCCGCCCACCATCAGCGGAGCGTTCTCGCCGTTCAGCATCTGCTCGAGCTCCTCGTCGGGAGTGGTCGCGAAGATGAAGTCCTCGTAGGAGCGCGGGGAGCCGTGGAAGGCGAGCAGCCGCTCGCCATTGCCGAGCGACCGCTCGAGCGACTGCTCGAAGCTCTCGATGTAGCCGCGCTGCGCCGGGGAGAGCTGGGCCGCCCACCATTCGCCCATCTCCACGAGCCGGTGGGCGAACTCCGTCTTCTGCTCCGGGAATCCGGACAGGAAGTAGGCGTCCCAATTCCCCATCACGACAGGGCATCCGAGCTCCTGCAGGCGGTCGAGCGTCCCGCCCGGCTGGGGGCCGACCGCGACGTCTCCCAGGCAGAGGATCTCGTCGAGATTCTCCTCGCCGAGCTCGTCGATGACGGCCTCCAGCGCAAGCAGGTTGCCGTGGATGTCCGCAATCAGTCCGAGCCGCACACGCTTACTCCGCAGGAAGGTTGAGGGCGGCGATTCGCTCCTCGATCCGTTGCTTGGCGGCTGTGTCCTCGAGCTTCTCCGCAATCTTGAGCCCGCGCTTCCACAGCTCGGCCGCTTCCTGGGGCGCGTCGAGGGACGCGGCGCGCTCGCCCGCGCGCTCCAGGTACCCGAGGGCCCTCTCGACGTCCTGGCTGCGCGCGAAGTAGTTGCCGAGCACCTCGAGGTAGTCGTCCAGGGATGACGCGAACAGCGTCTCGAAGGCCGCTCCGACCGCGCCGTAGAGCTCGCGGCGGCGGGCTGCGGGCAGCGCAGACAGGGAGGCCTGCCGGAGGAGGCCGTGCCTGAACACGTACTCCGGCTCCGGGTAGCGGCGCAGCTCGCGGATGATGTCGGCCCGCAGGAGCAGAGCCAGCTCGCCCTCGAGATCCTCGCTCCGGGCGACGTGCTCGAGCACGCGTTGCGGAAAGCTCCGCCCGATGATCGCGGCCACCTGTGCCAGTCGCCGGGCCTCGGGTGGCAGCCGGTCGATCCGTGCGAGGAGGAGGCTCTCGAGCGTCGGAGTCAGCCGCGCGCTGGTAAACGACGTCGGAGCCCAGGTGTGGCTGCGCCGTGCGCCCTTTCCCTCCACAAACGCGTTCAGGAGCTCCTCGAGGTAGAGCGCGTTCCCCTCTGCGCCCATCACGACCTGCGCCAGCTCGGACTCGTCCAGCTCCTGGCTCTGCGGCCGGGACGCGAGCAGCTGGCTCGCAGCCTCGTCGTCGAGCGGGCCGAGGGTGAGCTCGATCGCGCGATGAGGGAAATCGGTGAGGCCGCGCACGCGAAGCTTCCAGCCCTCCGAGTCCGGGTCGATGCGCGACACGGCGATCAGCAGGATGGAGGCGCCGTCGGCGAGCTCGAGCAGGTCCTCCGCCAGCATCCGGGTCGACCGGTCGGCCCAGTGGATGTCCTCGATCGCGACGACGACCGGGCCTTGCGAGGCGAGCGCGGCGATCCAGGTGCTGTACGCGCGGCGAACCTCGGCTGCGAGCTCCTCGGGGCTGAGGTTGCGCAGACGCTCCTCGTCCCCGCGGTCGAGCTTGATGGAGAGGAGTCGCGCGAGGTAGGGAAAGACGTCTGCGAGCTGGGCCGCGGGCAGGAGCCCGAGCTTCGCGCGCAGCTTCGTCCGGACGGCGAGCTCGGCCTCGCCCTCCTCGGCTCCGATCCACTTGCGCAACATCTCGATGAACGGGCCGTAGAGGAGCTCCGTTCCGAATGAGACGCATCCGCCCTCGAGCCAGGTCACGCGCCCGGTCGCCAGCGCGCGCAGCTCGGCGAGCAGCCGGGTCTTGCCGATCCCGGCGTCTCCGACCAGCATCAACAGCTGGCCGCGGCCTGCGACGAGCTCGTCGACGATCGAGTGAAGCCGCTGCATCTCCTCCAGCCGGCCCACCAGTGGACTCAGCGGGAGCGTCGTCGTCGACGCCTGCAGGCCGACGAGTCGCCAGGCGCCGACCGGCTGCACACGCCCCTTCACCTGCACCTCGCCGAGCGGTTCGAGCTCGAAGCGGTGGAGGACGCTCTTGGCGGTCGCCTCGCCCACGACCGCGTTGCCGGGCTCCGCGGCGGACTGGAGGCGGGCGGCGACGTTCGCTGTGTCCCCGAGCGTGACGTTGCGCGGATCGGCGGCACCCACCATTCCGACTGCCACCTCGCCCGTGTTGATGCCGACCCGCGCGCTGAAGTCCGAGATCCCCCACGCGGCTTCGACCTCGCGCGCGTAGTCCCCGACGACGTCGAGGATGCGGATCGCGGCTCTCGCCGCCCGCTCCGGGTCGTCTTCGTGAGCGGCCGGGACGCCGAAGAAGGCCGCGATCCCATCCCCCATGTGCGACTGGACGTCGCCGCCGAACTGCTCGACCGCGTGGCACATCCGCGTGACGCACTCGCCGATGACGACCTTCACCTCGTCCGCGGAGAGCCGTTCCCCGAGGGAGGTGGAGCCGACGATGTCCGCAAACAGAGCGGTGACGGGCCGCAGCTCGTCGCCCTCCGCCGCCCGCAGCTCGACGGGGGCGGACGAAGCGACGGGCGCAGCCTCGGGCTCGCTCGGCTCGGCCTCCTCGCTCGGCTCGGGCTCAGGCGCCTGCTCGACCGGAGGCGGAGTGAGCGGTGTGACAATCTCGGTTGCCTCGGGCGGGGCTGCGGGTGGCGCCGCCATCGGCGGCGATGTGGCCATGACCGTCCGCGAGCCGGCGCTCAGGTCTCCGACGACCTCGATCGTCGTTGCGCCGACCATGATCACGTCTCCGGGCACGAGCCGCCTCGGCGCCTCGAGCTTCTCGCTGTTGACCACGGTTCCGTTCAGCGAGCCGAGATCCTCGATCTCGAGAGTCGAGTCCACGGCCCTGACGACGGCGTGGCGGCGCGAGATCAGAGGGTCTTCGATGGTGATATCCGCGTTCGTCCGGCCGAGCACGAGCTCGCCCTCGACCTCGAAGCGCTCGCCCGCGAGCGGGCCGTCTCTCATGCGCAACGACAGCATTCCAGGGCTAGTCTAGCCCTGCTCCCGGGACTTCCCCGAGGCGGTTTGGGCTACTTGGCGGTGACCTCGTCGATCGTGTCCACGCAGGTCTGCTCGGCGAGCTTCGCGCGGCATTTGCCGATCACCTGGTGATCCGGGTTCCACCAGCTGAAGAGAGAGGTCTGGGCACCACGTCCCGGCTCGCTGGCGATCGCGAACATGTCCGCGTGGTTGTCGCTCCCGCGCTTCTCGTGCGTCCACGCGATCACCGCGTTGCCGTTGCCGTCGACGTAGCAGACGCGCCGCCCACCGAGCTTGCCGTCCGGATGGTGCCAGGCGCCCTCCCCTTTCCAGGTGTTGCGGTCGCAGCGACCGCTGTTGCTGGCTACTTTGCTCTTCGACTTCTCGAAGTCGTAGGCGCCGGTGACGTCGCTCCCATTCGAGTAGAAGTTGAGCTGCAGGTTGTCGGGGAACGAGGCGAGCGCGTTTGACGGCGGCGTGCAGATGTCGGTCTCGACCGCGGCCTCTGCCGGCACCTTCTGCGTCGTGCACGCGTTCGCGACCTCGCTCGGAACGAGCACGTCGAGCAGGGTGCCGGTCGCCGCGTTCTTCCCGCCGCCGCCGGTCAGCAGGAGTGCCGCGACCACTCCGCCGGCGATCACGGCCGCTGCGATCCCACCGAGAGCCAGCAGACGGCCGCGAGACCAGCCGCCGCCACGTGCCGCGGGCTCGGGGACGGGCGGAGGCGGCGGGGCGGCGCTCGGAGCGGACGGAACGTCGGCGGCCGACGTCTGGGCGGCGAGCATCGCCTCGGGTGCGGCGGCGGCCGGCTGGCCGGCCGCTCGCGTGTGCCTCGTCGCCGTCCCGACGAGAGTCTTGCGGACGTCGGATGCAAAGTCCCTGGTGGTGTCGTAGCGGTCGTCTCGTGACTTGGCCATCGCCTTGGCCAGGACGCCGTCGATCTCGGGCGGCAGGTCCGGACGGGCCTTCGTCAGCGAGGGCGGCGGCTCGAGCAGGTGCGCGTACATGAGCGCGACCTCGGAGTCCTTCTCGTACGTCGGCGATCCGGTCAGGCACTCGTACAGGACGCAACCGAGCGCATAGACGTCCGCGCGCCGGTCGAGCTCCTTCCCCTCGATCTGCTCGGGCGCCGCGTAATCGGCCGTCCCCACGAACATCCCTGTCTTCGTCAGGCCGCCGGCGGCGCGCTGCTTGGCGATCCCGAAGTCCGACAGGTACACGTGATCCGCCTCGTCGGCGCCGTGACCGGGGACGATCAGGATGTTCGCGGGCTTGACGTCCCGGTGGACGAGCCCCTTCTCGTCGTGCGCCGCGTTCAGAGCGCTCGCAACCTGGCTGATGATCGAGGCCGTCCGTTCGGGATCGAGCGGGCCCTCGCTCTCGAGCAGGGCCTTCAGCGTCGAGCCGCCCACGTAGCGCATGGCGATGTAGAACACGCCGTCCTGGTCGCCCGCCTCGTAGATCGGGATCACGTTCGGATGGTCGAGCGCAGCGGCCAGGCGCGATTCGCGCATGAACCGCTCGCGGAAGGACTCGTCCTCGCTCAGCTCGGGCATCAGCAGCTTGAGCGCGACCGTCCGCTCCAGCTTCAGATGCTGCGCGCGATAGACGATGCTCATCCCTCCGTGTCCGATCAGCTCCTCCAGCCGGTAGCCGGCGAACTCACTGCCGATCCTCGGAATCCAGGAGGCGCTGCTCATCTGGCGAGTTGTAACAGGGTAGGTAAGTAATTGCCAGATAGATCCTTTCTAGACACCCATGGATGTCCGGGGTAGAGTGGTTCGGGAGTGCCGGGTAAGGGGTTGCTGCGGTTTACCAGGATTCCGCGATGGGCGGGGTTCCTGGCAGTTGCGTGCGCGGTGGTGCTCGGCGGTGGGGCCGCATCCGCGTCGAGCACGGGCAACCACACGGTTTTCTCGGATCCGGCGGGGGACAACCAGCAGAGCTCCTCGACCGTCTACGCCTCCGACATCCGCCAGGTCGACGTCACGAGCCAGGACAACGGCGTGGTCAAGTTCGCCGTCACGCTCGTCGACGGGCCGGCAAAGCTCGTGACCGGGGACGAGCTCGGCATCTACATCGACTACGACCGCAAGAGCAGCACGGGCCAGAACGGGTTCGACCTCGAGCTCGTCGCGACAGGCGGCTCGAGCGGCACGAGCTTTCTCCTCTGCAAGTTCGACCAGAATACGACGTGCTCCAACGGACCCTCCGGCTGGGCGCACGATCAGTCCACGGGGACGTCCACGCACGTCGTGGACTTCACCGTCTCGGGATTCGGCGTTGCGGCCTTCGACTTCGGCCTCGTCGAGAGCTACAAGCCGAACACGACGACAACGCTCACGGATATCGCTCCGAACAGCGGCCTGTGGACGTTCGAGACGAAGGCCGACCCGGACGGCGACGGTCTGTTTGGCGTCGCCGACAAGTGTCCATCCGTCCCCGCGCAGGGCAAGCTCGACCGCAACAACAACGGCTGCCCGGGCCCGTTCAGCACGATCGGGACGAGAGAGCCGCATTTCCAGGGGACTCTCCACCCGACCTTCCTCCACCTCAACGACCTGCGCGTGACGGGAGTCCCGCCGGGAGCGAAAGTGACGTTTTCTTCCCCCCGAGGCGGCGATCAGGCGACCGCGAACTCGTCGGGAGTCGCACACAGTCGGCGGGTGACGGGAGATTTCCGCTACGGCTCTGTGATCACGATCAAGATCACGAAGCCGACGTTCGTCGGGGTGTTGCTGAAGGTGAAGGTGAAGAAGCCTCAGGGTCTGGACGTTCTGCGGCGCGCCTGCCTCCCGGCCACCGGCGGCGGGCCGGTCAAGTGCACTGCCGCTCTCAAGGGCAGCTAGCCTGATCAGAGAAGGGTTTTTCCCGGAGGGGGGCGGCGAAGCCGCCTGTCCGCGAAGCGGACCAGTGGAAGGGGTCTGGGGAAACCGGGAGGTTTCCCCAGCTACAAGGCGGAGGGGGAGGGATTTGAACCCTCGTCGGACCCAAGAGCCCGAAACGGTTTTCGAGACCGCCGCATTCGACCGCTCTGCCACCCCTCCAAGGCCGTCGCAGCGCCTGCACGCCGACGGCTGAGCGGAGAAGGAGGGATTCGAACCCTCGAAGGAGGTTATTACCCCCTTAACGCCTTAGCAGGGCGCCGCCTTCAGCCACTCGGCCACTTCTCCGGACAAGGGTCAGGATAGCGCACCGCTCCGGTGGTTCAGCCTGTGCGTAAGCCGAAATCGACGGTGAGATCCCAACGTCGAGGCGGCTGAAGAACCCTGGCGCGGGGGCGCGGGAACCGCGACACGAGCTCTGGACATGATTGTCGGACGGACGATTCGGGACGAGTTGTCGGCGGCTTTCTACCCGCTCCCCCCAGCTCCAAAACCGCAGCGTTCGGCGCGCCGAACCGAGTCAGTGAAAGGCAGCCGGAACAGGCATACCTTGATTGACTAGGGAGTCAACTATGGGGAGGGGCGTTGGCAGATCTTTATGCGCGGCGCGCACAGCCAACGCCTCGGCTTTCCGCCGGGATAGCCGATCGCTTCATTGTAGACCGAGAGTTGTCAAGAAATTCGCGTTTTCGTTTGAAGTTTTCCGGATTCGGGAAGAGCCATTTCACACCGATCATCATCCGACAAGAGAGTTGACAATCATGGTTCGGAAGCCCGGCTTCCGTTGCTCCTTTTGGATTCTCGTTGCGGCCGTCCTTTGGTGCCTGTCCTTTGCGGCGCCCGCAAACGCAGACGGTCTGACCGGGCCACCGACTCCCGTTTCCGTACCAGCAGGGGTGTCGGTCTCAACCGCGCCTTCTCCTTCTGCCAGTGCGACTGTCAGCGTGAGCACGCCGGCCGCTTCGGCCTCGGCGAGTGCGAGCGTGCAGTCCGCACCGCCCGCCGCGTCGGCAAGTGCGAGCAGCTCCGCGCCCGCCACCTCGGTGCAGGCGAGCGCCAGCCCCACCCCGAGCGGGACGAGCACATCGGCGAGCGCCTCGACTCCGGTCGCATCGACCTCGGCCGGCACGAACACGAGCCCGACGGGCTCGACCGACGTGAACGCGCAGGTCTCGACCCCGGCCGCCTCGGTGCAGACCTTTGCCGGAGCCGACACGAGCGGTGCTGTCTCCGTCTCGGCGCAGGTGGAGTCGCAGACCACGCAGTCATCCGGCAGCAGCTCGCAGCAGACTTCGGCAGGATCGCCCTCCAGGGGATCGACGCCACCACCTGCGGGACCAAGCGCCCCGGCGGTGAGTTCCCCGCACTCGAACGCGACCGCTCGCGTCTCCGGCTCTCCTGCCGTCGCCGGCTCTCGTGCTCGACTCCACATCATGTCTTCTCCGCACAGGCTTTCTCCCCTCGCGCCCGAGCTCACGGGCCTCCCGCCGGCGGTCTCGCCTTCGGCGGCTCAGTACCTGGGGAACCTGCTCCTGACACAGGCTCGAATCTCGGCCAAGGGTGAGGGTGCATCAGCGCCCGCCGCCCCCGCGCCTCCCGCTCCCACGGCCCCACAGGGCGCCGGCGCGCCTTGGGGCGCAGCCGCGTCGGGAGGAGTCTTCTTCGGCCTGTTTGCGGTCTTCCTTGCTTTCCTCCTGCTGGCGGCCCCCGGGGTGCGCCGATGGCTCCGGTTCCCCCGGGAGCTGATCAAGCCGCCGGCATTGCAGTTCTTGCTCGAACGGCCCGGCTAGGGACCTCCCTGGCCTAGAGACCGCTGCCGGCGGTTCAGCTCCGGCAGCGCGCTCTTAGTCCGTTCGAAACGCAAGAAAGGAGTTCCGACAATCATGAAACGCCTATGTGCCTTGGGTGCAGCGTTGATTGCACTCGGGTGTAGCGTCGGCACGGCGGCAGCGGACACCGGTAGTAGTTCCGGCCCGCCGCCTCCATCGGACATCCAGTCCGGGCCGGCGGTCGCTTCGAGCAGCGTCAGCGCTCCGCTCACAGCCGCTTCGGCTGGGACGGCGGAGAATCCGTCCCATCCGCAGCGCGAGTCAGGCGCATCGACCGCGAGCTCGAACCCGGGTTCGGGCGACCAGACGGTAAGCGACTCGGCCGCGACCGCTCAGGTGGGCTCGACCGACGTGAATCCCGCCGTCTCCGCCAACGCTCCGGTCAATGCGAACGCCCCGGTGACCGTCGCGAGTGACAGCAACGGCGCCTCGGCGACACAGAACAGCGGGCCGAGCTCGAGCTCGACCCAGTCCGGTCAGAGCCAGACCGGGAATCAGAGCGTCGATTCCTCCGTGGGGAGCGCCCAGGTCAGCAGCGCCTCCGCCGATCCTGCCGTCTCGGTGAATGCGCCGGTCAATGCCGATGCGCCCGTCACCGTCGCCTCGGACACGAACGGCGGCAACGCCGTGCAGTCGAGCGGCGATTCGAGCGCGAGCGCGGCCGGAACGAGCACGAACGGCTCAGGAGACCAGACGACGACCGATTCGGCCGGCACCGTCCAGGTGAGCTCGGCCGACGGGAGCCCGTCTGTTGCCGCGAATGTACCGGTGAACGCCAACGCGCCGGTGTGCGTGGCAAGCGACTGCAACGGCGGCGACGCCTCGCAGCCGGCCAGCAGCTCGAACAGCGCCTCGTCCACGGGCACTGGTGCCACAGGCGACCAGAGCGCCGATCAGTCGATCGGAACCGCTCAGGTCGGCACCGTGACCGTCGACCCGGCTCTGTCGGCGAACGCGCCGGTTCAGGCGAATGCTCCGGTCTGCGTCGCGAGCGACTGCAACGGCGGCAACGCCGCTCAGTCCTCCTCCGGAGCCGGCTCGACCACAAACACCGGCTCGCCCGGCAGCGGCAGCCAGACGACCGATCAGTCGATCGGGACGGCCCAGGTGGGTAGCGTCGCGATCAGCCCGGCCGCCTCGGCCAATGCACCGGCGAACGGCAACGTCCCGGTCTGCGTCCTGAGCGACTGCACCGGCGGCAACGCCACCCAGTCGACCACGGGCTCAGGCTCCACCTCGAACACCGGCTCGCCCGGCAGCGGCAGCCAGACCGTGGACCAGTCGGTCGGAACCGTCCAGGTCGGGTCGGCGTCCGTCAATCCGGCTGCTTCGACGAACACGCCGGTGAACGGCAACGTCCCGGTCTGCGTCCTGAGCGACTGCACCGGCGG
>WNGF01002755.1_pt1 | contig 36884 bp, 41 predicted proteins | sample 5400641 | NCBI WGS metagenome assembly WNGF01 (sample SAMN13153371, study PRJNA577476) | soil metagenome | isolation source: 80 cm soil or saprolite under grassland replicate 2 | place: USA:California | collected 2016-06-15 | reverse complement strand
TTTGACGCGCCATAATGCGGGCGCAATGCGAAAGCGAACTGTAGGGCGTCTGTGTCAGACGCCGGTTGGGCCGAGTTCGGCGTTTCACAGAAACGCCCTACAACAGCGGCGGGACGAGCGCGGCTTTACCCTCATCGAGCTCCTTGTGGTTATCGCGATCATCGCGATTTTGATCGGTCTTCTTTTCCCAGCCTTCAGCGCCGTGCAGAACCAGGCGAAACGCACGCAAGCGAAAAACGATCTCACCCAAATCGTCACGGCGGTGAACGCATTTTATACGGAATACGGAAAGTATCCCGTCTCGATCACGGCCGATTCTTCTTTTAGTTGGACTATACCAGGAACCACGCGCCTCGGGCCATATAACGACGTGCTGCTTAATGAGCTTCGTGCGTGCACTGCAACAGATCCGTCTTGTTCAGCTGCCGCTACGCTTAACACACGACAAATCGTCTATATCTCTCCACCGACCGTAAAGGATCCAAATAATCCAAAAAGCGGCATCAGCACAATTGCGGCCAGCACGCCACAGGGCACGTACTATGACCCCTGGGGAGCGCCTTATATTATGGAGATCGACAGTAATTACGACAACAGCGTGCCCAATCCTTACGTTGCGCTGGGTGGCAGCGGAGCCGGCCCCGATCCTGTTCGGCAAGGTGTAATTGCGTGGTCGAACGGCGCGGATCTACAAGTAGGAACTAACAGCAATAACATCTACACGAATTCCGACGACGTGATTTCGTGGCAGTAATTTTCGGGGCTTGCAAATCGTAGATCGGCAATCGAAAATCGAAAATTCCGCCGCGGGTGTAGTTCAATGGCAGAACGGCAGCTTCCCAAGCTGCACACGAGGGTTCGATTCCCTTCACCCGCTGTTTTATCCAAATAATCGAGCTGAAAAAATATTCCGACGTGGAAGTCCTCGACGGTTTTGGCTGCCGCCTCGATCCTAGCGCGCACGCGTGGGCGTCCGGTAGAGGCGGTTCACCCGAACCGCCCGGGCGATTGAGATCGATCGCCCTACCTCGTAAAGAGCAGTTTCGTTCCCGCGATAAAGAGGACTGTCGCTAGAGTAAGCGAGATCACTCGGACGGCAAAACGCCTGCTCCCCAAATGCGAGCCGATGATGCCGCCAATGATTGCAGATGCGGCAAGAATCAGGCCGAGGGGAGGGACTGAATGCACTTTTGTAAAGTAGCCAAACAATCCGGCGATCGAGTTTACCCAAATGAACAGCGCGGAAACGGCGGCAGCCTGACGAATGTGCGCCCAATGGCAAAACAATAGGAGAGGAGTGAGAAATATACCGCCTCCGGTTCCGGTCAGACCTGCGAGAAATCCGAGCCCCGCTCCAACGCTTATCGCCATCCGTCGCGAAGGCGGAAATGTTTGCGGCGGATCGCTCCGGCGAAAGACAAGTCGCGCGGCGGAGAAAAACAGCACAATCCCCATCAAAATCCTCAGAATCGAAGCAGACGGCTGCAAATACCCGCCGACATATGCGGCCGGAATGGAAAGCAGCGCAAAGGGCCAGAAAAGTTTCCACGAGAAATGACCGGCACGCCAAAATTGGAATGTGCCGATGGATGCAACGAGAATGTTAAGGACAAGTGCAGTCGGCCGAATAATCGTCGGTGCCAGCCCAAACAGCGTCATCGTGGCGATGTAACCCGAAGCACCGGCGTGACCGACTGATGAATAAAGAAAGGCAATCAGTCCGATTGCGAGAAAGAGAAAAACGAGATGCGTCGTATCCACGTGATGCCGTTGAATGGGGTCTGCCGCAGCGTCAAGATTATCGGTTGAACGATGTTAACTCTGTCGACGCAGTCCTATAGCAGTTGTCCAGGCGGCGGCCAGCAAAACGATTCCGATCGCGGTTAGCAACATTAGCGCCATCCCCAGCGAGCTGAACTCGCCAAGCAACAGCGCGTCGCGCGACGCATCGACCGCCAGCGTGAGCGGATTCACCCGTGAAATCGCGGCCAGCCACTCGGGCATCTGCCTCGCAGGCACGAGCGCCGAACTGGTGAACAGCAGCGGCATGTTCACCAGATGGACGAATGTCGCCATGCTCTCTGGCGCGCCCGTTTTCATGGCAACCAAACACGAAAGGCTGCAAAAGGCGATCGCGAACAAACCGAGCGCGAGCAGCGGAGCCACAAGGCCCGCCAGCGTGAGATGCAGCTTCGCGCCCACCACCACACCGAGCAACCCGATAACCACTGCCTGCGCCAGGAGCCGCGCCACATCGGCCAACAGCTTTCCTCCCAATACCACACCGGGATTGGCTGGGGAATCGAACAGACGCTGAAGAAACCCAGTTTGCATGTCGCGAATCAATCCAATGCCCGACTGAGAGGCGCCGAACAGCACCGTCATCGCGCAGACGCCAGGCAAGAGAAAATCCAGGTAACGGACCCCGCGCAGTCCCAGGCCGACATCGAAGCGATGAAAGAGAAAGCCGAAGAACAGAAGCCAGATAATTGGCTGCACGAACGAGAAGGCGAGCACCACGGGCCGCCGCGCCGTCTTGAGCCAAGTGCGCCAGCACACCGCGCCAAGGATTGTCATCGTGTTCGCCATCACACCATCGACTCCTGTCCTTGCCGGTATCGTCCGCCAGCGCCCTTGCCTGATTCAACGCGGCCGCTTTGCGCTGCCTCCTCAATCCCTGCGCCCGTCAGATTGAAGTAGGCACTCGCCAAATCGGGCGGATGCAGTCGATACCCCAGCACAGCTGCATTGAGCCGCACCAATTGTTGAAGAATGGCCTCCGTCACGCGCTGCACGACGCTGGCCTCGCGCTCAGCGAAATCCACCACCAGTTGCCGCTCGCGAGCAGACACGCTCTTCACGCCAGGCAGTGAAACCAGCTGGTGAAAGCGGGTCGTGTCTGTCTCGATGCGCCCGGCCAACTCGACTTCCAATCTCCAGTTCGCGTGCGCGGCGATCACATCGGCGGGAGACCCGCTAGCCAACAGCCGGCCTTTGTGCAACAGCGCAATTGCCTGGCAATGTTGGGACACTTCCGCCAAATCATGCGAGACCACTACGATCGCGCGGCCTTCGCTGCGGAGTCCTTGTAGGAAGTGCCACACAAAGGAGCGGCCAGCCGGGTCGAGAGCCGCGGTCGGCTCGTCAAGCAGCAGCAGCTCCGGCTCGTTCAGTACACCAACGGCGAGGTGAAGTCGTTGGCGCAGCCCGCTGGAGAACGTTGAGACCAAGCGCGGCAGATGCTGCGCGATGCCGAAGGATTCGGCCAGTGCCCCAACCAGCGCGTGACACGTCGCGCGAGGCAGGCTGTAGAGCTTGGCGAAGAGGTTGAGCGTTTCCCAAGCGGTCATCTCCGGGTCCAACTCGACCTCCTGAGAAACGTAACCGAGCCGCGCACGTAGCCAGGTCGCTCGCGTGGCGGGATTGCAGCCGAGCGCCTGCGCCGACCCGGAGTCCGGGGTGAGCAGGCCCGCAAGAATTTTCAAGAGCGTGGTTTTGCCCGAGCCGTTATTGCCGATGAGTGCCGTGATACTGGCGCGTCCAATGTCAAGGTCGAATTGGTCGAGGGCGAGGACGCCGTTCGCATAGCGCTTGGTCAAAGCGCGCGCCACAGCGGCGGCCGTCTCTGCCTCGGTCGCCATCACTCGCTAGCCAGCAAACACAATGGTGCCGACGTGTTCTCCATTGACAGCCGCCTCAATCAATTCGGGCTTGTGACCGTTGACGACCTGGAACTGCTTTAGCAATCGCGCCGTCCCCAGCAGCCGCAGCAAGACGCGGTCGAACGGGAGGGAGGGCACAGCCCGGCGTTCCAATTCGGTTGCGCTGATTGCGCGGATGAGACTCGCACCGAGGTGACCTTTAGGGTCCTTGTCGTAAACGCCCTCCACGTCCTTTACCAGCACGAGGGATTTGCACCCGAAGCACTCGGCGAGCAGGAAACAACCCGCATCCGTGCGATGCGGCGGAATACGGCCCACGCCCGGCGGATGCTCCCAGAGAGAATACGGCGGCACGCCGTTGAAGATGACGCCGGGCGCCGCGTGGATGAACAATGGGAGCAGATGGCCGAACATCTCCGGTGGAATCGCCACCACCCCGTGCGGCGCGAGCAGCGTGCCGAGAATGTGGGCATTGCCGTTGGCATCTGCCGCGGACAATTGCGCGAGCACGCCGGTAGGCAAACCGAGGTCGAGGGCAATGGAAAAGACATGCCGCGTGCGCACACCGCCGCCGACGCCGAGAATAAGCTTCTTGGTCGCGAGAATCCTGGCCAGCGTTTCGACCACCGGATAAACCACGCTGCGACCCGCATCCAGAATCGAGCGCCCACCGATTTTCACTACGTGCGCCTCCGGCAACATCCGCACCACGGGCGTTTCGGTGGACGTCATGACTGCCTTGTCAACAAGGCTCTCGCGCATGAGGAGGGATTGCACGTGGTGACGTCGATCAGTGTGGGCACTCATAGCTTCGGGCGGATCGGCTTTAAGTCTCTCGGTCAATCTGCAGTGATGATGGTGCCAACGTGTTCGCCGTTGAGGGCGCGGGTGAGGTTGCCCGGTTCGAGGCCATTGATGATATAAATCGAGCGGCAATGCTCAGCGGCTTTCATCAGTTCAAGCACGGCGCGCTCCACCACCACGTCCTGCAGGTCCATCGCTTCCAATTCCGCCACCGTGATTTTGGGAATGAACCTCGCGTGGCGATCTTTCTTGGGGTCGGCGGTGAAGAGGCCCCTCTCGTCCTTCACAAAAATCATCGACCGCGTGCCGAAGACTTCGCTTACAAGGTAGACGCCTGTGTCGGTACGGTGCGGCGGTATACGGCCCACGGCCGGGTTCTGATGCCAAAAGGTGTAAGGTGGCATTCCGAAGAACACCACGGCCCGGCGCTCCTCCAAATAGAGCGGTAACTGTGCGAATTGCGCCGGCTCAATGAACGGCACTCCGTGTTTGGCCAGCAGGTAATGAATCATGCGCGCGTTCTGCATGCTGACGAACGTACCGAGCACGCTCAGGACGCCGGTCGGCATTTTTAAGTCCAGGCCCACGCTGTAGGCGTGGCGCGCGCGAGTGCCGGCTCCGGTGCCGATAATCATCTTATGTCGCGGCAGGTTGGCGACGATTTCATCAATCAATGGGAAGACCGCCGAGCGCCCCCGATCGATGAGGCTCTGCCCCCCAATCTTCACCACGTTTGCGTCGGGAATGATGTTGACCAGTGATGGCCGCCCAGTTTGCGCGATCAGTTGGTCATCTGTCAGTGAGCCGGCCATCAGCGCTTCAGAGAAATTAGTCAACCCTTCACTGTCCATAGAGATTTGTGACATTCACGACTTCGAGGATAGCCGCACGCCTTCCAGCACATATTTCTCTTCCGCCGATTGAAATGCTTCTAGCGAGCCGAAGACATCCTTCGCCCAAATAGTGAGCTGCGACAAAACTTTTTCTTTCACCTCGGCCGCCAGCTCGAGGCCAGCCAAACTAGATTTCTCTCGCCATGAAGTCAGAATCTGAGCGGCGCTGTACTGGACCGGCCACGTTGCCACGACCCGCCGTTCGAGCGGATTAGCTCCGCGGCGAACGCAGGCCTCCAGAATCTCTCGCTCCTTTTGTTGGCCGTCGTCGCTTGCGTAGCCGAGTTGCCACAAGCGCTCGCGCATCTCCTGGCGGAGGAGGGCGCGCAAGCTCTGCTTCTCGCGCTCCGGGCGACCCAACACCAGTGTCGCTCCGCTCGGTGAAGCCACTCGAAAGACTTCCTCCACCACATGCTCGACGCGTAAGAGGTGAATCGCCCGCGAACTAAACACCGCGTTCACGCTTCCATCGTCAGCCGGCCAGCGGTTGTTGCCATCAGTGGCGATGAGCGAAATCGGTGGCGCGTTCTTGGGACGGCGACGCTTGAAGACATCGAGCATCATAGCTGAAGCATCAAATCCTACGTAGCACAGCGGAAGCTGGCAAAGCGCAAGGCCGATTTGCCCCGTTCCGGCTCCGACCTCCAGCACGACATCGCCGGGAGCAAGCTGGGCGAGCTGCACCAACTCCTTGGCAATCGAGTCACAGACGCTCGCGGGCAGTCCGGCGCGCTGATCAAAAGACCCGGCTTGTTCATCAAAGCTTCGTCTCGCGCTTGCCATAAAAAGGCGCGGCTCGTTCATTAGATCAAAGGTATCTGTCCGCGGGTACGCCGTCTGGGTAAACGAGATTTATCTCAAGGGTAATCAGTAAGTGTAGCGACGGATTCCACCTGCGCCGGCAGGCCTGCGGATGGTATCAACACCGTTTTTCTTATTTGTACTTCCCTCGTGGTTATGGAACTGGAGAGCCGTTTTTAGCCGAGTGGGTGGAAGCGCGTCAAGACTTTTTAGCTTTTTAGATTTTTCCTCGAGACTTCCCATCGTTACGCGATAATTTCGCGCCTAGTCGCCTTCGGAAATTGCGGCCCGGCTTTTCGTTATTCCGATTTCGGACGTTCGTGCCAGGACGCGCGAGCGAAAAATATGTCACCCTCTGGCACGAGCGCCATGCGTGGTGCTAAAAGCAAACGCGGCGTCCGGCAGCTGCCGGACGCCGCGTTGATAGAGAAGCGGCCTGGTTGTTCCCTACTGGCGGAACCTCACTGTCACCTCGTTGGAGCAGGTCTGGGTGCCAGCTTCACACACCTTATACGTGTACCTGGCCCGGCCAGTGTCGCCGGTGGAATCAGTATAGGCGCCCGTGTTGGGTACGGTCGCGATCACACTTCCATTGCGGTAGACGTCGACGTTGGTCGAAGTCGCTCCGCTCCAGCTGAGACGCACCGTATTTATCCCCCCAACCTTGCGCCCCACGGCGCTGAGCGTGATCGTTGCAGGCGCCGTGTATTCGATAGTCAGCACAGGCGGGCTGGTGCTCTCTCGAGTGTCGAATCGCTTCCCCGTCGCGCTAGTGGACTCGTCCCCTAACACCAGCCAGCCGAAGTTGGTGGCCGGATTGTCCAGCCACGACTGCACATCCGCAACCATCTGCGCCGAAGTCCACACATACTGTCCGATGGCGCCAACCGACTGGCTTGCGCTCACCGTGCCGGAAAAGTCTCCGCCCTGCGTCGTCCAAAAAATAGTGTTGTAGAAACGGTGCCGCCATGTGGCACCGTTGGTGGTGGCCAATGCTCCTTGGCCTTCCTGCGTAGGTGCGTCCGAGGTTCCTTCCCCCCAGTCGGCAAGCAGCTTGTGCAGCTCGACGGTTCGAGCGGTACTGGAAGCTGCTCTAGACATATTCATGCTCAGGCTCACGCTGATGATCGTCGAGCCTGCCGGAATGCTTCCGGCGATGTCAAAGGCAAGCACGCCCCGGCGGAGTTCAGCCTCGGCTGTCTCACCGGCGAAAAAGTGAACACCCACGCCATTGCTGCGATCACCGTCCACGGAAACGAACTGGTAGAGAGTATTGTCTTTGCTGGGGTTGATATTGATACTCGTCGCGCTCGCTAAACTGGGACCGATGCCGCAAAGCGCGGCCGCGAGTATGAGTGGAAGTAAAGATTTACGAATGGATAGGAGTTGGGTGTTCATTTTTAATTTTCTAATACCTTGGGACCTTTGCGATTTATCAACTACGGGTTTCTTGCGTTTTTCTAACAGGCATTACCAACGCAAATTAGTCTGAGTGGCAGCGCCGAAACCGATCATAGTAAAAACTGCGCTGCCTGCAAACTTTTTTCGGTTTCATCGCGATGGCATGGACACCGCCATCGGCGTTGAAAGCAGCGTCGAGCGGCCCGGAGACGCGAATGGCGCGCCGCTCCAAATGTGGCGGTTCGATTTCCTTTACCCGCTCATTTTCTTCTGCGTCCGATGTTGCGTATTCGGCGCCTTCGGCTTCGAGTCGCAAGTAAAGATCGAACATTGAACATTGAATCACGGTGTCAGCGCGAAAGAATTGCGCTCTCAACTGATGGCGTATGACACAGACGCGCTACAAAAACAGCGTGTTCTTACCTTCCGCCGAAAAGTCTGCGGAATGACCGGAAGAAACGTCCCGGGAAAGTCGCCGCCTTCTCTTGAAAAGGCAGGGCTCTCTGTGCAAACGGCCATTGCTCGCCGCCATGCACCTGGCATGCGACTGCCGGCACCTTGTCGGCGGGCACGTCGATGTCGTAAGCAGTCCCGGCTGCCTGGCAGCCCGTGGTAGCAAGTTGATTTGAAATCGAACAAACCGTGGCGCGCTGAATCGGCATGGTCGGTTGCAGTGGCTGGGCGGGATAATGCTGCGCCGCCTTGTTCATCACCTGCGTCCAAATCGGCAGCGCGAGCGCGGCACCATAGCCGCGAGAAACAATTGTTGTGGGCTGATCAAATCCAACCCAAACACCGCAGGTCAGCGTACTAGTGTAACCGAGAAACCAGGCGTCTTTGTAATCGTTGGTCGTGCCGGTTTTGCCGGCAGCTGGCAATTTGAAACCCAGGGACCCTGCGGTGGCGGCCGTCCCGCTGGTGAGCACTTCTTCCATTAACTGCGAGGTCATCCAGGCTGCGCTCGGGTCGAGCGCCGGGGTTGATATATGCGCGGCGAGGTAAATCGGTTTGTGCTGCTGGTCGTCGATGCGCTCGATGATATAAGCCTGCTTGCGCACGCCTCCGTTTGGAAAGACGGCGTAAGCCGCAGTGAGATCCCTCAAGTTAGTTTCGAACGAACCGATGTAAGTCGCGGGACCAGGTGGAATATTCTGACCGAGATTGAGCGTGGCGGCGACCTTTTGCACCGCATCGAGTCCGGCGAATTGACCGACCCGCACACTCATGGTGTTGCGCGAATGGATGAGACCGTACGAGCAGGGCAGGATGCCGCCATATCTTCCATCCGAATTGGCCGGTGACCAATTTCCAGCGCCTTCGATTTCACCGGCTTGAATCGGGCCGTCGCTAATCGCAGCTCCTGGCAAGAGCCCGTGGGCGAAAGCGGTCGTGTAAACGAAAGGTTTAAACGCCGAACCAACCTGCCGGTTTGCCGGAGCGAGTGCGCGATTAAATTTGCTTTGAGCGTAATCGCGGCCGCCGACCAGCGCGCGAATCCCGCCGCTAGGGTTATCGATCACGACAACCGCGCCTTGCAGATACGGCATCGACGAATCGCCTTCTCCGTTCTCCGGTGGCTGGTAGTTTGCTTTGATCGGATGATGGAAATTGGATTGATGCTCGATTTTGGTGAGTTTCGTCTCGAGCGCTTGCTGGGCGGCGCTTTGCACGGCTGGATCGAGCGTGGTGTAAATCGAGAGGCCGCCGTCATCGATCTGGTCTTGCGTCAGCAATCCATTCAAATCACGCTGAACTGCGTCCATCGCATAATTCTCCTGGATAAAAGGCAGACGTTTAGGGTGCGTACTGATTTTCGCGCGCTTTGCCTCTTCGGCTTGCGCTGGCGAGAGTTTTTTCAATGCCACCAGGCGATCCAGAACAACGTTGCGTTGCTCCGCCGCGCCTTCGGGATTTTTCAGCGGCGAGAAACGATTTGGGCCACGGATCAATCCTGCGAGAAGCGCGGCTTCAGGAAGATTCAACTGCGCCGCGCTCTTGCCGAAGTAAGACTGTGACGCGGTCTCAACTCCATAACAGCCATTGCCGAAATAAATGCGGTTTACGTAGAGCTCGAGAATCTGCTGCTTTGTGAACTGGCGCTCGATGCGGAGCGCCACCATGGCTTCCAGCAATTTCCGGCTGATCGTGCGGCCACCGAGCGTAAGACTGTTGCGCGCAAGCTGCTGGGTAATACTGCTGGCGCCTTCCTTGGCTGAACCGCTCAAAATATCGCGGACCAGGGCTCGCAGAATGCCACGCCAATCAATTCCCTTGTGCTCATAGAAACGAGAGTCCTCGCGCGCCAGCACCGCAGCAATAAAGAGCGGTGACACTTCGTTGAGCGAAACCTTCAGGCGATTCGCGCCCGCGAGACGGCTATAAATTTTTCCATCGACATCGTAAACAGTGTTTCGCTCGGGCATTTCGCCGACCTTCTTCATGTCGAAGGTCTGCGCCCACGCTCCGTAAAAGAGGAAAACCGCAAAGCCGGCTCCCGCGATGAGGACAAGCAGCGAAATCTTCCAGCCGTAGCGAAAGAGGTTCCCGCCCTTCTTTTTTCGAGATCGGAGACGAGCGAAGAATTTCATTCCAGATAGAAAGACAACTTAGCCACATATTTCGCGTTCGCGAAAGATGGCGCGGATGCGTTAAACGCATATGACCCACATGACCTGTGGGTCGAATGGGTCATATTAAAGCTTGGATGCCGACGCGCGCGGGCGCCCTCCGACCAAATCAGAAATTGAGCTTCACCGCGCCCTCGTGCTGCTCGGTCGGGCACGGCGCGTTCGTCGGAACATCTGTCGCCGCGTCGCTCGCCTGGACAATCTTATTGTCGATCAAGTACTGCTCGACTTCCTCGCCGCTGACATCAGCGAGCATGCGCCCGTTGATTTCAACACACGGCGAAAGCGGCTGTCCGCTTTTTGTTTCCATCTCCCACCGGAACGCGGGGTTTTGAATGATGTCTTTTTCTGTGTAGGCGAGATTGTATTTGGCCAGAACGGCGCGCACGCCGGCGCTCCAGCCGCAATAAGTCTTTAGATAAGCGATAATTTCAGGCGATTGCATTGGCGAATATACCACGAACGGCGCGCGAGAAAAGCAAGGTGACGCTGAGATCAGACCTTGCCGCGAAGCGGTCTGATCGAGTGCGCCAGTTTTCGCAGACCCAGTTCCAGGCGCGTTTTTACCGTACCAAGCGGAGCGTGAGTCGTAGCGGCAATTTCGCGGTGACTCAATCCCTCAAAGAACGCGAGCTTGACCGCCTCGCGTTGAAGCCGGGGCAGCGCTCGTATGCATTTCTCGAGAAAGTGATGCAGATCGTTCAAGACAAAAGGATCATACGCTTCGCCACGCAGATTCCCAGGCTGTTGCACCAGTCCTTTCCCATAACGTTCCCGCGCACGAGACGCCTGCGCAATCGGTCGATTGCGCGGCGGCGTGCGATTGTCACCATCCAACCGAGAGGCCGGCCTGCCTTCGGCGAGTAGTGGTCGGCTTCCTTCCAAATCTGGAGAAGAATTTCTTGTAAAACATCGTCCGTCTCGGCTCCTTCATGAACGACACCATCGATCATTGCTCGGAGTCTTTGCCGGTGGCGTCCGTATAACTCTGTGAGCGCGTCGTGTCGCCGGCGCGAAATATCGCTCATCAGCGCCTCGTCCGTCGGTGCCGCCGCGCCTGCTCTGTCAAGAGTTTCTATCACGCGTGTTCTTGCCTTTGGAATCGAGGGCGACTGCTCAGCCCCGAAAGCGTTCGAGGTTCTTTTCCTAAAGCGTGCCACCAGTCTGGATCGACGATGTCGGAAACCAGCGGAGTTCCTGGATAGACCCACTGGTGCGGTCCCGAGTCGCACCTTTCGGTCGGACAGTGCAACTCATCTTTACCATTGGCAAAGCGCCGGACTTCGACTTGACGTCCGTTGAACTTTCTCTCGCAAAGGATGCAAAGCCGCTCATCATCGAGCGAATGCCAGCGTCTGAACTGATCTTCGCTACGCAAAACCGACAGTCGATCTTCAGGCCTAAGATGAGCGTTCATTGTCTTGGCGAAGACAGCCTGCTCGATTGCTAAAAACAGACAATCGGGAGAGCGGATGATTGTATAGTCAGGTAAATTCCTATGATGGCAGGCGCTCCCTGCACGCAGGAAAATCAGGCGCCGTGCCGTCGCTCGCAGATCAAGGTCGTCTTAAGCTGATCGCTTAAATCGCAGTGCTAACTTGCGCAATCGCGATGCGATTGAATCTTCTCGGGGGGCGCGATCAAAACGCACTGCGGGAACGTTGCCGCGCTCGGTCTCTCGCAGGGCAAGATTCGCCAGAACTTCGTCGGTCGGCAGGACCCAATCCATTGGTATTGAATGGCAACGCTCCGTTGGACAGCTGAGCCGCAGCGGCCCGTTGCCACGTGTGCCGCCCGTTACCTGGATCTGCTTGCCGGTGATGATCTCGTCGCAAACCAGACAGTAGCGTTTCTCATCCAGGGAACCCCATGGCCGGAATTGATCGAGTCTTCGCAGCGCTTCCAGTTTATCTCCATCAGATAAGTTGACCGGCGAAGATAAGACCATGGCCGAGTATGTTTCGGATGCAATCGATCGCACAATCAGGCGGATGGCGGATTGTCGTATCAGTCAAAATCCTAGCCGATTTCTCCCGCCGTAGAATCCGTCCTGGCGTCGAAATTCAGCCAGTCCGATCAGAGTTGAGCTTCGGTAGATTACCCGACGCGCATTTCTGCCAAAAAAAAACTACATCCAACCACGGTGCATTGCGCGTTAGAAAACTGAATGAGAAAGAAAATGGACGCTGCACAAAATACTTATCGCCGAGACGATCCAACATTGGTGGCGAGGGAAGAAATGCAATCATACTGTCTAGCTCATCCCCGCGGTCCCTCGGCGGTGCGCCGGCCTCAGTTGTCCAGCCGCGGCGACCTATGGATTGCACTCCTTGGGCCGAGTGTGGAGAAAGGGATCGTTGGAATTGGACCGAGCGTGGAAGCAGCGCTCCGCGCTTTCGATACGCAATATTTAGATTTTCTAGGGCCAACGAGAGACGCAACGAAAATGCGCGATTCAACTTATTCGCGCGCGTAATCGCGCAGCACAGATCACTTTTCCGTCGTTACGTCACCTTTTTTTCGTCTTTCTCGTGGGCTTACCCTTTCGCTTGGTCTTGGCCATTCTGCGCAGTTCAGCTTTGCTCATCGATTTGTACATGCCCTTGGACGCGCCTTTGAGCGAAGATTTCTTACGTTGGCCTCTCTTGGCGGCCAACGCTGCACCCGCAGCCATTTGCTGTTTCTTTGATTTGGCCGGCATACAATTTTTCTCCTGTTGTTTTTAGGTTCGGAGTTTCAGAGCTACAGGCTCTCGATTTCTTTTCGGAGATCTTCTTTCGATTTGCCAAGTCTTTGTTGAAGGCGTCCAAGCAGTTCGTCCTCTTTACCCTCGGCGAATGCGAGATCGTCATCCGTTAGCTGACCGTATTTTTGTTTGAGTCTTCCTTTTACTTCATTCCAACTGCCTTTGAATTGTAGATTTGTCATACTAATAAAGAATTCGCACGCAGAGCCAAGGTCAGTTGCCTTTCGGGATTGGAAAACTAATACGCGCATGCGACGAGCCGCGCGCGAAATTCAAATTGTCTTGCATTGCCAGGACCATCCGATTCAAATACGAACCACAAAGAAAGGAACTATGCGATTGATCCTGCTCATCATTCTGATTCTCCTGGTAATAGGCGCTTTACCGGCATGGCCATATAGCACCGGTTGGGGATATTATCCGAGCGGTGGTTTGGGCCTTCTTCTGTTGATCGTGCTGCTGATTATTTTACTTCGGTAGTAGCGCGCGCGTACGGGTGTTCACAGATCGCTCCCGAAGTCATGATGGCCAGACCGCTTCACAGGTGTGGTTATCGCGAGAGTCTGCCTCTGACGTTTCGGCGACCTGCCGATGATAGAAACGTTGGAATAGGCATTTGCGCGGGTTAGCGCTACATTCAAGCCACGGGTTGGATGTACAGGAACCGTTAATCTCTCTGTAAAGGACCATGGCCCCGAAACGAGAAACAAAACGTAGAAACAGCGCGCTGCGCAATCTGGCTCCGGCAGCTGGCGGACGGCGCCCTTACCGACGTAGACGGGCACGCACGCATCCTAGCAGAGCAGAAGCAGCGCTGCAAAAGGCGAAAAAACGGCTGGAAGAGCGCGTGCGTGACCGAACGCACGAGTTACGTGCGGCGAACAAAGAATTGGAAGACGAGATCGCCCGGCGCAAAGGACTGGAAGGCGAAATTCTTGAAATCAGCGATCGCGAACAACAGCGCCTCGGACAGGAATTGCACGATGGGCTTTGCCAGCATCTTACCGCGGTTGCATTCATGGCACGCTCGACTGCCTTGCGATTGAAAAATCATCGCGTTATCGAAGTGAGCGATATCGAAAAAATCGCCCAGCTAGTAAACGAGGCTGCGACCGATACCCGTGATCTTTCCCGTGCCTTGCATCGTGCAGATATCGATTCAGCCGGATTCATAACAGCCTTGCAAGATTTGGTTGAACGGGAAATCTGGAAAACACCGTGTCGCCTGGAAATCCCGCCATCCTTTTACATTAATGACGACACGGTTGCGTCACACCTGTACCGAATCGCCCGGGAAGCAGTAATCAACGCCAACAAACATGCCCAGGCTCGCGAAATTGTGGTTGCTTTGGCCCGTTCGCGAAAGGAAACGGTCTTGACCGTAACCGATAATGGCGTCGGATTTCGCAGGGCCCACAACGGCGTACGCGGGTTGGGTTTTCACATCATGAACTATCGCGCGCGCGCGATCGGCGGCCGCTTGGAAATCGAATGTCCAAAAAAAGGCGGCACGCGGGTGACCTGTTATTTGCCGAATAAAGCACTCCCATTACAGAAGAGAGAAAAGGCCCGGCCCAGGCTGTTTCCTGCCAGGATCACGAAAGCATTAGCAGCCTTGATCTAAATTTCCTACATCGGGCAAGCCGTCGAGCAGCGAATTGTAAGAGAGGGCAATTAAGGGATTGAGATCAGGCAAGGTGGATCGAGCAGTCCCCAGCTCGATGTTAGTTTGGCGCCGAAGGCGCGCTAATAACATCGCCCGACGGAGCGGTCGATCCACCTGCACTCGCTACACTTAAATGAAACGCGCGAGATCGACTAACAAGAATCCGAAATGCGATCCGCCGGACGCCAAACGCATCGTGATCGTGGACGATCATCCATTGTTTCGAAAAGGCCTTGAGCAATTGATTCATTCCGACGGCGCCTTCGCGGTCTGCGGTGAGGCAGGCAATGCCTCGGAAGCGATGGAGGTAATTCGCAAACTGAATCCCGATCTGGCGATTGTCGATCTTAGCCTGCCGGGCGCCAACGGGATTGAGCTCATTAAAAACATTCGCGCTGAATTTCCAAAACTCCCAATTCTGGTCCTCTCGATGCATGATGAATCGCTCTACGCACTGCGCGCGCTACGCGCCGGAGCGGAAGGTTATGTCATGAAACACGAAGCGATGGCCAATGTGATCCGGGCAATTCACGAAGTCTTTAGCGGTCGTCCTTATCTCAGCCCGGCAATGGCGGCCCAAGTCATCACAAAATTTGCGAAGAAATCGCCTGAGGGCGAATCCGATGCCGTCGAGAGACTTAGCGATCGCGAGCTCGAGGTTCTGGAATTCATCGGTAAAGGCGATGACGTTCGCCAGATTGCGAAGCTTTTGCATCTCAGCCCAAAGACAGTGGAAACTCACCGGGCACACATTAAAGAAAAACTTCAGTTGAAAAACGCGAGAGAGGTCGCCCGTTTCGCCGTTCAATGGGTCGACGCGCGCGATATCTAAGCCGGACGCCGGAAGATAGGTTTCCAGCCTGTCTGCCGAGACAGCCAGGATGGCTATCTTCGCACACTTTCTCTTTTGTTGAGAAGGAACCGGGCGCATATTTCCCGCGATGGATTCGACGAATCGCGACGCGGTTGAGGAACTGCTTCAGACCTATGGCGAAACCGGCGGAATAAATTATCTCGACGCTGCCGCCACGCTCCCCTCACGTCTCGCCATCGAGGCGGCGTGTGCCGAGTTGATGAGCCTGATGTTTCCCGGTTTTCGCAGCGAGGCGCTGGTGAGCTCCGATGATCTGGCCGATACCACTCGCACGCGCATAAGAAATTTGCACGCACGATTGAAAACAGAAATTTGCAGAAGCTTCGGGAAAATCCCACCCGACGAAGCAACGGAAGCGAAAGCGGAAGAAGTCTTGACGGTGTTTTTGAAGGAATTGCCCTCGGTGCGCCGTGTCCTTTGGACGGACATTGACGCCGCTTACGAAGGTGATCCGGCTGCGAAAAGTTATGAAGAAATCATTCTGGCGTATCCCGCGCTGGAAGCCATCGCCGTTTATCGAATGGCGCACTTGCTCTACGATAAGGTGCCGCTCGTTCCGCGCATCATGACCGAGTGGGCGCACAGCCGCACCGGGATCGATATTCATCCCGGGGCAAAAATTGGCTCGCATTTTTTTATCGACCATGGGACGGGCGTGGTAATCGGTGAGACCACTGAAATCGGTTCCCGGGTGAAACTTTATCACGGGGTCACACTCGGAGCGCGCAGTTTTCAGAAGGACGAGCACGGCAAAATCAAAAAGGGCGGCAAACGCCATCCAAAGGTGGAGGATGACGTGACCATTTACCCGAATTCGACCGTGCTCGGGGGCGAAACAGTGATCGGCGCGAGATCGACGATCGGCGGCAACGTCTTTCTCGTCCAAAGTGTGCCGCCGGATTCACTTGTCTATTACGAAGAGAAACAACTGAAGGTCGTGCCAAAACGAAAACACAAACCCGCCACCACGCGCGACGAATTCCGCGAATGATTGGTAGGGCGCGACCGCCGGGCGCGCCGGGGATTGGGGTGTCAAGGAGAGCACCAGTATGAGCAAGAGCATGAGTATGAGTATGAGTAAGAATAAGACTTAATGATCTACTTGGATTACAACGCAACGACACCGCTGTCCGATGACGCGCGCGAGGCGATGCTGCCGTGCCTGGACCGGTATTTCGGTAACCCATCGAGCGTGCATGCCGCGGGACGTGATGCGCGCGCCGCCATTGATAATGCGCGCGACAAGCTGGCCGCGCTTTTGCGTGCCAAACCGCACGAATTGATATTCACCAGCGGCGGAACTGAGTCATGCAATCTCGCGGTTCTCGGTCTTGCACGATGTCAATCGTCTCGCGGTGGTCATGTCATCTCGAACAAAGCGGAACATCATGCAGTCCTAAACGCGCTCGAATACTTGGAAAAGCGCGAAGGTTTCGAAGTGACGTGGTTGAACGTTTCGCGCGAAGGAATTGTCGACCTCGATCAACTTGCCGCCGCGATCCGACCCGAAACGCGGCTGGTTTCGATCATGACCGCGAACAACGAGACCGGCGTGATTCAGCCGATGCATGAAATTTCCCAGATATGCCGGGAGCGCGGCGTCCTGTTGCACAGCGACATGGTGCAATCATTCGGCAAAGTGCCACTTGTCATTCCGAGCGAAAGTCTCGCCCTGAGCGAAGTCGAATGGATCGAGGAATCCGGCGATGCCGCCTCAAAGTTAACGCCGCGGGATCCTTCGACCCCGAAAGCTTTCGGGGCTCAGGATGACCATGTTAATCTTTCTCTTGTTGATGCCGCGAGTTTCGCTGCACACAAATTTTACGGACCCAAGGGCGCCGGATTTCTTTTCTTGCGCAGCGGTCTGTCGATCCAGCCGATCATGTTTGGTGGCGCGCACGAGAATGAGCGGCGACCCGGTACGGAAAACGTGGCCGCGATTGCGGGAATGGCAGCGGCGGCTGAGTGGGCGCTGCGCAATCGAGACGGCGAACAGAAACGTGAAGCGCAATTGCGAGACGAATTATGGAGACGAATCGCCGAAATTTTTCCTGACGCGCGGCAAAATGGCGACATCAGTCATCGGCTTGCTAACACGCTCAACATAAGTTTCACCGACATCGACTCGGAAACGATGTTAATGGCGCTCGATTTGGAGGGCGTCTGCGCGTCAAGCGGATCGGCCTGCATGGTCGGATCAGTAGTCGCGTCCCATGTCTTGCTCGCGATGGGCTTGCCGATCGAGCGCGCGCGCTCCGCAGTTCGATTTTCACTCGGTAAATGGACAACTGCTGATGAAATCAAAGCCGCCGGAGACGGCATCGGGAAGATTGTTGCGCGCTTGAACAAGCGAAAGAGCGCCTATGCCGTTGCTTAGGCAACTCGAATTCGCGTTCCAGACAGTCGGATGGGAGGCGCTCCGCCCACCGAATCCTCAGACACCAACTAAAGCGCTTGCCCTAAAATTTCGGCAGCGCGATGTCAATCTTGAAACAAAAGCCTGCGCGCTTTTGTGTTCACTCGGCGCGGCGCGTGGCGCGCGGGACCTTCGCGTCGAGTGGAATTCACGTCTGCGAACGGCCGCTGGTCGCGCTGATTATCGCCAGAAACTCATCTCGCTGAATCCGCGGCTGTTTGAGCATCCAGCCGAAATCGATCAAACGCTGCGCCACGAACTGGCCCATATCCTGGCGCAATTTCGTGCGGGCCGGCGCCGGGTTCTGCCCCATGGTATTGAGTGGCGGCAGGCTTGCCGCGATCTTGGGATTAGCGATGAGAGGCGCTGTCATAATCTCCCGTTGCCAGTCAGCGAACGTGCTCGCCGCTATCTTTACAGGTGTCCAAATTGCCAGCGCAATTTTCCTCGCGTGCGTCGGATTAAACGTGCAGTTGCATGTCTGGCCTGTTGCCGCGCACATAATCGTGGAAAATTCGACGCGCACTTTCGGTTGGTGCTGGTGGATCGCGACCTCCGAGCGCGATGCTAATTTAATGCCGTGATTTACCACGGATTTCCGCAGCGGTTGCATCCACGGTCCCTCACTGGATTCAACCAGGCGCGCCGTTTCACATCCGTATCTCTCTTGATCGGAAAATGGAACAACGCCAGCTAGTTGATCCATCGTTGGCGCAGGTACTCCTTAAGTCAGCGCAGTTTTATGACTCTAAACGCCGATGGCACATCACCCTGTTCGTTTTGATGCCGGATCATTTGCACGCGCTTTTGTCGTTCCCTCGCGACGAATCGATGAGCGGCGTCATTGGCGACTGGAAACGTTTTCACGCATATAAGAACGGAGTGATGTGGCAGGAAGGATATTTCGATCACTGTCTGCGGGAGGATGAGCGCGGCGAACAACTCTCAGCCAAAATGAATTACATCCGAGAAAATCCCGTAGCTGCTGGGTTGTGCGCACAGGCGAAAGACTGGCCATGGATCATCGATCCCTTTAGACAAGATCGACCGAGCAACTCCAGAGAATAAAGCCGGCGCCAAAGGCGCATTTACGGACAACGCGCCTACTCAGCGTTCTCACTTTTCCTCGCTTCTTCTCCCCGCAACTTTGCCTGGATGAACATGTCGATATTGCCATCCATCACATCTTGAACGTTGCTTGTTTCCGCTCCAGTGCGGTGGTCCTTCACCATCTGGTACGGCTGAAACACATATGAGCGAATTTGATTTCCCCACGCGATCTCGCCCTTCTCGCCATATTGGCGTTCTCTCTCCGCCCGCTTCTTGTCCTGTTCGATTTGGTAAAGCTTCGCCTTTAACATTTTCATAGCCAGTTCGCGATTGCGTCCCTGGCTGCGCTCCGCCTGGCAGGCTACCACAATCCCGCTGGGCTTGTGCAGAATGCGCACAGCCGTTTCTACCTTGTTGACGTTTTGTCCGCCCTTTCCACCGCTGCGGAATGTGTCGATCTCCAGATCGGCCGGATTGATTTCAATCGGAGCGGTGTCGGCGATTTCAGGGACGACATCCACACTGGCGAACGAAGTGTGGCGCCGCTTGTTTGCATCGAATGGCGAGATGCGTACCAGCCGGTGCACGCCGCGTTCGGTCTGCAGATGCCCATAGGCATATTCGCCGCTCACAAGCAAGGTGACCGATTTGATTCCGACTTCTTCACCCTGTTGAATGTCCACGGTCTGCGATTTGAAACCACTTCGCTCGATCCAGCGTTGATATATCCGCAGCAACATGTCGGCCCAGTCGCACGACTCAGTGCCGCCTGCGCCGGAGTGGATGGTGAGAAATGCATTCGCGCGATCGTTTTCGCCGGAAAGAAATTGGCGCAGCTCGAATTCCTCCAGCTTGTGAAGCAAGCGTTCATGTTCGGTTGCGACTTCTTGCTCTACCTTTGCGCGCGCAGTTGCATCGGTTTCTTCCGCAGCCAACTGCTGCAATGCGCTAAAATCATCGATCTCGCGTTCCAACGCTTGAAACGGATTCACCAGCGCACGTAATCGGGAAACCTCTTCGACATCGGTCTGCGCACGCTCGCGATCCGACCAGAAATCGGGCGCAGCCATGCGCCTTTCAATTGTGGCTAGATTTTTCTGGAGCTTTTCAACGTCAAAGAAACCTCCGCAATTCGCGAACGCGCGATTTCAAATCTTCGGCATCGAGAATGGAGATTTCCGCTGGCATGCAGAAAGATAATTTAAGTCACGGCAAATCGCAAAGACGTAGCGGGCACGAGCGAGCTTGTGACGAAACGCATAGATCGAGTAGCGCACGGGTCTCGTCCAGCAGCCGCCGGAGCGAGCGCGTCCTCGCGATCGCGAACTTTCTTTTCCGTCGCTCGTCTTCCCTGGCTGCGGAAACGAAAGGAAAGATTGTTTCGGCGCGACGCCGAAACCAGCACGCGAGACGCGTGCGCTACCCTATCTACGCGCGGAATCGCTCGGCTTCGGTTTTGCACCTTGCGCCGGCTCAAGGCGGAAAATCGTTTCACCTTCTTTCATCAGATCAAGACGATCCCGCGCGATGGTTTCTAAATAAGTCACGTCGGTCTTGAGCAGGTTGACCTCGCGAGTCTGACGCGAGAGTAAACTTTGTTGCCCATCTACCTGTCGCTGCAGCTCGTCGGTTTCGGCGCGGCTCTGCATCAATTTTTTGTAGGGCGGAACGAACAAGCTCACAATCACGAGCCAGATCGCGAGGACAAGCAGAACGCGAAGAATTCGGTTAAGTCGCTGCCAGACGGTGGCTTCGCGACGCGCGCGAAAATCGGCGTAGGTCTGATCCACTTAGCGCATTTTACCGCCGTATTCGGCTTTGTCACCCAGTTCTTCTTCGATTCGGAGGAGCTGATTGTATTTCGCAATGCGGTCGCTGCGGGAAAGTGATCCGGTCTTGATCTGGCCGGCGTTGGTCGCGACTGCGATATCGGCAATCGTTGCATCCTCCGTTTCGCCAGAACGATGGCTGATTACGGTGGAGTAATCGTTTTCCTTTGCCAGATCAATGGTTGCCAGCGTTTCAGTAAGCGTGCCGATCTGATTCACTTTGATCAAAATCGAATTTGCCACGTGCTCGGCAATTCCTTTCCGCAGAAATTCGACATTCGTGACAAAGAGGTCGTCACCGACTAGTTGAATCTTGTCACCAAGCTTTGCGGTCAGCTGTTTCCAGCCCTCCCAATCATTTTCGGCGCACCCGTCCTCAATCGAAATGATCGGGAAGCGCGCACAAAGATCGGCATAGTAATCAATTAATTCGCCGGCAGTTTTGCGAGAGCCATCCGATTTCTTGAATACATAGACATTGTTTTCGCTATCGTAGAATTCGGAGGCGGCGGGATCGAGTGCGATAAAGATTTGCTCCCCGAGTTTGTAGCCCGCTTTTTTAACGCCAGCTGAAATCGCTTCCAAGGCGTCCTCGGCAGAACCGAGTTGCGGGGCGAAGCCACCTTCGTCGCCAATCGCCGTGGAAAGATGTCGATCTCTCAGGACAGATTTAAGCGAATGAAAAACTTCCGCGCCATACCGCAACGCTTCCGAAAACGTGGGCGCACCGCGCGGCACTATCATCAATTCTTGAAAATCGATCGGCGCGTCCGAATGCGCGCCACCGTTTAGGATGTTCATCATCGGCACGGGCAAAACTCTCGCCCCGGGTCCGCCGAGATAGCGAAAGAGGGAGAGATGTTCCGCTGCGGCAGCAGCCTGTGCGACCGCCAGGGAAACGCCGAGGAGCGCGTTTGCGCCTAGGTTCCTCTTATTGGGCGTGCCGTCGAGTTCGATCAGTTTGTTGTCGATCTTTCGTTGGTCGCGCGCATCCCAGCCGTGGAGAGCGGGAGCGATCTTATCATTCACGTTGGCGACTGCTTTCTTGACGCCTTTGCCGCCGAATCGCATTTTGTCCCCATCGCGCAATTCCCATGCTTCATGCTCGCCGGTGCTCGCCCCGCTTGGAATCGCCGCCCGGCCAAGCGCACCTCCTTCCAAACGCACATCGACCTCGATCGTTGGATTGCCACGCGAATCCAGGATTTCGCGCGCAATAATGTTACGAATCAAGGTTTTTGACATTTCAGAATATTGCAGGGAGAGGGGATGTTGCCTTGCAATCATGCGCCGGGCATCAGATTCTTCAACTGATCTTGGTGATCGACGAAAAACCTAACTTAACCTGAGGTTCTTTCTTGAGGTCCAGATTCGCATTGGCAATTTCGCGGAGGCACCGGATAATCTGTTCGATGATTCGTTTGACAAGACTGAGCGTAATCGGGCTGATCGGGAGCATTTTCACAGCCTTTGGCGCAGAGACGGGGCAGTTGCCCCCCGATCAATTGGCAAAAGCCGTCAGGAGCGATTCGATTAGCATCCCGACGCCGGCGGAACTTTTCGCGGCACTGGAGAAGCCGGGCAAGACAAACTGGTCGAGCCAATATCGCGGCCCGATGCCGATGACCTATCGGAATCGCGCGCAAATCGCGCTCAACCTCGGCGGCTTGATCGCAGATGGGTTTATTGCCGTCGAAGCGAAGGACGGCCAGCAGGTCAAGAATATCGGGTCAGACATCATCAGGCTGGCAAAAGCCCTTGGAGTAAGTGAGAGCCTGCTCAGCCGCGGCAATAGCATCAACGAGTTCGCCGAGCACAACGAATGGGACACGTTAAACGAGGAGCTGGAAGCAACGCAAAACGAAGTGAAATCCTCGATGCAATCCCACGCCGACCAGGACCTGGTGATTCTCGTCAGTGTCGGTGGCTGGATTCGCGGCACGCAGGTAGTCAGCGGAGCGATCATGCAAAACTATGACGAACGAAGCGCGAAAGTACTGCGCCAACCGGCGCTCGTCAGATTAATGCAATCGAAGGTGAATGAAATCTCGCCCGAGCTTCGCAGCGAGCCGCTGGTTAAAGATGTGAGCGAACAGCTTGGCGGCATTGAGAAACTGGTTTCTTTCCCGGCGGATAAGGCGCCCAGCGTTGATCAAGTGCGGAAGGTGAATGAAGCGGTTGGGAAAGTGATGGAGAAGATAGAGAACAAGACCATCGCGAAATGAAACGCCTCCCGCCGATTTTTCTGTCGATCGTGGTGTTGGTCGCCGGCTTTTCTGTGCGCGCCGAGACAGATGCCGAGGTCGAGGCGCGTAAGACCGCGCTCGATCTTGCCGGAGCATTTGCAAACGATGGATTCAAAACCCGGGACGGCCATTGGTGCGGGACCGTTAAGCCACACGACCACGCATTGGTCGCGGTGAATCTTTATGCCGGAAACCAATATTGGTTTTCCGCCGGCGCGGCTGAGCCTTCGGCAAAAATCGGGGTCAGCGTTTATAATGAGACAGGCAAGCAAGTCTCCACCGACACCCATAATGCCGGGGAAAAGGCGGCAGCCGGATTTTCACCGGCGAACAGCGGCCAGTATTTTGTCTCGGTCGATTTGATTGAAGGTCGGGAGGGCAGCTTCTGTCTGGTATACTCGTATAAATGAAACGCTGCTGGATTCTGGATTCCCGCCATAGCGGACAAGCTGGATGCTGGATTTTCACGCGGCCTAGCGCTGCCATCTAGGAGCCAGCAAGCATCGCGGAATTAGCGACCATGGTTTCGCTTCAGGTATTTTACGAGGGCAACGTTCAGGGCGTCGGGTTTCGCTGGTCTGTGCAACACATCGCAAAAGGCTTCGATGTCACCGGATGGGTCACCAACCTGCCAGATGGCCGCGTGGAACTTCAGATCAACGGAGAAGAGAATGAAGTGCGCGCGTTCCTGGACGCTATCGCTCAGAGCGAACTCCGCGCGCTGATTCGCAAACAAGTCGAAAACAAACTGGAAAAGCCGGTTACTGCCCGCGGTTTTAAGATTCGCTATGACTGATCCGGCAGTTGCTGTCCGGGGACTGACGAAACTTTTCCCGGTCCCATTCCATCGACAGTCCGTTGTTGCCGTGCGCGACCTCGATCTGCGCGTTGAACCGGGAGAAGTTTACGGACTGCTCGGGCCGAACGGCTCTGGGAAGAGCACGACTCTCAAAATTATCCTGGGGCTGGTTTCACCAACCCGCGGCCGCACGGAGATTTTCGGTCGTGACAGCCGTTTGGTCGAAAGCAGGGAAGCGGTCGGTTTTCTGCCGGAGAATCCTTACTTTTACAAATATCTCACCGGCGAAGAAACTCTGCGTTTTTTCGGGCGCCTTTGCGGCCTCGGAGGCGCCCCATTAAAAAATCGAATCAATGAGTTACTGACTCTCGTTGGATTGACGAAGGCGCGGAAGCGGCGGCTCGGCACGTATTCGAAAGGCATGTTACAACGCATCGGCCTGGCGCAAGCATTGATTCACGATCCGAAACTCGTCGTGCTGGATGAGCCCACTGCCGGCGTCGACCCGGCGGGCTCCCGCGAGATTCGCGACCTGATTCTGGATCTGCGGCGACGTGGAATCACCGTGCTGCTTTCCTCTCATTTGCTGGCGCAAGCGCAGGAAATCTGCGATCGCGTCGGCATTCTTGCCGATGGTGTGCTCGTGCGCGAAGGACGGTTGCAGGAATTGATTGCGATTGAAAATCAAACGGAGCTTGTCATCGCTGACGCTTCCCCTCCGCTCGTCGATGAGATCGAGTCACTCATCAACCGCTCAAACGCGAAACTGATCGAGCGTCGAAAATCCACGACCACCCTTGAAAGATTGTTTCTCGAAGCGACAGCCAAAAATGACGAAGCCCGAATGTCGAATGACGAAGGAATGACTAAGCAGAAATGACGAACGACAGAAACGCTTCAACGTTGGCAAAGCCTTATCGCGCTTTCTCTGTCGGCCGCATTGGCGCCATCACGGTCAACACATTGACCGAGCTCACGCGCCTGAAAGTTTTTTACTTCCTGCTGGTTTTCGCCCTGCTTTTGATCGGCAGCTCGATGTTTATGGCGCAGCTAACTTTTCAGCAGGAGTTTCAAATCCTCAAAGACGTTTCGCTCGGCGCGATGTCGATCTTTACGTCGTTGCTGGCAATTGTCGCCACCGCGCGACTCATTCCGCAGGACATCGAGGATCGCACGATTTACACGATTCTCGCAAAACCGGTGCCGCGATTGGAATATCTGCTTGGGAAAATTGCCGGGGTGCTTTTGCTGCTGGCGATCGGCACTTTGGTGATGGGTGCCGTGTTTTTCCTTGTGCTCTACGCGCGCGAGCAAACGCTCGTGCACGTGACCATGCGCCAAATGGCCGCGGCGCCGCGCGAACAAATAGATGAAGCTTTGCGCGCAGTCCGCGCTTCGGCATTCAACAGCGACATATTACCCGGCATCGTCATTATTTATCTGAAAGCATGTTTGCTCGCGGCGCTCACGCTTTTTGTATCGACCTTCGCCACCACAAATATTTTCACCATTGTGGTAATGGCTTTCATTTACTTTATCGGCCACTTACAGGCGATCGCGCGGGAATACTGGTTACAGGAACACAGCAGCGGGTGGATCTCGCGCGTTTTTCTCGCAGTTGTAGCGCTGATATTTCCCGACCTGCAAGCGTTCAACTTGGTAGATGACATCGTCGCCGGCACAGCCATTTCACTCGGCCTCTTTTTCAAGACTGCTGTGCTGGGAGTTTTCTACACGACGATCTACACATTGCTGGCGGCGTTCGTCTTTTATGGGAAGGAATTATGATACGCGGCCTGCTCGTGCTGGTAATTCTGCTCGCACTCGGAGCGCTTAAATTGCCAATGGAGCGAGACCTGGCCGCGGTCCATCGACAAGAGCATTTCCGAGGGGTCGAATTTAATCTCGATCTCCGAGAGAAAATCGGGCAACTGGGATTCATTGCCGCGTTGAGCGGATTTCGATCGATTGTTGCCGATGGCCTTTTCATTCAAGCGCATGTGGCGTGGGAGCGGACAGAGTGGGGCCGTGTGCTGTTATTATTCCAGCACGTCACGACGCTGCAGCCGCGCGCGCTCCTGTTTTGGGACATGGCCGCATGGCACATGGCCTGGAACGCCAGCGTCGCCGCAATGAACGACCGAACGCAACCGCGTCTCGCCTTGCGGGTCAAAGCGCAACGCGAATATTTTGCGCTCGGCAAAGATTTTCTTGAGCGCGGAATAAAAAATAATCCCGATCGTCCCGAGCTCTACGAAGCACTTGCCCGGCTTTACAAAGAGAAATACAAAGATCACGAGCGCGCTTCGGAATTCTTCGGCAAGGCAGCGGCCCTGCCTGGAGCGCGGACCTATGACAGGCGTTTCTCCGCCTACGAGCTTTCCTACTGCGAAGACCGGGAGCGTGAAGCATATGAGCGCCTTCGCCAGCTCTATGACAAAGGTGAAAAGGAACGGCTGCCGACTTTGATTAGCCGGCTAAAAGTTCTCGAAGATAAACTCGGGATCCCGCAGGACCAGCGGATTCCCGACTCGAAGTCTTTGCAACATTGAAATCGTTCGATCGTTAAATGGTTAAAATCGTTGAAGCGTTTCCGTTGTAACGTTGTAACCTTTTTAACAGCCGCCGCAATGCGCTTCGCGATTTTCAGTGATATCCACGCCAACCTGGAGGCGCTCGAAGCCGTCCTGGCCGATGCGCGCCAGCGCAAGTGCACGCATTTTGTCTGCCTGGGCGACGTGGTCGGCTACAACGCGAATCCACATGAGTGCCTCGAACGAGTTCGCGAACTGGATTGCCCCACCGTAAAAGGCAACCACGACGAGCAGGCGTCGATCTCGAGATTCCCGACCGACTTTAACCAGCTGGCCGAGCGCGCCATCAAATGGACGCGCGATAAACTGACAGAAAAGGACAAGCAATGGCTGCGCGACCTGCCGTTCCAAAAACAGGTGCGCGATTTCACCATCGTGCACGCGACGCTCGATACGCCGGAGCAATGGGGTTACGTTTTTAATAACCTCGATGCGGCGGCGAGTTTCACGTATCAGCACACGACCATTTGCTTTTTTGGCCACACCCATGTGCCCATGGTTTTTATTCGCGACGAGGGCGTCAGACGGGAGCTGATCGATCATGTCCGTATTGAGCCGACTAAGAAATATTTCATTAACGTGGGCAGTGTTGGACAACCACGTGACGGAAATTGGCGCGCCGCCTACTGCGTTTACGACGTTGAGAACAATCTCGTCCAGCAGATACGGGTAAAATACGATCTGGCGACCGCGCAAAAAAAGGTGATCGAGGCCGGTCTGCCGCGGCCGCTTGCCGAACGGCTTGCAATGGGACGATGAGAAGGATTTAACGATCTAACGGCCGTCTTTCGACCTCCGACCTCTGAACCCTAAATCGATCCTAATCATCAAGCCGAGTTCGCTCGGAGATATCGTCCACACTCTTCCGGCGGTGGCCGTGCTTCGTGATGCCTACCCTGGAGCCGAGATTACGTGGGTGATTAATCCCGAATTTGCGCCGCTGCTTCGGGGGAATCCTGATGTAAATCATGTCCACTTTTTTCCACGGGGCGAATTTCGCGGCTTGGGCGCATCTTACAGCTTGTTGCCGTGGTTGAAGAAAACCCGGACCATCCGGCCCGATCTGGCGCTCGATTTTCAAGGATTGCTTCGCAGCGCGCTGATCGCAAAGATCAGCGGCGCCAAAGAAATCTACGGAATGAGCGATGCGCGCGAAGGTTCGCGGTGGTTTTACGATCGCGTCGCGAAAGTAAATGATCGCGGGCATTCCGTTAACCGGTGCCTGAAACTGGCCGAGTGCGCGGGCGCCACGATCAGCCCGTGGCTTCGTTGCCCGATTCCCACAGGGGACCCGCTCCCGCGTTTCGATGAATACCCGCCGTTCATCCTTCTTCATCCCTTTGCGCGAGGCGGCGGCAAATCGCTCTCAAACGCGGTTATCCAGGAATTTTGCCGTGCCTTCGCCCCCACTCGTATCGTGATAGTGGGGCAGTCACGGGCCGGGATCGAGGTGGTCGCGAATTGCATTGACCTGACTAACCAAACGTCACTGTTACAATTGATCTGGCTAATTCGCGTCGCGCGATTTGTCGTGAGCGTGGACAGTGGCCCGATGCACATTGCCGCTGCCGTCAACGATTGCTTGTTGTCGATCCACACATGGACCGATCCTTGCCGTGTGGGTCCTTACAATCCCAACGCCTGGGTTTGGAAACATGGGCAACTTCTCCGGGCTGACGAACTCGAAGCAGCCAGGATTCGAAGGCGCGGCCGTGGCTTCAAATGCAAAGACGTTCTGGCTGTAGCTGACCTGATTCGGCCACTTGTGCCGGTCGATCCGATGATTGCTTAGTTGCCGTGGTCAGTTTTTCTGGGCGCGCCCGGCGGTCGCGCCCTACCATTTGCAGCCGGAGCGCGCCGTTGCTTCAGAACAAATTCAGCTAGCGCCAAATCTCGCTGATAAGTGATTTTGAAATTGAAGTCGTCGTTGAGGACCAGAACAACTGTGCGACCGAGTCGCTCGACCGCGGAAACTTCGTCCGTCAATGAAACATTTTCAGTGTGAGCGGCGCGATAAGCTGTCTCGATCAATGCGCGCTCGAAAACTTGTGGCGTTTGCATCGCGTAAAGTCGATGCCGATCCACCGAGCCGGCCACTGCCAGAACTTGGTCTGCCTTCCCGCCGTGGTGAGAGCGCGAGCCCAATGGGTCGACATCGGCGCGCTTAAGCGTGTCGTTGATTGGTTCAGCCAGTGCAGCAGCGCCGTGGATCAGGCATTGTTCAAAGACACGCTCGATTTGTTCCGGGGTGATCAGCGGCCGTGCCGCGTCATGCACAGCAACATATTTGGTGGCGGCACTGAGCTGATGCAGACCAGCGCGAACCGAATCTTGGCGACGTTCGCCGCCCTCGATGATCGAATGGATTCTTTTGAAGTTCTCAGCACGACTGATCTTTCGGATTTCGCCGTGTCGATCCTCGCGCGCAACAACAATGATTTCGTTAACAGAACTGGCGCGCTCAAACGCATGGAGCGTGTGCGCAATTAGCGGTTTCCCGGCGATTGTCGCAAACAACTTGTCGAACCCCATGCGTTGGCTGCTGCCGGCCGCGACAATGATGGCGGTTAGCATCTGTGAGCTCAAAAAGTTGAGACGTCTTGCTACAGCTGAAATCCCCCGGTCAGCTTTGTCATTTCCTCCTGGGCGAGGGCCTTTCCTTGCTCGGCGGCTTGCTTCACGGCGGTCAGGACAATTTCCTCGAGGAACTCGACATCATTTGGATCAACGACTTCCTTGTCGATCTTGATCGCGACGATGTCACCGGCGCCGTTTGCGGTTACTTTCACTTTGCCGCCGCCCGCGCTCACTTCGATAGTTTTCTTCTCGAGCTCAGCCTGGGTCCTGGTCATTTGCTCCTGCATTTTCTGGGCCTGCTTCATGAGCTTGTTGAGATTCATAATTTGGGGCTGCGCCGTCGTAGTGATTCGTTAAAAGAGTTACAAAGTTAAAATGGCAGTTTGACGCTATCGCTGCTCTTCCGTTGTAACCCTTGTAACGCTTTTAACATTTTAACCCATCCGTTTCATCAGGATTTGATTTGAGCATTGAACATCTCAAGAGCCTCCTGGATGAGCGGATCATCTTCGAACGATTCAACTGACCTCGCCGCTTCGGAACCAGCCCCGAAAGCTTTCGGGGGTACAATTCCCTCCTTTGCCACAAATCTCACCGACCAGTCGCACCCGCTTGCTTCTCCCAGAAGCGTTTCCAACTGGCGGCGATTATTTGGACTGGCGAGCGCTTCAACCTTCGACTGATCATCCGGCGAATGCCCAAGCAAAAAATTGCGGCCATCGATTCCAATCGGACGAATTGATTCGCTTAACGTACGCAAAAATCCCTTCACCGGAATTTTTGCGAGGACCTTGTGCCACAATTCGTCCGCGTTAGGCTGGCTTTGTACCGCAGTCTCGGCCACGCGCGTGGTTTCCGCTTTGCTGTAGCCGGGATCGGTGATCCCGGCTTTCTGCCGACGCGATCCCTCGTTGCCGCGGTCAGAGCCCGCCGCTGCAGGTTTCGTGGGCGGCGCGCCCGGCGGTCGCGCCCTACCACCATCGCGAAGTTCACTGAGTCTCTCAATTACCTCATCCAATGTCGCTTGTCCGAGGCTCTGAATCGCCCTGATGATTGCGACCTCAAAATGGAGCTTCTTGTTGGGCGCCCATTTCATTCGACCTTCGGCGGCCGCCAATTGATCGATCAGGTCGAGCAAACGATCGGTCTCGATCAATTCGGCATGCGCTGCGAGCGATTTTTTCAAATCAGGATCGATGTCTTCATCCAGAACATCCGGTTTTGCCTTGAACACAAGCAGATCGCGCAGATAAGCAATCAAGTCCGACATGAGTCGCATCATGTCCTTGCCGCTTTCGCATTGCTCGTAGAGGAGTTCGAGCGCGGCGGGCGTTTCGCCGCGCAAAATCCGCCCGGTAAGATCGACCACGGTTTGTTCGGCTGTGAACCCGAATATGTTCAAGACATCACTTTCACTGATTTTTTCGCCGCAGAATGCGACGAGCTGATCGAGCATCGATTCTGCATCGCGCATACCGCCTTCCGCGCCCCGCGCGATCGCATGCGCAGCCGCGGGTTCCAATGTGATTTTTTCTTTTCCAGCAATGAATTGAAGGTGCTGCGCGATCAGATTTGCCGGGATACGGTGGAGATCGAAGCGCTGGCAACGGCTCAAAATCGTTGGCAAAACTTTCTGCGGCTCGGTGGTCGCGAAAATAAATTTCACGTGCGCTGGTGGCTCCTCGAGCGTCTTCAAAAGCGCATTAAACGCCGCCGCTGACAGCATGTGCACTTCGTCGATGAGATAGATTTTGTAACGGCCTTTGGCAGGCGCATAACGAACATTCTCGCGAAGCTGGCGAACGTCTTCGACGCTGTTGTTGCTGGCGCCATCGATCTCGATCACGTCGAGACTGTTGCCCGCCGCAATCTCGCGGCAGTTGTGACATTCTCCGCATGGCGTGGCAGTTGGCCCGTTTACGCAATTGAGTGATTTCGCCAGAATCCGAGCGGTCGATGTTTTGCCGATTCCGCGCGGTCCAACGAAAAGATAGGCATGGGCGAGCCGGTTTTGCGTGACCGCATTTTTCAACGTGCGCGAGACGTGCGGCTGGCCGACCAGATCGTCAAAAGTCTGGGGCCGGTATTTTCGTGCGAAAACCTCGTAGCTCACGCCTTCAATCTAACGAAAAAGTTGATGGTTGGTAGCTGATAGTTGATGGATGAACAATGACATTGAAGCGGTTTGCTCGCCTCTTGCTCCTGCTCGTGCTCGTAGTCGCGCTCGATGCTTCGGCACGAGAGCCTCAGAAATCCCCGCCAGCAAGGACGACGACAGAAAGCAAACAAACGCGTGCGCGGGATCTTGGCATTCCGTTCGAAGGCACGCCGGGGGAATTCAATGCCATTACCGATGTGGCCGGTGTTGAAGTTGGATACACCACCCTGATCACTGGCGAAGGCAAACTCGAGGTAGGCAAAGGCCCGGTGCGCACAGGGGTAACGGCAGTCATTCCGCGCGGACACGATTCGCTCAATGACCCTGTTTACGCTGGTTTCTTCAGCCTGAACGGCAACGGTGAAATGACGGGCACGCCCTGGGTCGAAGAAAGCGGGTTTCTCGAAGGACCAATCATTATTACGAACACGCACAGCGTCGGAGTCGCGCGGGATGCCGTAATTGCGTGGCGCATTAAACGCGGAGCAGCCGATAAGACTGGCTACTGGTGGAGTTTGCCCGTCGTCGCCGAGACTTGGGACGGCTGGCTCAATGACATTAACGGTTTTCACGTCAAAGCGGAAGACGTCTGGCACGCGCTCGATTCGGCTCACGGCGGCGCACTAAAGGAGGGGAGCCTCGGCGGTGGGACGGGCATGATCTGCTACGAGTTCAAAGGCGGAAACGGAACCGCTTCACGCAAGGTCGATCTGAAACAGGACAAGAATGCACCCGCGCGTTCGTTTATCGTCGGCGTCTTTGTGCAGGCGAATTGCGGACGCCGACCGCAACTGACCATTGCGGGAGTTCCAGTCGGTAAAGAAATTCCAGGCCAGGTTTATAAAGAGGAAGCCGGCTCCATTATCATCGTCGTTGCGACTGATGCGCCGCTTTTGCCTAACCAATTGAAACGCCTCGCCCGTCGCGCGTCGCTCGGTCTCGCCCGCACGGGAAGCGTTTCCGGAAATGGTTCGGGCGATTTGTTCATCGCCTTTTCCACCGCGAATCCGAACGCCGCGAACCCCGACCTGCTCACACACACCGTTGAAACAATTCCCAACGATCGGCTCGATCCGATCTTTGAGGCAGTTGTGCAAGCGACCGAAGAAGCGATCGTCAACGCGCTCGTCGACAATCACGACATGACGGGACGCGACAATCATCACGTCGATGCTTTGCCGCACGATCGTGTGCGCGAGTTGTTGAAAAAATACAATCGCTTGCCCTAATCGAATCCGACTGGCGATTATAACGCCGCCGCGATCAGCACCGGCACGATTTTGGTCGCCGCGACTTCGAGAAGGTGGATGGTCAGTTTTTCCGCGCGCTCCTGCGCCTGCGGCGGTTGGCTGTCGATGAAAATCTGCGCGGCACGTTTCTGATTTTCGACGAAGAAATTGAAGTCATCTTGATCGAGCTCACCTTTGCTCACGAGGACGAGGCGTTCTTCGAGCTTCTGTGCATTCTGCTGAAAGAAAGTGGCAGAATCACCTTTCGCGTCCGCCAATAAATTCTGCAGCTCTTTCTTTGCGTCCGCGACGGTACTGTCGTTGACCTGGTCTAGCACCGAATCGAGTTCGGACGATTTTTTCTGCTTCTTCGGTCGAGGTTTTGCAGGCTTATTCTGTTTTTTTCGCGATGGCATGATCGTAGTTGTCGTTGATGTCGCGCTTCATCTCGGCTGCCAGGGCTTTTGTAATTTTGCCGGTGCTCGCTTTCTTTCGAAGGTGTGCGGCTTCGGCTTTGAATTGGTCCGCAAGATCCTTTAACACAGGCCGACGCGCCTTGAATTTCTCATTCGTCATCGCGTCCTGAAACTTGGCGTTGCCTTCCGCAACCTTTGCATCAAAGGCCGCGGCATCGAAACGCTTGCCCGGAACAGCGTATTGATCGACGAAGGAGATTTCGAATGCGCGCAGGTTCTCGAAACTGACGTCGCTCTCGGGCTTGGTCAGCGTTGCGCAACTCGCGAGGGCGAATGCAACTGCGCAGAGAAACGTGTTTCGAACGATGGTATCCTTGGAATTCATAAGGCGCGGCTCGTTAGGTTGTCGATCTTGCGCCAACTCGCTTCCGCATGTCAAGACATAAAGAGGTTCGTGCGGCGATCCTCAGGCGACTACAACAACCGGGCTATCACCAGGTTATTTCGTCGGTTGCTGCACCACGGCCGGATCATCGAGTAAGATCCATTCGATCACCGAGACGGGCAGGCTGCCGTTCTTGATCAGGTCATCGTGGAATTGACCGAGCCGGAAATTTTCGCCTTGTCGATCTTTGTAACGGCCAAGCAGATTCATGATCTGCCATTTGCCGATGATGTAGCTGATTTTTTGCGTCGGACTTGAAGCCGCGCCGGCAGCTTCGCCTTCGGCCGCCTCACGATCGAGTCCGCCCGCCTCCATGAAATATTTGACGGCTTGCTCAAAGCTCCAGCGGCCGGTGTGCAGATTTACATCCACTCCGATGCGTGCCGCGCGATAGCGCGACAGACGCAGAATTTGTCCCTGGGCGGCGGAGTTGTTCGGATACAGCCCGGTCCGCATCAACATTTCCTCGCCATAGAGCGCCCAGCCCTCCACAAACACGCCGTCCTGGTGTTGACGTCGGATTTCGTCACCCAAATGATTTGCAACCGAGAGCTGAAGAAAATGTCCGGGAATTCCCTCGTGTCCGAGGATTGGCCGCGGATCTTCAATCGCCGCGCGAATATAAAAGTTCTTCGATTGCGGGTTGTAAGTCGGAATAAAATAGAAACCAGTTGCGTCTTTGTCGTAGACGCCTGGCGGATTCATGAAGCCGCCAGGGCTGGTTGGCTTAAACGCCTCCGGCAATTGCCGAATCTGAAACGCGCCCAGGTAATCGGGCAGGGACACGAGGTTGTGTTCCTTCAGAAAGTTAATCATCTCTGTTTCACGGCCCTCATAGGCCTTGAGAAACGACGCTTGATCGGGCGGAATGTTCGCGCTACGTCGCGGATCGGGATCGGCCAGTTTCGGATCGGGCAGAAGCGCCTCCAGCGCGCGATAACGCGCCAGCTCGACACGGCCGATCATTTCCACCTGCGACGCATCGAGCGGCAACAAGAGCACGTGCTTGAGGTAATAATTGTAGTTCGCTTCGCCCATCGGCGAGAAATCCACCATCTTTGGCAAGCGTCGCTCGAGCTCGTAGGCGTAGCCATGTAAAACAGTCAGCGCGGCATCACGCGCTTTGATGAACGCGTCGTGTTCCGCTGGCGCAAGATCGACATCGAGAGCCATCAAGCTGTTATTTAGAAGCGGATCGATTGAGCGCGCCGATTGGATCGCAAGCTGCGCGTAAAGTTTTACCGGATTTTGTAAATTACTTAGACCCTGCTTGAGCAGCGCCGGCATTTGCTTGAGCCGCACCGTGGCAGCCAAGGCTCGTTTTCGCGGCGTGTCGTATTCCTTTTTGAGCAACGAAAAAATCGCGTTCGTGCATTCATCGACGTAGGTTTGCGGATTCGTTCGCTCGAATTTCAAGACGCGATTGCCGAAATCGACCTCTTCTAGTTGGGCACGGAAAAGAATTGCATCGATATGCTCGTCCTTCGGCCAGTTATCGGTTTTCAGCGCACGGACTTTCCCGAGAAGCGAGCGGACGTGTTGCTCGCGCTCTGCGATTTTTCCTGGCGAGTAATCGGTCAGCCGATCGTCCCAGGTGTGCAGTCCGGCGTCGCTGCTTCGGACCGGATAATTCTCATTTCGCCAGGAGTAGTAATCGTCTGCCAGTTTGTGCAAATCCGAGACTGCCGCACTGACGCCCTGATTCTTGAAAGCGTTTGCAGCTATGGTCGGGGTGGATTTGGTGATTAAACCCTTGTTTGAGATATCCGGGGTCCGCTCGGAGGGCGACTGTGCGCGCGTTGCGCCTGAAGTGAAGAGAAAGATGCTAGCGCTAGCGAAAACACTCATTAGCTTCACGACGCCAATTGTAATCGCTCTCACCCGATGAGGAAGTGTAATCCGAGATATTGAGCGCACCGCGACGGTTGACTGGCAGCGAATTTGGGCAATGGAGTTTGCCCTCCCAATCCGGGAAAACTGCGCTGACAGTTTTCAGAGCTGATGACTCCTATCATAGTCCGCGTAAATGCGAGACGACGATGGGAGTGTATGACGCAAAATATTTGGTTTATTGCTGCGGTTTGGATGGGCTTGGCGCTCGCCGGCAGTTTGATCTCGATCTGGACAGGAATTTCTGTGGCGCTGGTTGAGATCCTTGTTGGAGTTGTAGCTGGAAATATCGCGGTAGGCTTCGAAGGCGGCACTCTACAAATCGGAATCGCCAGCGCTACCGCTGATTTGGGTCAACTGCACCATGTATTGCAATCGACCGAGTGGACCAACTTCCTGGCGCTGCTCGGCAGTGGCGTGCTCACATTTCTGGCTGGTGCCGAAATTGATCCGCACTCACTGAAGTCCAACTGGCGAGTAAGCGCTCTGATAGGAGTTCTTTCATTCGGCATTCCCTTCGGTGTGATTTGGTTTGTCGCACAGTTCTTCTTCGGTTGGTCGCTGCATCAGGCCCAAATCGCTGGGATTGCGCTATCGACCACGTCTGTTGCAGTGATTTACGCCGTTATGATTGAAGGCGGACTGAGCGATACGCCGATGGGAAAAATGATCCTAGCGGCGTGTTTTATTACCGACTTCGGAACCGTGCTCGCGCTGGGCACTTTGTTTGCCAACTTCAACGGCTGGCTCATGCTATTCATAGTCACTATGTGCGTCGTGCTTTGGTTTATGCCTGGGTGGACGCAATCCATCATTGATCGATTGGGAGCCACGCGCGTGAGCGAGCCTGAGGTAAAATTTATCTTTCTCATCTTATTTTTCCTCGGTGGCCTGGCCACAGCAGCTAAGAGCGAAGCGGTGCTACCCGCTTACCTCGTCGGCCTATCTGTGGCTGGGGTTTTTGTGCGAGACAAAGCTCTCGTGCACCGAATGCGCAGCATCGCCTTCGCGGTTTTCACGCCGTTCTACTTCATCAAGGCGGGGCTTTACGTTTCGTTGCCTGCGCTTTGGTCAGGCATGTTGATTATCGGTGCATTCCTTCTCCTGAAAATGCTCACGAAAGTGGTTGGAGTTTTCCCGCTGGCGCGGTTGCACTATATGAAAGTTCGAGAAGCCAGCTACACGACGCTGCTCATGGCAACGGGACTGACCTTTGGTACGATCTCCTCTTTGTACGGACTGCAAAATCATATCATCGACCAGAATCAGTACACGATCCTCGTGAGCACAGTGATTTTAAGTGCATTCGTGCCGACTTTGATCGCGCAAAAATTCTTTCAACCGAGCATCGAAGCGATGCACGCGTGGGGGCGAATCTACCGGGAAAAGATCAAGGCATCCGCCTTTAGGATTATGAGCGTCGAGGACGTGAACAATCACGATGACGTATGAGATAAAACTCTATTCGATTGCGACCCTCGGCAGGAGTGCGTGCTGGGTGTTTCATGCGATTTGATGGCGTAGGTCGTGCGGTCCTATGGATGACCGTGCTCGCAGCCGAAGTCTGAACAAATGAACGAATACAACGATGCGCGAGGATTTGGCGAGCATCATCAGCGGCATGTCCGGACGACTTTCCAGTACATCGACAAGTTACTTTCCGAGACTGAGCATACCATGGCCGACGCCAGTTCGCCTTCGCCCTTCCAGAGGCACTCGGACGACACCACGCCGATCCAGCGAAAGGTGACGCACGATTAT
>WNGF01003724.1_pt1 | contig 36932 bp, 35 predicted proteins | sample 5400641 | NCBI WGS metagenome assembly WNGF01 (sample SAMN13153371, study PRJNA577476) | soil metagenome | isolation source: 80 cm soil or saprolite under grassland replicate 2 | place: USA:California | collected 2016-06-15 | reverse complement strand
GAGAACCGAACGCTCGGGTATCGCGCCATGAAACTCTTACTGGAGGCCAAAAAATTACTGCAGAGAACTCCAAAAACCATGGGGTGATTACTCCAGTTCCTTCGGCGCTCGTTAAAGCCGTTTCACGAGATTCGATGAGGATTTCATTGATCGCGTTTTGAAGTTGGCCGAGCCAGCGCAGAACCCAAGTGCCGCTTCCGCCAGATGACGTAAATCACCGGATACAACAGCAACTCCAGGATGCCCGACGTAATCACGCCGCCAATCATCGGCGCGGCGATGCGTTTCATCACGTCTGCGCCACTCTGCGTCGTGGGCGACCACATGATAGGAAGCAGCCCGAAAAGGATGGCGCAAATAGTCATGATTTTCGGGCGGATGCGCTGCACGGCGCCTTCAACAACGGCGGCGTGCAGGTCGGTCATACTGTTCATGCGTCCTTGGTCGCGGAACTTGTCCCAAGCCTGATCGAGGTAAAGCAGCATCACGACACCCGTTTCGGCGTCGAGGCCAGCGAGCGCGATTAGGCCGACCCAAACGGCGATGCTCATGTTGTAGCCAAGCAAGTAGAGAAACCAGAACGCACCCACCAGCGAGAACGGCACGGCCAGGAGAACGATGACCGTCTTCATGGCCGACTTCGTGTTCATGTAGATGAGCACGAAAATAATCAGCAGAGTGAAAGGCACGACGATTTTGAGCCGTTGCTCGGCGCTCTTGAGATACTCGAACTGTCCCGCCCATTGCATGTAGTAACCGGGCGGGAACTGAACGACTTCGGTGATGCGTTTGGAGGCGGCGTCCACGTAGCCTTGAATGTCGTCCCCGGTGATGTCCACGAAGACGAAGCCGACGAGTTGGCCGTTTTCGTTGCGAATGGAAGGCGGGCCGGTCTTGTAGCTGATGTCCGCGAGCATGGAGATGGGGATCTGAGCCATCGTTGTCGGCCCACCGCCGCTCACGGCGGATTTCGCGGGCCTGGCCATCGTACTGCCTCCACCCATTGCACCAGCCGTGGCGGGCGACATCGAGGCTGATTCCCCGCCTTCCATCGGCACGGGCACGAGCACGCGCTTGAGAGCGTCGAGGTCTTCACGGAAGTCGCGCGCGTAACGGACACTGATGGGGTAGCGCTCCCGGCCTTCGACAGTCGTGGCTATGGTCTTGCCACCGATGGCGGTTTCAACGATGTCATTCACGTCGCCCACGGTCAGGCCGTAGCGGGCGGCTTCCTTGCGATTGGGTGTGAAGTCGAGGAAGTAACCGCCTGTCGTGCGCTCGGCAAAGGCACTGCGCGTGCCGGGAAAGTCGGTCAACGCCTTCTCGATCTGCACGCCGATGTCCTGAATCTTACCGAGGTCAGGGCCAAAGACTTTGATGCCGAGAATCGAACGGAAACCAGTCGTGAGCATCTCGGTGCGCGTTTGGATCGGCATCCAAAAGATGTTCGCCATGCCGGGTGTCTTGATTTTCTCGTTCATTTCGGCGAGCAGCTTTTCCCACGTCATGCCGGGCCGCCATTGCTCCGCCGGCTTGAGCTTTACGACCGTTTCAACCATCGAAAGCGGCGCGGGGTCAGTGGACGTTTCGGACTGGCCGGCCTTGCCAAACACAGTTTCCACTTCGGGAATCTGGCGCAGCATTCGGTCCTGAACCTGGAGGACCTTCATCGCCTCCGTGACCGTGATGCCGGGAACAGCAGTGGGCATAAACAGGATGTCGCCTTCGTTCAGGGGCGGCATGAACTCCTTGCCGAGCTTCTTGAACGGATGAACCGTCGCTCCCATGATGAGCAGCGCGACAAGGAGCGTGAGCCAGCGGAAGCGGAGCACGACCTTCACGAACGGCTGATAGAGCCAGATCAAGAGGCGGTTCACCGGGTTCTTGATCTCCGGCGTAATCCTGCCCCGGATCAGCCACACCATGAGCACCGGCACAAGCGTCACACCGAGCAGCGCGGCGAAGAACATCGAGAAGGTCTTCGTGAACGCGAGCGGGCTGAACAGGCGTCCTTCCTGCGCTTCGAGCGAGAACACCGGGATGAAGCTCACCGTGATCACGAGCAGCGAAAAGAACAGCGGTCGGCCCACGCTCTTGGCCGCTTCGATGATGACATATACGCGCTCGGCGGGCGTCGGGTCGCGTCCTTTGTCGTCGCGGAAATGTTCGAGGAACTTGTGCGCGTTCTCGACCATGATGATGGCCGCATCCACCATTGCGCCGATGGCGATGGCGATGCCGCCGAGCGACATGATGTTCGACGTAACGCCGAGCTTGTACATCGGCAGGAAGGAAAGAATGATGGCGATGGGCAGCGTGAAGATGGCGACCAGCGCCGAGCGGATGTGCCAGAGGAAAACGAGGCAGACAAGCGCGACCACGATGCTTTCTTCGATGAGCTTCTCCTTCAGCGTAGCGATGGAGCGTTTGATGAGCTGGCTACGGTCGTAGGTAGTGACGAGTTCCACCCCCTCGGGGAGCGACGGCTTGATTTCCTCCAGCTTTTTCTTGATGCCGTCGATGACGCGCAGCGCGTTTTCCCCGTAACGCATCACGATGATGCCGCCGACCACTTCACCTTCGCCGTTGAGTTCGGAAATGCCGCGCCGGATGTCCGGGCCGAGATGCACCGTCCCGACGTTCTGCACATAGACCGGTGTTCCCTTCTGCGTCTTCAGCGGGATGTTCTCGATGTCCTCGACGTTTTTGATGTAGGCGCGCCCGCGCACGTAGAACTCGGTCGAGCCGACCTCGAAAATCTTTCCGCCGACGTCGCCGTTGGACCTGCGGATTTTGTCCACGACCTCGCTGATGGGTATGCCGTAGGCCAGCAGCTTATTCGGGTCGAGGTCCACCTGATACTGCTTCACGAAACCGCCGACGGGCGCGACTTCCGAAACCCCCTTCACAGATTCGAGCGCATAGCGCAGGTGCCAATCCTGGAATGAACGCAACTCGGCGAGGTTGTTCCTTCCGGTCTTGTCCACGAGCGCGTATTCAAAGACCCAGCCCACCCCGGTCGCGTCCGGGCCGATCACGGGGTTCACGCCTTCCGGTAACATCCCGCGCACGGCGCTCAAATACTCGATGACGCGTGAGCGCGCCCAGTAGATGTCGGTGCCGTCCTGAAAAATCACATAAATGAATGATTTGCCAAACATGGATTCGCCGCGCACGAATTTCACTTTCGGCGCGGCGATGAAGCGCGTGGAAATCGGGTAAGTGATTTGGTCTTCTACCAAGTCCGGCGAGCGTCCCTCCCACTCCGTATAGACGATGACCTGCACGTCGCTGAGGTCGGGAATGGCGTCGAGCGGCGTGCGCATCAGCGCCCAGATGCCGCCGGCGATGCCAAAGATCGTAAGGATGACGACGAGAAAGGCGTTGCGCGAACTGGCTTCGATGACGCGCTCCAGCAGGAAGGGCTTGCGTTGCTCGGAGCCGCCAGCCTGCGCAGGCGATGAAGAAGAAGGTTCCATGAGCTTGCTCCTCGCGGCTTACCAGGACTTCAACGCGCCTTGCACTTTGGCCTCGGCGTCGATGAGGAAGTTCGCACTGGTGACGACACGCTCGGTTTCCTGGAGGCCGGATTTCACTTCGTAGAAGTCGCCATACTTTCGGCCCAGTTCGATGAAGCGCGGCTCCAGCTTGCCCTCACCCTTGTCCACGAAGACGATGTTGTGCTTGCCGGTCGGCAACACTGCGGGCACGGGGACAGCCACGCCCTCGCCCATGTCCAGCGCCAGTTCGACATCCACATACATATCGGGCCGCAGCTTCAGGTCGGCGTTCTCGACATCAATCCTCACGCGGCCCGTGCGCATGGCGTCGTTGATGAACGGGTCGATGACGGAAATCCTGCCATTGAGTTGCTCGCCCGGATAGGACGACGTGCTGATGGCGACTGGCAGCCCCTTCTTCAACATCGGCAGTTCGTCCTGATAGAACTGCGCCCACACCCACGCCACCGAGAGGTCGGCGATGTCCACGAGATGGTCGCCGTTCATCACCTTTCGCCCTTGGTCAACGCCGATGTCCTGCACGACGCCTTTGAACGGTGAGTAAAGTGTAAGCTGTTCCTGCGGCTGGCGCGTCTTTTCAAGCTCCGCGATTTCCTTATCGGAGATGTTCCACAAATTCAGGCGCTGCTTTGCCGATTCGACGAGCTGTTCAGCGCTCGCCAATACGGCTTGATTGCCCTTGGCCCGCGCCTCGTCACGCATCTTGAGCACGTCCACAAACTCGTTTTGCGTGGTGAGCAGGTCGGGGCTATAAATGGTGAGGATGGGCGCGTCTTTCTCGACCAGTTCCCCGCGGGAGAAAACAAACAACTTCTTCACGTAACCCTCCACGCGCGTGACATAATCCCAATGCCGCTGCTTGTCGTAGGCGGCCATGCCCACGGCACGAATGACGCGCTTAAAAGGCCGCTTCTCAATCGTGGCGTAGGTGACGCCGATTTGCTGCTGGCGTTCGACCGGCACGGAGAACTCGCCGGGCTTGTCCTCGTTGGTCGCGGTGTCAGACGGCCCCATCGCTCCCGGCGTGTGGGCGGTGTGTTCCGCGTTAGTCCCTACCGCGCTGTCGCCCTTCTTCCTCACCGGCGTCAGGTCCATCGAACAAATCGGGCACTTGTCCGCGGGGCTGTGCTTCTTTACGGAGGGGTGCATCGTGCAGGTGTAGTAATCCACATCGCCGCCCGCGCTGGCGCCGCCTTTCTTTTCCACGGGCGTGAGGTCCATTGAGCAGATGGGGCACTTGTCGGTCGGGCTTTGCTTCTTGACCGACGGGTGCATGGTACATGTGTAGTAATCCACGTTGGCGGGCTTGGCGTCGGCGCCGCCCTTCTTGCACGAGGCGAGGAACAGCGTGGTCAGCCCCGCGACGAGGGCGAGTGAGAACACAGCCCAACGTGAGCGGCGCTGGAGGACGATCATGGCAGAGTTGTTCATGGTGAGTATTTGGTTAAATGGATTCATGGCCTGTTGTCGTGCTCGGGAAGCAACGGCTGCTCCGTCGCCAGTGGCGTCAGGGCTTCGAGGTTTTCAAGGCCGGTCCAGAGCAACATCTCAGCGAGCATCTGGTGTTGTTCGGCGGTGGCGCGGGCCGACAGTAATTCGCTTTCAAGCAGCATCCGCCGGGCATCGAGTACATCGCGAAACGCGCCGCGCCCGGCTTCCCACTCAGACAAGCGACTCGTCAACGCCTGCATGGCACGAGTGGTGATTTCGTCGCGGTGGAGCAAGGCCTCACGTCGCATCGCCTCGATGCCGACCGCCAAGCGATGCAACTCATCCCGCACCATGAGAATCTGGTCCTCGCGCTCCTGCTCGGCGGACTTCTGCTTCTCTTTGTCACGCTCGTAGTCCTTGCGATACTTGCCGCCGTTCGCCCACGGCAGCGAAAAACGGAGTGTGAACATGCCGGAACGAAAATCACCGTCACCGCTGTATTGCCGGCCTTCGACGCCGAGGGCGACATCAGGCAGGCGCATCTTGCGCGTCAACTCGGCGGAGGTGGCAGCTTGTTTGATTTCCTGTTCGAGAACTTTGAGTTTGGGTTCGTTTTGGAGCGAGAGCGCCAGCAACTTTTGGCTAAGAGGAATGGCCGGTGCGATCGGCGGCAACTGCAATGAGGGCCAGATGGCGCTCGCGTCCCGATTCATCAGCCGGTTTAGCGTGAACCGTTCGTGGGCGAGACGGCGGTGGTCAGTGCGAAGAGTGTCGTTGCGTTTGGCAACTTCGTTCTGGATTTGCAGCGTGTCAGCGACGACGGCCTGCCCCGCGCGATACTTGTTGTCGGCGGCCTTGGCCGTGGCTTGGACCCACGCGAGGTCTTGCTCGCCGATGTCCACAGCCCGCTCGGTCAGCGCCACTACCAGCAGCGCCTTGGTGATTTCCGTTCGCAACTGCTGCGCGCGATAGTTCACTTCGGCTTCGCGCATCGAGGTCTCCGCTTCGGCGACACGCCGTGTCAGTTTGGGCCGTCCCCACAGCGGCAGCTTCTGCTCGACACCGTAAGCGAGGTTGCCGTCTTCTGATGGGTTGAAACCGCGCGAGCTATAGACGCTGCCGCCGAACATCGCCATCGGGTCCTCCCAGGTCCGGATCGCTTCGGCGTTGAGCGTGGCGGAGCGCACGCGCGAGTCGGCGGCTTTGAGCGATGGATTGTTTGTGCGCGCTTCCGCGACGAGACGGTTGATGAATTCGGTCGTAATGACGACGACGTTCGTTGCCGCGACGGGCTTCGCATCGTCAGCCGCCCAGCCATTCAGCAGGCTTGCGGTCGCGATCAAAGTGGTTCCAAAGAGTTTCATGGCACGGTTCAGTACGGGTAACGACGAATGGGCAAGATGCGCCACGGCAATTATCGCCGGGCACACCACGGGCGGGAGTGGAGAAACTTCAGAGGAGGTAACTGCAATCCCGCTGGAAAAGCGGGATGCCTGTCACCGAAACGGACGAGGGAGCGCAGGAGGGCAAATCACCTATCAGGCGAGCGGGGAGCGCGAGCAACGCAACGACTGACGCTGCCAGCGCATGGAACTCATTTTGTGCAGCGGAAGGGCGAGAAGCGGGGGCAACCGGCGCAGAGGGCGTGTCGCGCTTCACGCAACAGGCCGGCGTCGCGCAATGCTTGTTGTCACAGCCCGTGCAGCAGCAACTCTTCTTTGCACCCTGCGCGGTCGCGCCTGTCCGGGCGGACACGGCAAAGACGCCCTGCCACGCCAGGACAAAAGCCAGCAGGAGGACGGTTGCCAATCTTAGCTGTCGCAACATCATCATTTTCCAAATGGTCGTTTTGGGCCGCGAATGCTTGCGCATCCTGCCGGATTCCGTGCGTCGAGGAAAATACCTCTTCCTTCCAGGTTCTGACAACCGAATCAAATTGTCATGCTCCCCCGCCGCTCGTCATTCTTTGGGCATGTCGTAGTTCGGCAGGAACGCCTTGTCCTTCACCCACCCGAGGTATCGGCGGCCTTGCTCCGGCGGCATGGTCTGGCTGACTTGGAAGAAATGGCGAAGCATCATGCTCTGGCACTCGGAGCGCAGCCGTGCCGTCTCGGTCAATGCGGCGGTGATCTCCGGTGTCATGTTTGTCGCGCCGGAGAGAAGCGTTTGAAGCTTCACGGTGTGGGCGTCGATTTCCCTGCACATGTCGCGGCATTGCGGAAGGTAGGCGGCGTGCAGGTCCGACACGCGCTTGAATTCGGCGTCGCTCAGCTTGAATTCCTCTTTCAACCAAGCCAGCTCCGGCTTGTCACTCTGCCGCAAGTTGCGAGCGGAAGACGTGCATACAAAATAAATGCACCCGTAGGCCGCAGCTGCCGCGAGCAGACCGAGCACGAGAATGAGCACGCCCTTTTTCATGAGACTACGGCCGTGGAGCCAGGTAGGGGTCGAGCACGCGGACGTAACGCTGGCCGAGTTCGGCTTTCACGCGCGCGGTCTCCTGCCGGGCCTGAGTCCACGCGACAGTCGCGCCGATGGTGAGGAGCACGGCAACGTAAGAAGCAGCGGGCGCGGGGCGAGGCAACACCGCGCCAACCCAATGGGCAATCAGGGCCCAGACTGAGGGGACACTTTGGGTTTGTGCGCGTGCGATTCGTTGCCAAACCTGCTCCTGAAAGCGCGGCGGCAGCGGGGTGTCGCTGCGCCATTCCTTGAGCACCTTGCGGAGCGGTTCGTCGTGGTTGCCTGGGTCGGTGGTCTTCATGTTACGTCAGCGCGGGCGGCGGAAGCTGCCGCCGCCACCCATCGCAGTTTACTGATCGGAAACGGGGTCGCCACGACTATTTCAGCGGGGCAACTTGGAAGTCCCGGCCACTGTCGCGGAGTTGCTGGAGTCCCTTCGGCGAACCGATTCTCGCAGTCTGGCCGCGAATGAGGTCAGGATCGTTCTTGGACGTGCCGGCGATAACCGAATGGCTGCCGGACGCTTTCGACTTGGCTGCGACGCCGAGGTCGTTCTGTCCGCGAACCAAGTCCACGTCACTGCCGGAGCCGGAGACTTTGATGGGTTGATTTGCCTTCGCACGGGGCGAAAGGAGCGGTTCTCCGGCGGAGACAGTGTTAACGGTGGTGAGTAGTGCGGCGGCAGCCGCGAGGAGGAGCATGTTTTTCATATTGTTCATCTTTCTTCGTTGCGCGGCTTCCAGCCGCTTTGTTCACACTCCTCACTACGCCACAGCCGGGTGAATCCCTCAGAGATTGTGAACAGCGAAAGGACATCAGCAACGGCATCAGTGAAACGCCGCTTGATGAAAGAAACACGCGGACGAAGCGCGAGGGTTACTTGACCGAAGAAAGTCCGAGAAACAGACGACCGGCCTTCGCGTCGATGGTGACAACCCCGAAGTGCGCCAGAAAGCCGTTGCCCAGGAGGCCTGATTCACCGGGGAAGATGGCTTTGCGATGCAGCCCAGTTGGCACAGTGTCGAGGTAGTGGTTCCCGATACGGATGCCGGTCATGGTCTGTGGAACCGAAAGCTCCGCCAGGCCGACGGCTAGTTTGCTCGTGCATCGGTCGGCACACTCCTTCGAGGTCACCCATTGGAAGGCCGTCGCGCAGCCCGTGTCCACACGCACCCACTGACTCTTGCCGCCGTTGACGTTCACCGTCACACGAAAGCCGCATGGGCGGGTTTCGAGCGGAATCGAGTTCGTGCCCGCGTCGAATGGCGCGGCCGAAAGAACGTGCAGCGTCTGTGCTGTGTAATCAATCTCCACGACGCGGTCGCGAAAGAAATCCGCGCCAATCAGACCATCCACCGAACGACTGCACGCACCAGACAATTTGCTCAAATCAAGTGCGAGGTATTCGCCGGGCAGGTCAAGCTGGCAGGCTTTGGCGGACAGCTTCACCGGCCAATAGCCCGTCAAGGTTGTGGCTACAGCGGTCACGCTCACTTTGGTACCGAGTTCCAAGCCAAGCCGTTGCGCCGTCGCGCGGTTCAGCACGCTGACGCTCGCGCCCGAATCCAAGAGGAAGTGCAACGGCTCCTTGCTTTGCGCAACACTCACCTCCACCCACAACAGACCTTCACGGAACTGGATGGATAATTCTGACTCCGGCGATGGGCTTGTCTCCGCCTGCAACAGGCGGCTGGCGAGAACCAGACTTGCACAAAGCCAAAAACGCACGCGGTCTACGACGCACGGGTTATGCCATGTCCCGAGCGCAGATCGGAAGGGGCCATTTTCATGGAATTCCAAAAACAGACTTCGGCATGCGGCTAACAAAGATGAACCGTTTCAGACAGGGTGGGCAAATCTGACCATTCACGCGGTCTGATGGCACCCCCGTGCCGGTCGGCGCGACCGTGCGGCTCTCCGACTTCGCCGGGCGCGTCGTCTTCCTCGAATGGTTCGCCGTCTGGTGCCCCTACTGCGTCGCCGCCGCGCTGCAAGTCGAGACCGGCATGGTGGACTGGTATGCCGCGCGTGGCGGCAACCCTTACGGCGTGCCCGTGCTGCACATCGCGGTGAATCAGGAGCCGCGCTCCTGCTGCGTGCAAGGTTCGACGAACCTGATAGACTGGACGACGCTTCGCACCGTTACCGGCTCGACCAACGCCATCGTCTTCCGCGACACGAATGCGCCTCCGGCGCGGCGATTCTACCGAGCGGTGACGCCGTAACGCTTGCACGCGACTTCAAGCCTGCGACATTCTCCGTCATGTGGTTGACATTTGCTCCAAAGCTCGCGCTGGTCGCGCTGCTTCTCTCCCCCGCGCCACTCATGAGCGCCGACCCCGTCCAATTTCAGAGCGGCGCGACGCAGACCTCGCTCCTCGAACTCTACACGTCCGAGGGATGCAGCAGTTGTCCACCCGCCGAAGCATGGCTATCGCGCCTGAAGGACAGTCCAAAGCTGTGGAAGGACTTCGTTCCCGTCGCCTTTCACGTCGATTACTGGGATTACCGCCTCGCCATCGTCGCGTGGGTCACGATGTCAAGGAGCTTGCAGCCGCTTCAGGCCGTCGGCGGCTGGCTGTCCTCGACCAATCGAGTCCAATGAGCGACCCCAATGCATCCTTCACTTGAGCCATGTCACTTCCGCTGAAATACCACGAGGGCGAGATCGCCGGGCAAAACCAGGCCGGCGTCTTCGACCCCGCAGAGCTGGACGGTAATGGTCTCGATAGCACCTTCGACTCGCGCGCGACCGTGTTCCTGGCGCAGCAACCGTGGACTGTGATCGCCGCGCTCGACCGCGACTGTCGTGTGTGGACTTCACTGCTTCACGGCCCAACGGGATTCTTGCAAGTGGACAACGTGAACACGCTCACCGTTCACGCATCGCTCCCTCCTGGGGACCCGCTGGGCGAGAGCTTCCAGCACGAGAGCGAAATCGGGATGCTCGTCCTCGACCCGCGGACCCGGCGCCGAATGCGAATCAACGGGCAAGCACAACGAACCGGTGAAAGAACGCTCCTCGTCAAGACGCGCGAGGTTTTCGCCAATTGCCCGAAATACATTCAACGCCGCGAAGTCGTTGGCCCAGTTTCAAGCGAACTGACTCAAACGATTCGTGCGTCTGGGCTGACTGCCGTGCATCGCGAACGTCTTGCGCGAGCCGACACGTTCTTCATCGGCTCAATTCACGCCGAAGCCGGAGTCGATTGCTCCCATCGCGGGGGCAACCCGCGATTCGTCCACGTGCTCGACGAGCGACGCCTGGCGTTCCCCGATTACTCTGGCAACAACATGTTCCAAACGCTCGGCAATCTCTCACTCGATCCCCGTGCCGGGCTGTTGTTCCTCGATTTCGAGACAGGTGACACCCTCCAGCTCACCGGCACAGCAACAATTATTTGGGAATCCGCACGTCTCCGTGACTGGCCTGGAGCACACCGATTGGTCGAGTTTGAGGTTGGCCAAGTTATTGCACGCGAGAGGGCCTTCCCTTTGCGTTTCGTCGAAGCGCGCGAAGGGATGAAGTTTATGCGCAGCAAACGCGTTTCACACTGAGCGACCATTTAGTTCTTCGCCATTGCCGCCGGCTTCGGCAGCGCGCCGGCGCCCGCGATGTTGAGACGGACGCGGTAGATGCCCGTCTGCGCGGCGAGATAGAGCATGCGGCCGTCGGCATCGCCCCAAGCCATATTGTGCGGGTGCTCGGGGCCGCGCAGCGTGCCGAGGTGTTTGCCGTTCGGGTCGAGAATCCAAAGTCCACCGGGGCCGCTGACATATAGGTTGCCGCGTTGGTCCACCTTGATGCCGTCTATGGCGTCTTCACCCGGTGCGCTGGTCATGTCGAGGAAGAGTTCGCCTTTGCCGAGCGTGCCGTCGCTGTTCACCGGGTAGCGGAAGATGACTTTCTTCTGCTCATCCCAATTGCCGAGGTAGAGAAACTTCTCGTCCGGCGAGAAGGCCAAGCCGTTCGGGCCGGTGAAATCCTTGGAGATGAGTTGAATCTTGCCATCGTGTACGGAATAAACGCCGAAGTGCGGTGATTCGCGGCGAGGATCGTCGGCGAACTTCGGCAACCCGAACGGCGGGTCGGTGAAGAACAAAGTGCCGTCGCTGCGATAGACCACATCGTTAGGCGAATTCAGGCGCTTGCCCTCGAAGCGGTCGGCCAGGACGGTGGTGAGGCCATTCTTCTCAATGCGCACGACGCGGCGATTGCCGTGCTGGCAAATCGTGAGCCGGCCCTGCTCGTCGAGGGTCAGGCCGTTCGAGCCGGGCTGGCGGTATTCGCCGATGTTCTCGCCGGTGTAACCGGACTTCGTCATGTAGAGTTGCACGTCGCCTTCGGGCGTCATGCGATAGATGACGTTGTTGTTCGGGTCGCTAAAGAGGAGATAGCCCTCGCCCGCTGCCACCCACACCGGGCCTTCCGTGAACGCAAACCCGTCCGCGAGTTTTTCCAGCTTCGCGTTGGTGGGCAGGATGGTGTCGAGGGCGGAGTCCTTGCGGTCCACTTGAAGTTTCACTTCGCGCGCCTTGCTCAATTTGCCCGGCGCGTAGAAATCCAGCGTGGCGCTGCGCACCCAAATGTAAGTATCGGGATGCGTCGAGAGCGGCCCGTTGATGCCGAGCACGGCGATTTGAAATTTCTCGCCCGGCTTGAAATCGCGCGTGAGCACGACACGGTTGGGCGCGTTCCAACCCGCCGCGACTGTGCCGCCATTTTGCCCCAGCACGAATGGCGCTTTGCCGTTGACCCAGACCTCGGCGTAGTCATCTACGACAATTTCAAACACGGCCGTCGAGCCGCGCGTGTCGAACCCGCCGACCTTCTCCGGAATGGTCACGTTGAGGCGATACCAGTTCAGCGAAAGCCGTCCATTGCCGCGCCGCTGCTCCAGTGAATCGGCGGGAATGACTTCCCACTTGGAATCATCGAAGTCAGTCACACGGGCATCCGGCGTAAAATCGAACGTCCGGTTCTTCGGCCCGCTGGCCTTTAGGTCGGGACCGACGCTGCGGTGGTCAATCTCGTTGATGCGCGTGTCGCTGTAGCGCCATTGAGCCTTCGCGCGGGCTACGCCTTCGATAGTGCGCAGGTCCACGACAGCATCGGGCAAGACTGTGCGTGGCGCGTGGCCGGCTCTCACACGGCCAGCGATAAAAACGGTGACGGCTGCAACCAGGAGCGCAGCCCGCACAACGGCTTGAAGTCTGTTCATAATTTTCAACAGCGGTTGGTCGGGAGAGGACGGAGTTCCTTACAGGCGACGGCGTGGTGACCGCTCCGCCAAGCGCCGCGAACTTTCGCGGCTGCCCGTGAAATATCGTGGCCGCGATTTCCACGGGCGGAGAGCTGACGTTGTGGCGTGACGCAGAACCAGCGCCTTTCTTGGTTATTCATGCGATTTCGCGGAATCTCGGCTTCGTGGCACGACCGCTGCAATAGATGCGGTCGCTATGAACAACACCGCCAATGCCGCTGAGAAGGCGCAGCCGAACGCCACGACGCCGGACGATTGGGTCGAGGCGCAAGGGGATTACCTGTTCAACTTCGCCATCGGCCAGGTGCGCGACGCCAGCGTGGCGGAAGACCTCGTGCAGGACACTTTCCTGGCTGCCTTCAAAGCGCGCGATCGTTTCACCGGACGATCCTCCGAGCGCACCTGGCTTGTGGGCATCCTGCGCCACAAGATTTGCGATCACCTGCGCCACACCTGCCGCGAGCGGGCTGTTCGCGCGGATATTCCGGCATCTCACGACGAAGAAGCTTGGGAAGACGCGGTAATGTGGCTGCATGATGTGGCCGCAGAATGCACGCAGCCGAGTCGCCGGCTGGAGTTAGTGGAATTCCGCGCCAACCTCGAAGCGGCCCTCGGCAAACTGCCGCCCCGTGTGGCGCAGGTGTTCCAACTCTACGAAGTCGAAGAACGTCCGAACCGTGAGGTCTGCCAGCGGCTCCAAATCTCCGAGAGCAATCTTTGGGTGATGCTTCACCGCGCGCGGAAACAACTGCGCGGCCACCTCACCGGCTGGTGGAACGGGGACTCAACCGATCATCGCTCGAACACGCTCAGTCTTTGATTTGCCATGCTCAAGATTTCTCAACTCGAACCTGTCAATCACGCTGTTGTTCTGAGACTCGAAGGCCGTGTCGTTGGCCCGTGGGTCGCGGAACTCCAGAAGTCATGCGAGGAAGTGCTGGCCGAAGGCCGCCCGCTGAAGCTTCACCTTGGCGATTTGGAATTCATGGACGCGCAAGGCGTCGCGCTGCTTTCCAGTCTTCGGTCGCGCGGCGTTTCGCTTTTGGAATGTCCCCCGTTTGCGGCGGAACAATTGAAGGTGCCGGGCAAGTCGTAGCGGTGGGCGCCATCGGGGCGTGTGAGAGACGAACGCTCCGTGCGGGCCACCCCCTTGCATCCGCGGCGATGACAGAGGTTGCCAAGGGCTTAACGTATCCAGCCCCAAAGCGGCGTGAATTCCAACCGGACAGGCCACAACTACAGCCTCTCGCCCTCCAGCTTCTTGATCTCCCGCCGCAGCAGCCGTCCGACGCGATGCTTCGCTAGATAAACCCGCCCCGCACTCACGCCGAGGGTCTGCGTCACCTTCCGCACCGGCCAGCCTTCAAGACAGGCGAGGTCGAAGATTTGGAATTGCTCAGGCGCGACCTGGCGCTTCACCCGCTCCAGCGCGGCGGCGAGAAGATTCTTCTCCCACTCCGCGTCCCAGATCGCGTCGAGGTCGCAGCCCGCCGGATCGGCGATTCGCTCAAGCGCGTCCGTGCGATCCGAGGGCCGGTCAGGCATCCCGCCTGACCCGGACAGGCGCGGCGTCTGCCCTGCGTTCTCGCGCTCGCGCCGCTTGAACTGGTTGATGATCCGCCAGCGCGTCAGGTTCAGCATCCACGTCTTGAACGAGCAGACCTTCGGGTCGTAGCGGAAGCCCTCGATCTTGCGCGCCACCGAGAAGACCGTCTCCTGCACAATGTCCTGCGCCTCGGCGTCCGACAGCCCCGCCTTGCGCGCCACGCCGTAGATGAGCCGCCAATACGTGTCGAAAAACTCCTGCCAACTCGCGTCGTCGCGCCAGTCCTTCAGCCGGCTCAACAAACTCTCCCGTGTTGGGATCAAGTCCCCTCCCACCGGCCACCCTGGCCCGTCGGACGGGAAAGGGGCTGGGGGTGAGGGCGTGTGTAAATCTTCAGCCATCGTCGTTATGTCCACAACAGGATAAACAACTCCGCCGCCCATTTCTTTCAAGAAATCGAAGGAGTCTTGGCGGTCGGTTGGAATCAGTCAAAGCTTCCCGAGGATGTCAGTCCTGCTGACCCCTTGCGCTCTCGCGACCGCATTGAGGATGGCGTTCAGCGTCCCAATCCGAAGTGGTGAATGGTCGGGGATGGCGATCCGATGATGTCCGGGCGTCTCGGTCTGTAAGACAACGTGGCTGCCTTCCTGATGAACGCGCACGTAACCGAAGTCACGGCAGAGCACCTTGATCAACTCCCTGCCACTCAGGTCTCGCGGCAGCTTCACGGACAGGTGAGAACCTCGTCCCGGACCAGGTGCAGGCGAACCCGGGCAGGCTTGGGCTGGTCAAAAAAGTAGCCGGAGACAGCCTCTTGAACGTTCTTGCGCAACTCCTCCCAAGAATCGCCTTGAGTGAAGATGTCGTGCGACAGGCATTCGGCGGAGAACCCGTCGTCAACCTCGTGCGTGACGCTGAACACGATTTCCATGCGCGAACACTGCCACGCTCCATCCCGCCCGACAAGCCGCGATCTGCTCAGAACATTTGCCGCCGATTGACCTCTGACCTCTGCTCCTTGAAAAACTTTCCACTATTTTGAAAGAACGCGCCGTTTGGCTTGTTGATACCAGTAGAATGGAATCGAATCTTTTTGCAGGAGCGGCTGTTTCGCTGACCACGCGGCGGACGGTCGTGCTGGCTTGGACCTGCCTGGCGGCGGGTCACGCCTTCGCCGCCGTGTGCTACGTGGACCTGAACAACCTCGCGCCCGCCCAGCCCTACACTACTTGGGCCACCGCCGCCACGAACATCCAGGACGCCATCGACGTGGCCTTGGCCGGTGACGAAATTGTCGTGACCAACCGGGTGTACGCCACCGGCGACCGGGTAGTGAATGGCGAGATGACTAACCGAGTGGCGGTGTGCAAGCCAGTGACGGTGTGCAGCATCAACTGCACGTTGAGCGGCAACTCGGCAAACTCCGGTGGTGGCGGAACCTTCGGCGGGACGCTGAACAACTGCGCGCTCATCGGTAACAGTGCTTTTTACGGCGGGGGCGCCTGCTACGGCACGACGCTGAACAACTGCACGTTGAACGGCAACACTGCTTCTTACGGCGGCGGGGCCTACAGTTTCGACTGCAAGCCCGTGGTCACGCTGAACAACTGCACGATCACCGGCAACACCGCTTTCGACCAGGGCGGCGGGGCTTGGGGGAGCCAGTTGAACAGCTGCACGCTCATCGGCAACGAAGCTTTCAATTCCGGCGGCGGGGCCTCCTATGGCTGCCTGTTCAATTGCGTTTCGTATTACAATACCGCTTCCATCGGAGATAACTACTTTTACGAACCACGGTTTGGCTACTGCTTGGATTACTGTTGCACCACACCGCTCCCGCCCGTCGGGGAAGGCAACTTCACCAACGAGCCAGCATTCATAGATTTGGCCGGCGGCAACCTGCGCCTGCAAACCAACTCCCCTTGCATCAACTCCGGCCTCAATTTCTATGCGCCGCCCGGCGTCGATCTGGATGGCTTCCCGCGCATCTCGGGGGTCACGGTGGACGTCGGAGCTTACGAATTCCAGACACCCGCTTCGGTCCTGTCCTATGCCTGGCTGCAACAATACGGGCTGCCCACCGACGGCTCGGCGGACACGACCGACCTCGACGGCGACGGAATGAACAACTGGCAGGAGTGGCGGGCGGGCACAGATCCCACCAACGCCCTCTCCATGCTGCGGCTGCTGACGCCGATGCCGGTCGGCCCTGACCTCGTCGTGCGCTGGGAAAGCGTCTCCGGCCGGTACTATTTCCTGCACCGGAGCACGAACCTGGCGTTGCCCTCACCATTCCTCCCGCTGGCCACTGGCATTATCGGGCAAGCGAGATCGACGACTTACACGGACACGAACGCCACAGGGCAGGACCCGTACTTTTATCGTGTCGGCGTGGAGTAGGCACGGGCCGGGCTTAGCGATTCTGTCCGAGTGTGGAACCAATGCCGGCTCTGTCCGGCAAGATCCGCTTGCTTGAATCGCAAGAACAAATTGAAAGACGTGAATGAAAACAAGAACCAACCTTCTCGCCGCCGGGATACTCTTGGCCGCTCTGTCCAGCGGCTTGGGCCAGCCGGTCATCACTCTGCAGCCCCAAAGTCAGACCAACGTGGTGGGAGCCACACTGACTCTCGCGGTTGAGGCCACGGGCACGCCGCCGCTCTCGTATCAATGGCGCAAAGGCGGAGTAACTGTAGCAGGCGAAACCAATGCCGCGTTGATCTTCCCGAATCTGCAATCTTCCCATGCGGGAAATTACACGGTCGTGATCACGAACATCGAAGGTGCCGTTACCAGCGCCGTGGCTTTTGTGCGCGTGCTCGTGCCGCCGGGCATAACTACGCAGCCGACGAATTTTTTGACGCTGAGTCTAGGCGCCAGCGTGAGCAATCGAGTGACAGCGTCCGGCACGCCGCCGCTCTTTTACCAATGGCGTTTGAGCGGAACGAATCTGCCAAGGCAGACGAACGTGTTGATCGTTCTCACCAACCTGCAATTGACTCACGTCGGCGATTACACGGTCATCGTCACCAACGCCGCTGGCTCGACCAACAGCCAGTTGGCCAGACTGAACGTCGACCCGACTTTCACCAAGATCACCACCGGGAACATCGTCACTGACCATGCGACTTCTTTGGGCTGTAGTTGGGGAGACTTCGACAACGATGGCTTCCTGGATATATTCGTAGCTAACTCCACGTATCCCAGCACACCGTGGGGTCGAAATTTTCTCTACCATAACAATCGCGACGGCACTTTTATGGCAATTACCTCAGGCAGCATCGTCACCGAGGTTGCGGATCATCCGGCCGGGATTTGGGGGGATTTTGACAACGACGGGCTTCTCGATTTGTTCGTGACGACCTTCGGGCAGAATCAGAGTAACTCGCTGTTCAGGAACCTCGGCAATGGTACGTTTGCGAAGGCTAACGCAGGCACCCTCGTCACAGAGACCGAGTGCGATGGGACGGCTTGGGGGGACTACGACAATGACGGTTTCCTCGACCTCTTCATCACGCGCGGGAGCTTGGTGCAGAGCAGCAGACTGGCAAGCTTCCTCTACCGAAACAACGGCAACGGAACTTTCACCAAGGTCACTAATGGAAGCGTGGCGACGGATCTGGGGAACGCTCGTGGTTGCGCGTGGGGCGACATCGATAATGACGGCAAACTCGACCTCTTTGTATCGAACGCCTACTTCATCACCAATTTTCTCTACCGGAACCGTGGCGATGGGACGTTCACCCGGTTGACTGCGGGCAGCATCGCGACCGAACTCGCAGACTCTCGCGGATGTAGCTGGGGTGATTACGACAACGACGGCTACCTCGATTTGTTTGTGGCCAACGGCGGGCGCTTTTCCACCCAGAACAATTTTCTCTATCACAACAACGCCACCGGCGCGTTCACCAAAATTACTTCCGGCAGCATCGTCAACGATGGCGGCCATTCGTTCGGATGCACCTGGGGCGACTACGACAACGACGGATTCCTCGATCTCTTCGTGGCGAACGGTGGCAAAGAGAACAACTTTCTGTACCACAACAACGGCGATGGGAGCTTCACCAAGATGACCAATGGGAGCCCGTCCAACGACGGCGGAGAATCTATCGGTTGCGCCTGGGGTGACTACGACAACGATGGCTTTCTCGATTTGTTCGTAGGAAATGGAGGCAACACTTTTTCGGACCAGGACGAGAACCAAACGAATTTCCTCTACCGGAACAACGGGAACAGCAACAATTGGATCGCCATCAAGCTGGTCGGCACCGTTTCCAATCGATCAGCCATTGGCTCCAAAGTCAGGGTCAGCGCCCTGGTGGGTGGCACAAACCGCTGGCAATTGCGGGAAATTTCAGGGGGCGACAGCGTCGGCGGCCAAAACGGACTCCGCGCCCACTTCGGGCTGGGCGACGCGACGAACGTTGACCTCGTGCGCATCGAGTGGCCGTCGGGCACGGTGCAAGAACTGCACGATGTCGCGGTAAAGAAGTTTCTGACCGTGACAGAGCCGCCGCGCCTGAGTTCACCACGCATGTCCAACGGAGTGTTTGCCTTCACCCTCAAAGGCGGACGGGGTTTCCAGTATGGCGTTCAAAGTTCGACCAACGCGCAGGACTGGATGCCGGTTAGTTCACTGACTGTTACTAATCTCAATGGCACCGCCGAGTTCACCGAAGCGGTGAACATGAACGCTTCGCCGCGGTTTTACCGTGCCGGGTCACCGTGAGATGTTCGACCCCACTTTTCCAAGCCGAGCTTCCGAAGCAGTCCTAGAAACCGAGGGTCTGACCGAACGCCATCGAAACGCCTGTCGAAGTTGACGCGGAATGCCCAATCCGATTTTTGCGCCTCAACCTTTTCCAAAAAGTCGAACACGGAGTCTTTTTCTCCAAGATGCAAGTAGATGACCGCGATGTTGTAGAGGTCTCCTCCGAAATTCGACCGCACATCTGCCAATTCCAGTTTCTTCCGCCAGTATCCTCGTGCGCTTCCTGTCGAAAAGGCGCGACGCAAATCCTCACTCGTTTTCGCCGCTTTGCCAGGTTCGATCCCATCGACAATTGCTGCCTTCCGTAACATCTCGATGGCTTCCGGAAACTCTCCCTTTTCTTCGTGAACCTCCCCAAGTTGTTCAAACGCCCGGGAATAGTTGGGATCCAAATCAAGCGCCTTGTGAAGTTTCTCGACCGCTTCGTCAGCTTGTCCAGTCGAGAGAAAGAGCATTGACGCTTCACAGCAAATGCGGGGCGAGACCGGGTCAAGCCGTTGGGCCAACTCCACTTGCTTTTTGGCTTCATCCACCCGACCCATCTCCAGTAAGATCCATCCGTAGTATTCGTGACCGCTGGCGTAATCCGGACTGAGTTCAATCGCGCGCTTCATCTCTTTCTCGGCTTTAGGGAAATCCCGTTCAAGGTCCGCTGCAACATATCCCAGCACTTTGTGCGCTTGGGCAAGTGAATCGTCGAGCGCCAGCGCCTGCGAAGCGACTTCCTTCGCTTTGACCATCGCTTCCTGGCCCGAAGGGAACAGATAATCACTCCACGGGTAGAGTTCGGCCAAGGCTGCGTAAGCTGGGGCAAAATTTGTGTCGAGGCGGATGGCTTCTTTCAAGTACCCGATGGCTCGCTTGCTTCCGTCCGGAGTGGTTCTCTTGGAATAGTGCAGGCCGTTGAGGTAGGCGTTCCACGCTTCTCGATTTTTCGTGCCCTTCATCTCGGGCTGGGGCGGTGCTCCGGTGCTTCCAGGTTGGTTCTTGTTGACAACTTGACGTAAGAGAAAACCGCCGACTGCCATCAATGTGATCAGCCCTGCCACTAGGCTGAATTTCGTAACGGCTGCCAGGCGCCGTTGGATCGCCCGCTTGCGTTTCACCGACTCTCCACGTTGCAACAATGCCAAGTCCGCCCCCATTTCCTGCGCGGATTGGTAACGGTGGCGCGGGTCGTGGTGGCAGGCTTTCAGGATCACGGCGTTGAGTTCCAGGAGACGCGCCGGATCGTCGAACGTTTCGGGGAGCGCACGCGGCTCGCGTGCGCTACCCTCGATCAACTCCGGCGGCAGTTTCGGGAAATCCGTCCGGTCGCGGCCCATGCTGATTTCGTAAAGCACCTTGCCCAAACTGTAGAGATCGCCCTGCGGCGTGCCCGGGCCTTCCGGCGGCAGGAAGCCGCTCGTGCCCACGAATGACATTGTGGCGTCCATGCTCGCCACCAGCCCGATGTCTGCGAGCTTCGGCACGCCTCCCACGAAGATGATGTTCGACGGTTTGATGTCGCGATGCACCAAGCCGTGCTCGTGGAGATGTTGCACGGCGGTCGTTAGCGCTAGTCCGATGGAGAGGCATTCGTCCACAGGCAGGCGGGTGCGGCGGTGGAGGTCAAGCTTGAGGGTGTGAGGAACGTAGTTGGCAGGGGAGAAAGGGGGAAAGGGGGCAGGGGGGACGGAAGCCGCGGTGTTTCGCCCATCAAGCGACGCAGTAGCGTGGTTCTCCTTTTCTCCCTCTCCCCCTTTCTCCCTTTCGCTTTGCGCGCAGTCGGCCAGTTCCATCACGTAATAAAAGCACCCCGCCTGGTCGTTACGTCCGACGTGAAGGATGTCCACCTGGCTGTCGTGCAGGCGCGAGTTGGGCTCGAACTTGCGGATGCCTTCAAACTCGCGTTCGTAAGGCCGCTCGTGCTCGAAGCGGTCGCGATACACGATCTTCACCGCGCGGAATTCGCCGAGGACATTGCGCGCCAGCCAGACGTCGCCGTAGCTGCCGCGCCCGATGCAGCGGAGCAGTTCGTGATCGGGCACCTGCGGTGGGCCAACAGGCGGAGGTCGAGAGGCGGGCGTTGAGGATTGGGAGCCGGGAACGATTGGCGGTATGACGCGAGCGGACTCCGCTGGTATCTCTTCACGGTTGGGCCTCGCGCTGTTCATGCCAAGTGCAACTGTAACGCCAGAAGCCGTTGCGGAGACAGGCAAAACTGCGTCGGCATTCCTGCCGGTGCCCCTGTAAGTGCATCACGAATGGGGCCTACGTCCGCCGCTCCGGTCGTTTGATGCCGAGGTTTTTCATCCGGCTGCGGAGGGTGCTCGGATTGAGGTTCAGAATTCTCGCCGCGCCGCGTTCGCCTTCGATCATCCAGTTGGTCTGCGCCAGCACCGCCTCAATGTGGCGGCGCTCCACGTCTTCGAGGGACGCGGCGCCATCTCTACTCGTAGCAGCCGAGGTAACGAGGCTCTCACTGCTTCTGACCTCTGGCCGCTGACCTCTGACTTCTGTCTGAGCCTCCTCACGTCGGCTGCTACGCAGCTCAGGCGTGGGACAGAAATCCGCCGCAAGTAGCAGAGTGTCGCCAGGTGACAGCAGGATGGCGCGTTCGATGACGTTTTGCAGTTCACGGATGTTGCCAGGCCAGGCGTAGCCGGCGAGGCGGCGAATCGTTTCTTCGGAAACTTTCTTCACTGGCTTGCCGAACTTCTTCGCGAATCGTTGCAGGAAAAAGCTGACGAGTAGCGGAATGTCCGCTGCGCGCTCACGCAACGACGGCACGGAAATCGGAAACACGTTCAGCCGGTAGTAGAGGTCGCGGCGGAATTTGCCTTCGGCCACGGCGGCGCTGAGGTCGCGATTGGTCGCGGCGATGATGCGCACATCGACCTTGATCGTCTTGCTGCTGCCAATCGGCTCGAACTCCTGCTCCTGTAACACGCGCAGCAGCTTCACTTGCGTCTCCAGCGGCAGCTCGCCCACTTCATCGAGGAAGATGGTGCCGCCGTCGGCGACTTTGAAGCGTCCGTCGCGATTCGCCAGCGCGCCGGTGAACGCGCCTTTGACGTGGCCAAACAATTCGCTCTCGACCAAGCCCGCGCTGATGGCGCCGCAGTTCACCTTCACCAGCGCACGGCTCTTGCGCCCGCTGCGGTCGTGAATGGCGCGGGCGATGAGTTCCTTGCCGGTGCCCGTCTCGCCGATGATGAGCGCGGTGGAATCGGCGGGCGCGACCTGGTCCACCTGTCGCAGCACATCGAGGAGCGACGGGCTGCTGCCGACTATTTCGCCGAAGTTGTGGTCGCTGCGGATTTCCTCTTGGAGATAAGTGTTCTGCGCTTCGAGCCGTGCCTTCTCCCGCTCCATCAACACGCGCTCGGTGATGTCCACGAACATCGTGCGCGTGTAGGTGCCATCGGGCGACGGCTTCGACCACCACTGAATCCAGAGCGGCTTGCCGTTGTCCCGCCGCCGCAGTTCGAGCACCACGCCGCTGGTGTCTGTGCCTCGACCAATGGAGTCGAACGCCTCCTTCAATCGCCGCTGCGCCTCGGGCGTGTTCGGCACGAAGTCCCGTCCGTAAGTTCCCTCCACCTGTTCGGGCGTGATGCCCAGCGTGCGCATGGCCGCGCGGTTGGCTTTGATGAAACGCGAGTCTAACCCTTCGTTCACGTAAGCAATCGGCGCTTCGTCGAAAAGATCGCGGAAACGCTCTTCACTGGCAGCCAGAGCGTCGCCCGTCTGCTGGAGCTGAACGCTGATGTGCTGCTTCTCACGCTCGATTTCAGCGAGCTTGCGGGCGGCCAGTTCCTCGCGCAGCCGGCGTGCCTCTTCGTCGGCCTGTTTACGTTCCAATTCCGCCCCCGCGCGCGCCGCGAACGTTTCCATCACTGACAACGCCAGCGCGTCGGCGGGCATCGGCTTGTCGTCGAACACGACCAGATGCCCGATGATGCGCTTCTCCGAGTTGATGAGCGGCACGCCGAGATAACTCATCGTCCCCAGGTCGATCATCGCGCGGTCTTCGGGAAAAAGCTCCGCAAGCCGCTCCGGCACGTGACAGACGCGCCCTTGCGCCACTTCCATGCAAGGCGTGCCCGGCAGGGCATACTCGAAATCCTCTCCAGACCTCTCGTCCTGCCAGAACGCCAGCGACCGGGCGCGCAAACTCGGCAGACACTCGGCCACGAACGCCCACCGGACGTGCAAGCCTTCCGCGAGATGCCGCACGAGCGAGCGGAAAAAATCGGTGCCCGTGACCGCCGCCGTTCCCTGGATGATGGCGCGCAGCAGTTCTTCGGAACGCCTCAATTGCGCCCCGTCATTCTCTGGCACTGTTGGTTTCATCAACTGGCCGGGTCTGACCCCAAGGCCAGTTGATTATCACACGCGCCCTGGCCAATCAAATTTCAAAAGCGATGGCGATGCTGCGCCCGCCGCCAGCGCGCCTGGCGACGACGTCGTTGACTTGACGCTCACCGTTCACGCGTGAACCATCACATCGCATGAGCAGCGAACCCGGGAGCGACTCGACGAAGAAACGGGCCGACGAACGTCCAGAGAGACCCGTGCCGTCGCTGCCAATCTCCCGTCGCGCCTTCCTGAAATATTCTGGGGCACTAGCCTTGGCCTCCTCCGGTTGCGCGCACGTTGCTCCGCGATCCAGGCCCATTCTCGTCAATGACGTTCAATCGCGACTCAACGCGACCTACGTAGATCGATTGGTGAAGGTCCGCTCGTTGTCGGAACTCGAATCTGCCATCAGACAGGCCGCGGAAAGCGGAAAGTCCGTGTCCATCTGCGGCGGCTGGCACGCGATGGACGGACAGCAGTTCCTCACACACGGCGTTCTCCTCGATACGACCAATCTGCGCCGCGCGCTTCACTTCGACGCCAGCCGGGGCACAATTGAAGTCGAGGCAGGCGTCCAATGGCCACAGTTGCTAAGGTACTTGCTGGCACGCCAGCGTGAACCGCAACGCACATGGACCTTCGCCCAGAAGCAAACGGGGGCTAATCGGTTCTGCCTCGGTGGCGCGCTTGGTTCCAACATCCACAGCCGCGGACTGACGATGAAACCCTTTATCTCCGACGTAGAATCGTTCACGCTGGTCGATGCATCTGGCACGCCCCGCAAGTGCAGCCGAACGGAGAACCTTGATCTGTTTCGCCTCGCCATCGGCGGTTACGGCCTGTTTGGAGTGGTGTATTCGGTCACCTTGCGGCTCGTGCCCCGAAAGAAGTTGCGGCGCGTGGTCGAGTTCCTTGACGTGAACGAAATCATGCCGGCGTTTGCCCGCCGAATTCGGGACGGTTTCCTATACGGAGATTTTCAGTTTGCGATCGATCCGGCCTCACCGGATTTCCTCAGGCGCGGCATCTTCTCGTGCTATCAGCCGATGCCGCTCGACACGCCGATTGCACCGCGGAACAAGCTTTCGACCCGCGCCTGGCTCGACTTGGTCTATGGGGCGCACGTCCAGCCCACGCGCGCCTTCGAGGAATATGCGCGCTATTATCGAACGACCTCGGGGAACATCTACTGGTCGGACCTACACCAATTCAGCGGCTATCTGGATGATTTCCACGACGAGGTGGACCGCCGGATGCGAGCGGAACAACGCGGGAGCGAGATAATCACCGAGATTTACGTCCCACGTCCACTGCTGCCGGAATTTATGGCGGAGGCGCGGGATGACTTCCGCAGGAATAAAGTCACTGTGATTTACGGCACTGTTCGCCTGATTGAGCGTGATGAGGAAAGTTTTCTTGCCTGGGCTCATGAACCCTACGCCTGCGTCATCTTCAACGTGCACACAGTGCATACCCCGCAGGGCATCCAACATTCAGCGGAAGCGTTCCGACGGCTTATCGACCTCGCGGCTCAACGGCGCGGCAGATACTATCTCACCTACCACAAATTCGCTTCGCGCCGTCAGTTGGACACCTGCTACCCCGAATTTCGGGAGTTCCTCGCCCAGAAGCGGAAGTTCGACCCCCAAGACATCCTCCAAAGCAACTGGTATCGTCACTATAGGGCCGAGGCGGTCTGAGAAGGGCTGGTCCCGCCACCCGCATTCGACCCGAGCTGCAGAGGATGTGACTTACTTGCTCGCCGTCTTCGTCTCTTCGATGGCCGCAGCGCCAGCTTTGGCCACTTCTTCATCCTGTGCTGCGCTTTTCGCCCCGCTGGCGCCGATGGCGCCAACGATCTGCTCGCCGTGTCTAATGGGGACACCGCCTTGCAACGGCGTGAAGTCCGGCGGCAACGCTGTCATGGCGAACCGGCCCTTGTTGACGATATTCTCGAAATCGCTCGTCGGCTTCTTGAAAAGCGCGGCGGTCTTCGCCTTCCCGATGGAGATGTTTGGGCTGGCAGTGAAGGTGCCATCCAGCCGGACGAAGTAGAGCAAGTGCCCGCCGTCGTCCACGACCGCGATGGCGCTGCCGGGCGCGCCGTTCGCCTTGGCGTAGGCTACGGCGGCATCGGCGGCCTTCTTTGCGCCGTCGAGGGTGAGCGTGTGTTTTGCCGCCACGTCGTCGCCGGCTAATGCGGCGGCGGCGGAGAACAGAAGAGCGAAGCTGATTTTGTGAAGATGACGCTGCGCGCGGATTTCGATGCCCCACCCGGCAGGGCCACAACGCTCTTGGACACAAACCGCGTCTGTCGCTCGCGCAGTTTGGCAGCGAAGCCGTCCCAACCATCGGTGACGAGGCGCGTGTGCCAGAACACGAGGTCGTTCGCGTTGGCGTCATCTGGCAGTGGGCGCCCGCCCGGCGGCGTGATGTATTCGAGGAATTCAATGCCCGGCCCGCGCTCGGCCCGAAGCGCCGTGATGCGAAGCCGCGCGCCGAACACCTGGTTCAAATGCTCCTGCTCAACGCCGAAGTTCTCCGCGCCGCCTGCGACTTTCATACCGAGCGCGTCGCGATAAAACCCAAGGCTCTTATCGGTGTCGCTGACGACGATGGCCGTATGGTCGATGCCGAGGAACAGCGGGGCGCTGGACTCTGATCCGGCGCGTCGCCACTTTGGATCGCCCTTGCCCTTCGGGAACCAGATGATTTCGATTACATGGTCCTCCGGGTCGCGAAAGTAAAACGCCTTGATGCCGCCTGCGTCCTTGTTCCACGCGGGCAATGTCTGCGGCGCGGTCGAGACGTGCTTCACCTTCGCGTGGCGCAAGTGCTCGTACGCTCTGTCCATGTCGGATACGACGATGGCGATGTGCTGGAACCAATGGTCGAAGCTGCGCGAGTCCGACGGGATGGGCTGCCCTTTGTTCGTGAGATGCTCTGTGAGCGTGATGCGCTCGTCACCCAGCTTGAGTTCCGCGCTCCGCAATTGCGTTCCACTCAAGCCGAGCAGTTCATCCGCCGCTCTCGGCGTCGATTTGGACTTGGACAACTTTTCAAACGGCAGAACCTTCGTGAAGAACTCCAACTCACGGTCGAGATTCCCAACTGTCAACCCAATCGCGCCCACTTCGCGCACGGCCCCCTGCGACGACAGCGACGCGGCGAACAGCGCCAAGACCAACACGACGCGCGCGCCCAGCGCCCGGAGCGCGTTCCGCTCTCCGCACGCGAAGAAACCGGCCGGCTCATTCGCGCAATCCTCGCGCGGCCATGCTTGTGCCGGTGCTGATGGAAAGGCGGGCGGGGCTGCGGCAGCCTTTCCTCGAATGGATGGGGAGGAAGGGAGGGATTCCGATGGGCGAGGATCAAATCGCCGCACAGCCCCGGTAAATTTTCTGACGACCACGTTCAGGAATGGACTTTGTTTTCGCATTCATGACTTGGTCGGAGGGCCGGCGAATTCCTTACGCGAGTCCGGTCGGTGGAATGGCAGACTCGACAATCTGTGCGCCGCCGGGTAAGTCGATGCTCCGCGACCGGTGATTTTGAAATCGAATCCGGCCAACAACAAACAAACCAAAAACTATGAGCGACAAACAACAATGCAGTGGAACCGCCGACATGACCCCCGGCATCGTAAGCTGGAACGAACTCGTCTCGCGCGATCCGGACGCGAGCAAGAAGTTTTACAGCCAGCTTTTCGGCTGGAAGATCGAAACGATGAACATGGGACCGGGCCATGAATACGCCATGATGAAAGCCGGCGAGCGCCCCGCCGCCGGCCTCATTCGCATGCCCGCGGAGGCCGGCCCCGCGCCGACCACGTGGATGAGCTACGTCACCGTGCCCGACCTCGCGGCCGCCGTGGCCAAAGCGAAGGCGCTGGGCGCCAAGATTTGCAAGGACGTGACGACGCTCCCGATGGGCCGCTTCGCGATCATCAGCGACCCGCAAGGCGCCGGCATCGGCCTGTGGGAATTCACGAAGCAGGCTTGAACCGCCGCGCCCGCCCCGCATGGCTTACGACGAGTCCCTTGCCACCCGCGTCCGGGGAGTTCTTTCCCCGGTCGCGGGCTTCTCGGGGAAGAAGATGTTTGGCGGCCTCTGTTAGTCCTGATTCACGGCAACAATCGCTTTTGCATCGGCGCGGTCAAGTCAAGGATTGGAATGTTGAGGTAACGCAACGCGAGGAACGGTTTCGCTTCGCTGAATTCCGCCGTCAGATCGAGCACGGCGGTGACTCCCTGCCGGACCGCATTGGCTGCTTCGCGGTCATTGAGCTTTCGGCCGATCCACACGCCAGGCGTCACTTCGTCCCACGCGCGGTAGAACAGTTCCACGCCGTCCCAGGTTTTGAAGGTGTGTTCAGTCGCGGTCATGGTTTTTCTCCAGCTCGCGCACCGCTTGTTCAAGTTCCGCGGCGATGGCGCAGGCGCTTTCTTTGCCCGGCACAGCCGCGGCGAAATGGCGTGGCGCGCCGATGCGCAGGCGCAGTTTGGTTGGACGCGGCAAGGCGCGCCCTTTCGGCCAGGCGTGAAAAGCGCCGGCCAGATGGCACGGCACCACGGGCACATCGCACCCCGCCAGCAGCGCGCCGATGCCAGGTTTGAAGCGGCCCAGTTCCCCCGTCGTGGAGCGTGTGCCTTCAGGGAACAGGATGAGCACGTTGCCTGGATTCGCCAGCAGCGCGTGGCACAGGGCGAGGCTTTGGCGGACGTGCGATTGCCGGGCGAACGGCAGCGCATTCACCACCACGGCGGCAATCCAGACGCGCGGGACGCTCTCGAAAAAATAGTCGGCGGCCGCTGCCGGGAACGCGCGGTGCAGCTTTGACAATGGCAACGCCGCCAGGAGGCAGAGAGCGTCGAGGTGGCTGGCGTGATTGGCTACGATCACGAACGAGTCTGCCGCTGGCAGATGCTCACGGCCCGTGATTTCGAGTCGGTGCCAGAGCCGCAACCATCCTCGCACCGTCAGCGCGGCCATTGACCGCAGGCCATACACCAGCATGTCCGGCTCGCGAGGGAATCGACGGAGTCGCTCGACCAGCGGCTGGTCCAGGTCTTCTGCGGTCTCGTAGCGCCACGGTTCCATCACCAGATGCGATAGTAGTAGTCCACCAAGTGCAGGAACAGCGGCGCCGTGTAGATGAGACTGTCCACGCGGTCGAGGATGCCGCCGTGGCCGGGAATCACCGCGCCCATGTCCTTGATGCGAACGTCGCGTTTGATGACGCTGATGGAGAGGTCGCCCAATTGCCCGCCCACCCCGACGATCAGTCCCGCGAGGACAAGCTGAAGCGGGCCAAAGTGTGGAAAAGAAAAGCGCAACAGCCACGGCAGCGTCAGCGACACGGCCAGCGCACCAAGCGCGCCTTCCCACGTTTTGTTCGGACTGATTTCGCTGCGAAACTTGTGCCGGCCGAAAAGTTTGCCGCAGGTGAACGCTGCGACGTCGTTGAGTTCCACAGCGAAGATGAGATAGAGCAAGTAGCCGTAAGCGTGCGGCGCGTTGGCCAGGAAGCCGAGATGCCCAAACATCCAGCCGATGTAAACGAAGCCAACGATGGCCAGCGCCAGCGCCTGCAACTGCCCTTGGGTGCGATTGCGCGCGATGGGCACCAGCAACAACAGCGCGATGACATACACGGGCAACGTCATGAACAACCCATACCAACCCCGCGGCCCGCCATTCGGCGGCGACACCAGCGAGGTCAAACCCACCGCCGCGATGCCGAGATAAACCGCGCCGGTCATCCACCAGTCGCGATACAGGCCGGTGGCCCGCGCGAATTCCTTGAAGCCGATGCCGGCGACCAACGCCAGGCCGACGATGACGACGACGCGGCCCGCGAAGATTCCTCCCAACACCAGCGGGGCCATGACGAGCCAACTGCGATAAGTCGCCCAGATGGAGCGCACGTCCTTCTTGAACACCCACGTGACGATTGACAGCGCCAGGCCAGCCAACGCCAGCACCCCCAACACAAGCCCGACGAAGTGGCGGACCACGTCGCTCTCCCACGCGCTGCGCCAGTTCATGTGGGCTTCCCCGCCTTGTTACGCAGCGCCGCCATGATGCGCGCCAGCCGCACCCACACCGTTTGCACGCAGCCGGCGATGACGACGAGGCAGGTCCAATCCAGCGCCGTCAGCCCGCCAAATCGCGCAATGCCTTTGCCGCTCCAGAGTAGTGCCAGCGCAATCCACGCGCCGACGTGCAGCGTCACCATGCGCCACGGCTTGGCCATGATGCCGCTGAATTCGCGGCGCGCGCCCACGGCCTGTCCCAACGTGCCGACGTACGCCGTGAGCACCGCCAGCAGCGCCGCCCAGTAACCGCTCGCCACGGCACACAGTCCGCTGTGCGCGACGCCGACAAAGATTACGACGTCCGAAAAACGGTCCGGCAAGTCGTTCAGGATTTCCCCACGCAGACTGGCCTTGCCCGAAGCGAGCGCCACCATGCCGTCGAGCATGTTGCACCAAAGCCGGAGGTAACACAGCGCCGGGCCGAGGATCAGCAACCACGGATGCGCCACTGCTTGCCAGAAACAAACGGCCGCGCCACTCGCCGCGACCATCGAGAAGTAGGAGACGGCGTCCGGATGCACGCCCCAGCGCACGCACCACTGAACTGCGCCATGCGCAGTAGCGCGAAAGGGGTCGGCAATTGGGCGGCGTGAGGTCGGTTGGTAATGCATCATCTGCCTGCTGGCGGCGGAGCATGGCAGTGTAAACTCGGGAAGACAATGAGAACCGGGTTGCCTCTGTCGGCTCTCCCTCGCGCAGAGTCTTCCGCGAAAGTTGCGCGCCAAGTCGTAGCCGCCACTGTGACGCGGCGGTGCTCCATGCTCGAACAATCCGTCGTGGTCCAGCGGCGGCTACGGTGCGAGGCGACCTACTTCGCCTTTTTCAAAGCCTTGAGGAGCGCCTCGACGGCGTGCCGTTCCTTGTAGCCTTCGAAGAAGAGTTTCGATCGGATAACACCGTTCGTTCCGACTGGCAGCCCGGTCTTTTCAGGGGCGGCTTCGGCGGCGAACGCGACTGAACCGGAGAGAAGCCAGCCGGCCGTCAGGGTGGCGAGGAGTTGCGTTGCTTTCCTCGTATGAATCCGTAACGGCGTGCGCGGACTGTCATTTCTTTTCCCGGGCGATTTGTTCCTTCTGCCAGTTCCAGTCGATGCCGTTCGTGCCGTAAAACTTTTCCGGGTGTTCCAGCGCCCAGATTTGTTTGCGGATGCGCCAGTTGCCGGAGTCAAGGTCGCGCGCTTGAGTCAACCTCACCAGAGCGTCGTTGGTTTTGCCTTGATGGAGCAGCACCAGGCCGTGAGTAAAGGGAATCGTCGCGTCCGCGGGCCGCAAGCGGGCGGCGGCTTCGCATTCGGTGAGCGCCGCGGCGTAATCGCCTGATTGTTCCAGCGATTGTGCCAGCGCCAGGCGCGCATCGGCATTGTCCGGCTGGCGTGCGGCGCGGGCGCGAAGTTCATCGAGGGACAGCGCGGTGGCGGACTCGCGCGTCTGGCCGCGCACGGCGCTCACCGGCTCGCGCAGGACTTCCTCGACTTGCGCGCGGAATTCCTTCGACGGTCCGCTGCCTTGCAGCCGGATGATGCCGACTTCATCGACGAGGAACGAAACGGGAATGGCCTTCAATCCAAACGCCGCGCCGAAAACGTCCGCGGTGTCCACCGCCACGGGAAAAGTGACGCCGTATTTCTTAACCCACGGCGCGACAACCTCTCGCCCCTGCACATCCACGAGGTTCGGCGCGATGGAGCCGACGCGCGCGACGCCAGCGATGTTGGAAGCATTGCGCGGCGCAGGAACGAGCGCAACGTGGCGGCGGCTCTCGTCGAAGTTTGCCGTGAGGTTCAGGGCCTCGCTCAAGCCAGCCACGGGCACCAGTAACGTGTCGCCATCGGTCAGCGCGGACTTCAGCGGCGCGCACTGCTCCGCGCCGCACGCGACGAATCCTCCGCGCCCCGGAAGCTTCTTGATGACGATGCCGGCCTCGCGTTCCAGTGACGCAGCGGCGACGTGGGCTTCGCCACCCTTCACGATGACCCGCAGGGGCGCGGCGCACGCCAGCGAGGTGAGGCTCGCCGTCAGGGTGAGCGTCAGAAGTCTCGCCGTTATCATGAGTGAACCGTAGAGGCGCGGCCTCTGAGCGGCAAACTATTTGGCGACGCGCCGATACGTGGTCGGGTCCGCGCGAAGGATAAGCAAGTCCCCCTGGCGTTCGACTTCGCCGCTGATTTCGACTGGCTCGGCGACAAGGTTGAGCACTTGCTGGTTCACGGGCTTGCCGTCGCGGGAGACGAGGAGAAAATAGAGCGCGGGGCCATTCGTCTGGCGGACGAGGAGCACGGGCGGGATGCCGCCGCTAATACAGCGAATGGCGCAGGCGCGGTGCGGCGTGAGCGCGCCGGGATTCATCACGCCGAGGTAACATTTGCTGTCCACGATTTCGCCGATGAGCGTCTGCTCGCCGAGGCTGATTGTTGCGAGGCCCAATCTCCCGACCGGCGAAGTGATCTCCCTCTCCCCCTCGGAGGGGGAGAGGGCCGGGGTGAGGGGGCCGTCCGTTGCGCGAATGGAATTATCGACGACCTCAATCATCGTCTGCCCGCCACGGTAGATGAGTGTTCCCTTCAAGCTCACAGCTTTGCCGTCGAGGCGATCTGCAGTTTCGGAGTCGAGTCCGAATTTGAACGGCTTCACGAGATAGTAGCTGGAGAAAGCCGACTGGCCGTCACTCACTCCAGGACGCGCTACGAGCAAGTGCGGATAGGGCTGGCTCTTGAGGATGCCGGAGAAACCTTTGACTTTGTCCCACTCGAAGACGCTTCCGCCGATGGTGCGCTGGCCCACTGCGAGTAAGACGCCCAGCACGACTGCGAGCGTGAGCAGAAACATGACAGCTCGCCGCACCCGCGAGCCGATGCACGGCGGCGCTTTGTCTTCCCAACCAATGTAGAATTCGTCGTTCATATCGTTGAAGCAGCCGAGATCACGAGGCTCATTCTTTGGAGGCCGAACTCAGAGCCTCCTCACGTCGGCTGCTACGCAGATCGGGTTCAATCAACGCCGGTTCCGCGCGCGTGCCAGGCGGGTTCGGTTTCGGATGAACGAACACGCGGCCGTTTTTCACGCGCACGTTGAACGTCGGAACTTTCTCCACGAATGGCGGCGGGGATGCGCCGGTCTCCGGCACGTATTGATAGCCGTGCCAAGGACAAGTGATGCAGCCGTCGAGAATTTTGCCCTCGCCGAGCGGCCCGTTCTGGTGCTGGCAGACGTTGGAGACGGCGGAGATTTTGCTGTCGTATTTGAACACGGCGACGCGCTCTCCTGACAGGCAAACGATTCGGGCACGCTTTTCCGGGATGTCGGTGACGGCGCAAGCATCGACGAAACCATCAGGCTCCATTTCGGATTTCGGATTTCGGATTTCGGATTCGGAAGAGTGAGCCTCCTTACGTCGGCTACTACTCGCGAGTTCCCGGTCGGCCGGCACCTCCTTCAACGCGGCAGCGATGTGGAGTCCGAGCACGATGGCGAGTCCTGCTCCGACGGCGGCGGCATAGACAGGGTTCACCTCGGCTTGCAGCACGCCGAACGTGACGTGCAGCACGAGCAGTCCATAGGCGCCATAGACGAGCATGTGCAGCGACTTCCAGACCGGCGCGCTGAGGTTCGCGAGCCAGAAGTCGTGGCTGGTCGCGGCCATGGACAGGAGAATCACAAGTGCGAAGAAACCGAACGGCTGAAACGGCACGCCCGCTATGGAGCCAGTGATCGGACTTCCTTTGAAGATGCTCAGGATGGGATTCGTGTCGCCGCCCGCGTGGTACGTGATGACGACGAGCGCGGCGTGAATCAGACCCAACAGGCACATCGTCACGCCGGCATGACGACGGTTGTAAAGCAACGGGAGGAACTTTTTGTTCAATCGGCAGAGCGGCCCGATGCACAGGATGACGTGGAGGAGGACAAACGCCGCCGCCGCGAATGCCCGGATGAGCATGATTTCATCGGTGACGAACGGGAAGAGGACTTTGCTGAGAACTCCGAACAGAATCAAAAAGGCACCGACGCCACCGGCGAGCACGAGATCGTAAATCCGCTTCTGCCGGTTCCACTGGACTGCGCTGTAATCGAGGGCCATAGGTCTGAACCGCTAATCGTCGCTAATCGACGCTAATGAAAATGCCGCTGAGACTTGCTCGGCTGAGAGATTAGCGTTCATCAGCGTCGATTAGCGGTTTGAAAATCTTCGACGCGGCCACGACCTCATGGTCAGCGAGGCTGTAGAGCACGAATCGACCGGTTTCGCCGCGCACGTCCACGGGGATGGCGAGCGGCGCGCCCTTCGACAGAGCGCCAAGCAGGCGAGCGTTCTCCGGCAAACCCCCGGCTGCCGTGTCCTGCCCCGCCGCCCAATAGACGAGGACATCCGGCTTTGCCAGATCCCGAAACATCAATTCCACCGCCGCGGAGCCGGCGGCGTCCCGGCGCAAGCTGGTGATGATGCGCTGGCCGGGCCAAATGTCCGGCTTCGTCCAAACCAATCTGCCGAAATCGCTCGCTGTGCCCGCGAGTTCCGACGGCAGGGTCGCGGCCACTGGAACAGGCTTGCGCGCCACGAGGCCGGCTGCGAACGCTACAGGCAGCAACACGCCCAGCGTGCAGACCATCACGCGATGACGTTTGCGCAGAGGTCGAATCATGGCGACGCCTTCTTCTCCCTCTCCGCTCCCAGCGGGAGGGGAGAGGGCCGGGGTGAGGTGAGGGAGAATAAATGAGCCTCCTCACTTCGGCTGCTACAGGATTCCCGTGCGGCACGACGATGCGCGTTGTTCTCCTCCGGTGGTTCGTGGACGCCCTTCAACCAGCGCCGCGCGAGCAACGGCCAGAGGAACATCGTTCCCGGAATGATGAGCACGCGGAAACCCCAGCTTCCGTGCGCGGCGTGCGGGTCAATCTTCGCGACGCCCACCAACACGAATGGCATGGCGAACACCAGTCCGCACAGCAGGTAAATCCCCGCAGCGATGAGCAATGTTTCGGCAATCATGGCGTCGCGACCTTTTCGGCGTGAGGCGTTTCGTGCGCCAACTCTGAGTTGAGCGAATAGCTGATGACGGTGCGGATGCCCACAATCGCGCCGAGGACGATAAGGTCTTGCGTGGTCGGCTTCATCAGTGTCTCGATGATGTCGGCGGCAATGAGGAATTCGAGGCCGACGCACGGCGGAAACCTCGGAGCGGAGAAACCGCACCACCCCGCACAGGACGCCGAACATGATTACCAGCACACCCAAGACACTGATGCCGAACGTAGCGTGATGAAGGTATTCCATCGGGTGGTTCATGCGTCGAATCGTCCGCGTGGCCTTCCAAGCACGGTGATAAATTCATTGAGCCGGCGAATCATGCAGCGATTGGTCGGCGCAGCACGCGGAACCTTACACTGTTCACAAAAGCGCGTCCGGGGTGGCTCGACCGCGCCACCAGCGAAATCGCCCTCGGCAGCAAACTCGGCATTGATGCGGCGAAGATATTGCCAGGCTAAGGCTTCAAATGACCCAGGCCGCCGATCATCAAGATGAATGCCGCGGTGAAGGCGAATCAGAAAGCTCTTCCGTTTGCAGACGTTGCCTTGAGGATGTCTGTGTGGAGTCTTTTCGGAAATCTTTCCCTTACATCGGAATTCAGATACAAAATCGTCGTGTCCAGGTGTCTCTAAAGATGTAAAGATGAAGCGACGAAACGTGCCGTATGAACAAAGTCGATCCGCAAAGTACAGCGCCTCGCAATGATTCTAACCAGTCCCGCTGGGTTTGGTTCATCGTTGCAGGTTGCGTGCTTCTCGTTCTCATCGCGCTTTTCTCGCGCCGGCAGCGCGACAAACCGGGCACAGACCGCGCTTCTACGACTACACCAGGGCGAGTCACTCCCGCTGATTCGGCAGCCCTGAAGGCATGGCGTGAGCGCACGCGCCGCTCACCTTCTACCGCTGCACCAGCGCCCACAGTGGAGGAAATTGTCGCGGGCAAGGTCATTCAGTTTATTAAAAGCCGCCGCAAACTCGCTCATGCGATGGCCGAGCATTTCAAAACTCCTGTCCCCGACGAGATGGAGCGATTTTTCGACGCAGCGGAGGTGGGCCGTTATGACGAGATGGAAGCCATTTACAAGTCTCTGCGGAAGCAACGCGAGAATGGAACTGGCATTCCCGACTATGGCCCGCAATGGCGAACGGTCATTGAAACTGAGGGGGCTGCCAGAGAAGCGCACGACTGGCCCGCACAAAAGCTTCTCGACTACGGCAATGCCGTGCTCGACTCGCTTCGTCCGGGGATGATTTACGTCGGCGGCACGGATCCCGGATGCTTCATCCCGACTCTGCTCAACGAAACCAGCGAGGGCGAACGCCGAGTGACGCTCACCCAGAACGCACTCGCCGATGACACTTACCTGGACTACCTGAATTTTCTTTACGGCGACCGGATGGCGACGCTCACGAAGGACGACAGCCAGCGGGTGTATCAGGATTATGTCGCGGATGCCCGGAAGCGTCTCGATCATGATCAACAATTTCCCGATGAGCCGAAACAAATCCGTCCCGGCGAAGACGTCCGCCTCAATCAAGACGGGGGCGTTCACGTTTCCGGCCAGGTGTCTGTCATGGCGATCAATGAAAAACTTTTTCAGATGTTCATGGGAAAAAATCCCGATGCTTCCTTCGCCATGGAAGAATCGTTCCCATTCAAGTCCACGTTCGGCAGCGCGACACCGCTTGGCCCAATCATGGAACTGCGCGTGCAGGATGAGCAAAATGCTCTGACCCGCGAACGGGCTTCGCAGTCTGTGGATTACTGGCGCACGACCGCGCAACAATTACTCTCCGATCCCCAAGCCGCGGACTCGCGTGAAGTCCGCATGTCTTACTCCAAGCTCGTTTCAAGCCAGGCCGGCCTTCTCCTCGACCGCGGCTACACTGCGGAGGCCGAACAAGCCTTCCGTCTTGCGAATGAAATTGCTCCGACCAGTCCTGAAGCGGTTTTTCGCTACATCAATCTGCTCGTTGAACAAAAGCGGTTCGAGGATGCGATGCCGGTGGCGGAGAACGCGGTGCGAATCGAACCGGAGAATAATCAGTTCCGCGATCTCGTGAAGGAGTTAAAGAGGTTGAACAAGAAGTGAGCCGTTCAGGGCCGTTTCTCAGTTGGCCGTCATGACTTCGGTGTTCGAGTGCAATGAGCGGCTGCCTCGTGTTTCCCTGCCGGCAGTTTTCGATTCCAGCCGCTCGACCAGGTGGTCGCCAACGCGGAGGGCATTGGCGATGATGGTGAGCGTGGGGTTCACCGCCGCGCTCGTCACCATGAAGCCGCCGTCCACGACGTAGAGGTTGTCGAGGTCGTGGGCTTTGCAGTTCAGGTCAAGCACGCTGGTCGCCGGGTCTTCGCCGAAGCGGCAGGTGCCGATTTGATGGCCGAGGCCGTTGATGCCGAGCTTCATGGTAAACGTCGTCACCGTGCCCGCGTTGAAATATTTTCCGTTGGGCAAAATGTGGCAGCCGC
>WNGF01002392.1_pt1 | contig 36943 bp, 29 predicted proteins | sample 5400641 | NCBI WGS metagenome assembly WNGF01 (sample SAMN13153371, study PRJNA577476) | soil metagenome | isolation source: 80 cm soil or saprolite under grassland replicate 2 | place: USA:California | collected 2016-06-15 | reverse complement strand
GATGCCCTCTCGTCGGAACGCCTGCGCCCTGGCCGGCGCCCCCGGGAGCTACCCGGGGGGACTCACGCTCCGGCGAAGGTGCGCACCGTCAGCCTAGCCAGCGCTGTCCGGCGGACGCGGACGCGGACGCGGAACGGCCCGGCCGGGGCAGCTTCCCCCCGACCGGGCCGTTCGATCTTCGTGGCGGCGCTCTCAGCGGCCGCAGCGCTGGGTACTCCGGTCCCAGCGCCTCCACGCGCAGATGCGCGTGGAGGGGTGCCGGTAAGAACGCTGCCGCCAGCCGCAAGCGGGATGATCACAATCCTTCGATGTAGCCGGCGGCGATGCCTTCGGGTGGGTTGGTGCAGCGGTCGATGCAGCGCTGGGACTGGTGGCCGAGGCGGCGTTGGCCTGCAGCGGGGATCAGGTGGGCTGGTTGGCGTCCAGCATGCTGACCAGCCGGCGCATTCCGGCCAGCCATCGGCCCGGGTCGTCGGCCTTGCGGCGGATGAACTCGGCGACCTCGGGGTGCGGCAGGATGAGGAACCGCTCGTCGGCCATCCCCTCGACCACCGCGTCGGCCACATCCTCCGGCTCGAGCAGCTTGCCGGCCAGTGCCACCGCCCGGGCGGCCGGCAGCCCGGCCTCCAGTCCGGTCATCAGCAGGTCGGTACGCACGCCCTGCGGGCACACCACCGAGACCTTGATGCCCTGGTCGCCGTAGGTCAGCGACAGCCACTCGGCGAACGACACCGCGGCGTGCTTGGTCACGCTGTACGGCGCGTCCCCGGGCTGGATGAGCAGCCCGGCCGCGGACGCGGTCTGCAGCAGGTACCCGCCGCCGCGCTCGACCATCCCGGGCACCACCGCGCGCGCCGCGTACACGTGGGCCAGCAGGTTCACCTGCCAGGCCGCCGCCCACCACTCGTCCGGGGCGCCCAGCCCGAGCCCGGTGGCCATCCCGGCGTTGGAGCAGAACACGTCGATCGGCCCGAGCTCGGCCTCGACCAGCCGGACCAGGTCCTGCACGTCGGCCTCGACGGAGACGTCGGTGGTGGCACCGATTACCCGGGTGGTGTCGTTGGACAGCTCCGCCGCCACCCGGACCGCGTCGTCGCCGTCCAGGTCGGACACCACGATGCCGGCCGCCCCCTCGGCGGCGAACCGGCGGGCCAGCGCCGCGCCGATGCCCCGGGCCGCGCCGGTCACCACGACCACCTTGCCGCGAATCTCCACCGGCCTGCTCCCTTGCCCGACATACCGACTGGTCGGTTTCTGAGTACCCTAGCGTCACCCCAGACAGTAGGAGAGGCGAGGCGATGCAGACCGGACTGGCCGGCAAGACGGCAGTGATCACCGGGGCGTCCCGGGGGATCGGCAAGGCGATCGCGGCGGCCTTCGCCGACCAGGGTGCGAACGTCGTGCTGAGCTCGCGGCGGCAGGAGTCGCTGGACGAGGTGGCCGCCGAGATGGGCGCGAAGTACCCGGACGTCGGCCTGCTGGCCAAGGCGGCGCACGTGGGGGAGCCGGAGCAGGCGGCCGCGTGCATCGACGCGGCGATGGACCGGTTCGGCGGGATCGACGTGCTGGTGAACAACGCCGCCACCAACCCGCACTACGGAGCGCTTGCCGACATCGAGCCGGCGGCCGCGGCGAAGACCGTGCAGGTGAACCAGTTCGCCGTGGTGCTGTGGACGCAGCTCGCCTGGAAGGCCAGCCTGTCCCGGCGCGGCGGCGTAGTGATCAACATGGCCTCGATCGGCGGCATGCTGACCGAGCCCGGCCTGGGGTACTACAACGCCACCAAGGCCGCGGTGATCCACCTGACCCGGCAGTTCGCGGTGGAGCTGGCCCCGAAGGTGCGGGTGAACGCGATCGCGCCGGGCGTGGTGCGTACCCACCTGGCCCGCGCGCTGTGGGAGAACCACGAGCAGCGGCTCGCCGACCACCTGCCGCTGGGCCGGATCGGCGAGCCGGACGACATCGCCGACGCCGCGGTGTTCCTGGCCGGCGACGCGTCCCGGTGGATCACCGGCCAGACGCTGGTGGTCGACGGCGGCGCCACGGTCCGTTCCTCGTTCGGGTGAGTGCGATGACCAACTGGGGCTTCACCCTGCCGCTGGCCGGTGTCCCGCTGGCCGAGCACCGGGCCGTGGTCGAGCGGCTCGCCGACCTGGGGTACTCCGACGTGTGGTCGGCCGAGACGGCCGGCACGGACGCGTTCACCCCGCTCGCGCTGGCCGCCACCTGGGCGCCCACCCTGCGGCTGGGCACCGCGATCGCGCCGATCTACACCCGCGGTCCCGCGCTGCTGGCGATGTCCGCGGCCACCCTCGGCGAGCTGGCGCCGGGCCGGTTCGTGCTCGGCATCGGCACCTCCACGCCGGTGATCGTGCAGCGCTGGAACGGGATCGCGTTCACCGAGCCGTACAAGCGCAGCCGGGACACGCTGCGGTTCCTGCGCGCGGCGCTGGCGGGAGAGAAGGTCACCGCGGCCTACGACACGTTCACCGTGCAGGGGTTCCGGCTGGAGCGGCCGCCGTCGCCGCCGCCGAAGGTGGTGCTGGCCGCGCTGCGCCCCGGCATGCTCAAGCTCGCCGCCACCGAGGCCGACGGGGCGATCACCAACTGGCTGGCGGCGAGCGACGTGCCGCAGGTCCGGGCGGAGCTCGGCCCCGACCGGGAGCTGGTGGCGCGGATCTTCTGCGTACCCACCGAGGACGCCGAGGTGGCCCGCGGGGTGGGCCGGATGGCGATCGCGGCGTACCTCACCGTGCCGGTGTACGCGGCGTTCCACGAGTGGCTGGGCCGCGGCGAGGTGCTGGCGCCGATGCAGCGGGCCTGGGCTGCCGGCGACCGGAAGGCCGCGGTGCAGGCCATCCCGGACGAGCTGGTGGACGACCTGGTCGTACACGGCAGCCCGCAGCGGTGCTGGGAGCAACTGCGGCGGTACGCCGAGGCCGGCATCGACACGCCGGCGCTCGCCCTGCTGCCCACCGGCGGCGACCCGCGCGAGCAGGTCGGCTGGCTCGGCGCGGTGGCCGGGGGTGGCTCGTGACGGAGCGGAGCCTGGTGAGCCCGCGCGGGCTGGACCTGGCCCGGCTGGCCGCGTACCTGGACGCCGGCCTGCCGGAGCCGCCGGCCGGGCCGCTGACCGGCGAGCTGATCGCCGGCGGCAAGTCCAACCTGACCTACCGCGTCACCGACGGGCGCTCGGTCTGGGCGGTGCGCCGGCCGCCGCTCGGCCATGTGCTGCCCACCGCCCACGACATGGCCCGGGAGTTCCGGGTGCTGGGTGCGCTGGCCGGTACCGAGGTGCCGGTGCCCCGGGTGCTGCTGCACTGCGCCGACGAGCAGGTGCTGGGCGCGCCGTTCTACGTGATGGAGTACGTGGACGGGGAGGTGCTGCGCGAGCCTGCGCAGACCGCGGCGCTGCCCCGGGAGCGGGCGGCCATGCTGGGCGCCCGGCTGGTGGAGGTGCTGGCCGAGCTGCACGCGGTGGACCCGGCCAAGGTGGGTCTGGCCGACTTCGGGCGGCCCGAGGGCTACCTGCGCCGGCAGGTCACCCGCTGGCACCAGCAGTGGGAGCGTTCCCAGACCCGGGAGCTGCCCGCGCTGGAGGAGCTCGCCGCCGGGCTGGCCGGCACCGTGCCCGACTCCGGGCTGGTCGGCATCGTGCACGGCGACTACCGGCTGGACAACGTGATGTTCGACCACGGGCTGGACCGCATCGTCGCGGTGCTCGACTGGGAGATGGCCACCCTCGGCGACCCGCTGGCCGACCTCGGCCTGCTCTGGGTGTACACCGCGCTGGCCGCCACCGGGCTCGGGCCGTCCAACCCGCTGCCGCCCGACTCCGGCTTCCCGACCGCCGCCGAGCTGGCCGCGGCGTACGCCGAGCTGCGGCCGGTGCCGCTGGAGGAGTTGAACTGGTACGCCGCGCTCGGCTACTACAAGCTGGCGATCGTCAGCGAGGGCATCCACAAGCGGTTCCTGGCCGGGCAGACGGTGGGCGACGGGTTCGAACAGATGGGCCCGCGGGTGCCCGAGCTGCTGGACCGGGGACACCGCGCGCTGGCCGGCCGGGACGGCTGGTGAGGGGTGAGCACCCAGCCGTACACCGCGCTCGCGCCGCTGCAGGCCAGGCTGCTGGCCGTGGCCACCGAGCTGTTCGCGGCGAAGGGCTTCGACGCGACCAGCGTGCAGGAGGTGGTGGAGCGGGCGCGGGTCACCAAGGGGGCGCTGTACCACTACTTCGACTCCAAGCAGGACCTGCTGTACGAGATCTACCACTCGATCATCTCCGGGCAGCTCGCCGACCTGGAGCGGATCCTGGCCGCCGGTGACCCGCCCGGCCGGACACTGCGCGCGGTCATCGTCAACCTGGTGGAGACCACCGCGGCGCGGGCCGACCAGGCGCTGGTGTTCGGCCGGGAGATGCACCGGCTGGACCGGGCCCGGCTGGACGCGGTGCGCGCCGACCGCCGCCGCTACCACGACCTGGTGCGGGACGTGGTGGCGCGTGCCCAGGCGGCCGGCGACTTCGCCCCGGTGGCCGACGCGGACACGGTCACCCTGGTCGTCTTCGGCGTGGTGAACCAGATGCCGGCGTGGTACCGCCCGGACGGCGCCAAGTCGCCCGACCAGCTCGGCACGGAGATCGCCGACCTGATCCTCGCCGGCCTGCGCCCCTGAGGCTTGCCCCGGCCGGCATCGGGTATGGATCCCTTGCGAAGCCGCGACAACCGAGGAGGCGTCATGGGTATGGGCGGCGCGGTCGTCCTGTTCGCGATCGGCGCGATTCTGAAGTTCGCCACCAACGCACGGGTGTCGGGCATCGACCTGCAGCAGGTCGGCGTGATCATCATGGTGGCCAGCGCGGTGTGGTTCGTGGTCATGGTGGCGATGTACTTCGCCCGGCGGCGCACCGTGGTTTCCCGGGACCGGTACGAGGCGCCCACCGTCCCGGCCGGACCGGGCGACCCGCGGTACGACGACCCGCGGTACCGGCGCACCTACCAGGAGCGGTCCGAGTACGACGAGCCGATGTAGGTGGACGTCGCGGGGGGGATAGCGGCGGCGGCGGCGCGGCTGCTGGCCGCGCTGGACGACGACCAGCGCGGCCTTGTGCAGCACCCGTTCACAGCCGACGAGCTGCGCCGCCGGTGGGCGTACTGGCCGCAGCGGCGGCCGGGGCTGAGCTTCGGCGACCTCACCCGGGAGCAGCGCAAGGCGGTGCACCGGCTGGTGGCCGCCACGCTGAGCCCGCACGGGTACGCCCAGGCGGCGACGATCATGGCCTTCGAGGACGTGCTCGACGCCGCCGAGGGCGGCCGGCGGGACCGGCACGGCACCGACTACTGGATCGTGGTGTTCGGCGATCCCGCGCTCGGCGAGCCGTGGGGATGGCGGTTCGAGGGCCACCACCTGTCGGTCAACGTCACCGCCCGGGACGGCCGCGTCTCGACCACGCCGTGCTTCTTCGGCTCCAACCCGGCTGCCGTCCGGCACCGCGGCGCGGTGGTGCTGCAGCCGCTCGCCCGGGAGGAGTCGCTTGCCCGCGCGCTGCTGGAGGAGATGGGCCCGTCTGGGCGCCGGCTGGCGGTGGTCGCGGACACGCCGCCGGACGACCTGCACACCGGGGCCGCGGCGCGGGTCGCGGGCCCCGTGCAGCCGCCCGGTGTGCCGATCGGCCGGCTCACCGGCCAGGCTGCCGAGTTGCTGCGCGACCTGCTCGGGCTGTACCTGGACCGGCTCCGCCCCGACGTGACCGCGCCGGAGCGCGCCGGCCTGGACGCTGCCGACCTGCACTTCGCCTGGGAGGGCGGGCTGGCCGTCGGCGCCGGGCACCACTACCGGATCCAGGGGCCGAACCTGCTCGTGGAGTACGTGAACACCGCCAACGACGCCAACCACGTGCACACGGTGCTGCGCCGGCCGCTGACCGACTTCGGGGACGATCCGTTGACCGGGCACCACCGCCGGCACCACGGCGTGCAGGCCTGACCGACCGGCGGGGTGTCGCGGTGTCGCGGGTCGCCGCGTGGGTCGCCCGGGTGGCGGCCGCGCCGGTCGCCGGGCGGCAGCCTGGCGGCGGCGGCAGCGCCTTCCGCCCCGACGGTCGCGCCGCATGCCAAGCTTGTCGGGTGACCCAGGACCGGGGCGTCGAGACACTGCAGGCGCCCGCCGCGCCGCAGTCCGCGGTGCGCAGGGTGGGGCTGGTGTTCCTACTGGGTGGGCTGTCCGCGTTCGGGCCGCTGTCGCTGGACATGTACCTGCCGGCGCTGCCGTCGCTGGCGGCCGACCTGCACGCCAGCCCGTCGCAGGTGCAGCTCACCCTGACCGCCTGCCTGGTCGGGCTGGCGGTCGGGCAGCTCGTGGCCGGCCCGGCCAGCGACGCCCGCGGACGGCGCCGGCCGCTGCTGGTGGGCCTGGTCGGCTACGCGGTGACATCGGCGCTGTGCGCGGCGGCCCCGTCGATCTGGGCGCTGGTCGGGCTGCGGCTGTTCCAGGGGATGGCCGGGGCGGCCGGGGTCGTGATCGCCCGCGCGGTGGTGCGCGACCGCTACTCCGCGACCGAGGCCGCGCGGTACTTCGCGGTGCTGATGCTGGTGAACGGGCTGGCCCCGATCGGTGCGCCGGCGCTGGGCGCGGCGGTGCTGCAGGTGACCGTGTGGCGCGGCATCTTCGTGGTGCTGGCCGGCATCGGCGCGCTGCTGCTGGCCGGCGCCACGTTCGGGCTGGCCGAGACGTTGCCACCCGGGCAGCGGCGCACCGGCGGGCTGCGGGCCACCGTGTCGGCGTTCCGCGGCCTGTTGTCCGACCGGGCGTTCGTCGGCTGCATCGTCTCGGCGGGCCTGGTGTTCGCCGGCATGTTCGCCTACATCGCCGGCTCGTCGTTCGTGCTGCAGGACATCTACCGGGTCAGCCCGCAGACGTTCGGGCTGCTGTTCGGGATGAACGCCTGCGGCATCGTGGCGCTGGGCCAGCTCAGCCGGTTCCTGGTCCGCCGGACCGGGCCGCTGCGGCTGCTCGGCGCCGGGGTGGCCGTCGCGGCGGCCGGCGGGGTGGGGGTGCTGGTCGCGGTGCTGACCGGCGGCGGGCTGCCGGCGATCCTGCCGGCGCTGTTCGTGGCGGTGGCCAGCGTCGGGTTGGTCTTTCCGAACGCCACCGCGCTGGCGCTGGCCGGCCATCCGCAGACGGCCGGCAGCGCGTCGGCGCTGCTGGGCACCACGATGTTCGTCATCGGCGGCGCGGTGGCCCCGCTGGTCGGCATCGCCGGGTCCGGCACCGCGTTACCGATGGCGCTGATCATGGCGACCGTCGACGTGGCCGCGCTGGTCACCTTCGTCCTGGTGCTCCGGACCCGACCACGCGGCGGGCACGGCGTAGCCGGCGCGCGTTCACGTCATGGTGCTCTGCCGTAGCAGGTTGTTGATCACCCGTAGCGACACCGACAGGGTGGCCAGGTCCCAGGTGTCGCTGGCGGTGATGTCGTCCATGGTCTGGCTGGTCCGCTCCAGCACCGCCTGGTTGCGCTCCACCCAGGTCGCGAACCGCTGCTCGGGCGCGGCGTCCGCGTCCCCGCAGGCGAGCACGTCCCGGGTCAGCCCGGCGTGCGCCCGGTACAGGTCGTCGCGCAGCGCGGCGCGGGCCAGCGACTTCCACCGGTCGGTCCGCGGCAGCGCCAGGATCCGGTCCAGCAACCGGGCGAGCTGCACCCGGTCGGCCAGGTCGAAGTAGACCCCGGCGACCTCGATCGCGCCGCGCCCGGAGTCGGCGGCCACCTCGCAGATGTCCAGCGCGGCGAACGCCGTCGGCATGCCGGCCACCGACACGGCCAGCTCCTCCGGCACGCCGCCGGCGATGAGCTCGTCCCGGGTCTTCTCCATCCGGGCCAGGTCCACGCCCTTGAGCACCTTGGGCAGGTGGGCCACCACGTCGGCCACCCCGTGCCGGAACCTGCCGATCTGCTTCTCGATGTCCAGCGGTGGCCGCCGGTTCTGCAGGAACCACCGGGTGACCCGTTCGGTCAGCTTCCGGCTCTCCAGCCGCATCCGGCACTGCACGTCCGCCCACACCCGGTTGTCCAGTGCCTCCACCGCGGCCCAGGTGCTCGCCACGTCGTACACCTCGGTGGCCACGGTGTGCGCCCGGGCCAGCTCCGCCGGACTCGCCCCGGTCTCCTCCTTGAGCCGGAACAGCGACGTGATGCCGGCGTTGTTGATCAGCTCGTTGACCAGACCGGTGACCACGATCTCGCGGCGCAGCGGGTGCCGCTCGATCTGCTCGGCGTACGCGCTGCGCAGCGGGGTGGGGAAGTAGCTGTGCAGCTCCCCGCGCAGGAACGGATCCTCCGGCAGGTCCGAGCCGAGCAGGTCCTCGGTCATGTTGATCTTCGTGTACGCCAGCAGCACGGCCAGCTCCGGCTGGGTGAGCCCGAGCCCGGCCTGCCGCCGTTCGGCGATCTGCTTCTCCGACGGGAGGAACTCCAGCCGCCGGTCCAGCTTGCCGTCGCGCTCCATCCGGCGGATGTACCGGCTGTGCACGTCCAGCAGGCTCGGCGCCTGCATCAGTGCCGTGGCCAGGGCGACGTTCTGGTCGTAGTTGTCCCGGAGCACCAGGCTGGCCACCTCGTCGGTCATGGTGCCGAGGAGCTGGTTGCGCTGCTTGCCGGTCAGGTCGCCCGCGGCGGCCACCGAGTCGAGCAGGATCTTGATGTTCACCTCGTGGTCGGAGGTGTCCACGCCGGCGGAGTTGTCGATGGCGTCGGTGTTCACCTTGCCGCCGGCCAGCGCGTACTCGATCCGGCCGAGCTGGGTGAGCCCGAGGTTGCCGCCCTCGCCGACGATCTTCGCCCGCAGGTCGCCACCGTTGACCCGGATCCCGTCGTTGGACTTGTCGCCCACGTCGGCGTTGCTCTCGCTGGCCGCCTTGACGTACGTGCCGATGCCGCCGTTCCACAGCAGGTCAACGGGGGCGGTCAGCACCGCGCGCAGCAGCTCGGTCGGGGTCAGCCGGCTGACCCCGTCGGCGATGCCGAGCCGGGCGCGGACCGGGTCGCTGATCGGGATCGACTTGACGGTGCGCGGGTACACGCCGCCGCCCGCCGAGATCAGCGCCGGGTCGTAGTCGGCCCAGCTGGAGCGGGGCAGCTCGAACAGCCGGCGCCGCTCGGCGTAGGAGGTGGCGGCGTCCGGGTCCGGGTCGAGGAAGATGTGCCGGTGGTCGAACGCGGCCACCAGCCGGATGTGCTCACTCAGCAGCATCCCGTTGCCGAACACGTCGCCGGACATGTCGCCGATGCCGACCACGGTGAAGTCCTCGGCCTGGCAGTCCACCCCGAGCTCGCGGCCCGGCTCGCTCGTTCCGCTCGGTACCTCGCGGCCGTGCTGCCCTGTTCCGCTCGGTACCTCGCGGAAGTGCTGCCCTGTTCCGCTCGGTACCTCGCGGAAGTGCTGCCCTGTTCCGCTCGGTACCTCGCGGAAGTGACGCTTCACCGACTCCCATGCGCCGCGCGCGGTGATGCCCATGGCCTTGTGGTCGTAACCGGCCGAGCCGCCGGAGGCGAACGCGTCGCCCAGCCAGAAGCCGTACTCGGCGGAGATGCCGTTGGCGATGTCGGAGAAGGTGGCGGTGCCCTTGTCCGCGGCCACCACCAGGTAGGTGTCGTCCGGGTCGTGCCGCACCACGTTGTCCGGCGGCTGCACGACCTGCCCGCCGTCGCGCACCACCAGGTTGTCGGTGATGTCCAGCAACCCGCGGATGAACGTGGTGTAGCAGTCAATGCCCTCCGCCAGCCACGCTTCCCGGTCCGACGGGTCGGGCGGCTGCTTGCAGACGAAGCCGCCCTTGGCGCCCACGGGCACGATCACCGTGTTCTTGACCATCTGCGCCTTGACCAGGCCGAGGACCTCGGTCCGGAAGTCCTCCGGGCGGTCGGACCAGCGGAGCCCGCCGCGGGCCACCTTGCCGAACCGCAGGTGTACGCCCTCCACCCGCGGCGAGTACACCCAGATCTCGTACGCCGGCCGGGGCAGCGGCAGCTCGGGGATGGCCCGCGGGTCGAGCTTGAACGAGACGTACGACTTCGGCGTGCCGTCCGGGCCGGGCTGGAAGTAGTTGGTGCGCTGGGTGGCCTGGACGAGCCGCAGCAGCGACCGCAGGATCCGGTCCGCGTCCAGGCTGGCGACGGCATCCAGCTCGGTGGTGATCCGCTCCACCAGCGCGGCCGCCTCGGCGTCCCGGTCCGCGCCGACACCGGCGGCGGGGTCGAGCCGGGTCTCGAACAGCGTCACCAGCAGCCGGACAATGGTCGGGTTGGTCCGCATGGTGCGCTCGATGTAGTTCTGGCTGAACGTCGTGCCGGCCTGCCGCAGGTACTTCGCGTACGCCCGTAGCAGCATCGCCTCCCGCCATGTCAGCGAGGCGCGCAGCACAAGCTGGTTGAACCCGTCGTTCTCCGCCTCGCCGGTCACCACCGCGGCGAACGCGTCCTGGAACTGATGCCGGCTCTCGGTCAGCCGCGGCTCCAGGGCAGGGTCGTAGCGCAGCCCGAGGTCGTACACCCAGGCGGTCTCGCCGCCCGGAAGCGTGAACGCGTACGGCCGCTCGTCGGTGACCTCCATCCCGAGACGGGCCAGCACCGGCAGCAGGGTGGACAGCGACATCGCCTCGCCGAGCCGGTAGATCTTGAACCGGCGCTGGCCGGGCACCGTCTCGCCGAGTGGCTGGTACAGGTTCATCGCGAACCCGTTGGTGGCCGGAAGCGCGTCGATCCGGCGCAGGTCGGCCACCGCGATCCGAGCCGGGAAGTCCGCCCGGTACGCCTCCGGCACCGTGGTCAGGTACCGCTCGCGCATCGAAGCGGCAGCCTCCTCGCCGCACTGGTCCACCAGCGCGTCGGCGAAGTCGTCGTCCCACTGCCGGGTGGCCTCGGTCAGCAGTTGCTCGATGTGCTCGTCGTCGATGTGCCTGGGCAGCTCCTCGCCGGGCGGCATGCGCACCACGAAGTGCAGCCGGGCCAGCGCCGACTCGGTGCTGCGCAGGGTGTAGTCGATCGACCCGCCGCCAAGCTCGCGCAGCAGGATGTCCTGCATCTTCAGCCGCACCTGGGTGTTGAACCGGTCCCGCGGCAGGTACACCAGGGCGGACAGGTACCGCCCGTAGTCGTCGCGGCGCAGGTACAGGCGCAGCTTGCGGCGCTCCTGCAGGTACAGCACCGACAGCACGATCGGTGCCAGGTCGCGCACCGAGATCTGGAACAGCTCATCCCGCGGGTAGGTCTCCAGGATCTCCATCAGGTCGCGGCCGTCATGGCTGTGGGCGTCCAGGCCGGACTCGCCGAGCACCTCGGCCACCTTCCGCCTGACCACCGGCGTCCGGGTGACGCTCTCGGCGTACGCCGCCGAGCTCAGCAGCCCCAGGAACCGCCGTTCGCCGGCCACCTGGCCGGCCACGTCGAACTTCTTGATCCCGATGTAGTCGAGGTAGCTGCGCTTGTGCACACTGGACCGGTCGCTGGCCTTGGTGATCGTCACCAGCCGCTTCTCGTGGATCTTGGCGCGAACCTCGGCGGACGCCTGCGCGAACGACGCCGACACCAGCTTGTCCGGCCGGGAGATGCCCAGCCCGGTGCCTGGCACGGTGCGCATGTGCTCCTCGCCCAGGTCGTCGGTGACCAGGTCGTACTCGCGGTACCCGATGAAGGTGAAGTGCTCGCTGGCCAGCCAGCGCAGCAGCTCCCGCGCCTCGGCCAGCTCCGCCGCCGGCACCGGCACCGGCTCGGTCTCCAGGGAGTCGGCGATGTCCAGTGCGGCGGCCCGCATCTTCTGCCAGTCCTCGACCACGTCCCGCACGTCGGCGAGCACCCGGACCAGCTCGCCCTGGATCTCCTCCCGCGCGTCCGGGTCGCTCTCCCGGTCGATCTCGATGTGCATCCACGACTCGATCAGCGCGTCGGCCGGCGGGCTGTCCCCGTCGGCGCAGACCTCGACCAGCTCGCCGGTGATGGTGCGGCGCACCACGAGCTGCGGGTGGATCACGACGTGGATGGCCCGGTTCTCGTGGGTCAGCTCGGCGGCCACCGAGTCGACCAGGAAGGGCATGTCGTCGGTGACGATCTCGATCATGGTGTGCCCGGACGACCAGCCCTCCTCCTCGACGGTGGGGGTGTACACCCGGACGATGGCCCGGCCCTGCGGCCGTTTGCCGGCCAGCGAGTAGTGCGCGATCGCCGCCCCGTAGACGTCCTGCGGATCCCGTTCCAACAGCTCCTCGGGTGGCACGTGTCGGTAGTACTGGTTCAGCAGGGACGCCAGCGCACCGTCCCGCAGGCCGTCCGCGGTCCGGCTGCGTTCGGCAACAGCCACCGCGCGGACGAGCAGGTCGCGCTTCGCCTCGAGCTTCGCCTCGTCCAACTTGCTGAGTATCATCCAGTCGCCTCCGTCACGCGCCGTTGCGTGCGTCGCCGGCGCCGACCGTAGCCGGAGCGTGCCACTCATGTCCTGACCGTCCAAGGATCGCCCGACTCGGCTCACCGCCACAACCAGCGGACCCGTACGGCGGCATCATCGATGCGGATGGGCCTTCTGGTCGCGTTGCCCGGCGGTGATCGCGGCCAGGCCTGCCTCGAGGCGTTCCAGCCGCTGGATGACCGGTCGCAGCTCGGCGCGGACCGCCGTCCCCAGTGCTGCGGCCTGCCGCGTCGCGTCCGTCCCGGCGGGCGGGGGCGGGGGGTCGAGCTGCGCCCGGAGGTGGACGTACCCGGCCAGCGCGGCGGCCACCGCCCGGCGGGTCAGCCGCGGCTCGGCGCCCATCGCCCGCAGCACCTGTCCGGCGGTGCCCTCCGGCTCCGCGATCAGCCCGAGCAGCAGGTGCTCGCAGCCGACGAAGTTGTGCCCCAGCGCGGACGACTCGGACACGGTGAGCTCGAGCGCGGCGGCCGCGGTGTCGGTGAACTGCCGCCCCTCGCCGGCCTCGGCGGCCTCGGCCACCGTGTAGGTCTCGCCCACCGCGCTCACCTCGGCGGCCTCGGCCGCGGACTGCTGGCCGGCCAGCTCACGCGCCACCTGCCGCGGCTCGATCTCCAGTGACACCAGCACCTGCAGGGCGAGGTTGCCGCCCTCGGCGAGCAGGCCGTGCAGCAGGTGGGCGGTGCCGACCCGGCGTAGCCCGTCCGCGTGGGCCTTCTCGACGCCGAGCCGGACCGCGGTGCGGGCCCGGTCGGTGAAGTACCGCATCCGCCCGGTCGGGTCGCCCGCGTCCAGCTCGGCCAGGGTCGTCTCCCGGATCGCGGTGATGCGGCGTACCGCGTGTTCCAGCGCGCGTTGGCAGACCGTCGACACCGGTACGCCGGCATCCCTGACCGCCTCGGCCAGCTCGTCCGGCAGGTAGACGTTGATCTTCGGCATCGGTCCGGTCCTCTGCGGCAGGGGGTTAGCATGAGGTTATAACCCCTGTATACCCCTAGCCGTCGAGGCTGTCCACCGCCGGAGCGGGGTCAGTGGATGTCGGGGATGGACACCTCGAACCAGAGGAAGTCGAACGGGTTGCCCAGGTCGTACGCCCACTTGGCCTTGTAGTTGGCGCACGCCTGGTAGACCCCGCCCTGTGGGAAGGTGGCGTTCACCGCGTTCGGGCCGGTGACCCGGTCCCGGAACACCGGGAGGGCGTCGCTGCCGTCCGACAGGGTCCAGCGCCAGATGGTGACCCGCGGCCGCGGGTTGCCCAGGTTCGGCAGGATGTCGACGCGGTAGCTGATCGAGTGCGGCGCGAAGATCGGGTCGAAACAGAACTTCGAACCGGGCACCAGCACGACCACGCCGATCGGACCGGCGCCGGTGACGGACAGCACCGGATCCGGATCGGGGTCCGGGTCCACTGACGTGCTGGCCGAGGCGTGTCCGGTCAGCACGGTGGTGAGCAGAGTGGCCAGCACGCCGGCCAGCAGGAATCGACGCCGCACGGGTTCCCCCCTTGTCGGAGCGGATCGGTGGCGCCACGCTACGAACCCGGCACCGCACGTGCACGACCCCAGTTCCGGGGACACGGCCGGACCGCTTGACAACGTTACTGACGAGTAGGTTAGCGTCGACGGCGTGGCTGAGTTCTCCCTTGCGTTGACCGACGACCAGAAGACCCTGCAGAAGTGGCTGCACGAGTTCGCCGCCGACGTGATCCGGCCGGCCGCCGCGGAGTGGGACGAGCGGGAGGAGACCCCCTGGCCGATCATCACCGAGGCCGCCAAGGTCGGCATCTACTCGCTGGAGTTCTGGGGGCAGCAGTGGTTCGACCCGACCGGGCTCGGCGTGCCGATCGCGCTGGAGGAGCTGTTCTGGGGTGATGCCGGCATCGGGCTGGCGCTGACCGGCACCAACCTGGCGGCGGTCAGCGTGGTGGCCAACGGCACGCCCGGGCAGGTCGCGGAGTGGGTGCCGCAGATGTACGGGACCCCGGAGGAGGTCAAGGTGGCCGCGTTCTGCTCCTCCGAGCCGGACGCCGGCTCCGACGTCGGCGCGATGCGTACCAGGGCGACCTACGACGAGGCCGCGGACGAGTGGGTGCTGACCGGCACGAAGGCGTGGGTCACGAACGGGGGGATCGCAGCGGTGCACGTGGTGGTCGCCTCGGTGGACCCGGCGCTGGGCACCCGCGGGCAGGCCAGCTTCGTGATCCCGGCCGGCACCAGGGGCCTGTCCCAGGGGCAGAAGTTCAGCAAGCACGGGGTCCGCGCCTCGCACACCGCCGAGGTCGTGCTCGACGAGGTGCGGATCCCCGGGGCGAACCTGCTCGGCGGCAAGGATCGGCTGGACGAGCGGCTGGCCCGAGCCCGGGAGGGGCAGCGCTCGGGCAGGGGCAACGCGTCGATGGCGACCTTCGAGGCGTCCCGCCCGGCGGTCGGCGCGATGGCGCTGGGCACCGCCCGGGCGGCGTACGAGGTGGCGCTGGACTACGCCCGGCAGCGCCGCCAGTTCGGCCGCGCGATCATCGAGAACCAGGCGGTGGCGTTCACGTTGGCCGACATGAAGACGCACATCGACGCGGCCCGGCTGCTGGTCTGGCGGGCCGCCTGGATGGCGCGCAACAACGTCCCGTTCGAGTCCGCGGAGGGCTCGATGAGCAAGCTGTACGCCAGCGAGGTCGCGGTGCGCGCCACCGAGCGGGCGATCCAGGTCCTCGGCGGGAACGGCTACACCCGGGACTACCCGGTGGAGCGGATGGCCCGGGACGCGAAGATATACACGATCTTCGAGGGGACCAGCGAGATCCAGCGGCTGGTGATCGCCCGCACCATCTCCGGCGCCCAGATCCGCTGACTACCCAGATCCGCTGACCCCGGTCCGCTGAACCGCACCGTCGGACCTGAACGGGCGGTCAGCGGCTGTGGTGCCGCCCGAGCCTTGTCCTGGTCTGCTCGACGTCCATCCCGTGCAGCCGGAGCAGGTTCTCGCCGAGGATCTTCCGCTTGGCCTGGTCGGTGAGCTGCGGATAGCCGTACCCGTCGCACAGGTCCTGCGGGATCTGGAAGTCCATGAACGCCCGCAGCGCCCACTGCGGGTGGAAGATCGGCGCCTCGGAGCCGTACACGATCTTGTCCTCGCCGCACCAGAACAGCAGCTTGCCGAGGATCTCGGCGAACATTCGCGGTGCCCGCACCAGGAAGTTGATCGTGGCGGCCAGCGAGGCGTACAGGTTCGGGTACCGGATGAGCTGCCAGCAGGTCTCGTCCAGGAACGGCAGCCCGACGTGGTAGATGACGAAGTTGAGGTCCGGGAAGTTGGCCGCGGCGCCGTCCATGTCCCAGGTCTGGGTGTGCTCGATCGGCTGCGGCCCGAGCGGCACGCCCTTGTGCACGCCGATCAGGTTGACGCCGAGCTCCTGCGCCTTCTCGAACACCGGGAACGCCACCCGCGGGTCGTCCATCCGCCACGGGAACGGCGTGCCGTAGTCGTAGCGCACGTTGTAGAACTTGAACGCGCGGGCGTTGAACTCGCCGACCTGCCGCTCCATCAGGTCCAGCGCGCGGCGCCCCTCCAGCGGGTTGACCGAGCCCCAGAACACGGTGCGGTCGGGGTCGCGCGCGGCCAGTTCGGCGCACTCCTCCCACGGCGACAGGCCGTCGCGGTACAGGTCGGTGAGCGGCAGCGGCATGGCGATGAGCATGTCGGTGTCGGACTCCTCGTACACCATCTGCCGGATGTCCGGCACGGTCCACCGGCGCAGGAACTCCTCCGGCGGCAGGTGCGTCTCGCCCTCCGGGGTGAGCGTGGCGTGGAACGCGTACAGGTGGTTGGAGAACATCTGGCCGGGTGTGCCGAACGCGTTCTTCTCCTCGAAGTTGAACACGTGCGCGACCCCGTCGAAGACGAACGCGTTGTCGATCACTGTGCCTCCCTAAGCGCCTGGACCTACGGTCGGCGCACCGCCTGGGCGGCTGGCCGAACCTTCCCGGGTGTGGGCGTGTGGGTTGGTAGATGCCCTTCGGGTGGTGGTTGTGTCTGCAGGGATGCCTGGACCTGCGCTCCGGGTGTGTGCCGCGACGTACGCGTCCCGATCGGGTACCGCGGACGGCGGCGGCAGGAAGCGGAGCTTGCGCGCTGCGTCGGGGGACAGCCGGTCGGTGGTCCACGGCTCGTCCCAGACGATGTCCACCTCGGCGTCGTCCACGCCGGGCAGCGCGGCGATCCGGTCGGCCACCTCGGTGAGCACCTTCGCCGCGAACGGGCACCACCCGGAGGTCAGCAGCAACTCGACCCGGGCGTGGCCGTGCTCCACCCGGGCGGACCGCACCAGCCCCATGTCGACCACGGAGATGCCCTTCTCGCGGCAGCACGGGTCGTAGACGTCGGCGAGCGCGGTGAGCGCCCACGGGGGCACCTCGGACATGACCCCATCGTTGGGCGGGCGCCCGGCCGGGGCCAGTGGCGGAATTTCAGATGGTGACAGCGGGCCGGTTCCGTGCGGCGCCGCGGCGCGCGATGCTGGGCGGGTGAGCCGCGAGCCGACAGCGAGTGAGCATCGCAGGGCCGCCCCGTCGGCCAGCGGGACGTCCGGGTCGAGTCGCGGCCCGAGGAGCGGAGCGAGCGCGGAGGCGAGCAGGTGAGCTCGCACGTCGACGGGGGCGAGCCCACCGACCTGATCCGGAGCGTCTCCCGCGCGCTGCGGGTGCTCGAGGTGGTGGGCGGCGCCGAGCGGCCGCTGCCGGTGAAGGTGGTCGCCCGGCGCTGCGGGCTGAACCTGTCCACCGCCTACCACCTGGTGCGCACCCTGGCGTACGAGAGCTACGTGGTGCGCCAGCCGGGCGGACAGTACGTGATCGGGCCCCGGGTGGCCGAGCTGTACCACGAGCTGGTCACCTCGTTCCGGCGGCCGCCGCGGGCCGGCGCGGTGGTGCGGCACCTGGCCGACGTGAGCGGCCACACGGCGTACCTGGCCCGGCTGGACGCCGGCCGGGTGGTGATCACCGATCTGGCGGAGGGTCGCCGCTCGCCCTACCTGGAGGACCTCCAGGTAGGGCTGGACACCGCCGCGCACGCCACCGCGCTGGGCAAGGCGCTGCTGTCCGCGCTGCCGCCGCGGCAGCGCCGCCGGATGCTGGCCGAGCAGGGCATGCGGCCGTTCACCCCCAACACGCCGACCGAGCCGGACCAGGTGGAGGCCGAGCTGCGCGCGGCGCGGGGCGGTGCCGTGCTGGTGGAGTACGGGCAGTACCGCGACGAGGTGTCCTGCGCCGGCGCGGCGGTGCCCGGCGACACCGATGGCGGTTGGTGGGCGCTCGGGGTGTCCAGCCGCGGCCTTGAGCTGCCCGGGTCGCTGGTCGAGCAGCTGCGGCTTGCCGCCGCCGACCTCGCCGGCCCGCCCCGCTGACGATCGATTCCAAAGGGTCCGGGGCCAACCGGGGGAACCCTTGAGGAGCTGGTCGGCCGCGGCTGACCGGCCGCGGGTGGCCGGCTGCGGGGTGGCCGACCGCGGGGTGACCGACTGCGGGGTGACCGCGCCGCGCTCATCCCGATGATCCACGCCGGGTTGTGGCGGCTGGGAGCGTGGTTTCGTGGCGACGATCACTGTCGGGCCGGGTGGCCGGGTGGCCGGGTGGGCTGGTGCGCTGCCGATCGTGTGATCGTCGCCGGGTTGTGGCGGCGGGGGGCGTGGTTTCGCGGCGATGATCACCGGGGGGCCGCTGGCCGGACGACGGGCCCGGACGACGGGCCCGGACGACGGGACCGGACGACGGGGCCGCACGACGGGGCCGCACGACGGGACCGGACGACCGGGCCGCGCACGTGGCAACGGGGGGTGGCTACGCGACCTGCGAGCGGGCCTGGTCGGGGTGCAGGTCGGCCATGGTGAGCTGGCGGGCCGGCGGGTCGGGCAGCGCGAGGCTGCTGTGCACCCCGAGGTGCGGGCCGACGTGCAGCAGCTCACCCGGCTGCAGCAGCCGCCAGGCCGGGTTCTCGTCCGTCGGCTCGCTGGCGACCACCACCGATGGCCGGGTGACCAGGTCGGCTGCCCGCACCCGGAGCCGGCCGGCGGCGCTTGCCTGCTCGAGGTGCCGGCCGCCGGACTGGCCACCGGCCGCCCGCTCCAACACGTACAGCTCGTGCGTCTCGGGGTATCGCAGCGCGAACAGCTCGGTCGCGGTGGCCAGCACGATGTTCAGCGCGAACAACCGGAGGTTGGCCGCCACCCAGCGGCACGCGGCGCCGATGCCGGCCACCAGGTCGCCGCCGGCGCGGGCCGTCTCGGCGGTGATCAGTGCGAACACCCGCTCGGAGTCGGTGTCGCCGCGCACCAGCCCGGGCGCGCCCGGGTACTCCGCCAGGTGCGCCTCCAGCTCAGGCAGGTCCCACAGCACGCCGTTGTGCGCGAACAGCCGCCCGTCCTGGCAGAACGGATGGGTGTTCTCCTCGGCCAGGCCACCGGTGCTGGCGTACCGCACGTGGGCCACGAACGTCGTCGAGGCGACCTCGCGGGCCTGCCGCGCGAAATCGCTGTCGGCATAGGCCGCGATCGGTCGGCGGTACACCTGCGGCCGGCCGTGCTCGTCGAACCACCCCAGCCCGGTGCCGTCCGGCTCCCGGCGGCTCTGTTCGGCCAGGCTGTCCGGCGCGTCCAGCAGCCAGAACGTGGCCCGGATCCGCTCCGGCGCTGCGGTCAGTCCGAACAGGCGGCACACAATCCGGGGAGCGTAGCCCCCGCCGGGTCACGCCGAGTCCAGCCGGGGTCCAGCCGGGGTCCAGCCGGGGTCACGCCGGGTCCAGCCGGGGTCCCGCCGGGGGGCCTGCCGGGTCTAGCCGGGGGCCTGCCGGGGTCACGCCAGGTCACGCCGGGTCGGTGACCAGGTCGGCGTAGTCCGGGTGGCGCTCGATCCAGCCCTTGATGAACGGGCACAGCGGCACCACGGCCAGGCCGCGGGCTCGCACGTCGTCCAGGGCGTACTGGGCCAGCGCGCCGCCCACCCCGTGGCCCTCCGCGGAGGGGTCCACCTCGGTATGGGTGAACACCACCGCGTCCCCGATCAGCCGGTACGCGGTCAGCCCCACCTGCTTGCCGTCAAGCTCAGCCTCGTAGCGGTGATGCTCCGGCACGTCCCGCACGGTCACGTCCACAGCGGCCAGTCTGCCCCGTCCGGCCGACCCGCGCCCATCCGACCGACCCCGCGGCGAAAACAGTCACACGTGCTTGCTTTTGCCGGAGCCGCGCGGCACGCTTCCCGGTATGGCGATCGACCGCGCCGTGGTGCTGGTGGACCTGCAGGCCGAGGGCGACGACCTTGACGCGATGGTGGCCGGCCTGGCGGAGCCGGACTGGGCCCGCCCGACGCCGTCCCCGGGGTGGACCGTCGCGCACCAGGTCGCCCACCTGGCCTGGACCGACGTGCGGACGATCCTGGCCGCCACCGACCAGCCGGGGTTCGCAGCCGACCTGCGGCGCGGGATGGCGGATCCGCAGCGGTTCGTGGACGAGGGGGCCGAGCAGGGCGCCGCCCAACCGCCGGAGGAGCTGCTGGCCGGCTGGCGCAAGGGCCGCTGGGCGGTGCTGGACGCGCTGGCGGCGCTGCCCGCGGACGCCCGGCTGCCGTGGTACGGCCCGCCGATGGCGCCGGCCTCGATGGCCACCGCCCGGCTGATGGAGACCTGGGCGCACGGCCAGGACGTGGCCGACGCGCTGGGCCTGACCCGGGAGCCGACCGCGCGGCTGCGGCACGTCGCGCACCTGGGCGTCCGCACCAGGGACTTCGGCTTCGGGGTGCACGGGCTGACGCCGCCGGCCGAGCCGTTCCGGGTGGAGTTGATCGCACCGGACGGCTCGCCCTGGACCTGGGGTCCGCCCGGCGCGGCGCAGCGGGTGACCGGCCCGGCGCTGCACTTCTGCCTGCTGGTCTCCCAGCGGCGGCACCGCGGCGACCTGGCGCTGGCCGCGACCGGCGCCGACGCGGACCGCTGGCTGGACATCGCCCAGTGCTTCGCCGGCCCGGCCGGCAGCGGCCGCGTCCCGGGGCAGTTCTCGTGAGCGCTGGCGGTGGGCCGCTGCGGATAGGCAACGCCAGCGGGTTCTACGGGGACCGGTTCGCCGCCGTGCGGGAGATGATCGAGGGCGGCCCGCTGGACGTGCTCACCGGCGACTACCTGGCCGAGCTCACCATGCTCATCCTGGGCCGCGACCGGCTGAAGGACCCCAGCCTCGGGTTCGCCCGGACCTTCCTGCGCCAGCTCGAGGAGTCCCTGGGACCGGCCCTGGACCGGGGCGTGCGGATCGTGGCCAACGCCGGCGGGCTCAACCCGGCCGGGCTGGCCGCCGCGCTGCGCGAGCTGGCCGGGCGGCTCGGCCTGCCGGCCCGGATCGCGCACGTGGCGGGCGACGACCTGCTGCCGCGGGCGGCCGCGCTGAGGCTCGGGCCCGGGGACCCCGGGGACGCCGGGGGGCCCGGGGGGCCCGGCGGGAGGGTGCTGACCGCGAACGCCTACCTCGGCTGCTGGGGCATCGCCGAGTGCCTGCGCGCCGGGGCGGACGTGGTGGTCACCGGTCGGGTCACCGACGCCGCGCTGGTGTGCGGCGCGGCTGCGGCGCACTTCGGCTGGGCGCGGGAGGACTGGGACGCGCTGGCCGGCGCGGTGGTGGCCGGGCACGTGGTCGAGTGCGGTCCGCAGGCCACCGGCGGCAACTTCGCGTTCTTCGCCGAGGTGCCCGGCGCCGAACGGCTCGGCTTCCCGATCGCTGAGGTGTACGCAGACGGGTCCAGCGTGATCACCAAGCACCCGGCGACCGGCGGAGCGGTCACGGCGGAGACGGTGACCGCCCAGTTGCTGTACGAGATCGACGCGCCGGACTACCTCGGCCCGGACGTGGTCGCCCGGTTCGACACCATCGAACTGTCCGAAGAGGACACCGACCGGGTGCGGATCTCCGGGGTGCGCGGCACGCCGCCCCCGGACACCCTCAAGGTCTGCCTGAACACCCTCGGCGGGTTCCGGAACGCGATGACCTTCGTGCTGACCGGGCTGGACATCGAGGCCAAGGCGGCGCTGGTCCGCAGCCAGCTCGAGGCGGCGCTGGGGGAGCGGCGGCCGGCCGAGCTGGCCTGGACGCTGGCCCGGACCGACCGGGAGGACGCCGATACCGAGGAGACGGCCAGCGCGCTGCTGCACTGCGTGGTCAAGGATGCCGACCCGACGAGGGCCGGTCGGGCGTTCAGCGCCGCCGGAGTGGAGCTGGCGCTGGCGTCGTACCCGGGCTTCACCGTGACCGCGCCGCCGGGCGACGCGTCCCCCTACGGGGTGTACCGCGCCGCGTTCGTGCCGCAGTCGGAGGTGGACCACGTCGCGGTGCTGCCCGACGGCACCCGCGTCCCGATCGCCCCGCCCACCACTACCACCACCACCGCTACCGCCGCCGCCACCATCGCTGGCGTGTCAGGCGAATCGGAGGTCCGGTCCGCCGCAACGCCGGATAGCCCCAGGCCGGGCGTTGCCAGCGGGGCGGCGGGCGGGTCGACGCGGCGCGCCCCGCTGGGTGCCGTGGTGGGCGCGCGCAGCGGGGACAAGGGCGGCACCGCGAACCTCGGCGTGTGGGCACGCACCGACGCGGGGTACCCCTGGCTGGTGCAGACCCTGACCGTGGACGCGCTGCGCAAGCTGCTGCCGGAGACCGCCGACCTGGACGTGCGCCGCCACCTGCTGCCCAACCTGCGCGCCGTCAACTTTGTCATCCCCGGCCTGCTCGGCGAGGGCGTGGCGTCCTCCACCCGGTTCGACCCGCAGGCCAAGGGCCTCGGCGAGTGGCTGCGCTCGCGGTACGTGGACATCCCGGAGGCGCTGCTCGAGCAGGCGGCGGGTCAGCATGGCAGCGAGGAACGAGCCGGCGCGCAGGCGGGTGGGTGAACGCCGTGAACCCGTGGGACACCCCGGAGCGGACCGCACTGCGGCAGACCGTCCGCCGTTTCGCGGAGGCGGAGATCCTGCCGTACCAGGACGACTGGGAGCGGGTCGGCGAACTGCCCCGGGCGCTGCACCGCAGGGCGGCCGAGGTCGGGCTGCTCGGCCTGGGCATCGCCGAGGAGGTGGGGGGCAGCGGCGGCGACACCCTCGACGTGGTCACCGCCACCGAGGAGTTGCTGTACGCCGGCACCTCCGGCGGCGTGCTCGCCTCGCTGCTCACCCACGGCATCGCGCTGCCGCACCTGATCGCGGCCGGCGACCCGGCGCAGCTCGACCGCTGGGTGCGCCCCACGCTGGCCGGCGAGCTGGTCGGCGCGCTCGCCGTCACCGAGCCGGACGGCGGCTCCGACGTGGCGAACCTGCGCACGACGGCGCTGCGTTGCACCGGCGGCGCCGACGGCGACCACTACGTGGTGAACGGTTCCAAGACGTACATCACCTCCGGTTGCCGCGCCGACTTCGTGACCACCGCGGTGCGTACCGGAGGCGCCGGCCCGCACGGCATCTCGCTGCTGGTGATCGAGCGGGGCACCCCGGGGTTCACGGTGTCGCGCAAGCTGGAGAAGATGGGCTGGCTGGCCTCGGACACCGCCGAACTGTCCTTTGTGGACGCACGGGTGCCCGCGACGAACCTGGTCGGCGCGGAGCACGGAGGCTTCGTGCAGATCGCGCGGAACTTCGTCTCCGAACGGCTGGCCCTGGCCGTGCAGGCGTACGCCTCGGCGCAGCGCTGCCTGGACCTGACGCTGGCCTGGTGCCGGCTGCGGGAGACGTTCGGCCGGCCGCTGATCTCCCGGCAGCTCGTCCAGCACACGCTGGTGGAGATGGCCCGGCAGGTCGAGGTGGCCCGGGTCTACACCCGGAGCGTGGCGATACGGCACGCGGCGGGCGAGGACGTCGTTGCCGACGTGTGCTTCGCCAAGAACACCGCCACCCGGGCCGGCGACTACGTGGTGGACCGGGCCGTGCAACTGCACGGCGGCCTCGGGTACATGCGGGAGGCCGAGGTGGAGCGGCAGTACCGGGACATGAAGATCCTGGCCATCGGCGGCGGCACCGACGAGATTCTGGCCGGGCTGGCCGCCAAGCGGCTGGGGTACACCAGATGAGTCGGCCGGCATGAGCGTCCTACCGTCCACTGTGGACACCGCGGCCCCCGGCTTCCTGGCGAACCGGGAGGCGATGCTGGAGAAGCTGGCGGCGCTGGACGCCGAGCACGCCAAGGCGGTGGCCGGCGGCGGCCCGAAGTACGTCGAGCGGCACCGCAGGCGCGGCAAGCTGCTCGCCCGGGAGCGGATCGAACTGCTGCTTGACGAGGACTCGGCCTTCCTGGAGCTGTCCCCGCTGGCCGCGTACGGCACCGAGTACCCGGTCGGCGGCAGCGTGGTGACCGGCATCGGCGTGGTCAGCGGCGTGGAGTGCCTGGTCAGCGCCAGCGATCCCACCGTACGCGGCGGGGCCAGCAACCCGTGGTCGGTGAAGAAGGCGTTCCGGGCCGCGCAGATCGCCGCCGAGAACCGGTTGCCCGGCATCCACCTGGTCGAGTCCGGCGGCGCGGACCTGCCGAGCCAGAAGGAGATCTTCATCCCGGGCGGCCGCATCTTCCGCGACCTGACCCGCGCGTCCGCGGCGAAGATCCCCACCATCGCGCTGGTCTTCGGCAACTCCACCGCGGGCGGTGCCTACCTGCCGGGCATGTCGGACCACGTCGTCATGATCAGGGAGCGCTCCAAGGTGTTCCTCGGCGGGCCGCCGCTGGTGAAGATGGCCACCGGCGAGGAGTCCGACGACGAGTCCCTCGGCGGTGCGGAGATGCACGCCCGGATCTCCGGCCTGGCCGACTACCTCGCCGACGACGAGCCGGGCGCGATCCGGCTCGGGCGGCAGATCGTGTCCCGGCTGAACTGGCGCAGGCACGGCCCGGCCCCGGCCGCCTCGTTCGAGCAGCCGCGCCACGACCCGGAGGATCTGCTCGGCATCGCGCCGGCGGACCTGCGGATGCCGTTCGACCCGCGGGAGGTGATCGCGCGGATCGTGGACGGCTCGGTGTTCGACGAGTTCAAGCCGGTGTACGGGGCCAGCCTGGTGACCGGCTGGGCGACGCTGCACGGGTACCCGCTCGGGATCCTGGCCAACGCCCGCGGCGTGCTGTTCAGCGAGGAGTCGCAGAAGGCGGCGCAGTTCATCCAGCTCGCAAACCAGGTGGACACCCCGCTGCTGTTCCTGCACAACACCACCGGCTACATGGTTGGCCGGGAGTACGAGCAGGCCGGCATCATCAAGCACGGCGCCATGATGATCAACGCGGTGTCGAACTCCACCGTGCCGCACATCTCGGTCATGATGGGCGCCTCGTACGGCGCCGGGAACTACGGCATGTCCGGCCGGGCGTACGACCCGCGGTTCCTGTTCGCCTGGCCTAGCGCTAAGTCGGCCGTGATGGGGCCGGCGCAGCTCGCCGGGGTGCTGTCGATCGTGGCGCGCGGCGCCGCGGCCGCCCGCGGCCAGGACTACAGCGAGGAGAACGACGCGGCGATGCGGGCCGCGGTGGAGGGCCAGATCGAGGCCGAGTCGCTGCCGATGTTCCTGTCCGGGCGGATCTACGACGACGGGGTGATCGACCCGCGGGACACCCGGGACGTGCTCGGCATCTGCCTGTCCGTGATCCACAACGCGCCGGTGCGGGGCACCGACCGGTTCGGGGTGTTCCGCCCGTGATCTCCGGAGGCGACAGCGAGTGAGCATCGCGAGTGGAGTGAGCGCGGAGCCGACCCGGATACCGGGAGGCGACAGCGAGTGAGCATCGTAGGGCCGCAGGATGGTCGGCCAGCCGCCGGGAGACCGGAGGGCGGCCGGAGGAGCGGAGCGAGCGCGGAGCCGACCCGGATACATCGCCTGCTGGTGGCCAACCGCGGGGAGATAGCGCGGCGGATCTTCCGCACCTGCCGGGACCTCGGCGTCGGCACCGTCGCGGTGTACTCCGACCCGGACGCCGGTGCCCCGCACGTCCGGGAGGCGGACGCCGCGGTCCGGCTGCCCGGGAGTGCGGCGGCGGACACCTACCTGCGCGCCGACCTGCTGGTCGCGGCGGCGCTGGCGGCAGGCGCGGACGCGGTGCACCCCGGGTACGGGTTCGGCTCCGAGAACGCCGACTTCGCCCGCGCCGTGGAGAAGGCCGGCCTGACCTGGGTCGGACCGCCCGCGGCCGCCATCGAGGCGATGGGCTCGAAGGTCGAGGCCAAGCGGCTGATGGCCCGGGCCGGGGTGCCGGTGCTGGCCGAGCTCGACCCGGCGGCGGTCACCGCGGCGGACCTGCCGGTGCTGGTCAAGGCGAGCGCGGGCGGCGGCGGCCGGGGCATGCGGATCGTCCGCACGCTGGCCGGGCTGCCGGCCGCCCTGGACGCGGCGCGGTCCGAGGCTGCGGCCGCCTTCGGCGACCCGACCGTGTTCTGCGAGCCGTACCTGGAGGGTGGCCGGCACATCGAGGTCCAGGTGCTCGCCGACGCGCACGGCACGGTGTGGGCGCTCGGGGAGCGGGAGTGCTCGATCCAGCGCCGGCACCAGAAGGTGGTGGAGGAGGCGCCGTCGCCCGCGGTGGACGGCGCGATGCGGCAGCGGCTCGTCGACGCGGCGGTCGCGGCTGCCCAGGCGATCGGGTACGTCGGCGCCGGCACGGTTGAGTTCCTGGCCACGGTGCCTCCCGGGACACCCGGATCCGAGGCGACTTCGAGGTCACCCGGATCCGAGGCGACTTCGGGGGGCGACTTCGGGGTCACCCGGACCCGGGGCGACTTCGGGGTCACCCGGATCCGAGGCGCGGTTCTTCTTCCTGGAGATGAACACCCGGCTGCAGGTGGAGCACCCCGTGACCGAGTGCGTCACCGGCCTGGACCTGGTGCGGCTCCAGGTCGCGGTCGCCGAGGGGGAGCGGCTGCCGGCCCAGCCGCCGGCCGCCGCGGGTGCGGGTGCGGGTGCCCCGCAGGCTGGCTCGGATGCGGGTGCCACGCCTGGCACGGTCGGGCACGCCGTGGAGGTGCGGCTGTACGCCGAGGACCCCGCCGCGGACTGGCGCCCGGACAGCGGCACCCTGCACCGGTTCGCGGTTCCCGGCGTGGCCGCCGAGTTCGCGGTGCCCGCCTCGTACGGCCTGCGGCTGGACTCCGGGGTCGTGGACGGCTCGGTGGTGGGCGTGCACTACGACCCGATGCTGGCCAAGGTCATCGCGTGGGCGCCGACCCGGGACGAGGCGGTCCGGCGGCTGGCCGCCGCGCTGGCCGGCGCGCACATCCACGGGCTGGTCACCAACCGCGACCTGCTGGTCCGGGTGCTGCGCCACCCGGCGTTCCGGGCCGGCGAGACCGACACGGGGTTCTTCGACCGGCACGGCCTGTCCTCGCTGGCCGAGCCGCTGGCCGGCCCCGAGGCGCAGGCGTTGTCCGCGCTGGCCGCCGCGCTGGCCGACGCCGCTGCGAACCGGGCCGCCGCCCGGGTGCAGCGCGGCGTGCCGGGGGGCTGGCGCAATGTCCCGTCGCAGCCGCTGCGCAGGAGCTACCAGGCGCCGTCCGGCCGGCACGACATCGAGTACCGGGTGGTGCGCGGCCGGCTGGAGGCGCCTGGGCACCCCGGCGTCACGCTCGTCTCGGCGACGCCGGAGGAGGTGGTGCTGGAGGCCGGCGGGGTGACCCGGAGATTTGCGGTGGCGCGGTACCCCGGGCTGGTCTGCGTGGACTCAGGCCTGGGCCCGGTCGCGCTGCGGCCGGTGGACCGGTTCCCGGAGCCGGACCGCCGGGTTGCCGCCGGGTCGCTGCTGGCCCCCATGCCGGGCACCGTGGTCAGCGTCGCGGTGGCCGAGGGCGACACCGTGCGGGCCGGCCAGCCGCTGCTGGTGTTGGAGGCGATGAAGATGCAGCACCCGGTCGCGGCGCCGGCCGGCGGCGTGGTCCGCGCACTCCGGGTGGTGCCCGGCAGCCAGGTGGAGGCCGGCGCCGTGCTCGCGGTGGTCACCGCGAACCAGTGAGCCGCTCCCAGGCAGCCGGTAGGGTCGGCCGAACCTGCCGAACCTGCCGAACCTGCCGAACCTGCCGAACCTGCCGAACCTGCCGAACCTGCCGAACAGCCAGGAGCCAGCCTGTGCCTCACCAGCGCTAACCAGACACACGCGAGCAGGTCGCCGCCAACCGGCCGCGCTCCGCCGTCGCCTACTCCGACGCAGTGACCAGGGTTCGGGCGCAGCGGAATGGGACAGGAACGAAGGCGGACAGCGCGGAGCTTATCGCCTCGACGATATCTCCTTTGACCTTCCGGTCTCGCATGATTTCCATGCGATTGGACCTATCGAATCTAACTTGCCTGGGTATCTCGATCGGGCCTTCAGGCGTGCCTGGAGGGCCTTCGCGATAGCGAACAACAACATGTCGCTCGTCTGTGCGGGTCGCGGCCCTTACAGGTTCATATGCTTTGGAGACGCAGGACTTCCCGTTCTAAGGTGGCTTGGTAAGAGCGGCGCCTTGCCAGTCACTATGACGTAATGCTCGCTCCTCATCACGGCACTTACGATTTGCCCCGTGAGCTGCCGGTGACGGCGAGCGTATGTATTGCGCAGAATGGAAGGTTGCATCTTGATCGCTGGAGTCGCCACACGCGCAGGCATGCCGACGCGTCGCGATGCACACGCACAGCTACCTATGGAACTCATACGATCTTGTAGAACCACAGCAGCTCTTGTGGGGACACTCGCTCTCCAGCAAGGACGAGGACAGCCACTCAAGGCATGTGAAGGTTCCGCAGAGACGGGTAGCGGTCAGCTCCATCGCCGTGCACTGCTGCTACGCGACCCGGCCGGGAGGAGATCGGACGTTCTACCCGGTGCCGGGTCCGGAGTTCTCACACATGTGGGGACGTGGAGACGGCTGGCCTCGAGACCGAGACAAGCTGAGGTTCGGTGGCTACCTGGTCCGGCTGACCTGGCCGGCAAGACCGATCAAGAGCTCATCGTCGCCACACTTCGGCCTCATCACGTCGGTGCGCCGGACTCTTGCCGAGTTCTACCGCGCGCTAGCGGAAACTGCCGGAGCACGCAAGGCGGAAGTCACGCAATATGGCCACTGTCCGCCGGGTGCTCATGAGACGACAGAAGGACTCGCGAAGATTCCTGGCCCCGTGCAGTCGGTAGTGACCCCGGCATTCAGGTGGCGGCACTAGTCCCACCAGACTGTCAAGTCGCCGTGGACACCTCGGAGTGCCTGTAGGGCTCGCCCGGCGCCGGTCTGACGGGCGAGGGCGAGCGCGCTACGGGCGACCTCCGCGGCCCGTTCTCGCTCGCGCATGCTGGCGTAGGCGTGGGCAAGCCGGGCCAGATTGTAGGCTTTCACGTAGTCAGCTCGGAACCTCGGCAATTCCCGTTCCAGGATCTCGGCGGCTTGCGTCGACCTGCCTAGTTCGATGTAACAGCCGGCAGCTTGGACGTCGTGAAATCCGAGTGAGAATCCCGACGCGTAAGGAGGCTCCTCTCCGTTGGAGCCGTGGACGAGCAACTCGGCTGCCTCGTTCAGTCGGCGAATGCACATATCGACATCTCCGGCCATGGCGTGTCCCTGCGCCTCGTGGCGCCGCGCCATCGCGTCGATATGAGGCGGAAGGGTAACCCGCTTACGTGCCGCTGTGGCAAGGTCCACCACTTGACCGGTGTCACCCCTGGCCCCGGCGAGGCTCGCCCGGCGCGCAAGAGTGTAGGCCACGAGTTGTTCGTCGCCCCCTGCTTCGTGCGCGGCCAACAAAGCTAGGTCGGACCAATAGTTCGCTTCGGCCAGATTGCCGGCCTCATAGTGCATTCGGCCAATCAACTGGGCATACCGCGATGCCAGCGCGTGCAGACGCTGGCGAACCGGCGCCGGCGCGTCGCGCCGAAAACGGCCCAGGACCGCATATGCCGGGGTCATAGCCGCGATCAGATCAGCCGGCATCAGGCCGGGATCAGTGCGGGTGTGGGCCTCAAGCAGCCGCCAGAAATACTCGATGGTCGCAGAATCCGCCCGGCGTGGCTGTTCGATTACTCGCGACAACCTTTCCTCGTCGTCGGCAGTGAAGAGCCCCGATAGCAGAGGAATACCGGTCGTGAGCTGACGACCAAGCAGACCGGTGAGTGAACCGCTGAAGTCGTCGCCCATGCCGGCCGTTGGCATCGACAGGACCTCGGCGGTCTCTCGCCGCTGCCGGCCGATGAGCGCCTGGAGCTGGTCATAGCCCCGGAGCAGTGTGCCGTTGGCTTCGAGCAGTTGATCGCAGCGTAGCCAAAAGTCCCGAGGCACGTTCTGCCGGCCGACTTCGACGTTGGCGATGGAGCTGCGACCGTAGTGGGCGTGCGACGCGAGCTGGTGTTGGTTGTAACCCTTGGCCCGACGGAACTTCGCAAGCTGGCGACCGAGGGCACGGCGAGCTGCCGTGATATCGCCGGGGTCGATCATGGCCGCACCCCTTCCTAGCTCCTCACACTATGCCAACGGATTGTCGCAGACGATCACACAAGCTGTGTCCGACTGCGAGCCGGCTGGCGCAACGTCGCCTCGCAGCCGCTGCGCCGCGGCTACCTGGGCACCTCCGGCCGGCACGACGTCGGCTGCCGGGTGGTCCGCGGGCGGCTGGAGGCGCTCGGGCACCCCGGCGTCGCGCTCGTCTCGGCGATGCCGGAGGAGGTGGTGCTGGAGGCCGGCGGGGTGACCCGGAGGTTCGCGGTGGCGCGGTAGGTCACCGCGGACGCCCCGACCTCGGCCGCCACGGAGGACGCCAGCCCGGAGGTCGCCGGCCCGGAGGACGCTAGCCCGGAGGTCGCCGGCCCGGAGGTCGCCAGCCCCGGAGGTCGCCAGCCCCGGAGGTTGCCAGCCCGGACGCCGCCGCCGCGGAGGGCGCCGCCGCAGCCCCGGTGCCCGCGGACTGACCGGGCGCCCCCGCGTCTGCCACCCGGCGGCTACCGGTCTGTACCATCCGCCCACCTGGCTCGCCGCAGTCACGTGCAGTGACCCAACGACCAGGCAGGCGAGATTGGCTGCCAGCGTCTGTTGACTTGTGCGCAAAACCAACGGAATAGTTGCACAAACGCGCAGGACTGGACGGGACAGCCACGGTTGCGCTCACCGCGTCCGGGGGGCCCACCGCGGGACCCGGACCGGCGGAGGCATGAGGAGAGGAACGGTGACCACTGTGAATCGGCGACTCATGGCCGTGTCGCTGGCCGGCCTGACGGCCGCGGCGGTCGGGCTGGCCGGCTGTGGCGGCGGTAGCGGCGCCGGCTCGGCCAACAACGGCTCGAGCGGCGGCAAGCGCACCATCAAGGTGGTCGTGGCCGAGTACAGCAAGGACCACACCCGGGCGTTCTGGACCGACCTGAACTCCCAGTACGAGAAGGCGACCGGCAACAAGGTCGACCTGCAGGTGGTGGACTGGAACGTGATCGACCAGCAGGTCACGACCATGATCCAGAACAACCAGCCGCCGGACATCCTCAACCTGAACTCGTTCGCCAGCTACGCCAAGGACGGGCTGTTGTACAAGACGTCCGACATCGTCTCCGCGGACGTCCAGAAGGACATCCTCGGCCCGTTCACCGCGGGCGGCATGCTCAACGGCGTGCAGTACGCCACGCCGGACCTGTCCAGCGCGCGGGCGTTCTTCTACAACAAGGACCTGTTCGCCAAGGCCGGCATCGCGGCCCCGCCGACGACGTGGGACCAGTTCGTGGCCGACGCCAAGAAGATCCAGGCGCTGGGCAACGGCACGATCGGGTACGCGCTGCCGCTCGGCCCGGAGGAGGCGCAGGCCGAGTTCTCCATCTGGATGTGGAACAACGGCGGCGACTGGATCGACGGAAGCGGCAAGTGGACGATCAACAGCGACAAGAACGTGCAGGCCCTGCAGTTCCTCGCCGACCTGGCCAACAAGGAGAAGGTCACCCAGGTCAACCCGGGCAAGACCAACCGCACCGACGGCGCGTTCAGCCTGTTCCAGGACGGCAAGGTCGGCATGGTGATGGGCTTCTCGCCGCTGGCCGCCGAACTGGACAAGCAGCACAAGGTGAACTACGGGGTCACCCAGATGCCCACCAACATCGGCACCCCGGTGACCCTGGCCGTGCAGGACTTCCTGATGGGGTTCAAGAAGGACGGCAGCAACAAGGACGCGGTCGCGGCGTACCTGAACCTGTACTACAAGACGGAGAACATCCAGAAGTTCATCTCCGCCGAGGGGTTCCTGCCGGTGACCCAGTCCGGGCTGCAGCAGATGAGCGGCGACGCCAAGCTCAAGGCGTACCTGGACGCGCTGCCGAACGCCAAGCAGGCACCCACCAACGACCCCGCCTGGGACAAGGTGAAGGTCGCCGTGCAGCAGAACATCGGCGCGGCGGTGCAGCCCGGCGGCGACCCGAAGAAGGTGCTGGACGCGCTGCAGAAGACCGCCGAGCAGGCCGCCGGGGGCAACTGACCCGATCCCGCTGACCTGCCACGCTGAGGACCGACGAAGGGGGACTGCCGGATGGAAGCCGCGACGACCACGGCGACCGGCAGTCCCCGCACCGGCCGGCCCGGCGCACCGGCCGCGGCGGCGGGGCGGGTGCGCCGCGCCCGGTCCGGGGGCTGGGGCGCGCTGCTCTGGCTCGGGCCCAGCCTGGTGCTCATCGCCGGGGTGGTGCTCTACCCGGCGTACAAGCTGGCCCAGGCGTCGTTCTCGAGGTTCTCCATCACCGGGCTCTACCAGGGCAGCGCCGGCCCGCGGAACTACACCACCCTGCTGCACCAGGACGCGCTGCCCACCGTGCTGCTCACCACGCTGGTCTGGGTGGTGTCCGTGGTCGCGGTCACCATCGTGATCTCGCTCGGCCTGGCGCAGTTCCTGAACAAGCGGTTCGCCGGCCGCCGGATGGTGCGCTGGGCGCTCATCGTGCCGTGGGCGGCGTCGTTGATCATGACGTCGCGGCTGTTCGTATGGATCTACGACTACTACTTCGGCATCCTGAACCGGTTCCTGCAGTGGCTGCACGTCATCGACGCGCCCCGGGACTGGCTGGCCGACGAGGCGACGATCATGCCGGCGATGATCGCGGTCGGGGTGTTCGTGTCGCTGCCGTTCACCACGTACGTGTTCCTCGCCGGACTGCAGGCGATCCCGACCGACATCCTCGAGGCGGCCAAGATCGACGGTGCCTCCGGCTCGCGCACCTACCGGTCGCTGACGCTGCCGCTGCTGCGCCCCGCGCTGCTGGTCGCCGTGGTGCTCAACATGATCTACGTCTTCAACTCCTTCCCGATCATCTGGACGCTGAACGACCGCAACCCGGGCTTCAGCCACGACACCACGATCACGTTCATGTACAAGATCGCGTTCCGCAGCGCGTTCCGCGACGTCGGCATGTCGGCGGCGATGTCGGTGCTGAACGTGCTGCTCATCCTGGTGGCCGTCATGGTCTACCTGCGCACCGTGCGGTGGAAGGAGGAGGACTGATGGCCGCCACCGCCACGGTCGGCGCGCGCCGGCGCCGCTCCACCGGCTCGGCCGGTGTCGGCCGCTGGGAGCGCAGCGCGAGCCGCCGGGTGCTGCTGTCGGTGGCCGGCCTCGCGCTGGCGGTAACCATCATCTCGCCCTACCTGGTCATGTTCTTCACCGCGCTGAAGCCCGCTTCCGAGCTGCGGGCGACGCCGGCCCGGCTGACCCCGCAGCACTGGCGGATCGGCAACTTCGCCGACGTCTTCCGCGACCCGAACTTCCAGAGCTGGCTGAAGGTCTCCCTGATCGTCGCGCTGGCCTCGACCGCGGTGGTGCTGCTCGCCTCGGTGCCGGCCGCGTACTACACCGCCCGCAACCGGTTCCGCGGCCGGACCGCGTTCCTGGTGCTGGTCCTGGTGACCCAGATGTTCTCCCCGACGGCGCTGGTGGTGGGCCTGTACCGGGAGTTCTTCGACGCGAACCTGATCAACACCTACGCGGCGCTGATCCTCACCAACGCGGCGTTCAACCTGGCGTTCGCGATCTGGATCCTGAACGGCTTCTTCTCCTCCATCCCGCGGGAGATCGAGGAGGCGGCGATGCTGGACGGCTGCGGCCGGGTCCGGACGCTGCTACGGGTGATGTTCCCGCTGGCCGCACCCGGCGTGGTGACGGCGGTGATCTTCACCTTCATCGCGGCGTGGAACGAGTACGTGGTCGCGCTCACCCTGATGACCGAGGATGCCAAGAAGCCGCTGACGGTGGGCATCAACTCCTACGTCACCGCGTACGAGCAGCACTGGGACCAGCTCTTCGCCGCCTCGATCATCGCCATCGTGCCGGTGGTCGTGCTGTTCGCCGTCATCGAGCGGTACCTGGTCGGCGGGCTCACCGCCGGGTCGGTCAAGTAGGGGCGCCGGCGTCGACCGGTCAGACCCGACCGGCAGCTGCCATCAGGCGCGGATGATCCGGACGCCCGCGTCGGTGAACGGCGCGGTGGCCGGCTCGTCCGCCGCGGAGTCGGTGACCAGTACGTCCACCTTGTCGATCGGGCAGATCCGAGCGAACGCGTGCCGGCCCAGCTTGGAGGAGTCGGCCACCACGATGACCTCCCGGGCGCGGGTCACCATGAGCCGGTTGATGCTCGCCTCGCCCTCGTTGTAGGCGGTGGCGCCGTGCGAGACGCTGATCGCGTCCACGCCGAGGCAGAGCTGGTCCAGGGCGAGCTCGCCGAGCAGCGTGGTGGCCAGCGGGCCGATCAGCTCATACGACTGCGGCCGGGCCACCCCGCCGGTCACCACGATCTTCACGTGCCGGCGGACGATGAGCTCGTTGGCGATGTTCAGCGCGTTGGTCACCACGGTGAGGGTCGGCCCGCCGGCGGCGCCGTCCGCACCGTTGGCGCCCATGCCGGCCCGGGTGGCCAGTGCCCGGGCCACCTCGGTGGTGGTGGTGCCGCCGTTCAGCCCGACGATCGCGCCGGGCGGGATCAGCGCCGCGGCGGCGCGTGCGATGCGCTCCTTCTCGGTGGCGCGGCGGGTCGACTTGTACCGCAGCGGCAGGTCGTAGGACACGCTGTTCGCCATCGCGCCGCCCCGGGTCCGGGTGAGCATCTGCTGCTGAGCCAGGTGGTCGAGGTCGCGCCGGATGGTGGCGGTGGACACGCCCAGCTCGCGGGCCGCCTGCTCCACCACGAGGCTGCCGTCCCGCGCGACGATCTCGAGCAGGCTGTTCCAGCGCTCGTGTGGCGCCATGTGTCCTCCCGTGTGGGCGAGCACCGGCGGCGGCATCGACCGTCGCTGCGAGCAGCGTAGACCGTGCGGGGTATTGCGCAAAGATGCATCGCGATACGTAAAATGAAGCAATATCGAGCATCCTCGGGCACCATAACGCGCAAGGAGTCGCGATGAGCCACGCCTCGGACGAGATCGCCAGCCAGCCGGCCGCGTGGCGCACCGCCGTGAAGGTCGCCGCCACCGAGCCGGCCGGCCTGCCGGTGCGTGGCGAGCGGGTCGCGGCGATCGGCTGCGGCACCTCGCTGTACATGTCCCAGGCGTACGCGGCGCTGCGCGAGGCCGCCGGCCACGGCGAGACCGACGCGTGGCCGGCCTCGGAGTTCCCGGCGCACCGGCGCTACGACCGGGTGATGGCGTTCAGCCGGTCCGGCACCACCACCGAGGTGCTCACCGCGCTGGCCGCCGTGCCGGCAGGCGTTGCCACCACCGCGGTCACCGCGGACCCGGACACCCCGGTGGTGCACGCGGCGCGGGACGCGATCGTGCTGGACTTCGCCGAGGAGTTGTCGGTGGTGCAGACCCGGTTCCCCACCGCGCTGCTGGTGCTGCTGCGCGCGCACCTGGGCGAGGACGTGTCCGCGCTGCCCGACCTGGCCGAGGTCGCGCTGACCGCACCGCTGCCGGCGGGGGCCACCGGGTTCCGGCAGCACACGTTCCTGGGCACCGGATGGGCGGTCGGCATCGCGAACGAGGCGGCCCTGAAGAACCGTGAGGCGGCGCAGGCCTGGGCCGAGGCGTACCCCGCGATGGAGTACCGGCACGGCCCGATCGCGGTGGCGGACGAGTCCTCGCTGGTGTGGATCTTCGGCACCCCGCCGGACGGGCTGGTGGAGGAGGTGCGGCGCACCCGCGCCACCGTCGAGGTCGCGGCGGTTGACCCGCTGGTGGACCTGGTCCGGGCGCAGCGGTTGGCGGTCGGCCTGGCCGCCGCGCGCGGCCTCGATCCGGACCGGCCCCGCAACCTCGCCCGGTCGATAATCCTGCCGTGAGCGAGCTTGCGAGCGAACCAATGAGCACAGCAGCCACGCGAACGCGGACGCCGAGCGCAGCGAGGAGGCCTGCGTGAGCGAGCCCGCGAGCCGACGGTCCGGCGCGGCGTCCCGCCGTCCCGGGCCCGAGGAGCGCGGCGAGGCAGCGGTGGTGGCCGTCGATGTCGGCGGCACGTCGATGAAGGGCGCCGTGGTGGACGGCGCGGGCAGGCTGCTGTGGGCCGACAGCCGCGATACCGCCCACCCCGGGCCCGACGCCGCGGTGGCCGGCATCCTGGACTACGCCGCGGACCTGGCCAAGCAGGCGGCCGAGGCGACCGGGCGGCCACCGGTCGCGGCCGGGCTGGCGGTGCCCGGTGTGGTCGACGGCGGCCTCGCGCGGTACGCCACCAACCTCGGCTGGCACGACGTGCCGCTGCGCGACCTGGCCGCCGCCAGCCTCGGGATCCCCGTCGTGCTCGGCCACGACGTGCGGACCGGCGCGCTGGCCGAGGCGCGGTTCGGCGCGGCCCGCGGGGTGGACGACTTCCTGTACCTGCCGATCGGCACCGGGATCGCGGGGGCGCTGTTCCTGCGCGGCGAGCCGTACCCCGGGGCGACCGCCCGCGGCGGCGAGTTGGGGCACGCGCCGGTCCGGCCGGACGGCGAGGTGTGTGCGTGCGGGCAGCGGGGCTGCCTGGAGGCGTACGCCTCGGCCGCGGCGGTGGCACGGCGGTACGCCGCCCGGGGCGGCACCCCGGGACTGTCCACTCCGGACATCGTGGCGCTCGCGGCGGCCGGCGACCCGGTGGCCGCCGCGGTGTGGGGCGAGGCGGTCGGCGCGCTGGCCACCGCGCTGGCGTCGTACACGATGGTGCTCGACCCGGTGCTGGTGGTGGTCGGCGGCGGGCTCGCGGACGCGGGCGAGGCGCTGCTCGGCCCGCTGCGCGGGCGGCTGGCCGCGCTGCTGGCCTGGCGGGAGCCACCCCGGGTGGTGCGCGGCGCGCTGGGCTCGTCGGCCGGGCCGCTCGGCGCCGCGGTGCTCGCCTGGCGGGCGGTCGGCCACGAGGTCCGGCCGGCGTCCGGACCGGACGCGCCGCCGGCTGGCGTGGCAGGTCCGCAGGTCGCGGGCCGGGGGGATGCGGGTCCGGACGATGCGGGCCGGGGGGATGCGGGCCCGGGCGATGCGGGCCGGAGGGATGCGGGCCGAGGGGATGCGGAGCGGGGGAACGGGGTCCGAGCGGGCCTGGGGGATGCGGGGCGCGGGGGCGCGGGGCGAGGGGAAGCG
>WNGF01001475.1_pt1 | contig 36981 bp, 36 predicted proteins | sample 5400641 | NCBI WGS metagenome assembly WNGF01 (sample SAMN13153371, study PRJNA577476) | soil metagenome | isolation source: 80 cm soil or saprolite under grassland replicate 2 | place: USA:California | collected 2016-06-15 | reverse complement strand
ACCTCGTCCCCGGGCGGCCAGGCCGCCGCTACGCCCGCGAAACCAAGCGGCCAGGCGGCCGGTACAAGACCCGCAAGCACGGCCAGACGGCCAGGATGACCCCCCTGACGGAGATCAGATTTTGGCTACTGCCAGTTCCACCTTAACTTAATGCCATTGGCCCCTGGCCAGTCAGCAGACCTGAGCTGGAACCGCATTACGACGCGGTAGAGCGGGTCATCCGTCCTCAGGTATTTCCCGGCGGCGTTCCCGCGTATAGCGACGTAGCCAAGTTCCGTGAATTCAGACATGCCGCAGGAACTGTGGGGTTCGAGCCCACTACGCACGACAATGTCGATCCAAAAAGCGCCAGTGCAGCACCCGGCCGAGGACGATCCAAAAGCAACTGGGCGAACCAAGCAGCTGCGAGCGCGCCAGCTAATCCTTGCCGCCGGCACCTGGGTTCCACCTACCTGCTACTGGCCAATCGGAACCGGCTGCCCGGCTTAAGCTCGCGCCTCGGTCACGGCTTTTCCGGCAACGGCGACTTGTTGACCTTCGCGCTCAACGCCAGAACCGGTTCTGGCAAACCGCTACGACTGGACGCCTCGCATGGGCCAGTGATCACCAGCACCCTCCGAGTCCCGGATGCGCGGGACGGCGTAGGTGGCCGCAGCAGAGGCTTTTACCTGCAGGACGCCGGCTATCCAGACTTCTTGGACTGGCTAATCCAGGTGGCCGCCATCAAGAGCGATCTACCGCCTCTCGTCCGTTTCATCTGGCACCGCCTGTTGGCCAGACTGCTTGGCCGCGGCGGCAGCGGACTGGACCGAGACCTGCGCGCCCTGCTGGCCGATACGCGGCTGTCGGCAGGTTCTCTGCCCCTGTTGGGGATGGGCCGGGACGTGTCTGGCGGCCAGTTCACTCTCGGGGACGCCGCGGCGCCCGACAGGATGCGTCTGGATTGGTCGAAAGATGGGTCGCAACCGTATTTCGATGAGGCCGTCAATGTCTCCCGCTCGATCGCCAAGCAACTGGGCGCCGAGTTCCGCGAAGACCCGCTGACCCAGTTCTTCAGCCGGCTCATCACCGTCCACCCGCTCGGTGGCTGCGCGATGGGCGTCGATCGCGAGCACGGCGTCGTCAGCCCGAGAGGTCAGGTTTTCGGGCACCCCGGGCTGTACGTGGCTGACGGCGCCGTTATGCCAGGTGCCGTGGGGCCGAACCCGAGCTGGACGATTGCCGCCCTGGCGAACCTGTTCGCCACTGCGATGCTGGGCGAGGAGTGACTGACGCGCCATTGGACCGCGGCGCGAGTTCTTACCGTCAGATGACATGTGCGCCTTAGCTCAAGGCGGCACATGAACTCGCACCTAGAGTCACTGGCATGCGGATACTGGTGACCGGCTCGGCGGGGTTCATCGGCTCGCATGTCGTCGATGCCCTGATAGCGGCCGGCCACGACGTGGCCGGCCTTGACGTCGCCGCGCCTGAGGTCGCCGCGCCTGAGGTCGCCCGGCATGACGCGGCCGGGCATGACGCGAAGCCGCTTGAGCTGATCCGCGCGGATGTGCGCGATGCGGGCGCGGTCGCTGCGGCTCTTCGGGGCGCCGACCTTGTTTGTCACCAGGCCGCGATGGTTGGCCTTGGCCGTGGTTTCGCGGACGCACCTGAGTACGTGGGCCGCAACGACCTTGGCACGGCGGTGCTGCTTGCGCAGATGACGGCGGCGGGTGTTCGCAGGCTCGTGCTGGCTTCTTCGATGGTGGTCTACGGTGAAGGCCGCTACGACTGCCGGGTGCATGGACGGGTGAGTCCTGGCCCCCGCCAGGTGGCTGATCTTGCCGTCGGCCGGTTCGAGCCGCGCTGCCCCGACTGCGCCGCGCCGCTTCGGCCCGGCCTGGTCAGCGAGGCTTGCCCGGCAGATCCGCGCAATGTCTACGCTGCGACCAAGCTCGCGCAGGAAAACCTGGCGGCGTGCTGGGCGCGTTTGATCGGGGGCGTGGCCGCTGCGCTGCGGTACCACAACGTCTATGGCCCTGCGATGCCGGCTGGTTCCCCGTATACGGGCGTGGCGGCGGTCTTTGTTTCGCAGCTTGCAGGTGGCAAGGCGCCGCCGGTGTTCGAGGACGGCAGGCAGCTCCGCGATTTCATCCATGTCCGCGACGTGGCACAGGCCAACGCGGCAGCGGCGCAGTGGGCACGCGGCGCCGCACCCGGCACGTTCCGGGTTTTCAACGTGGGCAGCGGCACGGGCCGAACCGTCGGGCAGCTTGCCGCCGGGCTCGCCCGCGCGATGGGCGGGCCACCGCCTGAGGTGACCGGCGAGTACCGGCTGGGAGACGTCCGGCACATCGTCGCTTCGAACGAGCGGCTCCGCATCGAGCTCGGCTGGCGACCGTCGGTCGGCTTCACAGCAGGGCTGGAGGAAGTGGCCACGGGCGCACTTAACCCGGAACCGGCAGCCTGATCTGGAACCGGCAGCCGCCGGTGATGTTGTGGACGTCCACGTCGCCGAGGTGCGCCTCCACAATGCCGCGCACGATCGCGAGCCCGAGCCCCGCGCCCGAGTACGGGTCGGGCGTGCGCGCGTCGCTGCCACGCCATGCAACGTCGAACAGCCGCTCCAGGTGCGCCTCGGGAATGCCCCCGCACGCGTCAGTGACCGTGAGGATGGCGTAACCGTCCTGCTGGGCGGCGTCGATACGGACCGTGCCGTCGCTGGGCGTGTGCCGGATGGCATTGATTACCAGGTTGGTCAGCGCCCGCGACATCTCGCTTGGGTCGGCCCTGATGGCCAGCGGCGCGGCGCTTCCGGCGGCCAGCTTGACCCTTCGTTCCCTGGCCAGCGGGTCCGCGCCGGCCATCGCCTCGTCGATCAAATGTGCAACCGACACCTGCTGCAGCGATAGCCGCAGCGCCCCGGCATGAATACGGGACAGCTCAAAAAGGTCACCGACCATCGAGGTGAGCCGCTCCACCCCGCGCCGGATCTGGACGTAGTAACGGGCGGGGTCGGCTGCGACGCCATCTTCGAGCGCCTCGGCCATGGCGCGCAGGCCTGCCAGCGGGGTGCGCAGGTCATGGGACACCCAGGCGACCAGCTCACGGCGTGACCGTTCCAGCGCCCGTTCCCGTTCGCGTGATTCTGCCAGCCGCATGCTGGTGGTGGCGAGTTCGTCGCTGAGTGCTCTCATCTCCGCTGTGGCGAGCTGAGCCACCTGGCTGTGGCCGACTGCCTGCTCGGCGACGGCTTCTGGATCGGTGCGGAGCGTACGAAGTGCTGACCGCAGGGCCTTGCTGTCCGCAGCGACGCTGCGGCTGAGCAGCGCTGCCATGGTGAGCGCAACGATTCCGGCAGCCACGCACACCACGAGGAGCGTGCCGAAGTCCTCCTGTGCGATGAACATCGCCTGCGCGACGGCGACCGTGCCTGCGACCACGGCCAAAACGGTGGCCAGCGCGATCGCGAACAGGCCGGTGCGCAGCGAACGGCCGCGCATCAGCCGAAGCGCGAGCAGCCCAGCTCCCCCGACCCCAGCCGCACAGCCGCCCGCCATCGCAATGATCTCCACGGTGTGCTTCACCGCGGCGCACTCGCTGCGTCGAAGCGGTAACCCACACCCCAAACCGTGACGATCCGGCTGGGCTGCGCGGGGTCTTCCTCGATCTTCTCGCGCAGGCGACGGACGTGCACGGTGACCGTGGACAGGTCGCCGAACTCCCAGTCCCAAACACGCCGCATCAGCTCGTCGCGGGTGAACGCCCGGCCCGGATGGGCCATGAAAAAGGCCAGCAGGTCAAACTCCCGAGCAGTGAGGTCGAGCGGCGCATCCGCGCGGCTGGCGTGACGGCCCGCGGCATTCAGTTGGAGGTCACCACACCGGTAGACGGCGGTGCCCGGCCTCACCATGCCTGGCCGCGTCCTGCCGGGCCCGCCGTGTGCCCTGCTGAGCACCGACTGGGCGCGCAGGACGAGCTCGCGAGGGCTGAACGGCTTCGTCACGTAGTCGTCGGCGCCGGTCTCCAGGCCCAGGATCCGGTCGCTTTCGTCGCCACGGGCGGTGAGCATGATGACGGGTACCGGGCCCATCTCCCGGATCCGCTGATGAACTTCCATCCCATCCAGGCCCGGGAGCATCAGGTCCAGCACAACCAGGTCCGGCAGCCGTGTCTCTGCAGCCGCGACTGCCTCGTACCCGTCGGCGGCGTGCCGCACGCGGTGGCCCGCGCGCCGCAGATAGGTGGCGACGACCTCGGCGACAGTCGGGTCGTCGTCGACGACGAGCACGTCGGCGGCACCGTCCATAAGGGGGAGTCTAGGTTCGCTGGCCACCTGGGAGGCTGTCTGGTTCGCGAGGGCTGCGCAATTTCCGCGGCCGGTAAGAATTTCCGCATGCCGCGACGCAACGTCATCGCGCGGCGCGGTGGTGCGTGGCGAGTCCTTACGGTCCGGTGACGTCGCGTTGCACGATGTGCTGCCTGGGCCGCCGCGAGTGTCAGGGTTGGGCCGTGGTGAGAGTCAGAACCATCGCCGCGTGCGCCGTTGCCGCCGGGCTGTGTGGGCTGACGCTGGTGGCGGTCCAGTCCAGCATCCGGCACCGCTATGGCCTCAGCGACTTGGCGGTTCTCGCGGCGCTTTGGCTTGCCTTCGCGGCTGGCGCGCTGGTCGTACGGCGCGTGCCGGTGCGTGCGGCGTCCGCCGTGATCCTGGTCGGCGGCGCCGCCATGCAGTTGGCGGCGCTCACCGCCCCGCCGCACACCTCCGACGACGTCTACCGCTACATCTGGGACGGCCGGGTACAAGCCGCGGGGATCGACCCCTACGCCTACGTTCCCGCTGCTCCCGAGCTCGCGCGCGTGCGCGAGGGGTTCCTCTGGCCGCCCGCGGCGCACTGGTGCGTGCCGCTAGGCACCCCAGATCGGGACCGGCCGGGCGAGGCTCTCGTTCCTGGGTGTACGAGGATCAACCGTCCGGCCGTCCATACGATCTACCCCCCGGCTGCGGAAGCGTACTTCCTCGCCATCGACCAAACATCACCCGCCGGCGCGGGCACGCTGCCCATGCAGGCCGGCGCAGCAGCGACCGCGATCGCGGCGACGGCGCTACTGCTGGCAGGGCTGCGGCGGCTGGGCGGCGACCCCCGGCTGGCGGTGCTCTGGGCGTGGTGCCCGACGGTCGCGCTGGAGGCTGGAAACGGCGCGCATGTCGATGTTCTTGCGGCGGCGCTCACCGCCGCGGCGCTGTTGCTCCTTTCGCGATCGCACGGCCGTAAGCAATCCCTGCTGGGTGGAGGCTTGCTCGGGCTCGCGGTCGCCACCAAGCTGTACCCGGCGCTCGCCGCTCCCGCTGCGGCGCGCCGCCGCCCGGCTGCGGTGGGCGCTGGCGCCGCGGCCGCGATCGCGGCCGTCTACCTGCCGCATTTGCTCACAGTCGGTAGCCGTGTTCTCGGCTTTCTGCCTGGTTACCTGCGGCAGGAAGGCTACGGCAGCGGCGCCAGGTTCGCCGTGGCGCGGCTCGTCCTGCCGCAAGCCTGGTCCGGACCGGCCGCGGCGGCAATCCTGCTGGTCGTCGCCCTCATCGCGGTGCGGACGGCGGATTCGCACCGGCCGTGGGACGGCGCGCTGTTGATGACGGGCACCGCGCTCATCCTGACCTCGCCTGCCTACCCGTGGTACGCCTTACTGCTTGTCGCCCTGGCCGCGCTCGCCGGACGCGCCGAATGGCTACCCCTCGCCGCAGCTGGCTACCTGCCGCTTTTCGGCCGGGACGTGGGTCTCGGCTGGTCGCAGGCTTCGGCAGTTGGATACTTAACGGCTGCCGCGGTGGCGGCAAGCGCCACGCTTGCACGGGCAATGCTGGCACGCTCCGCGCTGCGCAGCCCCGCATCCGGCGTGGCGAAGCCCGCGGACCCGGCGCTGTGCCAACCGGGCGCGCCGCGGGAAGGCCGGGTCCGCGCTGCCACCCCGCGCACCGGCGGGGTCCTGGCCGATGTCGTGCTGCCGTGCCTAAACGAAACCGCGGCCCTCCCCTACGTACTGAGCAGGCTCCCCGCCGCGTACCGGGCGATCGTGGTGGACAACGGATCATCCGACGGCTCCGCCCAGATCGCCCGCAGCCTGGGCGCGCACGTGGTCCACGAGCCACGGCGTGGTTTCGGCGCCGCCTGCCACGCGGGCCTGCTCGCCGCGTCGGCCCCCGTGGTCTGCTTCTGCGACTGCGACGGTTCGCTCGACCCCGCGGAGCTGCCGCGGGTCGCAGGACTCGTGCTGGCCGGCGAGGCCGACCTGGTGCTCGGCAGGCGCTGCCCCACCAGCCCGCGAGCCTGGCCGCCGTATGCCCGAATTGGCAACTGGCTGCTTGCCCGCCGGATACGCCGCGCCACCGGCGTCACGTTGCAGGATCTGGGACCGATGCGCGCGGCCAGGCGGGAGCCGCTGGTCGCGCTCGGCCTGCGCGACCGCCGCTTCGGGTACCCGCTGGAAATGGTCCTTGCCGCCGCCCGCGCGGGGTGGCACATCGCCGAGACAAGCGTGCATTACCAACCCCGCGCCGGCCGGTCCAAAGTGACAGGGACCCTGGGTGGGACGCTGCGCGCCGCCCGCGACATGCGCCGGGCATGGAAGGCGGCCACGGGATGATCACCCTGATCGTCATCGCCAAGGCGCCAGTCCCCGGCCGGGTCAAGACGCGGCTAAGCCCACCATTCACACCGGCCGCCGCGGCGGCGCTCGCCGAGGCGGCGCTGGAGGACACACTGGAAACCGCGCTGCGCGCCGCACCGGCCCGGCCGGTCCTTGCTCTGGACGGCGATGCCGGCCCCTGGCTGCCGGCGGGTTTCACGGTCATCCCGCAGATCAGCGGCGGTCTTGATGCCCGGATCGCGGGTGCCTTCGCCGCCGTGGCCGAGCTCGCGGCCCGTCCTGCTCTGCTGATCGGCATGGATACGCCGCAGGTAACCCCAGCCCTGCTCAAGGTGGACTGGACAGGTGTCGACGCGGTGCTCGGGCCCGCATGCGACGGCGGTTTCTGGGCCCTCGGTTTCCGCGAGCCCGACCCCGCGCGCGTGCGGCGGGCCGTGCTCGGCGTACCGATGTCACGGCACGACACCGGACTGGTGCAGCTTGCCCGGCTGCGGGCCGCCGGGCTGCGAACCCGGCTGCTGCCGATGTTGCGTGACATCGACGCGGCGGCCGACGCCTTCGCAGTCGCGCAACTGGCGCCCGGAAGCAGGTTCGCGAGCTTGCTGCGCGCCACCGCGGCCAGCCGCCATCGCCAGCGCAGCGAAAACATCGGGCCTAGATTGCGGTCGGCCGGCGGCGGTCCTGTTTAGCCGCCGGGCTCCCGCCGAGGTGAAACACGCCGAGAACCCGGAGCGTGGTCCGCCCGGTGTTTTCCAGGCAGTGCGGCTCTCCAGGCGGTATGTGTACGCAGCCACCCGGAGCAAGCGGGCGGCTAGCCGCTCCGGCGTGAAGCACGCCCTCGCCCTCCAGAACCAGCACAACCTCGTCGTATGGGTGGCTGTGCGCTGGCGCCCGGCCCGGCGGGATCTCACCCACGAACTGGGTAGCCGCGCCGCACCCGTTGCTGGGCCCGAACAGGACGCGGAACCGGCGATCTCCCGTGACCTGCACCGCGCAGTCACGCAGCTCGGACAGTTGAGGCGTCGTGGCATCGCCGGCAGAGCCGACCGAGCCCGGCGCTGGGGTCCCGTGCCGATCAGCGGCGCCGGGGGGCAACGAGACACTGTCGAGCCTGAGCGCGCCGCGGCCGTCGGAGCACAGGCGATAGTGCGCGCCCGGTGGCAACCACAGCCCTGTGTCGCGCCGAACTGCCATGGCCGGCCTGGCGCCGGACTTTAGCCAGCCTGCGCCCTCGATCACGAACCAGAGTTCGCCCGCCGATCCGGCCGCGCCCTCGAACCGCGACCCGGGTAACACCTCCACGAGCCGCCTGACCAGCCCTTCCCGCCCTGCGCCCGGGTCGAAGACGGTGCGCGAAACAGCACCGCCGCCGCCCGCCATCAGGGCCGGCCCGCGGCGGCGAAAACCGTGAAAAGCCGGTGCAAGCCGCCGACGAGATACGTTCGCTGCTTGCTCATCGTCCCAGGATCTCCGCCAGCTTGCTCAGGCCGATATTGCCGCCAGAAACGACGCAGACGATCTTTCCGGCCCCGGCCCGGCCGCTCAGTGCCGCGGCCGGCGCGAGCGCGCCCGCTCCTTCGGCGATCACCCGGGCGCGTTCGGCCAGCGTGCGCACGGCGGCGGCGACCTCATCGATCGGAATCGCCAGCGCACGGTCGACCAGCGGCGCGACGAGCGGCCACATGCTGTCAAGAACGCGTCGGCTGCCCGAGCCATCAACGAATGAGGCACGGTAGTCGACGTCGGCCGGGCGCCCGGCGTCGAGCGCCGCGACAAGCGCGGAACCGGTTTCAGGCTCGGCGGTGACGATCTTCGTACCCGGTCGCAGCGCCCTGATCGCGCTGGCGATGCCGACGGTCAGGCCGCCCCCGCCGTACGGGATCACGACCACGTCCGGGTCGGGCAGGTCCTCGAGGATCTCGAGCCCGATTGTTCCATTCCCCGCCATCACCCCAGCGTCTTGGACCGGATGCACGAACAGCCCGTCGATCCCGTCGACGCGGCTGGTGACGATGACGTTCCACCAATCGTCATAGGGCCGCTTCAGTATTCGGCCGCCCAAACGCTTGATCGCCGCCAGCTTCGCCTCCGGCGCGTGCTCAGGCACGACGATCGTGGCTGGAATGCCAAGTGCCCGCGCCGCCCATGCGACTCCTTGAGCCATGTTCCCTGCGCTCGCGGTGACCAGGCCCTTCGCCCGCTCGCTCGAGGGTGCGAGCATGATCGCATTGGTCGCGCCGCGGATCTTGAACGAGTTGATCGGCTGGAGATTCTCAAGCTTCAGGTAGATCTCGGCCGGGGCGTTCTCGACGTACAGGCGCACCAGCGGCGTCCGTATCGCGGTGCCCGCGATCCGCTCGCGGGCCGCCTCGATGGCCGACAGCTCAATCACAGCTCCACCTCCGAGCCAGGGCAATGTTTTCCTGCGGCCACGACCGCCCTCTCGACCGCGACTCGCTCCTGCGCCGTGAGCGGATTGGTGACCGCCTCGCCGATGGGTTTCAGCTGCTCCGGTCGGCCTGGACCGATCACGATCTGGGTCACCCGCTCGTCTGCGAGCAGCCAGGCGAGCGCGAGGCCGGCCATCGAGATGCCGCGGTTGGATGCCATCACCTGGAGCCGGGCGAGCGCGTCGAAGGTCGCGGGCGTGACAAGCCGTCGATACGGCTCGGGCCGCTGGCTCATCCGTGAGCCGGCGGGGAACGGCTCGCCGCGACGGTACTTGCCCGTGAGCCAGCCGCCGGCGAGCGGGCTGAACGCCAGGTAAGCGACTTCCCGGCGCGCGCACAGCGCGAGGAGCTGCCGCTCGTCCTGGCGCGCCAGCAGGGAGTGGCTGTTCTGGATTGCCTGCGGCGCGCCTGCCGCCAGCGAGGCTGCCAGCTGCGCAGCGTCGAAGTTGCTGACCCCGTAGGCGCCGATCCTGCCGTCGGCCTGGGCTTGATCGAAGGCATCGAACGACGCCGCCAGGGGCACATCCGGGTCGAACTCGTGGGCGAGGTACAGCTCGACGTGGTCAACCCCGAGCCGTTCGAGGCTCCCGCGCAGCTGCCGGGCGATCCGCTCGGGCCGGAGACCGCGATCCGCCCCCGCCCGCATCGGGTTGTATGTCTTGGTCGTCAGCTGTGGGCGAACCCCGCGAGATCGGATCCAGCGGCCGATCGACCGCTCGCTACGACCGCCGCCGTAGGCGTCGGCCGTGTCGAAATGGGTGATGCCAAACTCCCAGGCAGCGTCCATCAGCTCACACGCCTGGTCCTCGCTCAGCCCTTGCCCGAAGAACTCCGGCGCCGAACCGATCCCGCCGAAGTTGCCGCAGCCCAGCGCGATCCGGGAGACCGTGAGGGCCGAACGGCCGAGTGGCCGCTTGGTGTCGAGCGTCTGCCGCGTCGGGCGCCGACCCCCATTTCCTTGCGGCATCCGATTACGGGACCTTCACCGCACTGACCACCTGTTGCTGGTAGTGCTGTGGATTGCTGCCGCCGTTGTAGGTGCTGACGAATGTGCCGTAGTCGACCGTGCCGTCGAACACATTGCCGAAATAGTCACCGATGAAGGTGTCGGTAGGGACGGACGACGAAGCGCGATCGGGGGCGTTGAGTTGAGGATCCCAAGGGTGACTGCTCAGCCGGATGTTGTGTCCAATCGGCTTGAGAGTGGCACCGTAGAACTGGACGCTTGAGTTGATGCAGTAATCGCTCGCCCCGTAGGGTGGCAGGCTTGCGGCGTAATTTGGGTTGCTGCGGTCCAGAGCCAGCCCTGCCGCCAGTGCCTCGTGGGTGCCCCTGGCGGGGCAGGCAAGCCTGCGGTCGTAGAAATTGACGCTCACTGTCCCATCCGGCGCCACTGCGAGGTTGGGCTGGAACTCATCGACACCCGGACTCGCGTTGTCGTTCACCTGGATCGGCGCCGTCCAGTGCTGGCCCTGATCGTAGGAGGCCGTGAGCAGGATGTTGCCGAACCCCGTGCTCTTTGACTCATACGCGATGTAGACGGGGTAATGACCGCTCGGGGAGAGGTGATTGCCCACCGCGAATGTCTCCTCGATGCCGTCCTCGAACGTGGTGTTCACGTAGCCCGCTCCGGTGAGCGGCGGCACGTGGACGTCGCTGGCCGCGGCGAACGGCCCGGTCCAGGTGATGCCTCCGTCCTTCGAGTAGTCCATCAGGACGTCGACGCAGCACCCGCCGTGCTCCGCGTCGAAGTTGATCAGCGACGTGTAGACCACACCGTTCGGATCCACGTGCGGGAGGAGGTAGGTGTTGTTGTTGGTGGAATTCAACGTGGGCAGCTGCACGGGTGCTGTCCAGTCGCTGTGCGTTCCGTCGCGGTGCGCGATAGCCGTTTGGACGTACGGTTTGCTGCCGTTGCCGTTGAAATTCACGTACATCATGTAGATGCGGTCGAAGTCGGGATTAGGTGAGCCGTCGGGAAGGGTTCTGTAGGTGTCGATGTTGATCCATTCCTTGTCCGGCTCCTGTCCTAGCCCTGCATTCGTCGTGAAGACGTAGTCCGGGTGACCGTTGTGGGTCGTGATCCAATCTGTTGGCCCGGTCGCACCGTGTGGCCGGACCGCGACTGAGACTGCTTCGTTCGGGATAGCGGGATTCGGCTCGTTCCCCGGCTCGAACTTATGGAAGCCGGACTTGGCGTAGTAGAACTGATAAGGCAGGAGGGCCTGGTAGTAATTGCCGTAGGCGTCGAAGGCGCCGACCGGGTCGGTGTTGTCAGTGAAACCCTCGTAGCCAGGCACATGCGCCATCGTCGGCCACGTCTTCCCGCCGTCCCACGACTCGTAGAAGCCGAGCACGTGGTTGTATCCCTCAGGGCTTGAGAACCACTTGGTCGAACCGATGATGTGCGCAGGATTCGTTGGGTCGACTCGGATGTCTGACTCCGAGTGGTCATTCACCAGCATTGATCGAGCGGCTGGGTAGGGCGGATTGCTTCCGACCTGGGTTGGGTAGATGTGCGCTTCTCCGGTGTCCTCACCCGTTGTTGCGCCCGGGCACGGCAATTCGCCCGTGTAGCCGTCGTTCGGCCCGTTGTTCGCAGAATACGGCACCTCAGGCCGATAGCAACTGACTCGCTGGCTGGTCACGAATACGTTCGTTACGGCGTGCGCATTGAAGCTCTTCGCGTACGCTTGATCGGACTGACGGCCCTGGGGAACGTTTCCGATGCCAGGGTCCGCGGTTGAGTATAAACTTCCCGAAGCCGGTGCGAGCCTGAGGCTCAACACGGTCAGCATTCCCACCACAATCGTCAGCAACCGACGCCCTGGCACCCTGTTCACGCCCCTTCCGCGCTGTCCAGGGATAGTATCTCGCGAACGCCCGGAGAACGCGATCTAGGATCTGGACATGCCGCTGGAGTTGTCGCCCGAGGACTTCGACCTGCTGGCGGACCGCGTTTGCCGTGCGGCGAGCGACTACCTCACTGGCCTCGACAGGCGGCCGTCGGTTGCGGCGACGTCGGGGACGGCGACGGCCGAGGTCTTCGAGGGGCCGCTGCCCGAGCAGGGTGCGGGGAGCGCCGCGTTCGACGACCTGGCTCGTGTCGCAGACCACTCGCGGCCCGGCAACGCGCGGTTCTTCGGCTACGTGCTCGGTTCGGGCGAGCCGGTCGCGGCGATCGGGGATCTGTATGCGTCGGTGCTGAACCAGAACGTGACCGCCTGGCGGTCGGCGCCCGCCGCCGTGACGATCGAACGCACGGTCCTGCGCTGGCTCGCCGAAGCCGCCGGGTGCCAAGGCTTCACAGGAAGCCTGGTAGGCGGCGGGTCATCGGCGAACCTCATGGGCCTGGCGATGGCACGTGAGGCCAAGGCGCCCGCGAACGAGGACGGTGCCCGGCCCGGCGCGGTGTATGCCTCCGCCGAGGTCCACATGTCCGTGCCGAAAGCGCTGGCGTTGCTCGGACTCGGCCGCGCCAACCTGCGGCTCATCGGTGTTGACGAAGCCTTCCGCATGCGCGCGGACGCGCTGGCGGCGGCCATCGAGCAGGACCGCCGTGCGGGGATCCCCGCGGTCGCGATTGTCGCGACGGCAGGCACGACGAACACTGGCGCTGTCGATCCGCTCCGCGAGATCGCTGGCATCGCGCAGGCGTTCGGCTTGTGGCTGCACGTCGACGGCGCGTACGGCGGCCTGGCCGCAATCGCCGCTCCCGAGCTTTTCGCCGGCCTCGCGCAGGCTGACTCCATGTCGCTAGACGCCCACAAATGGCTGTACCAGCCGCTCGACTGCGGTGCGCTGCTGTACAAAGACGCGGGCGCGGCACGCCGCGCCTTCGCCTACACCGGCGAGTACGCCAGGAGCCTTTCCGCCGACCCGGCCGAGGGCTTCGCCTTCTTCGAGGAGTCCCTCGAGCTGTCTCGCCGATTCCGGGCGCTCAAGCTTTGGCTGTCGCTGCGCTATCACGGCATCGGCCAATTCCGCGCCGCGATCCGCGAGGACCTACGGCACGCGCAACTGCTCGCGCGGCTCGTCACGGCCGAAGCCACGCTCGAAATGCTGGCGCCGGTCGCGCTCAGCACGGTGTGCTTTCGCTGGAAGGACGCCGCCGAGGCGGAGCTTAACGGGCGCAACGCCGCGATTTTGCGCGAGGTGCTCCGCCGCGGGCGCGTCTACCTGTCCAACGCCAGCATCCACGGCGCCTTCGCCCTTCGGGCCTGCATCATGAACCACCGCACGACCGACGCCGACACCGCCGCCGTCGTGGAGGAAGTCCTGGCCGCCGCAGCCACAGCCTGATTCCAGCTAGACGCGGCGAGGTGGCGGCCTCGTTCGCGCCGGCCCGCGATGCCCGCCCGGTTACCATGCCAGGCATGAACGTCGTGTTCGTCGAGCCATTTTTCCCCGCCAATCAGCGCCAGTTCGTCCGCGCGCTGGCCGAGGCCGGCGCGACGGTGATAGGTATCGGCGAGTATCCCGCCGAGGCGCTCGACGACCAGCTGAAGGGCTGGATGCACCACTACGAGCGGGTCGGGTCGGTGACCGATGTCGAGGCGATGACGCTGGCCGTCCAATGGACGCAGGACACGCTCTGGGTCGACAGGATCGAGGCGACGATCGAGGCGCACACGCTGGCCACCGCGCAGGTCCGTGAGGCGTGCACCATACCGGGCACGTCGGTGCGCACCGCCTGGTTGTGCCGGGACAAGCCGTCGATGAAGCAGGCACTGCGGGAGGCGGGCGTACCCACAGCTGCCTCGACCGCGGCGGCGAGCGCCGCAGAGGTACACGCGTTCGCCGAACAGGTCGGCTTCCCGCTGATCCTCAAGCCGCGCAGCGGCGCCGGCGCATCGGGCGCGGCGCGGGCTGACAGCGCCGCCGACCTCGACCATGCCCTGGGCGCATTCGGCGGCCAGGGCATGGAGTCGATCGCCGTGGAGGAGTTCGTCGAAGGCCATGAGGGCTTCTACGACACCATCACGATCAATGGCCAGGTCGCACTCGACTTCGTGTCGCACTACTACCCGAACGTGCTCGAAGCCATGCGCACTCGGTGGATCTCGCCGGAGTTCATCTCCACCAACCGGATCGACAGCACGCCGGAGTACGCGGAGTTGCGCGAGATGGGCCGGCGTGTCATCGCGGCCCTCGGGATCGGGACGTCGGCGACGCACATGGAATGGTTCTTCGGCCCGAAGGGGCTGAAGTTCTCCGAGATCGGCTGCCGCCCGCCCGGGGTGGGCGCCTGGGACCTCTACTCTGCGGGCAACGAGATGGACGTCTACCGCGAGTGGGCGACGGCCATCGTGGATGGTGCGACCAACTCCACGCCCTCGCGCCGGTACGCAAGCGGTATGGTCGCGCTGCGCCCCGACAGGGACGGCCAGATCACGGGCTACTCGGGAACCGAAGAGATGCAGCAGCAGTACGGCGAGTGGGTCATCGACGCTCACCTGCCGCCGCCAGGCACGGCAACCCAGGGGGTGGAGGCCGGATACATGGCCAACGCCTACGTGCGAATGCGTCACCCCGACTACGACGCGCTGCGCGCGATGCTCGACGCCGTCGGGCGCACGCTTCACGTCTACGCCTCGTGAGGGTGACACTGCTGGGACCGCAGCGCAGGCCAACGGTGAACACGGTCAAGCGGTCGCTTCGCCTCGCGGGCCCGATCGCCACGATCACCGCTGGGTGGCAGGAGCGTGAGCCCGCTGACGGCGAGCTAAGCGAGCAACTCGGTGCCCGAGACGTCAATCTCAAGCTGTACCGGCGATGGCTCGAGGTGCAAGAGCGCGATCAGCCGTTCGCCATGGCGGAGCGGCGGCTTCGCGGAGTGCTTGTTGAGGTGCAGGACCTCTACCTGCTCCGTCTGGACTATGCGCTCCGTGCGGTTTACGCCCTACAGCGCCGCAGCGGCGATGACAAGCTCCGGGCCGACGCGCTGGCCGGGGCGGTCGCCGCCGTGCGCGAGCTCGACGCGGCGCACATGCGCCGGGTCGGCGAGGTCCGTGGCGAATTCCATCAGGTGTGGCTGCCGCACAACCGGCCGGTGATAGCCGAGCACCGGGCCGCTGTGGCCCGGCTTCTCGGGCAGGCCGCTGCCCTGGTCGTCGCCGGCGGGCACGTGGGCGTGCTGGCGGACAGCATGCACCTGTTCAACGTGGCGGCGTCGATCCGCTCGCCCGTGATCGCGTGGTCCGCCGGCGCCATGGCGCTGACGGACCGGATTGTGTTGTTTCACGACAGGTCGCCGCACGGACCCGGCCACCCCGAGATCTACGGCAGGGGCCTCGGCGTGCTCCCCCATGTCGTAGCGCTCCCGCACGCCCGCGCGCGGCTGCTGCTCGGGGACGCGCCGCGGATGGCGGTCTTCGCCAGGAGGTTCGCGCCGGCCCGCTGTCTGCCGCTTGAGGAGGGCACGCGGGTCGACACCGACAGAGATGGCACCTGCCCGCCGGGCACCCGGGTGCTCGCCGAGGACGGCCGCATGACCTCGTTGGAGGCGGCCTGACCACCGCGAGCGGCCCCGGAGTCAGCCGCAAGCTCGCCATCAACAGGCTCAGGGAGCGCAGACCGCTTGAGCCCGCTGTCATCGACCGCTTCCTCGCCCGGCATGAGGTACCCATCGTCGAAGGTGCCCGCTGCACGTTCCTCTACCGTGGCGAGGCCGATGAGGTCCGGCTCATCCACAACGTTGTCGGGCTGCCCCAGAGCCTTCCGCTGCGGCGGCTTCGCGGCACCGACTTGTGGTACGTCGTGCTGGAACTGCCCGACGGCTCCCGATTCGAGTACCAGCTGGAACGTGCGTACGGCGAGCGGCGCGAGCGCATCAATGACCCGATGAACCGCCGTCTCGCGCACAGCCCGCTTGGCAGCTCTTCCGTCTGTTACGCCCGCGGCTACCACGTTCCTGCCTGGACGGTGCCGAATCCGGAGTCGCGGCCAGGATCGCTGGTCGACCTTGTTGTGCCCAGCCGCGCACTGCGCCGCGACTGCCCAGTGACGGTCTACCTGCCAGCACGTTTCCGGCGCACAGCCCACTATCCGCTGCTGATCGTCCACGACGGCGGCGACTACCTCAGGTACGCGGCGGCGAAAACGGTGCTCGACAACCTCATCCACCGGCTCGACGTGGCCGAGACCGTCGTGGCGTTCCTGACCCCCGGCGAACGCCTCGTCGAGTACGCCAACTCGGCAGCGCACGCGCGCTTCCTGACGGCCGAGCTCGTGCCACGCTTGGAGGCGCAGTTCCCACTGGCCGGTTCGGCGTCCGCTCGGTGCTTGATGGGCGCGAGCTTCGGCGCCGTCGCCGCATTGTCGACCGCTTACCGCTACCCGAGCGGCTATGGTTCCCTGCTGCTGCAGTCTGGCTCCTTCGTGTTCACTGACATCGGCAGCGACCACGGCGGCGGACCCGCGTTCGAGCCGGTGGTGCGGTTCGTCAACCGGTATCGCGCCGCGCCAACCCGGGTCGCCAACCGGATGTTTGTGAGCTGCGGCATCTACGAGCCACTGGTCATACGCAACCGCTCGATGATTCCCACGTTCGAGGCCGCGGGAATGGACGTTCGTTACGTCGAAGCCCGCGACGGGCACAGCTGGGAGAATTGGCGTGACCGGCTACAGGAAGGGCTTTCGTGGATATTCCCTGGTGCCCAGAAGTTCTTCTACGAGTGACGACGTGAAGGCACTCGAACGGTGGTTCTCTGATCGGCTTGGGAGCGAGATCGCGGTCGTTCGCTGGGGGGCCATCGGCAGGCCGGTGCTCGTCTTCCCTTCGGCCGGCGGCGACGCCACGGAGATCGAGCGGAACGGCCTGGTCGACGCATGTGGGCAGTTGCTCGCGGATGGCCGAGTAAAGTTGTACTCGGTCGACAGCGTCGCCGGGCAGGCGATGATCGCTAAGGCTGGCTCGCTGGAGCACCGCACGTGGCTGCTCAACCAGTTCCATGAATGCGTGCGGCACGAGGTGGTGCCGGCGATCCACCAGGACCTCGGTGGTCAGGCTATGAACGTGATCGCGAGCGGCGCTTCGATAGGGGCGTTCAACGCGGTAGCCGTCCTGTGCCGGTACCCCGACGTGTTCTGCGCGGCCGTCGGCATGAGCGGCACCTATCAGATCGAACGTTTCTACGATGAAGCCTGGACACGGGACATGTACTTCTCGGCGCCGCTGCAGTTCTTGCCCGGACTTGACGGACCGCAGCTCGACCTGCTTCGCCAGCGGTTCATTTTGCTCGCGTCCGGGGAAGGCGCGTGGGAGGACATCGGCGAGTCATGGCACATGGCATCCGTCTTGGGCGCGAAGGGGATCCCCAACCGGGTGGACAACTGGGGTCCACAATGGGCGCATCAGTGGCCTACCTGGCACCGGATGCTGCCGCAGTACCTCGACGAACTTGCCTGACAGAACAGGTGCCGGGTCGCGAGCTACGGTTAGTTTCTGATGGAGATGTGGCCGGTCGGGTCGGTCACGGCGATCACATGCGCGGACGAGGCACTTGTCGGCACGCGGATCGACGTTGCGGCCGGGAGGTCGCCAGGAAGCGCAGCCGTTCGGGATCAGTTTGGGCGGCGCGTTGGTCCGGCGCATGAGCGCTTCTGCGGCGCTGCCGGTCGTTCCGGCCCAGGCCAGCCAAACCTCACCCGCACCGGCCGTTCTCGTGGGTTCGCGGCTGGATCCCGCCAATTTTCCTTAACGGCTGCGCGCAATGGCACAGCCTCGACGCCGCCCTTCGAGCGCTCGGCGGCGACGGACTGCCCCCGGTAGGATCCGTCGACGGCGTGTTTGGCCAATACAGGAGGATTGGATGGCTCAAGAGGACGAATACACCGCCATCGGTCCGGCCCAGTCGGACTCGGGTATGCCGTTCGCCGCGTTTTCGTCCCGAGCGACCGGGATGGAGTACGGGGCGAACCTGCAGGGTGACCGCGCCGGGATCTACGCCGAGAGCGTCAACGGCCCGACGACGCGTGTCCCGCAGTTCGGCAAGGCAGGCGTTTATGGCGTCGGCGACAACTTCGGAGAGCGAGGACGGCGACGCAGTCGTCGGCAAGAGCACAGCCGCCCGCGGCGGCGTATTCCAGTCCGGCACCTCCGGCGCCGGGGCGCCGGTCGGCCAAATCGGACTCGTCCCCCATCCCATGCCTGTGCCCGGCGTCGTGCGTGCCGTTCCCACCATGCTCGATCCGCGTGCCCTGACGGGATTGCCGCCGGGCGGCCAGGGCGGCGACCTGCTTGTGACACAAGCCCCAGACGGCCGGTGCACGCTGTGGTTCTGCGTCCTCACCGGCGACGGGCGCCAGCCGGCGCAGTGGCGAGAGGTCCTGCTGGGCGAATTCGCCGGCCAATCACTGGTCCAGATCGCCTGGCCCGGGCGTGTCGTCAGCGCCAGCGGGACCGCCGTCCCGTCGCAGGGCCCGGAGAACGCGCTCGGGGCGCCCAACGGATCGGCCTTTGTGGCCAGCCCCGGTGTAAGGGCGACGTTCGGCGGGTTCCTGCCGGTCACCGTGCCGGACCTGACCAACCTGATCAACGGCGACACCGTGACAGCCGGTGACGTTCCCAGTCCCGGTGACCTGGTCCGCGCCGACCTGATCGCCTTCGAGCGCAACGGCGGAAGTCCGGCGACCGGAGGCGGCTGGGAGAGCTGCGACTGGACATTCGCCGACGGCCTCGTCAGCGTCGCCGTCTCATGGGACGGCGACGCAGGGGCGACCCGGGACCCTCACATCGTCGCCAACGGGAGCGTCCCCGGTGCGGCATACACCAACCATTTCGCCATCACATTCGCCGACCCGGCGTCCGCGATCCCGCCCGGCGAGGTCATCTCGTTCCTGGTGTTCTCCTTGCCGGAACTCGACGTCGAAAGCGCGGCCTTCACAGCGGAAGTGACGGGCGCCGCCGGAGGCTCACCAGACATCGACGCCATCGGCGTGCTCCGGCACCGCTCATAAACCCTGACCCGACCTGACCTTTCTGCCCACCCGGAGTCTGCGAAAGCCACCAACCTGTCAACCGGGCGGCGCGCCGAGCCTGTCCACCGGCCGCGCGCCGAGCTGTCCACCGATTGCTTAACCGGCTTGTGTCCGCTGGCCGTAGTCACGGTACCTCGATGAGCACGCCTTTCAGCACCGGACCTTGCTTATGCCTGTGTCGCGCTTACTACTGGCTCATAGTCAACGACAGCCACACCGGTGCTGGTCGTGTGCGTGCCGAGGAGCCGTAGGGCTTTCTTGTCGCCGTCGCGAAAGAGCGGCTCGCCTGCGCCGAGCACGACGGGATGGATCATGAGCCGGCACTGGTCGATGAGGTCGTGTTGCAGCAACAGTCGTACGAGTGAGCCGCTGCCGTAGATCAGGAAGTTACGACCCGAGTCACGCTTGAGCTTCGCAACCTCTTCGGCAAGACCCCCCTCGATCCGGGTCGCGTTCCACTCCATATTTTGAACAGTTCGTGACGCGACGTACTTCGGCATGCTGTTCATCTTGTCGGCGAACGGGCCCGCTTCGTGCTCCATGTCCGGCCATGCGGCGGCGAAGGCTTCGTACGTCACCCGTCCCAGGAGCAGCGCGTCGCTGGCGAACAGCAGGTCGCTCTGGAGCTTGGCCAGTTCGTCGTTCCAATACGGATTGCTCCAACCGCCGAGCTCGATCTCGCCAACCCCGCCAGGGTCTTGCATGACGCCGTCAACAGTCACGTACTCCGCTGCGACGATCTTGCCCATGGAAGCCTCCATGCTCTATCTCTACGCCGGCCCCGCCGACCCGGCGCGGACAGCCGACCAGCAAGCACGGCGCGCTGGCACCGCAGGGTAGCTGGCGCGCGCGGCGAGCGGCTTGTCTTGACGCCGTTCTGTACAGGGATCAGGCTAGACGGCGCGGGTTCCAGGAGTCGCGATCGGGCCTGGCACTGGGCAAACGGGTGTGTTTTGCGCTCTACCGTCGCGACTGACACGAGGCTTCGAGTTCTGACACCCGCGTTGCCCAGATCTAAGAAAGGTGGCGACATGGGCCAGGCGACCTTTTCGAACTTTCCGGACGAGACCCTTCAGGCGTGGACGCGGGACGCCGCCTTCGTGTTCTCCGGCCGCGTACAGGCGCTGGGGGCGTCAAACCTCGATGGCGTCGAGCCCGAGGACCGGATGGCCACCGTCCAGGTCGAGGACGTCGCGCTCGCGCCGCGTCATCTTGGCGATCTGACCGGGCGAACGGTCACTGTTTACCTGGAGACGACCGAAGGGCTTGATGTCGGCCAACAAGCGACCTTCTTCGCGCGCAGCTGGCACTATGGGCGGAACATCGGCGTGGTCGAAGTCAGCGGTGTCAGGGAGGTAGGCCGGGCGTCCTTTCGCGCGGGTGACATCAGGCAAGCCGTCATCGCCGAGCGGCTTCGGCAGTTCGAAGATCAGATCGAGCAGCGCATCAGGGCCGCCGAGGTCATCCTCTCCGGCCGTGTCCTGGCGACGTTTCGCGTCGAGCGGCCCGAAGGACTGCCAGGGCTGGTGGAGGGCGTGGAGTGGTGGAACGCCGAATTGTGGATCGGCACGGTCGAGAAGGGCCAGCCGCCCGCAGACGGGCGAATTTGGTTCCCTGAGGGCGGCGACAGGGACTGGGGCCCTGTCCCGAAGGCCTACCCCGGACAGACCGGAGTGTGGCTCCTGCAGCCCGTGCGGGAGCCCGGGGAGGACGATGCCGAACCGAGCGGCGGACAGCCGCAGAGCAGCCGCGGGGAGGAGCAACTGGAAGCGGCGGCGGAGCGGCGGCTCATGGCTATCGATCCGCTCGACTACCACGCCTCGTCCGACCTGCCCCGAGTTCAGACCCTGCTGTGGCGGGTCGGCGAAGGGTAGGGCGGAACAATGGCAATCCGCGTGATCAACATCATCCCGCAGTTTCTGAGCGGCGAGACCAATTTCGACTCCGAGCCGAGCATCACGGCCAACCCGTCGAACCCGCAACAGATCGTTATCTCGTCGTTCACGCCGGACACGGCGGCGACGGTGACGACCGGACCGTATTTCTTCTCGAATGACGGCGGGACCACATGGGCACAAAACTCGGTCATCCCCGGTGGCACATCCTTCTTCGGGACAAAAGACATCTCGATCCGCTTCGGGGGCAGCTCTGGGGTGCTGTACGCGGGCGTCCTCAGGGGCGACAGCAGCCTGCGGATGAACATCCTCCGCAAGGCGAACTTCAGCGGGCCCGGTCTGATGGCCGTCCTCGTCGACCGGACCCAGGAGGACCAACCGTGGGTCGAGGCGGCGACCCATTCGGGCACCGACCGCGTGTACGTGTCCAGCAACGACATCTCCCAGCGGCCGACCGGGCAGACGGCATCGGTGGACTTCTCCCTGGACGCGGCGACCGCCGCCGCGCCCGCGGGATTCACAACGACGGCGCGGCTCGAGACGCGGACAAGCGCGGCGTTGCCCAGTCCTCCGGGCGGCCGCCAAGATGGCCCGTCCATACGGGTTGCCATCCACAGCTCGGGCGTGGTGTACGGGGGATACTTCGGCTGGCGGACGTTCGGATCCCCGAACGTCACCGACATCGTCGTCGTGCGAGACGACAATTGGGCCTCGGGCGGCACGCGATTCGGAGCGCTTACCGACCCAAGCGACACTCTCGCTGGCCGGCTCGTGGCGACATCAGTGCAAATCGCGCCGCTGGGCACCACGCTCGGCACGCAGCGGATCGGCTCGAGTCTGTCGATCGCGGTGGACCCGCGCGATTCGCAACGCGTCTACGTGGCCTGGTGTGACGGGCTCGCGACGACCGCCTCGCCCTATACGTTGCGCGTGCGGCGCTCGGATGACGGCGGTCAGAACTGGTCGGGTGATCTGTTCACCGCGCCGAATGCGACAAACCCAGGGCTCGCGGTCAACGCGGGCGGTACGGTCGCCGTCCTCTACCAGGAGTCGGTCACTGTCAGCGGGACGAACCGGTGGCGGACGCATCTGGTTCGGTCCAGGGACGCGTTCACGACCGTCGCCTCCGACGCGATCCTTGCGGACGTGCTCGACTCCAGCGCTGGCTCGACCATCACGGTAATCATCGGGGACTATGACAACCTCATTGCCGTGGGCAATGATTTCTACGGTGTTTTCTCTGCCCACAACGTCCCCGCCGCGGCTAACTTCCCCTCCGGGGTGACTTATCTGCGCAACGCCAATTTCGCGACGCAGCAGCTGCTCGCGGTCGACAACGTCACCCCGGTTCTCGGCACGTCGGTGGATCCCTTCTTCCTCCGGTGCGTCGAAGACGCGCTGCAGGTGGTGGCGTCCACCGACGTTGGCGGCGTGTGGCACACCATCCGCCACGACGACCAGTCCTGGCAGACGTTCTTCGGCGACGTCAAGTCCGTAGAAAGCAACGACCCTGGGCACTTCAGCGCGGTCGGCTGCGCCGGCGTGCGGGACGATCTGCACCTGGTGGGCCTGACCGACGACGGCCGGATGTGGCACACCATCCGCCACGACGACCAGTCCTGGCAACCGTTCTTCGGCGACGTCAAGGGGGTCGAAAGCAACGACCCGGGCTATTTCCGCGCCGTCGCGTGCGCCGGGGTGAACGACGACCTGCACGTGGTGGCACTGACCGACACCGGTGGGATGTGGCACACCATCCGCCACCGGGACGGGAGCTGGCAGCCGTCCTTCGGCGACGTGAAGTCCGTCGAGAGCAACGACCCGGGCCACTTCAGCGCTGTCGGCTGCGCCGGGGTCAGTGGCGAGCTGCACGTGGCGGCGCTAACCGACGACGGTCGCATGTGGCACACCATCCGCCACGACGACCAGTCCTGGCAACCGTTCTTCGGCGACGTCAAGGGGGTCGAGTCCAACGATCCCGGCTACTTCAGCGCCGTCGCAGCGGGGTCCGGCGTCAACGGGGACCTGCACCTGGTCGCGACCACCGACACCGGTGGGATGTGGCACACCATCCGCCACCGCGATGGGAGCTGGCAGCCGTCCTTCGGCGACGTCAAGTCCGTCGAAAGCAACGACCCCGGCCACTTCAGCGCGGTCGGCTGCGCCGGGGTGAACGGAGAGGTCCACGTCGTTGGGCTGACGGACGACGGCCGGATGTGGCACACCATCCGCCACGACGACCAGTCCTGGCAACCGTTCTTCGGCGACGTCAAGGGGGTCGAGTCCAACGATCCCGGCTACTTCGCCACCGTTGCCTGCGCTGGCGTGGAACGCGCGGCCGATCGCGTGGTCAGCGACCAGGTGACGGTCCCAGACGTCCTCGAACTCAAAAGCGGTCCCGCCGTGAACATGATCCGCGCCGCCGGTCTCGTTGTTGCCATCACGGGCACTAACACCGCCGACGCATGGGTCGCCACGCAAAATCCACATGGTGGGACGGTCGTCACCCGTGGCAGCACCGTCTCCATCTTCCTGCGGACCGGGCCGCAGCCCTAGGCGAGTACCCATAGCGGTAGGCGGGTCTCGGCCGTGATCCGCGGCCGGGCGGTCATCCAGTCCTCCCCCACACCGGCCGGTACCCGGCGCCCTCGCCGGAAAGCGGCGGGCTGCCCCCGCGGCTACTCGTCGTTGAGAACAGCCGCCGCGATCCTGCGGACGCGTTCGGGGTCGGCGATCGCGTCGATCTCGACGATCTTGCCTTCGGCGACGGTGAAGCCCATCACGGCGAAGGGCCGTCCACGCACAGTGACGACCACTCCGGCCGCTCCGTTCACCAGCGCGGGGCGCAGGTGGGCGGTCGGCTGGGCGGCGCCCAGTAGTGCCTGCCTGGCCACGGCGGCTGCGCCGCGGATCACGACGGGGGCTGCGGGGCGCCTGCCGCCAAAGTCGGCTCGCAGCACGACGTCGGGATCGAGCAGCGCGACGAGGGCGTCGAAATCGCCCCCACGCGCGGCCGAGAAGAAGGCGTCGACCACATCTCGCTGGCGAGTGAGATCGGGGTCGGGCGCCGTGATGTCGGCGCCCTTCACGCGCCGCCGCGCCCTGCTTGCGAGCTGCCTGGCCGCCGCGGGAGTCCGGCCGACCATGGGGGCGATCTCCTCGAAAGGCAACTCGAACATGTCATGGAGTACGAACGCCAGCCTCTCGTCCGGGGCCAACGTGTCGAGCACGACGAGCAGAGCAAGGCCGACCGAGTCGGCCAGCAACGCCTCCTCCTCCGGTTGGAGCTCCCGGTCTGGGCTGATGACGGGGTCGGGTAGGTGCGCCCCGAGGGATTCCTCGCGCCGGAGGTTGCGCGAGCGCAGCATGTTCAGGCACACGCGGGCGACGATCGTCGTCAGCCATCCGCCGAGGTTCTCGACCTCGCCCGCCCCCGATCGGCTGAGGCGCAGCCAGGTGTCCTGAACGGCGTCGTCGGCGTCGGTGAGCGAGCCCAGCATCCGGTAGGCAACCGCCCGCAGATGGGCCCGGTGCTCCTCGAAGCGATCCGCCAGCCACTCGTTCTCGTCCATCTGTCACATCCTTTGGGTTGCCAGGCGTCATGAGAAGTGACCCGCAGAACACGATCGATGTGACGGGGAGACGGTCGTCGGAATTTGCCATTGGCGGCTGTGGCGAATTGCCTGGGGCGGCGGTGGCCAAGGCCGGGCACGGCGTCAGCGAGGTGGCGGGCTGGGCTGGGCGCGCTCGGTCCAGGGCATCGTGCCGACAATGTTGGCGGCGATCAGTGTGCGGTCGGCAGGATCCCAGGCCAGGACGGTATCTGCCTGGGTCAGCGCGATCAGGGCGGTCATGGCTGCGGGACTGGGGGCGGCCACATGCCGCTGGTCGTCCTCGGTCACGATCATGACCTCGAACCGGCCGTGATCGCCGTCCGGTCCGGCCGCCCAGTTGGCGTTGACGATCTTCACTCGCCGCGTCTTCTCGCTTGCACCTGGCATGGCATCCAGTAAGCAGCGGCAGGCCGCCGGCCGCAATTGATTCGTGCCTGCGCGTATCTTGAGATCCGATGACGCTGTTTGAGTTCCGGGCGCCCGACGATCTGCTGGCCGTGCGGTTCGCCGTCTCGCCGGTGTGGGAGACGCAGGCGGCGGTGCAAGCGTTCGCTGACGAGCGCGGGCGTTTCTATCATCAGCCCTGGCTGGGGCTTGCCCGGGCGCGGGCGGCCCGGCTCGACCTGGCACCGCTGCTGGCCGTGCTGCCGCGCCGCGGCTATGTGCCGGACTTCCTTACCCCGCCTCCGCGGACCTCCCGGCCAGGCCTTCGGGCCCAGCTGGCGGAGATCCGCGCGACCGAGCCGGCGCAGGTCGCACGTGAGCTCGCGCGGTGCCGCGATACCGTGGACGACGAGCAATACCGCCGCGTGCTCACCTCCTTGCTCACCGACCCCGGACGCGCACGAGATCAGCTCGCAGCGCGGCTCTATGCTGCCTGGGGCAGCCTGGTCGCGCCGTTCTGGGTTCGCATCCGCACCTTGCTCGACCGCGATGTCGAAGAACGCTCCCGCGCACTGGCACGGCACGGTCTGCGGCGCGTTCTCGATGAGCTCCACCCGAAGATCCGCTGGACGAAGCGGGGCCTATCGCTCGCCGATCGCGGCGACCGCACTGTCAAGGTCGACGAGCGCGGATTCCTGCTCATGCCGAGCGCCTACCTGTGGCCGCACGTCGCCGCGATCGTCGAGGAACTGTGGCTGCCCACGATCATCTACCCCGCCACCGGCATCGCCGAGCTGTGGCAGACACCCACCGCGCCGCCCGGCGCCCTCGGACGGCTGCTCGGCCGCACCCGCGCCCTCGTCCTGACCGCCCTGGACCAGCCCCTCTCAACGACCGCGCTCGCCGCGATGACTGAGCTCAGCCCGGCAGGCGTCTCGCGCCACCTGCTCGCGCTCCGCGATGCAGGTCTCGTATCCGCCGCCCGCCATGGCCACGAGGTCCGCTACCGCCGAACCGAGCTCGGAGCCGCACTCCTGCGCGCCCGCCGTGGATAGGATGACCACGCCGAGGAGGTCAGCTGCAGGTTCGCCGAGCCGTGCGCCGCTCGCCGCGGTCATAGGTCCCGGAAGCCAGTGCAACCACCGGTTGACGCTGTCCGCTCAAGGGACGAAGACCTCAGGACATGGACCCGACCCCATCACGTGACGTCGCGAGGCCGGCCACGTCAACCGCGCCAGTTGCCCGCGAGCTCCGCCGCGCACCGCCGCGTCATCATCGCCGCAAGATTTAAGCCATCTCGCCCTGACCAGTCGGCGGGTGAACGCCTCACTCGCAGCGGCTGCGGAGTTTGGCTGTGGATGGCGCTTTACCCCTGCTACGGTTAACAGCCGCGTTGCGCACAAGGAGATTGGTTGAGCCCTGCACCTGGCCAGGAACCGGATCCGGAACGGCCCGGTCAGGCTTGGGCGCAACCGCAAGGGCCGACGCCTCGGCCAGGTGCGGAGCGGTATCACAGCCAACCGCCTGAATGGCCCACCGAGCTGCCTCCCTGGGTCGGCGGCTCCACTGCGCCGTTGCCACACGCACCGCGCCACGACCCCCCAAAAAGGCGCCACACTGGCCTGATCATCGGATTATGCATTGCCGCCGTGGCAGTGTTGATTGCCGCAGGCGTTGTGTCAACGCTGGTGGTCGTCGGCAAAGGCGCGGCGAAATCCGGCGGGAGCGCAAGTCCCTCCCGCACCGCTGCATCGCACACGATCACGATTCCAGCATCGGCGGCGGGCTACACCCACATAACCGGGAACATCGCGAGGCGGCTCGTGGCCGAGACGAGAAAACGGGCTGCGAAGGCGGCCGGAAAGGTGAGCGGCGCGTGGGGGGAAGCCTAAGATCGGCTTTTACACGCGGGGCAGCGCCCTGCGACCGCTCGTCTTCATTGGTTTTTCCGCGACCGACACCCCGCAGGTTGCTTCCGTTTTACGCTCCCAACCGCCATCTGAAGCCCTTGACTCCTTCTTCCTGGGCGCAGGCGTCGCGAATACGCGCGATTTCCCAGCAGGTCCGCTGGGCGGGGTTCTCCGCTGCGGCAAGACGACGCGGGCTTCTGTCCCGGTAACTATGTGCGCCTGGACCGACTCGTCGGTCCTAGCCGTGGTGGCGGAAGCCGGCATATCGAAGAGTGGGCTCGCACGCGTCGCACTCGCCTTCCGCGGCGCTGCCGAGCACTGAATCCTGGCGACCCGCGCACATGCCGGCCACCCGTGCGGGAAGGACATCGCGCAGCCGTTAACCCTCGATCCATCGACGAGTCGCGATCGGTGTTCCCGCAGGTCTGGGTCACGCCCTAGCGGCGGCTCGGCGACTGGCGGACACTAGTCGCGACACCGTACGATCATGACGCCGTAAGGCTGGCCGCCATGCGCCGCGGGTTGCGCCTTTGGCCGGTCGCCTTCCCCTTTGTCCGATGCTCCGCCGTAGGCTCTGCGCCATGCGTGCGATCACCTGGATCAAAGAACGCGGGGCCGAGTTCGCTGCGGTGAGCCTGGGCGAGACCTACCTGCGGGCGGCCGGGGTGGCGGTCAGCGCGGATCCGCTGCCCTACCGGCTGGACTACGAGCTGGATTGCGGGAACGATTTCGTCACCCGCGGGCTGATCGTGCGGACTCAGGGTGCGAACTGGAGCCGCCGCCTGGCGCTGTCCCGCGATCCGCAGGGTTTGTGGGGCGTCGAAACAACCGCCGAAGGGCAGCTGGACCTCCGGGCGCCAGGCGGCGATCCCGCGACGTTCGCCGCCGCCCTCGACTGCGACCTCGGCCAGTGCCCGGTCACCAACACGATGCCGGTCCTGCGGCACGGCTTGCTGCGCGGCGGCGCGTCCCGCGACTTCGTCATGGCCTGGGTCAGCGTGCCCGACCTGGCCGTCCGCCCATCCGCGCAGCGATACACCTTCGTCGGCCCGCCCGCAACCGGCACCGGTGCGCAGCCAGGGACCGCGGTCATCCGCTACCAGAGCGGGACCTTCTGCGCCGACGTGGTGTTCGACGAACACGGTCTTGTCGTCGACTACCCGGGACTCGGCCGGCAGGCCTAACCGGATCAACCGCCTCGGCAGATGCCGGCCCCGCAGCCATGACCTCGCCGAGAGCCGCCGCCCGCCTGCGCACCGCCAGCAGTCAGATCGAGCGCCGCCGGCTCCAGGTCAAGGTCTCGCTCAGCCCCGCCCCCCTGTGCGGCAACCCCGACCTGATCGAGCGGCTCGCCGCCAACATCCTCGACAGATGGCGACCTAAAGCTCGGTGAGCCGGCGTTGCAGGAGCCGCTGCTCGGGCTGGCCGGCCGGGGCGAGCTTGAGCGCTGCCAGGTAGGCACGCCGCGCCTTGTCGCTGCGGCCGAGGCGGCGCAGGAACTCCGCACGGGCCGCTGGCAGCAGGTAGTAGCCGGCCAGGGCCTTTGCATCCAGAGCGTCCAGTGCCGCCAAGCCGGCCTCGTAGCCATCGCGGAAGCCGACGGCGATGGCCCGGTTCAACGCGATCACGGGTGACGGCTGCGCGGCGAGCAGCGCCTCGTAGAGGGTGACGATAGTGCCCCATGCGGTAGCCTCCGCGGCTGCCGCCGTAGCATGGCAGGCGGCGATTTGTGCCTGCAATCGGTAGGGCCCCGGCGGGTGCCCCGAGCTTGCCGCCCGGTACAGGTGCCAATGCCCTTGCTCGATGAGCGCCGCATCCCAGCGGCTCCGGTCCTGTTCCTCCATCGGCACGAGATCGCCGTGGGCGTCGAAGCGGGTCGAGCGCCGGGACATCTGAAAGGTGATCAGCGCAAGAAGCCCGCGAGCCTCATCCTCGCCGGGCATCAGGCCGGCCAGCAGTCCGGCAAGTCGCAGCGCCTCGACGGCCAGGTGGTCCTCATGCTGGCCGTAGCCCACATTGAAGATGAGATAAAGCACGGCGAGCACTCCGCTGGTGCGCTCAGCAAGCAGCTCGTCCGGAGGCACCCGGTAGGGGATTCCGGCGTTGGAGATCCTTCGCTTGGTGCGCAACAGCCGCTGGGACATGGTCGGCTCCGACACCAGGAACGCCCGCGCGATCTCTGCGGTGCTCAGGCCGGCCACGGTCTTCAGCGTCAAAGCCACCCGACCGTCGAGGGCGAGCGCCGGGTGGCAGCAGGTGAAGATCAACCGCAGCCGGTCATCGGACTGGGGGTCCGTCTGCGTGGCGCCGTTCGGGCCCATCTCATCCATGATCGCGCGCTGCTGTAGCTTCGCGCGTTCCGTCTGACGGCGACGCAGCACGTCGAGTACGCGGTTCCTCGCCACTGTGGTCAGCCAGGCCGTCGGCGATCGTGGCATTCCCTCGCGCGGCCAATGCACGAGGGCTCGCTCGACTGCGTCCTGGACGCAGTCTTCGGCCAAGTCCCAGTCGCCGGTGAGCCGGATGAGGCCCGCGACCATGCCGGCCCGTTCCGCTGCCACGACCGAGGCGATCGCCTCGGTCGTGGCGCGGTGCGCATGGGTGGTCACTCCTCGTCCGTCCAGAACGGGCGCAGTTCGAGCTTGCCGCCGTTGGCCTGGGGGTGCCGCGCGGCGATCGCGATGGCCTCGTCGAGGTTGTCGCACTCCAGGATGTCGAAGCCGGCGATCCACTCTTTCGACTCGGTGAAGGGCCCGTCGGTGACGAGCACCTGCCCGCGGCTGACTCTGACCGTGGTGGCGTCGCTAACTGGGCGCAGGGCGTCACCGGTGATGCGCTTTCCCCGGCCGTTGACGTCGGCCAGCCACTCCTCGATCGTCAGCTCGCCCTCTGATGGTTCGGCTTCGGCAGCTGCGTCCGGGTCGGCGACGACGAACATCATGTACCTCATGGTTTCGCACTCCTGGCTAGATGATGCTGACGAAGATACGACGATCGGTGAATCACCCGATCCGACAGCTCGAGCAGATCGGGGACCTCGGCTACTTCGACTTCCTCAACCGGCTTGCCCCCGCCGCTGGGGCGCGCCCATCAGGCCGAGACCAAGGAAGGCTACGGTCCTCACCAATCGCTGAGCATAGCGACTTGCCGCGGGCGGCACGAGCAACGGCGTCCCCGCTGGGGCGACGGCATCGCCGCGCCGGATTCACTCCGCGCGGCCGTTAAGCCAAAGATTTTTCCGAACGGCTGCCGCAAGCTGTCACACGCCCGCTCGGTGCCGCTCGCCCGCGCCCCCGCCGACACGGCACCCACCGGCGCGCGGCACGCGGCATGCGAGAAGCCGGGCGAGAGGGGCGGTCACTGGAATCCGGTGAACCAGTGGGAGATTTTCGAGTTGGAACGTGGCGAGGTCGTGCCCTCGGCGACCTGACCCCTTTCCCCGATCGGCCGCCGCCGCTGACGTGGGCGAGGGCCAGCGACCGCCCGGATATCATCGGCAGCCTCGACGGGCTCAGCGCCCTTTTCACATCCCCGGACGCGCATGATCTGCTGGTGAACCGCAACAGCGCTCGAGCTTGCGTCCTCGCTATGAGGTGATTCAGCAGGAGCTTTCTGGCAGCGAAAGGACCCCATGAACAAGGATCCGCCTTCTTTTCAGTTCCTCCTCCAGCTTGCGGGCGCGCCGTGCACAGGCAAGAGCCTGCTCGCCGCTGAAATCGCCAAACAGCGCGCGGCCGTCATCGTGAACTCCGATGTCGTGAAGTCCACGATGCTTGAGGCCGGGGTGGAGTGGAAGCTGGCCGGGCCGACCGCCTACCTTCTACTGTTCGCGCTTGCCGACGACTTTCTCGGCCAGGGACGCAGCGTCATTCTGGACAGCCCATCGCACTACGCATATATCCCTGAGAACGGCGAGCGGACAGCCCGTTCTCACGGTTGCCGGTACCGCTTCATCGAGTTGGTGTGCCCCGACCTCGACGAGGTCAGCCGGCGCTTCTCTCAGCGGACGCCGCGCCGCAGCCAGATGCGCGGCGTACACCAAGGGCCAGCCGACGCGCCGGAGGACTTCAGCCGGGCCAAGCGCCTCGGCGCGCATCAGTGGCAAACCTACGGGCCGCAAGGCGGCCACCTGGTGCTTGACAGCACAGGGCCGGTCGAGAAGTACCTCAAGCAGGCTCTCGACTACATCGACAAGTGAACGCCGACGCTAGCTGTGGCGCTGGGCCCGGCGCAGACCTGACCGCAGTCGCTGTCGCGCGCAAGCTCGGCGGCATCGCGCCGGAGCCCGCGCTCGGCGTGTATGCCCTCGCGTTCCGCGCCTGGCTGGGCGCGGTTACCTCGGCCCGCTTCGCGGGCCTGGCGCTGGACTACGACGGCACAGTCTGGGTGCCCAGGTGGCTCTGGCCGCAAGTGGTCGTGGGCATGCACAACGGCGGGATTCGCCGGGCGCTGACCGACGATCTGCCGCAAACCGGCGAGATCCCACGGCCCGACGTGTCGCGGGCGACAGCAGCCGCGCTGGCCGACGTTGTGGCCCGGTTGTCCACACTGCCCACGCTGATCCGGCTCGATGTGCGGATCGGGCAGGTCACCGTACATCCGCATGATGGGAAGACGCCACACGACAGGCTCGTGGAGCTGACCCGGTCGGTGGTGGCCCGGCCGCCGACGCCCGCGGTGTGCGTGCTGGAATCCGCACACGCCGTCGACATCGTCCCCGCCGACGTGACCAAGGCCGCTGTTGTGGCCCAGGTCGCCACGCTCGCGGCGGGGCCCGTGCTGACCATCGGCGACCAGGGCCAGCTCGGCGGCAATGACTTCGCGTTGCTCGCCTGCCAGCCACACAGCCTGAGCGTGGATCGTTGCTCCGCTGACCCGACCCGCTGCTGGAACCTCGCCGACCCCGGTGTCACCGGACCCGACGCACTGCTCGGCTATCTCGCCGCGCTGCGCTCGGATCCGGTCGGCAAGCTCAGCTTCCGCCCGCCGCACGCGATGGCTGATTCGTGCTAGGCGTCACCAGCCATCCGCGGCCGTTAGTCACGGGACTGCCGCCGTTAAGGCAGTCGCCGCCATGATTGCCGCGCGATTGTCCGCTGTCCCTCGCTTACTTTGGAGCACGAATGCGTCCGACCCGGCGGATGACACCTCTGCCGGTCCTGCTGTCACCGGTTCGCGGGGTCCGCGATCTCGCGTCCGTGCCCGTCCCGTCAGCACCTGCCGCTGGCCCGCGCGAGGGCAGGCAGGAGTCGGCCACGCAGGTGACCAGCGACCTGCCGCAGGCCGCGCTCGGCGGACAATGCCCGCCAAACGAGGAGGAGCGTTGAACATCCCACCTGATGGCTGGCTCAGGTGGACAATCTGCTCAACAGCCTCTCCTGGGCGGCGTTCGACTCGGGCGAATCGGCGGCTGTCACTCCGACCGAGACATCGTTCATACAGCGGCTGTCATTCACCCAGCCTTTGGAAGGCGCGGAATGGATCCGGCAGAGGCGACAGCAGTTCGAGAACTCGGCGGTCGAGACGATAGTCACGAGTCAGGCCCTGTTTGAGCTTGACCACTTGACCGAAGACGCGGTCGGAATGCTGTCCAGCGGTGATCTTGAGAGCGCTGTACTGGCGGCGCGCCTCGCGCTGGATCGCGCGGTAGACGCGCTTCTTGCCAGCCATGGTGAAATAGAGGCCCAACCGAAATGGTGAGCGCGGCGGATGCGCGCGGTGGTGCCCCCTGGGCTGTCCTTCGATGAATACTGGCGACTTCAGGCGATGCAGTCGTTTGACAACGACGCGCCCGGAAAGTGGGTGGACGAGGCATTGCGGCAGTGCCAGCGCACAGCGGACGCGGTCCAATTGTGAGCCGGGCGTGGCCAGCCGTTGGCGATCTTGTTTGTGGCGGTGCTGCGTTCATTCCCGACGCTGACGGCCGGCACCGCCGGGTACGGTGCCCGGCCGCTGCCTCATGCGGGCAGAGCCTCGCTCGCCGGGCCGTGCGACCACGCATGCTGGGCGATCTCCGGGGCGGCACGCCGCAGCACCTGTGCGGTGGGGGCGAGCCATCGGGTGCGCAGAACGAGGTCTTCATTCAAGCGTTTCGTGTCAGCCAATGCGGAAGCAACGGCGGTGAACTGGTCCAGCGCTGCTTGGCGGTCTTCGACGATCTCGGCGGCGATAATCCCGGGGTTGGCAGGTTTTCGGTGTCCTCCAACGACTCGTCACGAAGCCAGAAGAATTCGAGCGACGCCTTGTCGCGTGGGAGCAGTTCCTTGCACTCGAAAGCGGACCCTGCTGGCTTGTTCGGCTCGTGCGCGCTGGGGGGCCATGTCCACGGCCAGCCCAGTCCCGTTTCAGTGGTGATCGCGGTGATTACTCAGCTTCGGTCATAGTGACTGAGTAATCACCGCGATCATGAAACCGTCGGCTCTCGCGCCGCAGATCGGGGCAGCTTCCGCCCGCAGGGCCGGGCGCACGGCGGCAGTTCGCCCTCCATGCGAAACCGACACCGGTTTCCGGCCTCGCGGCACGTTGCCGGCCCGCGCTGGTCGGCCCCGCGTGGGCGGTCATGGTCCAGCTGCCCGAACCTGTAGGCCGATACCGCTGCCCGGAAGGCTGGTGACGCGTGACCAACGGGTGTCGCTGCGTGCGGGGAAGACGGCGCGCGTACCCGGCGCCATGAATCTGACCGCCGGATCGCGGCGAGCCATGCAAGGCGATGGTTGCCTGACTGCTGTAGCCACGGCGCCCGCCGTATCCACCAGCCAAAACCCAGGCCAACCAGACTGAAAACGCCAAAGACGATGGCTCGCTGATTCGATCTTCGCGGGCCGGGCGGCCGAGTGCCGCCAGTGACAGTATGTTACGCAGCTCATCCAGGTACCGGCCTACGCCTGCTGCGGTCACGGCAAATCGGCAACACGCCGAGGACGTGACCGGCAACGGCACCGCCGTGCGACGGGCCGACGCCGGTACGGTGACGGTATGACTGCGCGGCCGACCGGTGACCCGGGCCTGGACGAGCCGTATGAAGTGATCCATCTCGGCGGCCAGGCAGCCGCGATCGTCCCGCTGCCGGAGCTGCGGCGGCTGCGGGCGGTGGAACGCCGTGCCCCGGCCGAGATCCTGGAAGAAGCCGACATCGAGACGACCCTCGCAGCCCACTGGGAGTGGGTGGCCGCTGGACGGCGCGGTCTCGCATGACGAGGCGATGGCCGAACTGCTCGACGGCCAGTGAAGTTCGAATGGTCGCGGCATTGGCGCGGTCAACGCGCGGTCGATCAGGGATGACGAGCTACCTGCTGGCTCGGCGTCGCGCCGATGCCGGTACCGGCTGTGCCGCGTCTCGGGCCCTGTCGAGGCCGTCGAGGATCAGGTCGAGCCCGAACTCGTACTCGTTGCCGTAGTCGTAGCCGGGCTGCAGGACGTGCTCGACGGTTAGCTCGGTGAGGTGAGGGTACTGGTCAGCGGGGAACCGCGCCATGATCGTCTCAGCCAGCTCGGCTGTCTCCTCCGCGGTGTCGAACGGCAGGCTCGCCTCTTGCAGCGCGAACCCGTAGGTGTGGCTGTCGAGGACGGAGAATGCGTGCGCGGCCATCGCGATCGAGAACCCGGCGCGATGGCGCGAGAGAGCCTGACGGGCGGAGACCGCCCGCTGGCGCATCGCCGTCTTCCAGTCCGCCCCGGCCGGGGCCAGGCCGATCTCGCTGAAGACGAGGTCGACCATGCCGTCGAGGAGCTCGTCCTTGCTGGCCACGTGGTTGTACAGGGACATCGCCTCGACCCCGAGGGCTTCGCCGAGCTTGCGCATGCTGAGCGATCCGATGCCGTTCTCGTCGGCGAAGGCGACGGCGGCGCGCAGCACCCTTTCCCGGCTGAGCCGCGTCCGGGGCTCTGTCGCGGGCTTGGCCGGTGGCGCCATCTGCGTTCGCTCCTGTCGCGGGTTGACAAGGCTTACGTCGTAAGCTTACTCTCTACTTACGACGTAAGCCAGCGACACCGCCGAGATCAAGGCGACAGCAACGTTCGAGCCTGTCAACTTCGTCACGGAGCGTCGGGTGCTGCAGGGCATCAAGGCCCGCGCCGAGACCCGCCGTCCTGTTCCCGAAGCGGCCCGAACGAAGGAGCCATCGTGTCCATGCCCGCCCCGTATCCCCTCCAGCTGGACTTCCACGCCGACCGTCACATCACCCAGTGGCGTCCCCTCGTGCAGTGGCTGCTGGCCGTCCCGCACCTGATGATCGCCTACGCCCTCCGCTCCCTTCGGCAGGTCCTGACGCTGATCAGCTTCTTCACCGTGCTGTTCACCGAGCAGATCCCGCGGCCGCTGTTCGACGCCATCGTCATGACCTACCGTTACGAGTGGCGGGCCTTGAGCTACGCCTTCTTCATGCACGAGGACTACCCCCCGTTCGACTTCGAGCTGTCCTCCGAAGACGACGGCGTGGAGCCGCACACGTCGCTGCGCTTGACCTACCCCGAGCACCTCGAGCGGTGGAAGCCGCTATACAAGTGGTTCCTGGCCATTCCCCAGTACTTCGTGCTGGCCGGCCTATTCATCGTGGCGTTCCTGGGCATCGTCGCCGGCTTCTTCGCCGTGCTCGTCACCGGGGAGTACCCCGAGGGCATCCGGGGCTTCTTGGTCAGCTCCTACCGCTACGCGCTTCGGGTGGAGGCCTACACCGGTCTGCTCACCGATCGCTACCCGCCCTTCAGCCTCACCGCGTGAGGCCGCGGCCCGCGGCAAGGCGGCCGCATTAGCCAACGCCAGGCCAGCCGCGCGGGGTACGGATCTCAGCGCGGCATGGCGAGTGCGAGATAGATTCGGCGCATCTCGCGTTTGTCGGCGTGGCTGAGAATGCCCCTTGAGCTCAGCTCCTGCCGCGTATTCCGGTAGGCCGCCGCCAGAACCTCCTGGCGCTCGCCGGGAGTGGGCACACGCTTCCAACGCCGCTTGAGATTCTTGTACAGGTCATCGAGCGTGTTGTTGTACACGTTGAGGAACGTGGCACCGCCGAGCGTCGAGGCTGTGATCGTCGCGCCGACCAAGGCGGCGGTGCCCAGATGGCCAGCGGCCGCGTGTCCTGCCACGGCGGCGGCACCCTTGGCTGCGGCAGCGTGCGCGACCACGGCGGCCGTGCCGTGCGCGGCCCCGTGGGAGAACAGGCCGTGGGCGGCGATCGTTGCGAAGACTGTGAGGGTGAATGGCTCGGGCATGCTCTGCTTCCCTCCTCATTGCTTGAGTTCTTGCCCGGGACGGCGCTTCTCGTCGCTTGATGCTGCCGTATCGGCTTGGGTCGGGAACTTGTAAAGTTCTTGTCGCGTTGCTGTGTGTGTCAGCATGATGGCCGCCTGTGCATGTCGGCTCGTTCGGGGTGCAGTGATGGAGTTCCGGCTATTGGGCCACGTTGAGGTGTGGGCCGCAGATCGACGGCTGGAGCTGGGTCCGCCGCAGCGGCGGGCAGTGCTGGCCGCCCTTGCGGTCCATGCCGGTCGGCCGCTGCCTCGGGACACCCTGGTCAGCCGAGTCTGGCCAGCGCCCGAGTGCGTGCCAGATGGGGCTGTCCAGGCGCTGCATTCGCACCTCAGCCATATCCGCGGGACGCTTGAGTCGGCCGCTGCGCGGCCGGTCCTGGTCCGGCAGCCCGCCGGGTACGTGCTGGAGGTCGATCCGGAACAGGTGGATCTGCACCGCTTCCGTCGGCTCGCCCTGGCCGCCCGTGATCGGCAGCGGCCGGATGACGAGCGCGCCAGGATGCTTCGCGAGGCCCTTGGCCTGTGGCGGGGTGAGCCGCTGGCCGATCTGCCCGGAAAATGGGCGGCCGGTATGCGCGACAGTTGGAACCCGCAGCGGCTGGATGCCACGGTGGCCTGGGCGCAGGCCGCACTACGGCTGGGCCGACCCGATGAAGTGATCAGCCCGGTCCGTGAGCTTGTGGCCGACGACCCGCTGGACGAGCGGCTGATCGGAATCCTGATGCGGGCACTGGCGGCGGCCGGCCGGAACAACGAAGCCTTGGAGTGCTACGCCACCGCCCGGTCTCGGGTGAACGAGGAACTCGGCGCCGAACCCGGGCCACAACTACAAATGCTGCACCTAGCGATCCTTCGGGGCGAACTACCTGCGGCGGGC